>Ga0209648_10005988_pt1 | contig 10459 bp, 4 predicted proteins | sample GraSoi2013_115cm_FD_185830 | JGI IMG/M metagenome (GOLD analysis project Ga0209648, IMG submission 185830) | Grasslands soil microbial communities from the Angelo Coastal Reserve, California, USA - Sample 9_17_2013_115cm (SPAdes) (version 2) | ecosystem: Environmental > Terrestrial > Soil >...
CTGGGTGTTCACTCCCTAGTTGTCCCAGCCCTGTTATGGCAATCCAGCGTACATCCTTGTCGCTGTCGGAGAGAGCCTTGAGCAATGCTTCTATTACCTCTGGGTGTTCACTCCCTAGTTGTCCCAGCCCTGTTATGGCAGCCACGTGTACATCCTTGTCGCTGTCGGAGAGAGCTTTGAGCAACGCTTCTATTACCTCTGGATGCCTATTCCCTAGCTGTCCTAGCCCTGTTGCTGCTATCCAGCGTAGATGCTTATTGCTATCAGAGAGGGCTTTGAGCAATGCTTCTATTATCTCTGGATGTTCACTTCCTCGCTGTCCCAGCCCTAACGCTGCTAGGTATATGTAGTCCTTGCTCTGCTCAGAGAGAGCCTTGAGCAATGCTTCTACAACCTCGGAGTGTCTACTCCCTAGCTGTCCTAGTCCGGTTATTGCTGCTTGGCGTACGTGCCAATCGGGATCAGAGAGAGCTTTGAGCAATGCTTCCACAACCTCAGGATGCTTATCCTCAATCTGTCCTAGTCCAGTTATTGCTGCTCGACGCACCTGCTCGTCTCTCTCAGAGAATGCCTTAAGCAGTACTTCCACCGTCTGTGGATGCCTGCCACCTGTCTGTCCTGAAAGTGTAATCATTCTTGCTAAGATGGTATAGGTTATTTCTTGCGATCTATTTCTATTTTGTAATCTGAGCAGATTAGCTGCAAGTTTTTCTAAGAAGTTAGATAAGTGCTCGACGATCTCTGGATACTTGCTACTGATTTGCTCCAGAGCTGTTACAGCCGCCTGACCTACATCCTTGTCGCTATCAGAGAGAATTGGAAGCAATGCTTCCACCACCTCGGAGTCTTTACCACCAATCTGTCCCAGTCCTGTTGCAGCCGCCCGACGTATACCCTTGTCGTTATCAGAGAGAGCCTTGAGCAATGCTTCTACTGCCTCAGGATGCCCATAACCTACTTGCCCCAGTCCTGTTGCAGCCGCCCGACGTATACCCTTGTCATTATCAGAGAGAGCCTTAAGTAGCGCTTCTATTACCTCAGGATGCCTATAACCTACTTGTCCCAGTCCTGTTGCGGCCACCCGACGCATATCCTTGTCATTATCAGAGAGAGCCTTGAGCAATGCTTCTACTATCTCAGGATGCTCACCACCAATCTGCCCTAATGCTTTTGCCGCCGCCTGACGTGCGTCCTCGTCGCTATCAGAGAGGGCTTTGAGTAATGCTTCTACTATCTCAGGATGCTCACCACCAATCTGTCCCAATGCTTTTGCAGCTGCCTGACGTACGTCCCAATCGCTATCGGAGAGAGCCTTGAGCAATGCTTCTACTATCTCAGGATGCTTATTATTCCCCTTTCTCAGTTCTGCTGCAGCTGCTTGGCGCACGCGCCAGTCGCTGTCAGAGAGAGCCTTGAGCAACGCTTCTACTATCTCAGGATGCTCACCACCAATCTGCCCCAATGCTTTTGCAGCTGCCTGACGTACGTCCTCGTTGCTCTCGGAGAGAGCCTTGAGCAATGCTTTTATTATCTCAGGGTCTTCACCACCAATCTGACCTAATGCTGTTATAGCTGCCTGATGCAGAATCCCATTGGAATCAGAGAGAGCCTTGAGTAGAGCTCCCACGACTTCAGGATGCTCACTGCCTACCTGACCCAGCCCTGTTATGGCTGTCCAACGCGTACCCAAATCGCTATTAGACGAGGACTTGAGTAGTGCCTCTACTATCTCAGGATGCTCATCACCAATCTGCCTCAGTGCTTTGGCTGCCGCCTGACGTACATCCTCGTCGCTATCAGTGAAAGACTTGAGCAGTGCTTCTACTACCTCGGGATACTTCCCACCAATCTGTCCCAATGCTTTTGCGGCTACCTCACGAACATCTTCGTCGCTATCAGACAAAGCCTTGAGCAGTGCTTCTACTACCTCGGGATGCTCACTACCAATCTGTCCCAATGCTTTTACAACCGCCTGACGTACTGTCCAGTGGGTGTCAGAAAGGGCTTTGAGCAGTGCTTCTATTACCTGTGGATGTTCACTACTTACCTGACCCAGTCCCGCCGCTGCTGCTCGACGTACATCCTTGTCGAAATTGGAAATTGTTGCTAGCATATAGTTAATCTGATTTGATATGTTAATTCCTAAACGGTGCAATATCGTAATTATGCCAAGTTGCATCAATTGAATTGAAACATCTTGGTTTTGCTGAAGAAGTTGCTGATAGTGTACATGAAGCCGACGTTCAAAACTAGTTATGTTTGCTGGTAGTCGAGTTCCCGTTATATTCTCATTATTGAGCAGAATAGGGTATTTTTGCATTGCTGTGACTACAAGCATAGCTGCATCTGCTGCCAGAGGTGTATTTTTCCATGTTTCTAAAACCTTTGATACTTTAGTGCGAGTAGAGTCGTATGGACTAGTTATGTAAAGGTAAACAATCTGCTCTATAATATCCTCTTTACATTCAACGCTCACTCCGATGTCATCTGCTAAACAAATACCTGCCAGTAGAAGATCACGATGAAGCCATTTATTGAAAGAACTGTCGGCCTTGAGAATAGACTCTTGAACAATCTCTGTTACACCGTCTTCGTCATTTTGCAGAATACCTATAATACTTACGGCGAGCAGTATTACTACACGCCAGCGTGGATCATGTAAGTGTTCTTTAATAAATTGATCCCTGTCTTTCTTGCGCAGAACGAGATCCCAAGCAGCAAAAAATTCTTCAAAGGTCAGATGTAGAAATCCGTATCGCTGTCTTCCTCGTTCAATTAATATTCCTGTTTTCCCACGCACCGTTTGTAAAAATTCTTCCTCTGCTAGCCTTCGTGCCTCTCCCTCGTCACGCGTGATTTTACGTTCAAGCAATTGATTCGCTATTTGCTCTAAAAGCTCTTCTTCGGGAATTGAGCCGACTGACTGCTGCTCATGCATCCAAAATGCCAGCGGACGTAGGATTTTTATCAGATCATTTTTACTAAAACGAGGTTTACTTGTTATTCCTTTTGCCTTTAGCCAGGTATCTAGCAATGTTGTGGCACATAAGTCAAACAATTCCACCCGGTGGCTTGGTAGCTCTATGCCTTGTCGTTGTATCAAGGCAAGAATCGTTAAGAGTAGGGGATTGACGGCCAAGCGTCTTACTCCCTCGTTGAGGCGCGTTGCATCGAAAAGCTTCTCTGCTTCTTTGGTTGCTACTTCCTGAAGAGACTGACTATTTTCTACCTGATTTACCCATTTCTCATAGGCTGGACACCATTTTCTGGTAAATTCTTTTATCTGCTTTTCACTAAAATCTGCAAGTGTGTAGGGAGTATATTCTGCCATAAGTGGTGCATCTTTATAGCCTACAATTCGACTTGTTACCACAAAACGATTTTTGGGATATGAATGAGTGAATATTTCTATCTGTCTAACAATCTGTATACGTAGAGATGCATCCGGTATTTCGTCCAAGCCGTCTAGGAGGATAAAGAGTTGCCCTTGTTGCAGTTGTATCAGGATACATTCGGTATAGCAGTCAAGGTAGTTATCTCGAAGATACTTCGGTAGGAAGTCCTTGAGGGAACGTTCTCCTACTGTGTTAGTACTCCATACTTCTGCGAATGTAGCAAGAGGAATGTAGAGAGGACTCACATCACTGACTTCAGATGCAAGTTGCGGAAAATTAGCCCTGAAATGATGACCCCTCTCTCCAAGTATTAGCAAGATGTAGCGCAAAAGCGTTGATTTTCCTGAACCTGGATCGCCTAAGATGACCAGTCTGCGATGTTTTGACAAGATAGTCTGTAGGTCTTCTCGCTGCACGCTGCTTTGCTTGGCTGCTCTTGAAGAGGCTTTCTTAATGAAAAATTCTTTCCTATCACGGTTATAGTGTGCATGTTCTTTTCGTTTTTGACGGTCACTTTCTTTTAGCTCATCATCCCGCTCAAGTGTTTCATTGTCAGGAACTCCGAATAGAACATCAGGAAAAACAAATACATCTAGGAGAGGAATGCTGATAGGCCTATTCATATCACTATGCTGGATGCCCTTGAAATCGAGCATTTTCCAATCTTCGTACAGCTTATTGCAATACTCTTGATGTAGGCAGATTACTTCACTACCACTGAGAATATGAGGCTTGGCGGCATCACGTATTTCTTCCAGGAGTTCTGCTGTTTTCTCGGTATGAAGCGCTGTATTGTGAACATCTACGAAGGCATCTTCCTTTTGTATCTGCTCAGCCAGTGGCCCCAGGACATTGTATAGTTTTTGCAAGATCGGTTTGGCAACAAACTCAGCTATCTTTCTTCGCTCATTTACGTCAGATACCCATGTGGAGTGTTGAGTCATTAGCGCATCAGTGAAAATCTGCTCGATAACATCCGTAGTCTTAACACGCTGCTCTCTATGCATACGTTCAGCCATGTCTTGTAGGATAGTGGGAAGCTGGTCAATAAACTCTCTACAGGTATTTTCCCACAGTCGACTATCACTCTGCCACCAATCTGGAGAAGCCAGTTGAAACTGTTCCCAATCATCTTTGTGTAACTTCAGCTTTGCAAGCTGAGATCCAATTGTGTCAGATGAGCTAAGAGCTGCTGCTGGAGCTGCGAGAAGGGTTGCCAGAAGAGGATTACCTGTAGCTCCTCCCCAGGCAGCGAGAGCCACCAGCGGGACCGCAGCTAATGCTTTACCAATATTGAGGATAGCGACATACTTTTCTGACATAGATCACCTGTATTTCTTGTCAATCTTTGATAAGCACTTAATGCATTAACAACATTAACATAAATAGGCTTCAAACCCTTTGTGGAGAGGCGCGAAGCTGTCAACATACCCCGTTGACATACTGCAAGTCTGATCTCTTGTTGTAGCCGACACTCATATTAACGCAAAGAAGAGTATATACCAAAATGTTTAGCAGAATGCAAATTTGGGAGAGTAGTAGGAAAGATATCTTGTGCTTTCTTAATCATGTAGGAAGGCAGTAATTATCAAAAGCCCTGTTGACATGAACGCAACGGGGCTTTTCTCACGCTTTTTGGTCCCTTGATACAGTGGTTGATGCTCTCTTTAGATACCTGTGCTGAGATCTATCACGCAACCTGAGGAGCAGGTAATAGCTCGCTAGGCGGGCTTCCATTCACCATTTGAGCTACTGCTTGTTCCACCGCGAGTGTGTCGAAAACATCAAAGTGGTTTGCACGGTCGAGAGGTCCAAAAAGACACTTCTGGGAACCTAAAGTAAACATTCGACTATACACCTGAGAGTTGTTACCCTCATCTTGTAGCCACTGAGTACTGCTGAAGTCTTGCATATTGGCCTTAAGCGTTTTATTGCATACACTTGGTCTCCACAGCAGGTCATTGGTGTTACCAATAGTAAGAACGGTTACCCTTGCCCGCCTAGCATCATTAGCAACCTGCTGGTTTGGGAGAGAGCCTCCATTGAGAATAGCCTTGGCGATGCTTGCTGTAGTGCCTCTGGCTGTACTAGAGGTAGCTGTTCGGAAAAGGGCTTGCATCTGAGATATCGCAACTGTGTTCAATGCATCTAACCCTTCGCAGGCAAAGCTTACTGCAAAAATCAGCTTCTTATAGGTAATATTGCTGGTCACGCCGCCCAGTGGTGAATCTAAAGTGACTACTCCTTTCAGTCTTGATCCATTACGGGGAAAAGGTACTGCATTTCCGACATGTTCGAGTAATGATGCCAGATATCCAAAGGCTACAATGCCTCCCATACTATGTCCGATGAGGTAGACATCTGTATTAGGATTGTTCTGTATGGCAGCATTGATTTGCTGGGACAGTCCGATGATGTGGGAAGCTAAGGAGTAGTTATAGGTATCCTTGCAGGTGTAAGGTTGCGGCTGACCAGTATTAGTAGCACCGAGAGGCGCATAACTATATTCTAAGTAGCGTGCATTTGGATATCCCTGGCTTTGCAAAAATGTGCCAAGCTGGCTCGTCTTACTAAAGAGGCCAGCATCAGTTCCAAAGAAGTAAGGATCACTCCCATCTCCGCCCTGAGATGCTGCTTGGGCTGATGTCAAAAAACTAGCTATCCCCCGCACAAATACGAACAACGTGCTCCGAGAAGTAGGCGTGTCAACAGCCAGTGCCCTAGCTGGAGAACTAGCTAGCAGTAGCAGTGCTGAAGCCATTATAGGAACAAGATAGCTCTTCAATGAGTATCTTTGCAAGGTTTCCTTCCTTCCTTTCTTGCGTCCATAGAAAGAGAAGTATGATGCACACAAGGAGCATGTGGGGGGAGATTCATCTGCTTCTGTAGTCTCAACTATACAACTATAGAATACAATATTTACTCGGTATACTTCAATAGAAGAGAAGGACTAGCCAGAATGGTGAACGTGCTGTCTTCTAATACAAAGGAAAGGGGAACGGCGGGCGCAATGAATTGGGCCCCTACCGATGGCGATAAATCGCGTGGGTGATGTTGATTTTACTTTATATTAACAATGTGATAATTGTCGCCTAACACTCATCTCCTATCCTATGAATAGACAGTGCGGTTCCTTGGAGATGGGATTGAGTGGTTTTGTCAAAAGAGGAGCAGACAGCCTTTAGTGCCTCCACTCATATCCTCGGGTACCCTTCTATAATGCTATGTAGTTGTTACCTTGACTACAGAGGCACCTCGATAAAGGACGTAGCACTCATTGTGTTGTGCTCCTAGTCGAGCGAGAGGTGGACCTCAAGCCTCTCGCTCTCGGGGATTTGTAGTTGTTTTGCTTCCCTAAAAAGAATTGGATGGTAGCGTAAAAAGTTTTGTTTAATTCTAAGTGCAGCTATTGAATTTGGTTGGGAAATTCTATGCGTATTGCAATTATCACTGAAAATTTCCTGCCGAAGCTGGATGGTGTTACACACACCTTAGCCATGCTGTTGGAACACTTACAATCGGCAGGACACCAAGCACTTGTCTTAGGCCCAGAATCTGGAATGGAGCGGTATGCAAGTGCTGAGGTTGTTGGCACTCGTGGACTTCCCCTTCCTTTCTATCCAGAGCTAAAGTTTAACTTCTTTCGTCCACTGTTCATGCGTCGATTGCATGAGTTTCAGCCTGATGTTATTCATCTGGTTGATCCGGTCGTTCTTGGTGCTGCCGGATTGGCTGTGGCACGCTTTCTCAAGAAACCTCTGATTTCTTCTTATCACACAAATTTAGCCGCGTATTGTCGTTACTTTGGTTTCTCACCATTTACAGAACCTATGTGGGCGTACAGTCGTTTCATTCATAACCACTGTTCAGCCACCTACTGCCCTTCACCATCCACTGCTCGTATCCTGCGCACAAAAGGCTTTCAAAATCTTCGCATCTGGCCTCGTGGTGTCGATACGACGCTTTTTCACCCTCGGCGCAGAAGTGCAGAACTTCGTACCTCATGGTTGCAGTGTAGGAAGCCTTCCGGTGATAAGGTAGTAATTTTGTATGTAGGTCGCGTCTCATGGGAAAAGAATTTGCATCTACTTTCGCAGGCGTATCGCCTGATGGATCGCGAGCGGTGCCACCTCGTCATTGTAGGTGATGGGCCAGCCTATGGAGAGCTGCAGCAAGAGCTTGCCGATCTGGGAGTTACGTTCACAGGCTATCTACGTGGAGAAGCCTTAGCTACTGCCTACGCCTCAGCTGATATATTTGCCTTTCCATCGTACACAGAAACATTTGGTCAGGTAGTTTTGGAGGCTATGGCTTCAGGTCTACCAGTTGCGGGACTCCTTTCAGAAGGTGTTTGTGATCTGGTAACTGATGGATGGACAGGATTTTTGTTTGATGTTAATGGAGTGAGTGAAGAAAAGCAGGTAGCTGGCTATCAAGAACAATTAACACGTCTGGTCAATAATCATGATGTGCGATCTACAATGGGACAGTTTGCATATATGGAATCTCAACAGTATTCATGGCACGAGGCAATGAAGTGTATTCTTCAGGGATATGATGAAGTGGGGAGAAGTACACGAACAGTCCTTGCTGCATCCTAGCTGGGCTTTATGACCCTTACGACAAGTCGGCAGCAGGCCACGTCAGGGATGCCTTTATTGTACTTGACATTGTGAAATGGGAAGTGCAATAATAGCGCCTGATCCGATGTCAATTGGACACACCAAGCTAAAAGTGTGTTATTTTATGGGCGAAAACCTTCTTGCTTTGATCGGCTTGTCGAAAAAAGGTTTGTAGCCCGCTAGGGATTGAAATTTGAAGAAACGTGAAGAGATCCCAACTGAATACACATGGGATCTATCAACCATTTTTGTACGTGATGAGGATTGGGAACAAGCTTTCCAGTCTATTCAGAATCGTCTTCCTGATGTAGGTGCCCTCAAGGGGACCCTGGCACAAAATGGGCAAGCACTACTCAAGGTTTTGCAGAAGCGCGACGAAATAGCTGAAGCCCTTGAGTGCCTTTATAGCTATGCATCAATGCGTAAGGATGAAGATACTACCAATAGTACCTATCAGGGAATGGCAGATCGCGCCATACAGCTTTTGGTCCATACTTCCACAGCGGCTTCCTATATAGAGCCAGAAATTCTGGCCTTACCGCAGGAAAGGCTCGATCAATTCATCCAGGAGACTCCCGGCTTGGCACTCTACAGACAACAACTGGACGTTCTTAATCGCCAACGTCCTCATATCCGCTCAGTAGAGGTGGAAGCCGTTTTAGCAGCAGTAGGAGAAATCACGGAGGCGCCAGATAATATCTTCGATATGATCAGTAATGCTGATCTCAAACTGCCCACTATCGAGAATGAGCGGAGAGAAGCAATTGAACTGACACAGGGCAATTATCAGACGTTCATTCGCAGCACCGATCGTCGGGTACGCAAAGATGCCTTTGAGGCTTTGCATGGCACCTTTCTCAAACAGCGTAACACAATTGCAGTGACACTTGCAACAGAGATCAAAGCCAATATCTTCTATACTCGCCAGCGTAACTATGCAACCTGTCGAGAGCGTGCTCTAGATCGCTACAATATTCCCGTTAGCGTCTATGATAACCTCATCACGACAGCCAGGGAGCATACTCCCCTGCTCGATCGCTATATGAGGCTCCGTAAGCGCATGCTCGAACTCGACGAGTTGCACATGTATGACCTCTATACTCCTATTGTAAAAGAGGTAACAGATGAGGTAACCTACGAAGAGGCGCGAGATATTATTATTGCTGCGCTATCACCACTTGGTGAGGCCTACTGTAAGATCCTCAAAGAAGGGTTTACACAGCGCTGGATCGATGTCTACGAAACACCTGGCAAGCGGAGCGGAGCTTACAGCGGTGGAGCCTATGGAACACATCCATTTATCCTGATGAATTTCCAGAATAAGCGCGAGAGCATGTACACACTGGCGCATGAACTGGGACATTCGATGCATTCCTACTTCACGCGCACCAATCAGCCCTATCAGTATAGCGATTACACCATTTTTGTTGCAGAGGTTGCTTCAACGCTCAATGAAGGTCTGCTCACCCAGTACTTACTGAAGAACACTGAAGATCGAGCTACGCGCATCTCGCTACTCAATCACTCGCTAGAAGGTATCCGCACAACGCTGTATCGCCAGACTATGTTCGCCGAGTTTGAGCAAAAGATTCACAGCCAAGCAGAACAGGGCAAGCCGTTAACTGCTGATACGCTCACAGCGATATATACTGCATTGAACGAGAAGTATTATGGAGGAGAAGCTGTAATTGATGAGTTGATTGGCATCGAATGGGCACGTATTCCTCATTTCTATTACAACTTCTACGTCTACCAGTATGCCACCGGTATCTCTGCAGCCTCGGCACTGGTACAGCAGATTCTACACGAAGGACAGCCTGCGGTCGATCGCTATCTGAAGTTTCTCAGCTCAGGCTCCTCTGACTATAGTATCGAATTGCTGAAAAAGGCCGGGGTTGATATGACCACGCCTGAGCCTGTGCGCCAAGCCTTCCAGCTCTTCGCGTCCCATCTTTCGCAAATGGAAGAACTGCTTAGCTAAGCCTATGCTACTTCAGAGTACGAATAACTAACACAAGCAAAGAGAGAGGGACCGACTGGAATATATGGTCCCTCTCTTTCAATTGCGCTTTCTATGCGCTCCTATTTAATCTTCTTCTTATGTGGAGCACTTAAATACATATATCTTAACAAGCTCACAGGTGTTGCTAGAGCGAGAGCTAGCATAGCACACAGACCGATAGGAGCTATGATGGAAAGTGATACTTTAGCAGTCATGGGAACATGAAAGAGGGAGAGGAAAAGAAACTGAAATATAACTAACGAAGCAACCAGACCTAAAGACGTCACTACAGAAACCAATTTCCAGCGTGTCTGCAAGCGTGCCTGCAATGTCTTTTGCCGTAGTTCTGCCTGTTCTCGTATACTATACTGCTGCGCGAACAATTGGTGATATCCACTCTTCAGTTGCTGGCGCTCGCGTTCTAGCAGTTGTGTCATGCG
>Ga0209648_10005991_pt1 | contig 10456 bp, 9 predicted proteins | sample GraSoi2013_115cm_FD_185830 | JGI IMG/M metagenome (GOLD analysis project Ga0209648, IMG submission 185830) | Grasslands soil microbial communities from the Angelo Coastal Reserve, California, USA - Sample 9_17_2013_115cm (SPAdes) (version 2) | ecosystem: Environmental > Terrestrial > Soil >...
GCCCATCGCGTGTAACATCCCCCGGATGGCGGTCTCCCCAATCGTATGCCCTTGGCGCGTGAGGGCTTTCCTCAACTTGCGCGACCTCCTTGCTCGTCCATCTGAGCAGGCTCTCTGGATCTCCTTTCGGGTCTAGCATCCCTTCCAAATCGGCTCGCAGGGTGGCGTCCTTGACGGTGTTCTTTTTCCTGCCACCACCCTGTTGGCGTATCCGCTCCCCCAGCTGATAGAGCGCTCCGGCTTCCAGTTCTCCTAGGCCTTTGCGGATCGTTTTGCGGGTGACTCCGGCCTCGCGGGCGCGCCTTTCTGATCCCTCCTGGGCCAATCCTCCTGGCCTCTGTCGCCACATATAGTCGCCACTGTCGCTCGTTGAGCCATCCCTTCATCAGCTTGTATTGGGCTTCTTGTGAAAGTGTCTCCATGCCTCCAGCATATCACATCTCTTTGGATAGGTTATTTCAGCGCGCCTCCTTAGCATATTGAAACGGAATGGTCTTATTGAAGTCACTGGAACTGAAGTCAAAGCAAGCGATACTTTATTTATTGAGGCGCACAAATGATATTTTTAGCCAAAAGTGACCTTCAGATGTAAATTAGCACTCATATATACAAAGTGCTAATGTCTTGATATAATAGCCGCTAACTTACTAGGTGGAGGTGGGCAGCCTCGGCGCTGATCTACTGTACGGCCAAGCAGTCGGTTCACTGTCGTATATATTTGGCGTTGTGCTAATTAAAGGTGCAATCAAAAATATGGCAAGCAAAGACTTTGAGGACTTAATGGATCTGCTTTTCAAGAAGAAACAGCGGATCGAGAAAATCACAACCAGCCTTAACGGTAGTGGCACTGGACACGCTCATATCAGTTTTATAGGTGCCATAGATATGTTTTCGTCAAAAGAGCCTGATGTTGTGCAGTATACTCTCCATCTAAAACATACAATAGACTCCGATGGCAACTACGAGCTAGGTGCATTTAAAGACATAGAACAATACTACAGAGATGTTGATTTCTTACTGGATGCGGAAAAGTCTAAGCTAGATCAAGCTTATCGTGATCTTGTAGATGCTCGGTATATCTTTGATTTTAATTCAGACGAACTTATTGAGGAGTTCCTGCTCTCTCATAACCGTAAATCAAAAAAGTTTTCAAAGTTAAAATCAGAACACTTCTATATCGCTGCTTATTGTATGAATGAAGCCGCACATGCTTTACAGCAATATGAACAGATGAAGTCAAAGATACCAGGGTTTGAAAGCTACCATCACGCGATCGAAAAGGTATACATGAAGGCGTTCCGAAGCGATCCAAACTTTGTAAAAAATTATATTCAGCAAAAAACAACTAACGACTTTAACTTGGTCAACTTTATGGCTCAGGTCAGAGCCATTATTCAGCACGTAGATTTAATGAAGACAATCTATCCTAAAGATGGGATGCAGGCCGATCAGGGCATTCACCTTTTGTTAGATTCCTATAGGAGATGTGCTGAAGCCTGTGTTAAGCCGCTAGATTTATTGCGTATTGGACAGGAAATAGCGGACGGCGATCCTTGTCCAAAAAGAACCAAAAGTGCCGAAGAAAATAAAGCAATTCTTCAGCCCACTTTGGGTGCAATACTGGACTGCTACGATCCCAGAATTAGAAACTCAGAGTCCCATTTGAGCACAGAAGTAGATGCCAAAAATGGACAAGTTCTCTTTTATAAAGACGCCAAAGGGAGGCGTGAGCTTTTAGTTAAGTACTCCTTTGTCGAACTTGCCAATATGACCAATAAGTTACAGCATATTCTTTTCCCCGCCCTGGTCGTTACTGCTTATATGGAGTGGCGGACGATGCTTCTAGTTATTACGCTTAGATCTCATGAATATAAGCTTGCGCTGTTGAAGATAGGTAACTAATCGTGCAGTAAGGAGCATTCATACCTGGAATCGTGTTGGCCTTTCGAGACATAATAGAAGGGTAAGGAGTTGTCCCACTAGTAGGGGTCTGTATGAATAAAGAGGAAAGAGAGCTTGTTGAAAGCGCCATAACCGGCACGTTTATGTGGAGCTATAAGAAAGGTGATAACATCGTCTACAATTTTGAAATCCTCTGGGAACTGTATAAGGCAAGTGGTGCCGAGCAATCTCAAAGGTACTATTACAATAAGCCAATAACCTTATTGATAGTTGCTATTATTGAGTGCATTTTCGATGACTTCATAAACCGAGTAGGCCAGCATGTCTACGACAAGATTCCTAACCTGACGAGTAAGGAGATCAATTTAATCCGAGCAAAGAAGTTAGACAAATTGGATCACTACATTAGCATTGCAAAGAAGTACAACCTCTTTGATAAGGATGCCTCATTCTATGAGACCCTCGACTTTTTACGACGCGCCAGAAACAGATTCCATATTCAAAACTCTCTGCACCAGCTCGATGCTAATGAAAGCAAAGTATTTACTACCTCCACCCGCATTGAAGCTGAAAAAGCTTTCGAGATAGTCTTAGAGACCATGATGGTTAAGTTCCCTAGAAAACATAGCCACTCGGTAAGCTTTAACGACGTGCCCTTGCCATGGAAAGTTTTTCCCTGATGGCGTAAAGGGTTGGTGTGGTGAATTGGAGCTTATTATATATTTACGGACGAATCGGGGTGATACCCTAATACCAACGGCAATACTTCGCAGAGTCCATCCGACTCTCCCCACCACCCCCGCATCCATAACTTAAAAGCCGAACCGTTGTCGCGCTGGCCATAGGAACCAGCCAAAGGCGGAGAGGGAAGGTGGAGAGTGCTTATGACTCTGCGAAGCTGTATACTATATCCTATGACCACAGAGCAGGGATCGTTATTTGACCGACGAAAATATACTGGAGTGTTGCCACAGTCTTATCAGATAACGCCGCCTACGGCCAATCAGACCGTCTTGGGAACATTGCCAGCGTACCATGCCTATTTAAGCGGCGGCGACTACTCTAAGTACACGCCGGATGACTTTACCAGCGATATGAAGCGATTCGGCTTATTCGTGGGTGGTAAAGCCATAAAAGATATCCAGACAGTAGACATTCAACGCTGGATTGGGGAATTGAAAAAGACCATGACTGCCAAGACTGTCAGCCGTAAAGTCTCTGCTATTGGCAACTACTTTGGGTGGTTGGAGCGGGAAAGGGTACTGGAACATAATCCCGCTCAGACTATCCGCGCTCCACGAGTCACGTCGCCGCTGCCGGATATTCTATTTGATAACGAGTGCCAGCGTTTGCTTGAGAGCGCCAGCGCCGACCCACGGACGTACCTGCTCCTCTTACTCCTACTAGAGACCGGCCTAAAAAAAGCGGAACTACTGGATTTAAAACTGACCCATTTCGACTTTTCCAATAGATACGCTCCAGAGCTATGGTTGAAACATACAGGAAAACAAGTGCGCAAAGACCGCAAACTGAAGCTGCCACCTGATATTCTTCCTGTGTTTGAAGACTATGTGAAGCAGTACGCCATCACTGATAGTCTTTTCCCCTATACGCCACGATTTATAGAGCTGTTGCTCACGAGCGCCGCCAAACAAGCCAAGCTCCACAAAAAGGTGACAGCCAGTATCCTGCGAGATACGTTTGTCGCCCTGAGCCTCAAGCGGGGAATGAAGCTGGAAGATGCAATGCGTAAGATCGGGCTGAGTGAGTCGTCCTGGGAGGACGCAAGGATAAAATATATACGCTTAGCAAGCGGAGGGATGTAGGGCATCTACTTAGGGTATCACCAAGGTTCGTGCGTACAGATTAGGACTTAGAGTATATGTACGCAGAAATCGGGGCGAAACCCTTAGGCATGGTTCAATTTGAAGAAAAGTCCTTGACCGTTTGAACAGCCACCCCGTGTCACCCTGAGCCCATTCGCTTCGCTCAGGGTAAACTCCGCGAAGGGTCTGTCGCGAGCGGCAACGAGATGCTTCGCTGCGCTCAGCATGACAGGGCTGGACTTTGCTGGTGGTGAGGAACTGTCACGTTCATTTGAACCTTGCCTTATAATTTAAGTTTCTTGGGCCTGCCCTACTTGCAATATATCTTGTGCTATGCGACCAGCTCTTTGCACATAATCTCTAACCTTGTCCTCAGTGATTTCTTCAGGGCTAACTTCGCCATGTATTACACGGTTTCTTAGATCACGCATCTGCACAATGACTCTTGCCTCCTTAGGGTCGATATAATCTGCAAGCAAGTCATAGTTATATGAAATACTAAATTCCTGTCTAGCATCCTCGGTATCTGCCCGATATACTCTCCCGATCAGGCTTTGTATTTCTGATTCTAATCCTTGATAGGCACTTACAATGGCTAATTTTGGATCGTCTTTCATCACTTCTGCCGCAGCCAGTTGCCAGAGGAGGGTTTGTTGTCGTTTTTCCAGATCAGTCCGTTGCTTTTCTAACTCAAGTCCTTCTTGTGATAAACGTAAAAACCTCTCTTTCTCCTGATGCGCTTCAGATTCGAGTAGCCGTTGCTGTTGCGCTTTTTCCTTAGAAACCTGAAAGTAGACCGCTAGAGAAGCGAAGACCGCTACTAAAACTCCTCCGAGGCCAGCAAGAATTGCTAGGAGATTTTGATTGGAATTTGTATTATTCCCTTGTGTGATAAAAACTACCAAGAAGTTAACGAGAATGCCTATTATCGCACCACCAACGACGGCAGTTACAGGTACTAGCACTCTTCTTAATCTATTCACCTGTCTTTCCTCCTACTATGAAAGTTGTAACGAGGATACAGATAACATTGACAAAACCGTAGAAAGCGAGTGCTAGATAGCCTAAAGAATTTGATGGCTTTGATCCCACCAAGTCAGTACCTATATTGAGTAATAACTCATGGTTCGCGTAAATTTAAGGCGGTTCGGAAGAATCGCCACACAGGTTGGTGTAGAGACTGGGCGTGAAGTCCAGCAAGGCTAAAATGCGTAGCTGAAGAGACGAAAGAGGAGTCAGATGACGCAAGAGAGGCGATGGGTTTCCCACCAGCGTCAGGGTGATCTCATCAAAAGCTTCCAAGAGCCGCTCGGCGGTCGGCTGAGCAGTGGCTCGCTTGGGATTGCCGACGTAGAGCCCTGCCAGGACGGAGCCGGATTCCGCCAGTCGCCGACGCACCACAAACTCCAGCAGCGTCAACACGCGCAAGGCGATGCTGAGCAAGCGCACCAGGCCGGTGGCATGATCATCGCGCTCGACGTACATGGGAGCCAGCGAGAGAGGATGACCTTTCAAGCGTCCGAAGTTGCGCTCGACCAGATACTCGTCGCGGTAGCCCAGCACTGCTTGCTCCAGACTGAGGTGCAGGGCATCGTGATTGGTGGCGTACACACGCCAGCCCAACTGGGCCAGTGCCTGCTCCAGAGCGAGTTGGTTGACCTGGCAGCTGAGGGTGAACTGTCGCACGAGGCGCACGCTGGCGGGACGAGTGCGGTAGGCTCGCACCGGTTGCTCGGTCACGCTTTCGTTCACGGTGACTTCCAGCAGGCCCTCCACCCGAGCATCGGAAAGCCTCTCGGCGATGGCCTGCTCGACGGCCGCTCGCTCCGTCAGACGCGGCTTGCCGCGCCGGGGCACCAGCAACTGGGCCAGCGCGCTCTGCGCCCGTGCCAGGCGAGTGCGCAAGGCTGGTGCGCTCGCCTTGGCCAGGGCCAACGAGCGCACCAGGAAGCGTCGTTCTGTCCAGGTGATCGTCTGGCTGTCGACCGCTGCCGAAAGTTGCACCTCCTGTTCATACCCCTCAGCGATTCGCTCCAAGCTCCCATCCGCCTGGGGTCGCTCGACGGCATGCAAGAGCTGACCTGCGGCTTGGGCGCAGGCGACGGCCTGCGCCACTTGCTCGGGTGGCATGGCCAGCGCCGACAAGGGACACAGGTAATAATCCTGGCTGGCCTGCACGCGCGCACGCGTCTGCAACGCTCCCATCTTGCAGTCGCCCACATACAACAAGCCATGCCGCCCCAGGCAGGCTTGCACACGGGCGATCACCGGCAGGTACAATCGATCATCGGCGTGTTCGCCCGAGAGCACTTCGGTGGCCAGCGGCATTCCCAGGGGATCCAAACTCGCCAGCATCACTTTGAGTTGCGGCAAGTCTGGGCGATGGTCTTTACTGTGGCCGAACTGCAACAACCCCTCCTCGGTCACGCTGGCATAACTGCTGGCCGTCGTGCTATCCAGACGCACGCAGTGGACCTCCAGGTCATACACGCGCAGCAACTGGCCACTCAACTCGTGCTCGAAGGCGCGCCACCGCTTATCGTCGCTCAACTCGTGCAGTACTTCCGCCAAGCGATCATCGTTGAGGTCTCGTCCTGTCACCCTCTCTGCCAGGCCGTTCCCCAACGTTTCCACCCGTCGCTCCGTCCACGCCTGCACGTGGTTCATCCGATGATCCCCTTCCGAGAGTACATGGGCCAGCCAGACCGTCGTCACCCCACCCAGGCTCAGCCCTTGCCAGTTACCATGCGTCGGAAAATGTGTATCCAGCAACGCCGCGAGCCCCATGCGCTGCATGTGAGCGAGCAACAACGGGAGATCATCCACTCGTTCTGTGGTGATATTCACTTGTTCTTTCATGCTGACAGCTTAGCAAAATCTTTGGACCGCGTCCACATTTACGCGAACCATGAGTTATCACAAAAGATTTTAACGTCTTGTATAGTCACTTCGCTAAGCGGCTTACCAAATATACTTGTTTGCATAGTTATACCTCTTGATCTATAAAAACAAGGTGCCAGCTCCGAGAGGCTGGCTAACGCACCAGGTAGCTTGCGCTTTTCCTAACGAGGAATTTGTCCCTAGTACAGCCTCGCGGAAATAGCGCAGGAGTCTACATGCTTCCACCTTGAACTTGCGGAATACGTTGTGTAAATGCTATCATGAGAATGACGTTTTCACAACTTTTCACTGGAAGCATGTAGACAAGCTAACTGAACGAGAGAAGAGAGATACTTCTGAGCATAGTAGGTTAGTGCTTTTACCGCAGGGAACGATTTACCTGCGAATCGGCAGCCACTCTCGAGTTGCCAAGGTGCTATTTCTTTCTGCTCTGAGTATCAGAGGAAATCGGAAAGGAGATGAACACCATGGCATCACTTGCTTTTGCATTCCCCCTGACGCCAGGTAAGGCGGAGGAATTGAGATCCTTCGGCGCGGAGATCCTGGGGCCGCGCCGAAGCGAATACCATGCATTCCGCCGCCGCCTGGGTCTCACCGCGCAACGCGTGTACCTCCAACGAACACCGCAAGCGGATATAGCGATCATATACGTGGAGGGGGACGATCTCCAGCGCACGTTCAAGGAAGTGCAGACATCGCAGGCCCCGTTTGCTGCCTGGTTTCGGCAACGGGCAAGCGATCTCCTCGACGGTCTCGACCTGACACAGGTCTCACCGGGATCGCTGTCCAGACTTGTCTATGATTTGCCTGGCGTTGAAGAGGATGAGGATAGTTACCACACCTTGGAAGAGATGAAGCGACGCGGTGAGATCAGTCCTTGAGAACGAGTCAGCTCGTCTACCCTTTCACCTCGCTCACAGAGGATACTACATGCTTGCATATTGGACTTGCGAAATCACCATTTCAGGAGCACTGCGATCACTGGTCCCGAGCATTAGAAAGGTACCACTCCTTCCGCAACTACTCGCTGGAAGCATTTAGTGCTCTGTTCCTTAAATATGGTAGAATAAAAGGAGGAAAGTGAGAAGAGGAGGAGGAGAGGGGTGCCAAAGATTCTACGAGCGAGAGCCGCTCAGGATGAGAAGGAAGAACGGCAGCTCCGCAAATTAGCCACCAGTCAGCATGGCCCCGCCGATTGGATCGTGCGAGCGCGCATGGTGGTGTACAGTTGGGATGGGATGCGCGTCGACGCCATCGCAGCAGAAGTACAGTGTAGTGCCAAAACGGTACGGATCCATCTCAAACGTTTTAATGAGCAGGGACTCGATGGTCTGGGAGACCGCCCGCGGCCGGGACGCCATGCTCGTCTCACCGAAGCAGAACGCAGCAGGATCATTGCCCTGGCAAAAAAGCCTGCTCCAGGGTCGCTGCAACGACAGAGGGATGGAAGCTTGGAAGCGCGAGACGAGCAAGCATCTGCGCAGTGGAGCCTGGATGCTTTGACCCAGGCCGCACACGAAGCTGGGGTCCAGGTCGAACGTAGTCAGATCCGACGCATTTTCCTGCGCGAAGGGGTGCGTTGGCGTCGGACGCACAGTTGGGGCAGCAGCGATGAGAGGGATTTCGCCCCAAAAGGACGGCGGTCGTCAGCCACTACACCGAGCCACCCCTGGGCTCGACGACCGTCTGCACCGATGAATTAGGACCGGTCACTGCTCGTACGTTTGCTCCGGCCCCAGGCTGGTCTGCGAATGGGCACCGCATTAAGGCTCCACTGGAATACTCGCGAGGGCCAGACAAAGTCTGGGTGTATGGGGCATTACGAGTGCGTGATGGACAAACGTTGACCAAGTGTGCCTCCTCACGCAACTCAACCAATTACATCCAAATGCTGCAGGAGATCGAAGCAGCCAACCCGACAGGAGATGTTTTCATCATCACCGATAACCTGAGCAGTCATAACAGCAAGGCCACCAGGACGTGGTTGGCTGATCATCCTCGGTTGTATCAGGTGTTCATTCCGAAAGGGGCCTGTTGGCTGAATATGCAAGAAGGGTGGTGGCGTCTCTTCCGTCGTGATGCGCTAGCTGGTCAAACCTTTGCTGATGCCGAAGAAATTGAGCGAGCTACCTGCGTCGCCACACTACAGTTGAACCACCGGGCCAAGCCGTGGGTGTGGGGTCGACCTCCTAAAACGCCTCGTCATCGTCGTCGACTCTTTTGTTACCGCATTTAAGCAACAGAGCAGTAGATGGCGAACAGACCGCTTAGCAATGCATTTATGGCAACGAGAAGATCTGTTAACTCCCGAAAGGGGTTATCCAACTGGTATACATTTATCGGTGGGACCCACCGAGGATGAATGAAATGCATTCGGACTAGTCGAGGTGACTGTTACGTTAGGTGGAAATCCTTTTTCACCCACAAGGCCAGTCACAGAGAAGTCAACTTTCTGCGAAGTATCTCCTTCATTGAAGTTGATTGAGCTTATTTGATTCGAACCATCTGTACCGGAAAAAGTGAGATTCACAGTCCCACCAGGACTACCAGGATCAACAGAAACCACTGCAGTGTATGTGAAAGTGTCTCGAAAGTCACACGGTTCCTTTGCTAGTGAAGCTGGATTTACTGAAACAGTGATGTTGTTAACCATGAACGAAGTTGGAGTTGGACTCACCGGGGTTGGAGTTGGACTCACTGGGGTTGGAGTTGGATTCACCGGGGTTGGAGTTGGATTCACTGGAAGGATGCATTGAGACTGCCCAGAAGAAGAAGTTGAACAGAGTGAGCTATTTCGTGGGAATGTAAACATTGCATACTGCTGAGTGGCTAAGGACAAATGCCCTACCATCGCTTCACTTGCAGAAGACGGAAGAATGATCTTTCCACAGTTATTGTAGACCGCAATAAATAGGCCAGGGTAAGCAATTTCTTCTGTGAAGATTAGAGGGACGACTGCCTCCAAGCACTTATAGACAGGATTGCTGGTCGAGAAGTGGAGCGTGCCCACTGTCACATCTACTTGAAGGTAATCGCTCGGAAGTGTACTGAGCAATTTAGGTGGAATGAGCGGTGTCAATTGAATTGATATATTCGGGAAACCTGGATCGTTAAACGTTCCTAAAAAACTATAGCTATAGGTATGGGTGTTGGGAGGAGGTGGAGAGGAACCGATAGTACAAGTCCATGCTGACAAGGAAACAACAATGAGCAAAAATGGTAATAACTTCCGCGATAATTTCATCGTAAGCTCCTTTTTGAAAATAATCGACATCGTAATATCCTCTCTAGTTGCTACTGCGCTTCTTGATAGCCATAAACTTATGGACGTTCAATTACTGCAATTTTCGCGTATGAAATTCTATGCAATGGATGGGGTAAACGTCGAGAGGATATAAGTACAAAATAAATGATTTAGTAAGCCTCTACATGATTGTTGGCATGTGAGAGCCGTTTAAGACAGCCAGGGTGAGAGCAGCTTCCCAGAGACATACTTCGTTCCGATGTTCTCAGAGCGGTGGGCTCAATCTCTCTGGTCACTGCTGTAGAGGCTGTACGAAAAGCCTTCTGGAGCCAGGTTGCATTGATGAGTTGTTTCGCCCTGGCAAGCCATGCCAGAAGCCAAGAAGAGATATTTTCGTTCAAATGGGCTTCGCTTGCAGAGCAAGTGGCTCAAGAAGCCAATGGAAACCCAACAATGGGAAATGGCTTCTCTGGCCTTTTCGTACAGCCTCTAGTACTACAGCCGCACTTATGTGGTATAATGAGAGGGAAACAAACCCAAGGAGGAAGAGATGGAAGGGTTTCCCTCAATCGAAGATCTGCGC
>Ga0209648_10005992_pt1 | contig 10455 bp, 11 predicted proteins | sample GraSoi2013_115cm_FD_185830 | JGI IMG/M metagenome (GOLD analysis project Ga0209648, IMG submission 185830) | Grasslands soil microbial communities from the Angelo Coastal Reserve, California, USA - Sample 9_17_2013_115cm (SPAdes) (version 2) | ecosystem: Environmental > Terrestrial > Soil >...
TTGCACCATTTCGATCGATTTGCGCCGCAAAAATCCGGCGAACAAAATTTCATCCAAGCCATCCGGCAACGGTGCGGTGGCGGCGAACGAAAGCGCGGGATCGCCGCCGAGGGTGACCGCGACCGGCATCCGTTCGTTGCGTTCGTAATAACGTTTGCCGTGGCGCGCTCCCACTTTGTGGACCTGCCAATGCATCGCTGTCGTTCGTTCATCGAAAATTTGCATCCGATACACGCCGACGTTGCGCGCGCCGGTTTCGGGATCGCGGGTGTGCACATTCGGCAGGGTGACGAAGCGGCCGCCATCATTCGGCCAGCATTTCAAAATCGGCAGGTCGCGCAGCGAAAAATCATCCGCCGGTCCGGTACCGGACTCGATGTTGTGGACGACTTCCTGGCATGCGGCTTCACGCACACTCTTCGGTCGCGCGTGCAGAAGATGAATTCCCTGTTTGAGCAAACTCCAGCCTTCGCGCAGATCGGTCGGCGGTTTTGCTTTGAGAATCAGCTGAATCTCCTGTGCGATCTCTTCAATGCTTTCGCGGCCGAGCGCCATCGCGATCCGTTTACGTGAGCCCATCGTGTTGATCGCCACTGGAAATTTCGAAATTTTCCCATCAACGACAGGCTGCTCGAACAGCAAGGCCTTTCCGCCGCCGGGTGATTTCATCTCGCGGTCGGCCCATTCGGTAACGAGCAGGTTGGTGTCGACTGGATCGGCGACGCGCCTCAGCTCGCCCGCTTGCTCGAGCGTTTCGAGAAAATGCCGAAATGAGCGATAAGCCATGGTCGCACTAAACTGGCTCGTCGTGCGCCCCGGCGCGATCAGAATTTTCGATTACCGGTAGGGAGGCACCAAATACTGGAACGACATCACGCGTCCGCTCGAAAACGTGACCGTCCTGTACGGGATCGAAATCGTCGGCGGAATGTAAGAGTAGTAAAACGGGTCGTAGAACGGATCGCCGAAGAAGGCAAAGTTGCGCCCGTGGTGGATAAAGCCATGATGAAATCCAAAGCCGCCATAAAATCCCGGACCGTAGCCGTAGTACGGATAGTAAGCAGAGCCATACGGCGCGTATCGATTTTCCACGTAAATCCAGGTCTCGCTAGGATGGCCGCGCATTTCGCCCACGGTCTTTTGCTCAGGCGAACCCCAGGCGAGCCAGACCGCATTCGTCGACATCCCCGAACGAATCTGCCCTTGTCGCACCAGCGCCTGGTCGCGTGACGAAAGAGAATTGAAAATATCGGGGTGCTCGGAAATCCGGTTCTCCAGCGTCTCGCAACTTGTTAGGCAGAGGCCGACAGTGGCCAAACCTAACAACAGCGTCTTGGAAATTGTTTTCATAAAAAAAATGATACAGCCGCGACATGGTCAGTCAATTATCGCAGCTGCTTGATTCAACACCGGGAAAACCGTAGCGTTGCGTCGCACATGGAAGATCGTTACGGCCATCGCATCTCCTACCTGCGCGTTTCGATTACCGATCGTTGTAACGAACGTTGCAACTATTGCATGCCGCGCGAGCTCCAGGAATGGTTGCCGCGCGAGGAGGTTCTCAGTTACGAAGAAACGTTGCGTCTTATCCGGGTCGCTTCCGAGTTGGGCGTAACAAAAGTGCGCGTCACCGGCGGCGAACCGCTCACTCGCCGCAATGTTGTCGATTTCGTTCGGGAAATTCCAAAAATCTCCGCAATCGCCAGCCTGGGGATTTCAACGAATGGGACCTTGCTCGCGCGTGAAATTGCGCCGGGACAAACAATGGCGGCAGCACTGCGCAGCGCAGGCGCGCAATCGATCAACGTCTCGCTCGACACGTTAGATCGACATCTTTACTCCCAGATTACCGGCCGTGATTTCCACGCGCAGGTTTTGGAAGGAATTGACGCGGCCATCGCGGCCGGATTCGACCAAATCAAACTGAACACGGTTCTGATGCGCGGTCGTAACGACGACCAATTGGTTCCGCTGATTGAATTCGCGGCTGCCCGCAATCTGATCCTTCGCTTCATCGAGATGATGCCGGTCAGCACGACCGAAGTGTTGAGCGACGAAAATTTCCTTCCGATCGCCGAAGCAAAGCGGACGATCGAGAAACGCTTCGGCGATTTGATTCCCGAGACCTCATTCCGAACAAATGGCCCGGCCACCTATTACCAAATCCCCGGTCGCGAACAACGGATCGGATTCATCGGCGCGATGACGAACCTTCACTTCTGCGAAAGTTGCAACAAGCTCCGTCTCACTTGCGACGGGAAATTGCGGCCGTGTCTCGGCAGTTATCTCGAGTTCGACATCATGAAACCACTGCGCGCGGGCGCGAGCGATGACGAATTGCGCCGGTTTTTCATCGATGTGGTCGACCGCAAGCCGGAGCAACACGATTTCCGGAATAACTATCAGCCGGACCGCAAGATGATCGCCATCGGCGGCTGAGCGATGGATCGACTGTCTCACATCGGCGGCGACGGCCGCGCCCAAATGGTTGATGTCTCAGCGAAACCGATGAGCACTCGTACCGCCATCGCGAAAGGAAAGATCAAGCTCCAGCGCAAGACGCTCGACCTGATTTCAAAGGATCGGATCGCAAAAGGAAACGTTTTTGCGACTGCGCGCCTCGCGGGAATTCAAGCGGCGAAACAGACTGCAAACCTCATTCCGCTTTGCCACACGCTGCCGTTAAGCGATGTGAAGATCGACATCGTTGGGGCGCGTGACGGCGCCGAGGTCACCTGCACCGCGCGCACGGTTGCCCAAACTGGCGTCGAGATGGAAGCGCTCACCGGCGTCTCCATCGCGTTGCTCACCATTTACGATATGTGCAAAGCTGTCGATAAGAAGATGCAGATCGCAGACGTGCGGCTAATTAAAAAAACGAAGCGCGATGCAAATTCTACGCGTGGCTAGAACACTGACCGTGTCGTCCCGAGCAGAGCGAGGGATCTCACAGTCGAAGCGCGGATCACACAATGTGCTTTGCGTGATCAATCACCTTGTGAGAGATCCTTCACTTCGTTCAGGATGACAGTATGCAGATCGTGGTCGGGATTATCACCATTTCGGATCGGGCTAGCGCAGGCGATTACAAAGACCTTGGTGGACCCGCGCTCAAGGAGGTTGCGCAAAAGAACGGCTGGCAGGTCTTGTCTGAAGCGGTGATCCCGGATCACGCCCCGCGAATTCAGGAAACGATCCGTTCGTTTTCGAAACAGGGTTGCGGGTTGATTCTGACCACTGGCGGCACCGGAATTGGACCGCGCGATGTTACGCCGGAAGCGATTCGCGCAGTCATGCGCGTGGAACTGCCGGGTTTTGGCGAAGTAATGCGCGCCGAATCGATGAAGATCACGCCGAACGCGATTCTTTCGCGCAATCTCGCCGCAGTGGTTGATGATTCACTCGTGATTGCGCTTCCGGGCAAACCGAGCGGCGCCGTGGAATGTCTCGGGTTTGTCGCCAGCGCAATTCCCCATGGCGTCGCGGTCGCGCAACACGCGCCGACTTCGTGTTAAGGTGGAACGCGTTCTCCGAACGCGTTGATAAAAGTATGCGGCTCCGCCGCCATTATTAACATCGTCTTGAGGACAAGCCGATCCACCCGGGTCGATCTTTCACTCAGGGAAAATTAGCAGCTGCATCAACTGTTTTCCATGTTCGGTGAGATTCGCATGAGTCGTCGGCCCGGTAGCGATGCCATCCGTTAGGTAAGACGAATTAAGCGAGCTGGGTTTCACATAAACAATCTCCGGCTGTTTCACCTTTAGCTCGCTCGGCTCGATTTTGAGCGGCAACCCGCTCCGCGCAAAGCTAACGGTCCAGGATCGCGCCTCCGCGGTTCCGCTTACCAGCCAGGGGTAAAGTTTTGGAAGTTCGAAGTGACGCGATTTCGGCAGCGCTACTTTATAAAACATTTCTTCTTCGGTGAGAAATTGCGGAATCGTGAGCGATGGATTTTCGCGCAACTTTAAGTAGAGCCGCGCAATATTAAGCCCGACCAGATTGATCCCGTTGTAAATGCCGTGGTGGTTCGGATCGTTTTCGTGGAGGAACGAATTGTACCATTCCTGGAAGTTGTGGTTGAGCATCAGGTTCAACTCCAAGTGCAAATGCGCCCGCTCGCGATTGATTCCCGCTCCGGTGTAACCCATCACCGCGATCTGCCGGCCGCGGTGCACCGCGTCTCCGGTTCGGGCGTCAATTTTACTGAGATGCCCGTAGAGACTGAAATAAGGCGAGCCGCCCCAGCGATGTTCGATCACGATGTACTTCCCGTAGTTTGAATAACCGGGAACCGAATTCGTGTAGACCACTTTGCCGTCGGCGATCGCGCGCACTTCGTCCAACGGTTCGCCACGCTCGTCGCGATGCAGACAGCGAATGTCGATGCCTTCATGAAAGCGGGTGTAAACAACGCCGGCGCGCGTCTGCTCCGGATCGCGCACGAAACCGTATTGGCCGCCTTCCCACGGCGTCGATTTTTCACCGCGGTAATCGCGCTCGACATATTGATAGAAGTCCGGCCCGCCACCGTGAAAAATCGCGTCATTGTCGGTCGGCAATGCCAGATCGACAGTCGCCGTTTCTGTTTGGGCCACAGCCATCACTTGAAACGAGCAAACCACGATCAGGATGACTAATAATGAACGCATCCGAACTAGCGCTTTCGTTTTTGTCCGATCAGCCGCCAGTCCTTTTTCATCAACTCGATGTCGGCTTTTGTCAGTCCGGACGCGATATAAATCCGCCCGTCGGAAACGCGGCGGTCGATCTGCAATTCCGTGATCGACCGGCCATTGATCAGGACAAAAAGCAAACTGCCACGTCGCTCGATGCTGAGCGCGTCGAGCGCGAGACGGCCGTGTTCATCCAATTCAAAAAGCGCGCCGTAATTTCCGTCGCCAGCCGAGTATGGATAAAACGCGACCACGTCGCGTTCGGACAAGCGTGGCATACGCTCGATTGCGACCTGTTTTCCGGAAAACAATGCCCGAACCGAGCTGGAAAAGACGGGGGTATCATTTGGGTTCGCTTCCGCGTGGACGCGAAATATACAATGTCGATCTTTACCCGCGACGGAAACGGCGAAAAGTGCCAGAATCAGACTCGCGAAAATGGATTTCATGATCGATTGATAACGCTACCTTTTCGTGTTTAACCCGTCGATGATTCGTCTCGCCATCATTTTTTCGATCCTGCTCGCCTTGGCCGCTGGTCTGCCGGCGCAGGAAACCGCGCCGGGGCCTTCGACCGCGCCAGAAACACGACCGTCGGTAGCGACGACCCCGGTTCCGACGCCGACACCGATTACAACGACAACTCTGAAGAAGCGAGGCCTCTTCGGCCGCGTCTTGCATCCGTTTTCCTCGTCCGAAGTGTTGCCCAAATACAACGATCGCAAACTGCGCGGATTGATTCTCGACCTCCAGGTCTCACCCCAGCCAGTGCGGCTCTCGGAGGTTCGACAAATGGAAGTCAAAGTGACCGTGACCAACATGGGCAACCACATGATCCCGCTCGATTTTCCGACCGATCAGCGAATTGAGATTCAATTGCTCAATGCCGCCGACGCCGTCCTGACCAAATGGTCTGAGAACCACGCAATTAAGGACAAGCCCGGGACCATTCTGATCAATCCGGGGGAGCACGTCGAATACAAGGAAAATATCGCGACCCGCGATCTGACCCCAGGCCGAGTCTTTACCGCCGACGTTTTTTTTCCGAAATATCCCGAGCTTCACGTCCGGCAGAAATTTCTGACCGAGCCATAGGTGGATCGGCCGCTCCGTCGGGCGATGCTAAACAAATGCAGCTTTGCTGCCTAAATTAACATCGAGCAAGGGACTGCTCGATCCACCATGAAACTCTTCAGCGATTATCATTCCCATCCGCAAGGACATCGCGTTCAACCGTATTCACGAGAACTCTTGCAGCCGTGGATCGACAGCGCGCGCGCGGGCGGTTTGAACGATATTGCGTTTACCGATCACGATCGTTTCCATGCCGGAATCGATTTCGGTGAAATCGATAAATTGCGCGCCGCGAATCCCGATCTGAAAATCCGTGCCGGCATCGAGCTCGATAACGATCCGCAAACTTCGGGTGCCGGACGAAAATGGGTCGAAAAGAATTGGGACAAACTCGATTTCGTGCTCGGCTCGGTTCATTACCTCGATGACCCGACCCAAATGTTCGATAGCGTGCCTGACGGCGCGGGACAGTTTGTTGGGCGGAACATCGACGAGATTTATGAGGACTACTTTCATCGGGTGCGCGACATCGCAGCGACAGGTCTGGTCGATTGCTTATCGCATCTTGATCTAATCAAGATTCACGGACACCGGCCTTGCGGCGACGTTCGATCGATCATCAACGAGACTCTCGATTTCATTCGCTCGCGCGATCTCGCGATCGAACTTTCCACCGCCGGCTGGCGCAAACCTGTTGACGAGCTTTATCCGAGCGATCGCATCATCGAGCTTGCGATCGAAAAAGGGATTTCGTTTACAACTGCGTCCGACGCGCATTCACATGTGCAGCTCGCCGAAAATTTCGACCGGCTGGCCGGGAAGATGTCGATCCTGGGAGTGCGCGAAGTCTGCATTTACGAAAAACACAAACGCGAAATGCGGCAATTGTAGGGCAGGCGCTCCGCCTGCCGGCTTTCGGGATTGGCAAGCGAAGCGGTTGCCCTACAAACTTCCTCTCCCTTGCTCGGGAGAGGAACGCTTGTCACGCCGGAGCCTGGCGAAGGCGGAAGGTGAGGGGAGCAATGAGAGGTTCTAGCCTGCAAATGTTTGTCATTCCCGAGCGGAGCCGAGGAATCTTCTAAATGTTTCTGACTGGTATCGAGAAACTGAAATAGTAAGAGATGTCTCGTGGCCACCCTTACTGGCCTTCGCTAGTCATCGTGTTTCGCAATGCCGCTTATCTGCTTATTTGCGTTGCCGCAGTCTGGTTCTCGATCTCGACTACAGCCCAGGCATTCCGAGTCCGCCGGTGATCTTTTTCATTTCCGATTGGGCGAGTGCTTTGCCTTGCTCAATCGCCTGTTGGACGCCGCTCAAAACAGCTTCTTCCAGAAATTCGACGTCGCTTGGATCGACAATTGCCTGATCGATCTTGATCGAAAGAATTTCGCCGGCGCCGTTGGCAGTCACTTTTATTTTTCCGCCCGCTGCCGTTACTTCGACTGTTTTTTCTTCAAGCTCAGCCTGGGCCTTGGCCATTTGCGCCTGCATCTGCTGCGCCTGTTTCATCAATTTGTTCAGATTCATAAATCTATTTTGGGATCTTCACCCTCACCTCAATCCTCTCCCTCAGGGAGAGGCGGATTAGCGTTTCAGTTCGCCTTTGAAAATTTCGAGCGCTTCGCGAATCAGCGGATCGTCCGTGTAATTCTCAGACGCACTTTCGCCCTCCGGTTGCACTTTTGATAAGAGATTTTCCCGGGCGGTCAGTTTCAGCGTCCAATCTTTGCCGCTGACTTCGCGCAACAGCGTTTCGATCAGTTTGCGGTTCGTCGCTGTGCCCAAAATATCCATTGGCGATTTTTGATCAGGCGAAAATCCGAGGACGAAATGGCGGCCTTCGCTCGGTAGAACATGCGCGACTGCGGCTGAATTCCGGACGAACGCCTTCTGGTTTGGGATTTTCGAAAAAGCGCGTTGCCAGATTTCTTCCACATCGTTGTTACCGTCTGCTGATTCAGCGACTCGCGGCGCTTTTTGTTCGCCGTTCTCAGCAGGGGATGCAGCCGACACGGCTGCCACTACAGAAGACTGCTTGGCGCTGCTCTCAGGCGCGGCGGCTAACGTTTTTTTTTCCGTAGACGTTTTCCCGTCGCGCAGGTCGCCCAGTCTTTCGATCACTTCATCAAGCGTGACCTGGTTCAAACTTTGGATCGCTTTGATGATTGCCACTTCGAAATGCAGCTTCTTGTTCGGCGCCCATTTCATTCGCCCCTCGGCTTGGGCGAATTGGTCGATCAATTCCAACAACCGCTCGTTCTCGATCAATTCCGCCTGGGTCGCGAGCGCTTTCTGCGTTTCAGGATCGACATCTTCCTGGAGCGCATCCGGCTTGGCCTTAAACACGAGCAGATCGCGCAGATAGCTGATCAAATCCGACATCAGCCGCATCATGTCTTTGCCGGCTTCGCACTGCTGGTAAAGAACATCGAGCGCGGGTGCGGTCTCGCCGCCCAGGATTTTACCCATTAGATCGACGACGGTTTGCTCGCTGGTGAATCCGAAAACGTTGAGCACGTCGCTCTCGGCAATCTTTTCACCGCAAAACGCGACCAGCTGGTCGAGCATTGATTCGGCGTCTCGTAATCCGCCTTCCGCGCCGCGGGCGATGGCGTGCGCGGCTGCTGGCTCGAGCGTGATTTTTTCTTTTCCAGCGATGAATTGGAGATGATCGGCAATTAATTTTGCCGGAATCCGATGGAGATCGAAGCGCTGGCAACGGCTCACGATCGTGGGCAGAACTTTTTGCGGTTCGGTCGTCGCAAAAATGAATTTCACATGCGGGGGCGGCTCCTCCAGCGTTTTCAAAAGCGCGTTGAACGCGGCCGCGGTGAGCATGTGCACTTCGTCGATGATATAAATTTTGTAGCGCGATTTGGATGGGGCGTAGCGCACGTTTTCGCGCAGCTCGCGCACTTGCTCGACGCCGTTGTTGCTTGCGCCGTCGATCTCGAGAACATCGAGGCTGTTGCCGGCCGCGATCTCGCGGCAGTTGTCGCACGTGCCGTCCGGGTTAACGGTTGGCCCTTTCACGCAGTTGAGCGCCTTTGCCAAAATGCGCGCGGTCGAGGTTTTGCCGATGCCGCGCGGCCCGACGAACAAATAAGCATGCGCCAGCCGGTTCTGCGCGACGGCATTCTTGAGCGTGCGCGAGACGTGGGCTTGTCCCACCAGATCGTCAAACGTCTGCGGCCGATATTTCCGCGCGAAAACTTCGTAGCTCACGATTCGAATCTAAATGGGTTGAGCCAGCGGCGAAAACAAAATCCGAAAATTTCTTCGATTTTAATTGAGCGCTGGGCGTTGGACGTTCAGCGTTGGACGTTTTCTTCATGACTGTTAGATCGGCATCTTTCTTCACTGCCGTGTTGCTCGCCATCGCGCTGGCGCAGGCGCAGGGTCCGCCACCCGCCCTGCAAGATCGGTTTTTGGATAATTTCGTTGGCAACTGGAGAGTAGAAAGAAAAATGGGCAACGGTCAGGTTCAGCAAACGAGCGTTCGCTGTGAATGGGTGCTGAACCACCAATTCATTGAATTTCGTTACGGCTACGCCGATCCAAAGCCGGAGTATGAAGCCTTTGTCTTCATCGGATTCGACGCCGCCGCGAAGAACTACGTTTGCCAGTGGATGGATGTTTTCGGCGCGCGCTACTCGGCGCTTGGGTACGGAAAGATCGACAACGATTTGCGAGCAATCGAATTTCGCTTTGTTCCGAAAGACGGCGAGTTGACCAACAAGTTTTCGTTCGATTCGCAAACGAAAACGTGGACGTCACTTATTCGTCAGTCAGAAAAGGGCGAATGGAAAACCTTCGCCGAAGAAAAATGGACAAAGAAATGAAAGCGAACTTGGTGTTTTTCTCCGTATTTTTGGTCCTGCTCGATATTCATGCGCGCGAACCGCAAACGTCGCCGCCCGCAAAATCCACAACGGAACAGCAAATCGTTCGGGCTCGAAATCTCGGCGTTCCGTTCGATGGGACACCGGGTCCGTTGAACGCGATCACCGACGTCGCGGGCGTCGAAGTCGGTTACGCCACTATCATTCGTGGCGAAGGAAAACTTGTAGTCGGCAAAGGACCCGTGCGGACTGGCGTGACTGCGATTATTCCGCGCGGTCATGATTCGCTGAACGATCCGGTTTACGCCGGCACGTTCAGTTTGAATGGCAACGGCGAAATGACCGGCACGCATTGGATCGAAGAAAGCGGATTTCTCGAAGGCCCGGTTGTCATTACCAACACCCACAGCGTCGGGGTTGCCCGCGACGCGGTGATCGCATGGCGAATCAAGCACGGCGCGTCCGACGCCAGCGGATATTGGTGGAGTTTGCCGCTTGTGGCCGAAACATGGGACGGCTGGCTCAACGACACGAACGGCTTTCATGTAAAACCGGAAGATGTTTTTCACGCGCTCGATTCCGCGCACGGCGGCGCGATCGAGGAGGGAAGCGTCGGCGGCGGCACCGGCATGATTTGCTACGAATTCAAAGGGGGCAGCGGAACTGCCTCCCGCAAGATCGACATTAAGGTTGGAAAAGATAAACCGTCGCAGAGCTACATCGTCGGCGTTTTTGTTCAGGCAAATTTTGGACGCCGCGCGCTCCTGACGATCGCCGGTGTGCCGGTCGGAAAAGAAATTCCAGGGACAGTTTACGGCGAAGACACCGGTTCATGCATCGCAGTAGTCGGAACCGATGCGCCG
>Ga0209648_10005993_pt1 | contig 10455 bp, 10 predicted proteins | sample GraSoi2013_115cm_FD_185830 | JGI IMG/M metagenome (GOLD analysis project Ga0209648, IMG submission 185830) | Grasslands soil microbial communities from the Angelo Coastal Reserve, California, USA - Sample 9_17_2013_115cm (SPAdes) (version 2) | ecosystem: Environmental > Terrestrial > Soil >...
CACGACCTGGCCGCCGCCATTGTCGTTGGCGACCGCGACGACCTCGCCGAGGGCTGCTTCCTTGCAGGCCTCCTGTGCCGGCTCGAGTTCGATGCCGAGCAGCGCCGCCATGGCGCCGACGCCGACCGGGACCGCCTTCTGCATCGATTGGCCGCGCAGTTTCAGAAGTCGCGCGGCGTCTGCGAGTTGCAGCGCACCCACCGCGGCTAGGGCCGAATATTCGCCCAACGAATGGCCGGCGACGTGGCTCGCCAAGGCGCTGAGCGGTTTGCCGCCATCCTTTTCCAGGATGCGAGCGACGGCCATGCTCACCGCCATCAAAGCGGGCTGGGCATTCTCGGTCAGGACCAGGTCCGATTCGGGCCCTTCGCGCATCAATTTCGACAGGTTCTGCTTCAGCGCGTCGTCGACCTCCTGGAAGACATCGCGGGCCGTAGCGAAGGCCTGGGCGAGGTCGGACCCCATGCCGACGGCTTGGGATCCCTGTCCCGGAAAGACGAAAGCGCGACTCATGGGCCGATTTCCCCCCGTTTTTGGCCTGAAGCGGCCATCCTCATACCCCACTCGCGGCGTGGCCGGAACGCCTTGATTTTAGGGGATTTGCCTGTATAACCGCCGCTCTTCGGGGTCTAAATCGGCCCCGATCTCCTTGCCGACCCAAAGCATTCCGCACCCAAAGCGTGAAGGCAAAGGGCCGGCTAGATCCGGGCGGTTGGCGGTCGGCCATTTCGGGCACGACGAACTCCGGGTCGCTAACAGCCATAAGGAGCCGATACGACATGGCACTCTACGAAAACGTCTTCATTGCGCGTCAGGACGTCCCGACGACGCAGGTGGAGGCGCTCACCAACCAGTTCGCCGAACTGGTCACCGGTATGGGCGGCACCGTCTCCAAGAAGGAATACTGGGGCCTGCGCTCGCTCACCTACCGCATCAAGAAGAACCGCAAGGGCCACTACACCCTGCTCAACATCGACGCCCCGTCGGCGGCGGTGAAGGAGATGGAGCGCACGATGTCGATCAACGAAGACATCATCCGCTTCCTCACCGTGCGCGTCGACGCGCTCGAGGAAGGCCCCTCGGCCATCATGCTGCGCAGCGCCGAGAAGTCGGATCGTCCGGGCGGCGATCGCGGCGACCGCTGGGGCGATCGTCCGCCGCGCCGCGAGCGTCCGCGCTTCGGCGATGACGCCGTCGCACCCGTCGTCGTCGTAGGAGAAGAAGAATGAGCGCCCAACGCCGCCCCTTCACCCGCCGCCGCAAGAGCTGCCCGTTCTCCGGCGCCAACGCTCCCACGATCGACTACAAGGACGTGCGCCTTCTGCAGCGCTTCGTCTCGGAGCGCGGCAAGATCGTGCCGAGCCGCATCTCGGCGGTGTCGTCCAAGAAGCAGCGCGAACTCGCCCAGGCGATCAAGCGCGCGCGTTTCCTGGCGCTCCTGCCCTATCTCATCGCCTAGCCGGAGGACGCTGTCATGCCGATGAACGTCATCCTGCTGGAGCGCGTGCCCAAGCTTGGTCAGATGGGCGATGTGGTGAAGGTGAAGCCGGGCTACGCCCGCAACTTCCTGCTGCCGCAGAAGAAGGCGTTGCGCGCCACCAAGGACAACATCACCTACTTCGAATCGCAGCGTAAGACGCTGGAGGCCCAAAACCTCGAGCGCCGCCAGGAAGCTGAAGCCGTCGGCGGCAAGATGAGCGACCTCAAGGTCACCCTCATCCGCCAGGCCTCCGAGGCCCTGCAGCTCTACGGTTCGGTGAGCTCGCGTGACATCGCCGATGCCGCCGCCGTCGCGGGCGTCAAGCTCGAGCGCGGCCAGATCGAGCTCGACAAGCCGATCAAGACCTTGGGTGCGCACAAGATCAAGGTCCACCTCCATCCGGAGGTCACGGTCGACATCACCGCGGTGGTGGCCCGCTCGCCCGACGAGGCCGAGTTCCTCACCAAGGGCGGCACGCTGGTCGCCGAGACCGAGCGCGCCCAGCTCGAGGCGGCGGAAGCCGCGCAGCGTGCGGCCCAGCAGGCCGCCGCGCTATTCGAGGCCAAAGCCGCCGAAGGCGAGGTCGCCGGGGGTCCCGCCGCAACCGAGGAAGAGCCGGCCGAAAAGAAATAGGCCGGGGCGCCTCAGGGCATTCCGCAGGCCACCGACGCACGCCATCGCACCGCGATGGCGTGCGTTTTCTTTTGGAGTCATCGCATCGCGGTATTCAGACCCCTGCTCTGCCTGATTCCGGACACTCCGCATGTTCTGTGCGAAATTTGGCATCGCAAAAGATAATTAGCGCGTTCCACAAGAGATAATCGTGTGCAGACCCTTTGCCTTGAAATTGCCATTAGGTTTAACATTTCAGGCAGGTAACACCGCGGAGTTAGGGAAAGTGCTTCGGTTCTTCCTACAGCTCGTTGCCTTGGTGGAACGGCGATGCTGTTAGCCCAGGTTCTTGCCCGCCTGTTGGGCGAAGGCCAATTGACCATCATCGATGAGGTCGGAACGCCGCATCGGATCGAAGGCGCCCGGCCGGGCCCCTCCGTCACCCTGCGTGTTCATACCTGGTGGACCGGCGTGCGGGTGGCGCTACGCCCCCGCCTGGCGCTGGGCGAAGCCTACATGGACGGCACGCTGACCGTCGAGAATGGCGGCGACATCTACGACCTGCTCGATCTCCTGGGCAGGAACATTTCAGTGTTGGAAGCGACGCCGATGGTGCGCTTGTCCTACACCGTGCAGCGCTGGCTGCGATGGCTCGAGCAGTACAATCCGATCGGCAAGGCGCAACGCAACGTCGCGCACCACTACGACCTCAACGATCAGCTCTACGACTTCTTCCTCGACCGCGACCGCCAGTACTCCTGCGCCTACTTCAAGACCGGCGAAGAAGCGCTGGAGCAGGCCCAGCTCGACAAGAAACGCCACATCGCGGCCAAGCTCCTGCTCAAGCCCGGCCAGCGCGTGCTCGACATCGGCTCGGGCTGGGGCGGCATGGGCCTCTTCCTCAGCCAGCACTTCGGCGTCGACGTCACGGGCGTGACACTCTCCAAGGAACAGCACGCGGTTTCCAGCCGCCGGGCGCTCGAGGATGGCGTGGCCGACAGTGTGCGCTTCAAGCTGCTCGACTATCGCCAGGAACCCGGCAAGTACGACCGGATCGTCTCGGTCGGCATGTTCGAACATGTCGGCGTCGCGCATTACACCGAGTTCTTCACCAAGGTGAAGGAACTCCTGGCCGACGACGGCGTGATGCTGCTGCACTCGATCGGCCGCATGGAGCCGCCTGGGGCCACCAACACCTGGCTGCGCAAATACATCTTTCCCGGCGGCTATACGCCGGCCATGTCGGAGGTCCTGGCGGCCATCGAAAAGGTCGGGCTGTGGGTCACCGACATCGAGGTCCTGCGCCTCCATTATGCGGAGACCCTGCGCCTCTGGCGGCAGCGCTTCCTCGCCAACCGCGAAAAGATCAAGCAGATGGCGGGCTACGACGATCGTTTCTGCCGGATGTGGGATTTCTACCTCGCCGGCTGCGAAGTGGCCTTCCGCTACATGAATCAAATGGTCTTCCAGATCCAGATCACCCGCCGCCAGGACGCCGTGCCCCTGACGCGCGACTATCTGATCGAAGCCGAAAACGCCATCAGCGTACCGAGTTCGATGGCGGCGGAGTGACGGCCCGCGGCCGTCATCCGAGTCGCGCGGGTAACCCCCGCGCTGACTTGCGAGGGATCTGCTCTATGCCCAGTGTCATCCCGAGCGCAGCGAGGGACCTTTAATCGGCACCGCGAAAGGTCCCTCGCTGCGCTCGGGATGACAATCACCGCTTAGTCGGCGCTAAGCCGCGTTGATCGCGGCGAAGGCTTCGAAGGCGTCCTCCACCAGGCTGACATGGTGAAGCATTGCGGCGTGCGCGCCCGCGGCGTCCCCGGACAGTATCGCCCGGACAACGGCGTCGTGCTCCTGAGTCGACCGCAGCAATCGGCCTTCGACCTGGAACTGGGCGCGACGGAACGGCCCGACGCGTCGACGCAATCCCAGCGCGAACTCCGCAATGGGAGCATTGTGCGCGCCGGCGTAGATTGCCGAGTGAAAGGCGACGTTGGCGTTCGAATAGGCGTCGGGGTCGCCCGCCTCGGCGAGCGCCATCATCGCCTCGTGACGCGCCTGCAGGCGGCGACGTTCGATCGGCGTCATGCTCATGGCCGCGAGCCGCGCACAGGTCGCCTCCATCTCGGCCATCGCGACGAACAGATTCTCGACCTGCTCGGGCGTCGCCTTGGAGACCACCGCGCCCTTGCGCGGGCGCATATCGATCAAGCCGCTGGTCGTGAGCTGCCGCAGCGCCTCGCGCACCGGCGTGCGCGACACGCCGTGCTGCTGCGCCAGGCTGATCTCGTCGAGCCGGATACCGGGCTTCAGCGAACCGTCAAGGATGCCGTCGGCGATGGCGCTGGCGAGTTTTTCGGCGAGGGTTGGATAGTCGGAGCGCATATCGGTTATTGCATACAAGATCGGTGCCAAAGCCAATAATTGTTCTTTCAATGCCCAAATAGAATGCAATCCGCCAAAATTGCATACAATCGAACGTCCATTCGAACCCGTGTAAGGTGGCCGCCAGACGGGCCTCGACCTGCATAAAAGCCCGACAAACCGGGCCTTTCAGGCCCTCAAACCCCTGCTGGCATACCGCTTGCTGCCGTCTTCCCAAGCCGCTTCTGGCCGGCACCATCGCGGAGGCAACACCATGACCCAAAAATTCACCATCGGCCGTCGCGGCCTGCTCGGCGGCGTCGCAGGAGCGGCCGCCCTCGGTCTCACCGGCGCGGCCCACGCGCAGAAGCCGCTGGTCCTGGGCTTCATCTATGTCGGGCCGCGCGACGACTACGGCTACAACCAGGCGCATGCCGAGGCCGCCGCCATCCTGAAGAAGATGCCGGGCCTGAAGGTGGTCGAGGAGGAGAAGGTTCCCGAGACGGTCGCCGTCGAGAAATCGATGGAGAGCATGATCAACATGGACGGCGCGACGCTCGTCTTCCCGACGTCGTTCGGCTACTTCGATCCGCACATGCTGAAGATGGCGGCCAAGTACCCCAACATTCAGTTCCGTCACTGCGGCGGCCTGTGGACCGACGGCAAGCATCCGAAGAACACCGGCAGCTATTTCGGCTACATCGACGAGGCCCAGTATCTGGCCGGCATCGTCGCCGGCGCGACAAGCAAGAGCGGCAAGCTGGGCTTCGTCGCCGCCAAGCCGATCCCGCAGGTCCTGCGCAACATCAACGCCTTCACCCTGGGCGCGCAGACGGTTAACCCGAAGGCCACCACGCAGGTGATCTTCACCGGCGACTGGTCGTTGCCCGTCAAGGAGGCCGAGGCGACCAACTCGATGATCGCGCAAGGCGTCGACGTCGTGACCTGCCACGTCGATTCGCCCAAGGTCGTCATCGAGACCGCCGAGCGCGCCGGCATCTACTCGTCCGGCTACCACTGCAACCAGGCGAAGCTCGCGCCCAAGGGCTATCTCACCGGCGCGGAGTGGAACTGGGAGCGGATCTACGTCGACATGGTCAATGCCATGAAGGCGGGCCAGGCGCCCGGCAACTTCGTGCGCGGCGGCCTGAAGGAAGGCTACGTGCGCACCTCGGCCTACGGTCCGGCCGCGGCGGCGGCGGGCAAGGAGAAGGCCGATGCGGCCAAGGCCGCGATCCTGAACGGCAGCCTGGCGATCTTCAAGGGGCCGCTCAAGGACAACAAGGGCAACACCGTCATCCCGGCCGGGGCGTCCTATGTCGCGACCGAACCCAAGCTCGAGAGCATGAACTACCTGGTCGAGGGTGTGATCGGCGCGACGTCGTAGAGCGTTCGCGATGGACCGGATCGTAATTCATACCTCCCCCGTCTTACGGGGGAGGTGCCCCCGAAGGGGGCGGAGGGGGAAGGCCGCACAGGCGATCTCCGAAAATTTCAGATCTGAAATTTGCAGGTACTTCGATGGGGGCTTTCCCCCTCCGGCCCTGCGGGCCACCTCCCCCGTATGACGGGGGAGGCAAGCGAAATGACGATGTGTCCATTTCGGAATCCCTCCTAGATGGGGCAAGCCGTCGAGCGTATTGCGGTTCCGGCGCTGGCCCTGCTGGCGTCGGCGATCGCGTTTGGCCTGCTGCTCGTCGTCTATGCCGGCGTCGACCCGCTCGAGGCGTTCGCGCTGATGTATCAGGGCGCCTTCGGCAGCTGGTTCTCCTGGCAGAACACGCTGACGCGCGCCGCGCCGCTCATCCTCACGGCGCTCTGCACGGCGCTGCCGGCGCGGCTCGGCCTCGTCGTCATCGGCAACGAGGGCGCGCTGGTCGTGGGCGGTGTCGCGGCCGCCGCGGCGGGCATTGCCGCCGCGAGCGCGCCGCCGCTGGTCGCCCAGCTCGCCATGGCGGTGGCCGCGATGGCTGCGGGCGGCCTGTGGATCGCCCTGGCCGGCGCGCTGCGCCAATGGCGCGGCGTCAACGAGACGATCTCCAGCCTGCTGCTCACCTATATCGCCATCGCGCTGATGAACCATTTCGTCGAGGGGCCGCTGCGCGATCCATCGAGCCTCAACAAGCCGTCGACCTGGCCGATCGGCGACGCCAACATGATCGGGACCATTCCCGGTACCGACGTGCATTGGGGCCTGGCGTTCGGCATCGTCGCCTGCCTGCTGGCCTGGGCCTTCCAGCGCTTCACGACCTGGGGCTTCGCCATGCAGGTGATCGGCGGCAACCCCAAGACCGCGCGCATGATGGGCCTCGATGTCGGACGCTATGTGCTGCTGGCCTGTGCTGCCGGCGGCGCGGCGGCGGGGCTCGCCGGCATGGTCGAGGTGGCGGCGGTGCATGGCCGGGCCAACGCCTCGCTCGCCGTCGGCTACGGCTATTCCGGCATCCTGGTGTCGTTCCTGGCGCGCCACAATCCGCTGGCGATCGTGCCGGTGGCGATCCTGCTCGGCGGCATCAGTGCATCGGGCGGCCTGCTGCAGCGCCGGCTCGACCTGCCGGACGCCGCCGTGGTCGTGCTGCAGGGCATCCTCTTCGTCGCCATCCTGGCCAGCGAGACGCTGTACGGCCGGCCGTGGTCGCGGCTTTGGAAGGCCAGGGAGGCCGGCTGATGGCCGATGGCAGCCTGGGCCTGTGGGGCGTGCCGCTCGCCATGCTGGCCGGCGCGATCCGCGTCAGCACGCCCTTCATCTTCGTGTCGGTCGGCGAGTGCCTCACCGAGCGCTCCGGCCGCATCAATCTCGGCCTCGAGGGCACCCTGATGATGGGCGCGATGAGCGCCTATGGCGTGGCGCTGGCCAGCGATTCGCCGTGGCTCGGCGTGCTGGTGGCCGCCGCAGTCGGCCTGCTGCTGGGCGCGCTGCACGCCGCCATCTGCCAGTTGCCGCGCGTCAACGACATCGCCACCGGCATCGGCCTCATGCTGTTCGGCACCGGCCTCGCCTTCTTCCTCGGCAAGCCCTTCATCCAGCCCAAGGCGCCCAATCTCGGCGCCATCGAGCTTGGCTGGTGGAGCGACATTCCGCAGGTCCGCCAGGCCCTGCAGGTGAACCACCTGTTCCTGGTCGGCATCGTGCTCGCCATCGTGCTCGCCTGGGCGCTCAAGAACACGCGCTGGGGCCTGATCGTGCGGCTGGCGGGCGAGAGCGTCGATGCCGCGCTCGCGATCGGCGTTCCGGTCGGTCGGGTCCGCCTGATCGCCACATCGATCGGCGGCGCCTTGGCCGGCATCGGCGGCGCCTTCCTGTCGCTCTACTATCCCGGAAGCTGGAACGAGGGCCTGTCGAGCGGCCAGGGCCTGATGGCCGTGGCGCTGGTGATCTTCGCGCGCTGGGATCCGCTCCGTTGCCTTTGGGCGTCGCTGCTGTTCGGCGCCGCGGGCGCCATCAGCCCGGCGCTGCAGTCGGTCGGCGTGACCCAGGGCTACTATCTGTTCAGTGCGGCGCCCTATGTGCTGACCTTGGCGCTGATGATCGCCTCCTGCTCGCCCGAACGCAGCCTGCGCGGCGCGCCGGGCGAGCTGGGTGCGGTCAAATAGGAGGAGACCATGAGCAATAAGCACGTGAAGTCGCGCCCCTATCTCTGGCCGTGGAACGGCGACCTGCGGCCGGACAACACTGTATTGATCGTGATCGACATGCAGACGGATTTCTGCGGCGTCGGCGGCTACGTCGACAAGATGGGCTACGACCTGTCGCTGACGCGCGCGCCCATCGAGCCGATCCGCAGGCTGCTCGCCGCGACGCGCAAGGCCGGCTGGCACGTCATGCATACCCGTGAAGGCCATCGCCCCGATCTGTCCGACCTGCCGCCCAACAAGCGCTGGCGCTCGCAGCAGATCGGCGCCGGCATCGGCGATCCCGGCCCGTGCGGCCGCATCCTGGTGCGCGGCGAGCCGGGCTGGGAGATCATTCCCGAGCTGGCGCCCGAAAAAGGCGAGCCGGTCATCGACAAGCCGGGCAAGGGCTCGTTCTGCGCCACCGACCTGGAGCTGATGCTGCGCACGCGCGGCATCGACAACATCGTGCTGACCGGCATCACGACCGATGTCTGCGTGCACACCACCATGCGCGAGGCCAACGACCGCGGCTTCGAATGCCTCGTCCTGGAGGACTGCACGGGCGCCACCGACAAGGGCAACCACCTGGCGGCGCTGAAGATGGTCGAGATGCAGGGCGGCGTGTTCGGCGCCGTCGCCGATTCGGCTTCCGTGATCGAGGCGATCGCGTGAACGCGCCGTCGCTCGAGCTGATCGGCTTTTCCAAGCGCTTCGGCGCGCTGGCGGCGCTCGACGACGTGTCGGTCAAGATCCAGGCCGGCTCCTTCCATGCGTTGCTGGGCGAGAATGGCGCGGGCAAGAGCACGCTGGTGAAATGCGCCATGGGCTACTACGCCGCCGATGAGGGCCAGATCCTGCTCGACGGCCGCGAGGTCGCGATCTCCCATCCGCGCCAGGCGCACGAGCTGGGGCTCGGCATGGTCTACCAGCACTTCACCCTGGTGCCGAACATGACGGTGCTGGAGAATTTCGTGCTGAGCCGCGAGCACCTGCCCGCCGTGATCGACTGGACGGGCGAGCGCGCCCAGCTGGACGCCTTCTTCTCGACCACGCCCTTCCGCGTGCCCTACAACCTCCCGGTGGCCGATCTTGCCGCTGGCCAGAAGCAGAAGGCGGAGATCCTGCGTCAGCTCTATCTCAAGCGGAACCTCCTGATCCTCGACGAGCCGACCTCGGTGCTGACGCCCGACGAGGCCGACGAAGTGCTGTCGACCCTGAAGCAGCTCACTCGGGACGGGCAAATCACCATCATCACCATCACCCACAAGTTCCGCGAGGTGAACGCCTTCTGCGACACGGTGACGGTCTTGCGGCGGGGCAGGCTGGTCGATACCCGGCCGACCCGGGATCTCGACAACGACATCATGGCCGAGATGATGGTGGGCCGTCGCGAGAACCGCGTCGTCGTCGAGCGCGAGGCGCGCGCGCCGGGCCGGGCGGTGCTGAAGATCGAGGGGCTGAGCGTCGCCGACCATGTCGGCCAGCTCGCGGTCGAGGACCTGGCCCTTGAAATCCGCGCCGGCGAGATCGTGGGCGTTGCCGGTGTCTCCGGCAACGGCCAACGCGAGCTGGTGGAGACGCTGGCCGGCCAACGGCACGCCGAAGCCGGCCGCATGCTGGTGCATGGCGAGCCTTATACGGCAACACGCCCCGAAATGATCCGCCACAAGATCGCCTGCCTGCCCGAGGAACCGCTGCGCAATGCCTGCGTCGCCGACATGACGGTGGCCGAGAATATGGCGTTGCGCTCGTTCGACCAGCCGCCGGCCTCACCCGACGGCGTGCGCCTCAAGCGCGGCCCGATGCGCGAGACTGCGCGCGGCCTGATCGACGTCTATCGCGTGAAGACGCCCGGTCCGGATGCGCCCATAAGGGCCTTGTCGGGCGGCAACGTGCAACGCGCCGTCCTGGCGCGCGAGTTGTCGAGCGACGGCGATCTCCTCATCGTGGCCAATCCCTGCTTCGGTCTCGACTTTGCCGCGGTGGCGGAGATCCGGACCCGGATCGTGCAGGCGCGCAACCGCGGTGCGGCGATCCTGCTGGTGAGCGAGGACCTCGACGAGATCCTTCAGCTCTCCGACCGCATCGTCGTCATGTTCGACGGCAAGCTTGCCTTGCAGACCGACGCCGCCAATGCCGACGTCGGCGCGATCGGCCGCGCCATGGCCGGCCACTAGAGCAGCGTCCGATCAGATGGAACCGCAAGCGGTTTCATCTGATCGGGCATAAGCTGCTCTAGAATCTAAGTATTCTAGGGCCTGTTGGGATTCATCGGGAAGCAATTACGGCGGCGGCGATGTGGATCATGGCGGTGAAGCTTTGGTCGGTCTTGTCGGCGCGCAGGGCGATGCGTTTGAACTCCTTGAGCTTGCAGAAGA
>Ga0209648_10005997_pt1 | contig 10453 bp, 9 predicted proteins | sample GraSoi2013_115cm_FD_185830 | JGI IMG/M metagenome (GOLD analysis project Ga0209648, IMG submission 185830) | Grasslands soil microbial communities from the Angelo Coastal Reserve, California, USA - Sample 9_17_2013_115cm (SPAdes) (version 2) | ecosystem: Environmental > Terrestrial > Soil >...
GCGAGACAGGGGAATCTGCGAGGCAAGCGCCATCTTCATCATCGGCGAAAAGTCCTGCGTCATGGGCGTATCAATCCAGCCGGGACAAATAGCGTTGACCCGGATGTTGCGCGAAGAAACTTCCAAAGCCAGGGAACGCGTCAAGGAAAGGATACCGCCTTTGGCGGCTCCGTAGTGAGGGGCGATGGGGATGCCGCGAAGCGCCGCGACGCTGGACATGTTGATAATCGAACCGCGATTTTTCTTGCTCATCAGCTTGAGGGCTTCGCGCGCACAGAAAAATGTGCCGTTCAGATGAACCCCGAGGACTGTGAGCCACTCCTCGTCGGGAATGTTTTGGGTGATGTCCCAATGCGTCTGGACGTCGCCGCCCGTCATGCGCTCTGCAAGTTGCGCTTCGCCTTTGCGATTGATCTCGTCGCGCCTGGAGGGGCCGGCTTCGGAGATGCCGGCATTGTTGACGAGAACGTCGAGCGTGCCGAAGTGCGCAGCCACCTCGGAAAACATAGCGCGGACTTGGGCGCTGTCGGAAACGTCGGCGCGGATGGCGCGGGCCTTTTCCTTTGCGGCGCCCATTTCCGAGACGGTCTTTTGCGCGCACTCGGCGTTGACGTCGTTGACGATAACGCGCGCACCTTCGGCGGCAAATCGCAAGGCGATGGCGCGGCCAATTCCCGAACCCGCTCCGGTAATCAGGGCGACGCGACCCTCAAGCTTCATCGGGGATGCTCCTTTGCTTTGCGCCGGTGTGGTGCCGGAGATTGTATGGCATAGGAGGCAGAAGAGGCAAAGGAGGTTGATGAGGCAGAGGACCCCGAGCCAGTTCGCAGTTGAGAGTTGGCAGCGGCCGGTGACTCGTGATTCGTGACTGGTGACTCGTGATTCGTGTGCTGCCGCGAGGGGGGCCCCCCTCCCCCTGGGTATGTTTTTCGTAAGTGTTGCATGTAAAGGACTTAGCTGCTCGTTTTGACGTAAGTGCAGAATCTAAAGGACTTAGGGAAGAACAGAGATTGGAGGTATGAGGTTGGAGGTTGAAAAGAGGAACCCACCCCCCACCCTTTTTTTGAAAGTGTATGATTCTAAAGGGTTTTAAGTCCTTTGTTTTGAAAGTGTATGAAACTAAAGGGTTTGCGGACGCATTTTTGCGAAAGTGTGTGAATCTAAAGAGTTTAGAAGGCATTTCGGTCTCTTTTGAGCTTTCTGAATACTTGGCCTTCGATCGGCGGTCTCTGAGGCGGCCCTCTCAAGCAGGCCCTTCACCCGCCGCTGGCGGGTTCCCTTCGGCTAAAGCCTCAGGGCAAGCAGGGCAAAGGCGAGTCTAGCTAGCGGTGCCCTTCGCGAAAAGCGCTCAGGGTAAACCTGGCGATTACTACAGAAGTACTCATACCACAATCGGCAACGATTGTCAAGGCCTGATTTAGGGCCCATTTGTGTGAGAAAACGAGCTAGGGTCACGCAGACGCGAGCCATACTGGGTTGCGTGTCCTGGATTCCGTTGACAAATGAATTGATAGACATATTGACCGGAAGGCCCCGCCATTAGCCGCGTCCAACCTTTCTTTGAGACTCAGTATTCTAATCGTTACAGGAGCGCTGCCGCCCAGCAGTTGCTGCTTCTGGCGTACCAACGGATTCCACCTTCAGGAAGCCACGTCACGGGCGAAGCTGGTTCTCCTCCTTGGCGCTTCTCGGTAGTGATTCGGGCGGAAGGCGCAAACGCAATCCAGCAGGCCGACGAGCCGGGCAGGTGAAGAATGCACGGCTACAGTACGGACTCCAATGAGAGAAGATTAGTTCCTCTTCTCCTGGCAACATTGGCCATTGGCTTCGCCTGGATGTCCGCCAAAATTCTAGCCATCTCCCATCTCTCGTTCCCTTGGTGGTTAGACGCTCCCTCCAGCTTGGGTTTCTACGCCGCGCTCTACGCTCTGTTTGATAAGTACCTCTGGCGAAACCGGGTCGTTCGAAAATTGGGGCTCTCAAGGATCCCGAACGTCGCAGGTTCCTGGCATGGCTTCCTCACATCCTCGTTTGATGGCCACCTGAAGCGCCATGATGTGCTGGTGCAGATCTTCCAGAATTGGACGCAGATTTCCATATTTCTCAACACCGTTACCTCCATGTCGGCGAGTCGTGTAGCAGCGATTGAGGCTTCTGGTCCGGAGGGCGTCGCGCTGATTTACCAATATGAGAATCAGCCGCTAGCGAACGCGACGGGAACGATGCACATGCACTATGGCACGGCGATGTTGAGAGTCTCGAACGGCGACAGTCTGACAGGAGAGTACTACGCAGGGCGCGACCGCCGGACCTTTGGGCGAATTTCCTGCTGGAAAGTGAAGCGAAACAGCCACAGAGCGCGTGCCGCTTGAAATTTCCGAGAACCCCGTTTGTAGACCCCGAGCTCCTCCCGTCACGTGTCCTAGATGCCTACCATGCGTCCCATGAACCGCGCCAGCCCACTGAATGGCTACTTTTCAGGCCCAAACCAGAGTTGGCGACAAATGGCATTAAACCTGGACTCCACCATGGGGATCTCCTGTTGATTGGCAACGACCTGCGGATTTCGGTGGAATCCTGATTCGGTTTCATCGTCTCAGGGCTTTACCTGACCGTGGAATTCAGATTCTCCCGCGCAAAAATTACTGTCTCCGCTGGATTGAAAGCGCTCGCACAGCATGTATAGTTCGAGGCCGGACGAGAAAGGCCACGAATGCAGGACGAACGGCCCGCGCAGTAGCCCCCGCAAACGCCGAACGATTGGCCGCCCCTTCATCGCAGCTCTAACCGACCGAGATTTGAGTACCGTCGTGCTGCGACATCTTGAGCATCGGAATCTTCTCTGGCAGCGGAAGCTGCGGCATACAGAGCGAAACAAGCTGCACGAACATCCGCAGATCACCGGCGCAGTGGCCCGGCAATTCCTTCGCGGCCACTCCCTTTACCAGCTTCGGGACAATGCTCCGTTGGCGATAGCGGAGAGACTCTACAGGGCGCTGCTATGGACGAAGCAAGGCGGTCTGCCTTGGCTGTTGCTAGGCTTGCTGGTTTGTACGCCGATTGTCCGCGCGCAAATTGCTGGTTTCGACAGACAGGCCGTCGAGATTCTCGGGACGGTATTTGTGGAGGGAGGTAACCGCCCCATAGGTGGGGTCATGGTGAACATCCGGTCGCTTACCGGAGGACCTTTCACCAGCGTTCTGACCGACTGGAGTGGGCGCTTTCAGGTGCCGGGGCTCGATCCTGGGATGTACGAGATCGTCGTGGAAGAACCAGGCTACGAGCCAACTCGGGAGACTCTGCAATTTCTTCGTGGACCTTCACCGCCTTTAGAGCTTCATCTCAGGGCGAGCAACCCTTCGCCTGAGCGGCGGACAGATTACGCGGTTTCTGTGCGGGAACTGAGAATACCGGTAAAGGCGCGCAATGCGTTCGAAAAGGGATTGGAGCGTCTGGCAAAGAATGATGCGGTCGGCAGCCGGAAACAGTTCGTACAAGCTACCACAGCCTTCCCGAACTACTACGAGGCATACTACCACATCGGTGTGGCGGACCTCAGGCTGGGCCGAGAAGAGGAAGCCGAACAAGCTTTCCAAGAAGCGATTGATCTAAGCGGAGGGCACTACGCCTGGGCACAGTTCGCCCTGGGTTTGCTGCTTTGCCGACGAGGGGAATACGCCGAAGCAGAGACTGTCATCCGCAAAGGACTGGACGTGGATGGGAGTCCAGCCAGAGGTCATCTCTTCTTGAGTCTCACCCTTTTTCGTCTGAACCGTCTTGAGGAGGCAGAGAAAAGTGCTCGAGAGGCTCTCTTGAGGAAGCCCGGTTTTGCCTTGGCTTACCTTGTGCTGGCGGACGTCCACGGGCGCAGGGGCGAGTATGCGAGGCAACTCCAGAACCTGGACGCGTACCTCAAACTTGAGCCTGACGGACCGGCCAGCAAGCGGGTTCGCGAGGTTCGCGAAGTCGTTCAGCGGATTGTGTTCAGAACGAAAGATGAGGAATGATTTTGCGCCTTCAGGAGCGCGTTCCGAATCGGGATTAGATGGAAGATTGAGGGCAAACACATGGTCAAGGTCAAGTCGAGCCAGAAGATCTTTACGGACGCGGAGATTGCCACGCTGACGGGGATCTGCCTGGAGCATCTCCACAGTCTGGCGCGCAGGCGGCACCTCGGCTTTATCGCACGCGCGGATGAGGCAGCGGGGAAGCAGGCCGATCAGCGGCTGTTTACGCCATCGGACCTGATGGTCCTGGCGATGCTGTATCCGTGCTGCGAGCACTAAGCTGCGCAAGCTGGCGCACAGCGTCGGGATCTGGTCAGCCGACATCGAGGGGGATTCACCGACTTATCATATTGTCCGCTCTCCGGGAGACGTGTCCACGCTCCTTGCAGTCTTCGATAGAATTTCCAAGTTGTTCCGGATTAGGGCCGCCAGCTTGAACCGCGCCATGGACCTCGGGTCGTTTGCAAAGGCTCCCAGGTCTTAACCCACATTTCCGAGATGAACTCTTTTCAACGAACCTTCGGCTGCTATCTTTCATCAGTATTTATGCGGGTCTAAACGCAGTGAAGACGCCTCGTAGTTACACACCCCGTGGGTGAGAAACAAAACGAGCCCTTTCAGCTCTCCTTCCATGCTTCCTTGAAGGTCGATTTCCAAGGATCCCTCGCCGCACTCCCTTCGACTTCGCTCAGGGCAGGCACGATGACAGAGTGGGCGTTACGGGGGAGTGCCGGCTTAAAAGCCGGCGCTACACAAACATTCGCAGGAAACAAAGGGAGCGGGAAAAGCGTCTATGGGGGTAGCGACCCTTTCCGACAGGAGCCGGAACTCCCCGAAACGGTCGTCCCGAAGAATCGGGACTCCCGAAACCGGGTCGGCACGGGGCCGCAGGGCGGGGGGGGCCGAGTAAAGGAGGCTGCTTACCGCATTCGTTTCGGCGCGTCCAATAATGGGACAGGACCCGGCGCAGGGTGCTATTTCCGGACGGGACAGGTATGACAAACCGCACGGCAAAGGGGCGGCTGGGCGCGGTTGAAACGAAACGGAAGCATGCCACTCACACATTGGATTCCAGTCTTGCAAGGGAGTGACGGCCGGGCGAGTTGCCACGGGGCTTCCCTGGCCACGCTGAAGCCAGTGGCCGAACTTGACGAGCGGGCCCTAGTCCTGGAAGCCCAAGGCGGGAGCCGCGCGGCTTTCGAGGAACTGGTTCACCAGTACGACCGCGACGTCCTGCGGCTGGCGCTCAACCTGATGCGCCGGCCCGAGGACGCGCGCGACGTCTATCAAGAAGCCTTCCTGAAGCTGTACAAAAACATCCAGCGCTTCCGCTTCGAATGCAGCTTCTATACGTGGCTGTACCGCATTGTCACCAACGTGTGCCTGGACCATCTGCGGCGGCGACAGAGCCGTCCGGAAGACCAGGCGCCGGAATCGAAAGCGGGTGCGGCGGAAGACACGAGCGTGACGAACTTTTTCGAGCGGCAGCACGAGGAGCGCGCTTCATCGGACCCGGAGCGGCGGCTGATGGGGAAAGAAATCGGGGCGCGCATTGCCGTGGCAATGAAAAGGCTTTCACCGCGAGAGCGGGTGGTATTCGAAATGAAGCACTATCACGGATTGAAGCTCCGCGCCATCGGCGAGGCGCTGGGGACGACCGAAGAAACGGTGAAAAATTCGCTGTTCCGCGCCACGCGGAAACTACGCACGCAACTGGAAGAGTTACTGTGAGCAACAAGGGACAATTCGAGGGCGCTGAGCGGAATCCGGGCACGGCAACCTGGACCTGCACGGACGTCGCGCCGCTGCTGCTGTTCTACGTCTGCGAGGAGCTGAGCGAGTTCGAGCGGGGCGCGGTGGAAGCGCACCTCCGCAGCTGCGCGAACTGCGCGGCGGCGCTGGGGCGCGAAAAGAAGCTGCAGGAGTACGTCGCCGCGAGCGAGCAGCCCGCGGAACAGCTCGACCCGGTGGGATTGCTGCTGTCGCGCTGCCGGAGCGAGCTGGAAGAAGCACTCGACGATCTGGAAGCGGCGGAGAAGACTTCTCGGAGTTTGCCGGTCGCGCTGCGGGGACTGCATCCGTTTGCGTGGGTGCCGCGGCAGCTTGCCGCTCACCCGGCTTGGGGCACGGCATTGCTGATTTTTTCGGGCGCGGTGCTGGGCGTGATGGCGCCGCAATGGTATCAGGGGTATCAGGCGCAAGTGGCAAAGCGAACGCAGCCGGCGGTGGTGAGGGTTTCGGCCACGCCGCGGCTGACCGAGCAGGATCTGGCGAACATGGACGTGGCAGGAATCAGCCTGACGCCTTCCCCGAATGGAAACGGCTCCGGAACGGTTGAAATGCGGCTGACGGCGGAGAAACCCATTGTGTTTGAAGGAAGCCTGGACGACAGCGAGGTTCGCCGCGTGCTGACCTACATGATTCAAAACAGCCAGAAATTCGATGAGGGCGTGCGGCTCGACTGCCTGGATGCGCTGCGGACGCATTCCTCGGACAGCGATGTGCGCAAGGCGCTGTGCCTGGCGGTGCGCAAGGACCGCAACCCGGCGGTGCGGCTGCGGGCACTGGAGGCACTCCAGGGCACGCCGCTGGACACGACGGTCCGCGAAACCATGCTCGAGGCGCTGCTCAACGACACCAATCCCGGCGTCCGCGTGGAAGCCATCAACGCACTGGTGAGCTCGCTCCAGCAGGGACAGGAAGCGCAGAGCGGCGGCGACGTCCAGCATGTTGCGAGCGTATTGCAGGAACTGGTGCGGAAAGACCCGAACCACTACGTGCGCATCCAGTGCGCTACGGCGCTGCGCCAGCTGGGACCGCGAGAACCGCACTGAGAGTCCGGCAACGGCCCGACCATTCGAGCGATGAAGAACTCCATCCACAGCCGGTTCGGCAAAACCTTCGGCGCGATGCGCCGACATGCTGAAATGCTCGCGGCGCTGGCGCTTGCCGCCGCTCTGTTTTGCCCCCAGGCTTCCGCCAAGTTCCCGCCCCGTGCCAAGCAGGCGCGTTCTTCCCCCTCCGGACAGCGCGAGCAGGCTGCGCGAACTCCGCGCATCAGCGAGGAACGTGGCGATGTGATGCCGACGCATGAAGGGCTGCGTCTGCGGCTGATGGCCGACCAGGGAAATGTGAACATCCTGACGGTGCGTCCGGGGGCAGGAAAAGTTCAGGTGAGCTACAGAGTGCGCATCGAAACCGATGCGCGCACACCGCATGCAAAGGAGCTCCTCAGACGGTACGTGCTTTCAGTACGGAGCACATCGTCGGGAGTGCAGATTGCAGGCGAAATGCCCAAAGAGGCTTTGCGCGATGGCGCCGCGAGCAACGCCGGGGCCGATTCGCCGCGGATCTCCGTAGCGTTCGAGGTGAGCGTGCCGTTCCATTACGGCCTCGACGTCCAGACGCGAGCCGGCGACATCGAGACCGATGACATCAACGGCTCGGTCAGCCTGCTGACCTACGGCGGAAACATCTCTGCCGGGCGCATCGGCGTGAGCGGCACGCGCACGGTTTGGACGTGGCCGGGGATCTTCGCGCTGTCACGGCGGGAGGCCACATCAGCGCCGGGAACATCAGCGGCGACGCGGTCCTGCGGAGCGGCGGCGGGCACATCCGCGCCGGAAACATCGCCGGCAAGACGGAAATCGAAACCGGCGGCGGAAATATTTCCGTGCAGCAGGCCGGCGGAAGTGTAAGCGTGGCCACCACCGGAGGGCAGATTGATTTCGGCGAAGCGTCCGGGTCGGTGCGCGCGCATACGGGCGGGGGAGGCATCCGCATCCTGCACGTCGCCGGACCGATCCAGTTGGAGACCAGCGATGGGAGCATCTGCCTGACGCGCGTGCAGGGAGCGGTGCGCGCCGCCACCGGGTCGGGCACAATCACCGCGTGGATCAACCCAATGGAAGCGCCGGCAGCGGCGCCGCGTCCGCCGGCTGCGCCGCGCGTGGTGCGGCTGCTGGGCGCTTCGCAGCTCGAATCCGGGCAGGGCGACATCGTCGTATTCCTCCCGCGCGATCTGGCGGTCAACATCGAAGCGACCATTGAAATGGCCGCGGACCACCACATCGAAGCGGACCCTTCCCTTCCCCTGAAATTCTCCTATGCGGGCGCGGGCGGGCCGCGCGGGGCAAACACGGTCCGCGCCGAAGGCGTCCTCAACGGCGGCGGCGAGTGGCTCCGTTTGAAAACGATTTCCGGCAATATCCGCCTGCAATTTTTTGACGCCGACCCCGCGCTTCAGCAGCTTCTGGTTCGGCAGCAAAGAGGGCGCCTCGAGCGGCAGAAGTTATTGCTCCATCAGCGGCTGCTGCGGATGCGGCGGGTGATCGCACAGGACCAGCCTTCCGACGCGCAGCAAGCCCAGGCCGATGCGCCTGAAGCGCAGAGCTGGCAAGTTCACCAGGGGGATGCTCCCGAAGCGATTCCCGCGGAAAGCCGGCTCGAAGAATGGAGCCACAAGCTCGAAGTCGTGCTCTGGGACAGCATTCGTCTGGACCCGCAAGAACTGCAGAAGCGGGTGGTCACGGTTGTCCAGCCAACGTATCCCGAATTGGCCAGGCACGCCGGGATTGAAGGAACCGTGCGGCTGGAGATTCAGGTCAACAAGGACGGCACGGTGCAGGTTCGGAAGGCACTCGAAGGATCGCCGGTGCTGCGCGAAGCAGCGGCCTCTGCCGTAAAGCAGTGGCGCTACCACCCCGTCCTCGTGGACGGCAAAGCGGTGAACGCGATCTCCACGGTGGCATTCGAGTTTCAGATTCGGTGAAATGCTTTGGTTGGACTCGGGCACTTCTCTTGCGCATCACATTTCCGCCGACGGAGGGACGACTGATGAGCAAAGCAATCCTTCGCGCACTTCCAGGAGTTGTTGTGCTTTGGGCTTGCTGCCTGCTGGCCGTTCCTGCGCGGGCAGGGTTCGACGACGTGTTCGATCGAACGGTTCCGCTGCAAGCGGGCGGCAGCTTCGAACTGCAGAACGTAAATGGCTCCGTGGAGATTACCGGCTGGGACCGCAACGAGGTGGAGATCCATGCCGTGAAATCCGCGAAGCGCAAACAGCGCGACCTCGATCGCGTGAGCATCGAAGTCAGCGAGCGGCCCAACGCCGTTTCCGTCCTGACGCATTATCCGCACGATGAAGGTGTGGAGGTGGCCGTGGAATATCGAATCCATGTTCCGCGCGACGCCCAGGTGCGGCGAGTGGCCACCGTAAACGGCGGATTGCACGTCAGTGGCATCCGCAACGCGGGCGAACTGCGCACGGTCAATGGGAACGTCGAGCTTTTTGACAGCGCCGGGCGCATCAGCGCACATAGCACCAACGGCAACCTGCGCCTGGAACTCAACCGGTTTGACAGCCAGAGTTCCCTTTCGGCGGAAACCGTAAACGGGTCCGTGATGATCGGCATGCCATCCGGCGCCGGCGGGTCCATTGACGCAGCCACGCTGAACGGCGACTTTCGCTCCGACCTGCCGGTGACGCTCGAGGGCACCTTCGGCCCGCGCGAACTTCACGGAACACTGGGACGGGGCGGCGGCCCCATACGGGTGCGGACGGTGAATGGTGGAATTCGAGTGGTTGCTACGCGGCCCACAGTCTGACGGGCACGCCACAAAGGAGAAACGCAGATGAGCAAGCGAATGATAGTTGTTGCAGGCGGGCTGGCCGTGCTGGCGATCACGCTGGCGGCTCTTCCCAGTCCCTCCGCATCCGGGCAGGAACAGAAAGATGCGCAGGCCCGCAGCGAACGCGCGCTGCAGAAGGCGCTTAAGGAGGCGGCGGAAGATATGCTCGCGAAGCAGGCGAATAGCCAGGAAGAACTAGCGAGACTCACGGAAGACCTTGCGTTGCTGCAAGCGGATGCCAGTGCCCAGGAAGTCGTCGCCGCGCTTCCGCAGGATGTGCAGGTCTTCACGTCGCTCGAAGACGGCGCGAGTTGGCTGGGGGTGGAGACCGCCGAAGTGAATGCAGAGAAAACAAAAGAACTAAAACTGCCGGCGGAGCGCGGAGTGTTGCTCACGGAAATCGTCCCGGACAGCCCTGCGGCCAAGGCGGGTTTAAAGGCGAATGATGTCGTCACCGAGTTCAACGCGCAGCGCGTGGAGGGCGCCGCGCAGTTCCGGCGGATGGTCCGTGAAACGCCCGCCGGGCGCACCGTGCAATTGACGGTGTGGCGCGACGGGCGCTCGCAGACAATCAGCGTCACCCTCGGGGAAAGCGAACAAAGACTCCACGCACGGACCGGAGTTGTGCCGCGCGGGGACTTGACCATTGAGATGCCGCGGATGCCGAAGGTTGAGATTCCGCGATTCGAATGGAACGACGGCGTCTTCTTTTCGCGCCGCCCGATGCTGGGCATCTCCGCCGATGATTTGAGCGGCCAACTCGGATCCTACTTTGGGGCGCCCGACGGCGAAGGCGTCCTGGTCCGCGAAGTCAA
>Ga0209648_10005998_pt1 | contig 10453 bp, 10 predicted proteins | sample GraSoi2013_115cm_FD_185830 | JGI IMG/M metagenome (GOLD analysis project Ga0209648, IMG submission 185830) | Grasslands soil microbial communities from the Angelo Coastal Reserve, California, USA - Sample 9_17_2013_115cm (SPAdes) (version 2) | ecosystem: Environmental > Terrestrial > Soil >...
TTCGGGAGGCAGGGGCCGGAGGTTCAAATCCTCTCACTCCGACCAGTACTTTTCCCCCGCCAAATCCCACGGCATCGGTAGGCAGGAGCTGGCTGTGGTTGCAGTCATCGACGGGAAGGAAGAGGCGGGCGGCGCTCGGTACATCGAGTTCAAGGTCTACCGGAGCCTGACCGATGCCGATCGCGCTCTCGCGAGTTGGCGCTTTCCCGAAAGCGGAACAGCAATCGACCAGAGTAGGCGCGATAACACCATAGAGGCAGATTTTCGGTTCGCCGTGGACTGCGCCGATCAGCACGGCATCCCGTTCGTGTGGGTCAACGATCCCGACGAGTTGTTTCCGCCTTGGATCCGGCCGAGATAGGCCGGTTGCATGTTCTTCGCCTTTCCCGACGACGCGCGCTGGAATGCCGAACAACAAGCGGTGGAGTTCGGGGTCGAGATCGGCGAATACCGCGGTGTCGTGCGGGTGCCGCGGCGCGTCTTCCAACGCCTGTTGTCCGAACGGCCCACCCCGGAGCGCTGCGTCGAGGCTTACTACCTGCAGCGCACCCGGTTCGAGAGCATCGCCGAGCGGAAGCTACGCCGGCGCCAGCTGACCGAGGACGGCAACGTCGAGATCAGCGGGCGCGACGTCCGCGAGGGCTCGGCCCCGAGAGCGCTACGATGATGAGGCCGCTCTCCGGTCAGGACACACCCATCGGCTTGTATTGGCCGGCGATTTTTCCCGCCGCCGCGAGCATGTCTCTGGCTTCGGCTGTGGTGAAAGCTTGGGTCGTGACCGAGCCCTCGATACCGCCGCCGCCCGTCGCGACGAACGCCAGGATGCTCGCGGCCTTGGCGTCGGGCATTTCCGAGATGACCATGAAGTCGTATTGGCCGAGCGTGAAGTAGAGCGAGACGAGCTTCCCGCCCGCCTGCTCGCACAGCCGCGAAATGGCGGCCTGTCTGTCTTCCGGCTTTGCCAATCCGCCTTTGATGTAGTCGCGGGTGAAACGGCCTTGCGTGACGAACAATGGCATGACGAACCTCCCGTTTTTCGAGCGATCTGACTGTCGCGCCGTTAATTTAACGGGAAGCCACCGACAGCTCAATGCCTGACGGTCAATGAGTGTCGAAGACCGCTTGATACAGGGCGATCTTCTTGCCAATGGCGGCGGCTTCCGCGGAGGTGGGATGATCCGGGTCGGCCGCCGGCGGCAAACTGCCGAATTTCATCAGGCAGGCCATCAGCAATAGCCGGGCCTTTGTTGCGGTCAGGTTCGAGCCGCCGATGAAGGAGGGGTCGTGCAATGGCACGAAGCCCTCGGTGTTGCCGCGCCCGACGCGGACGACCGGAAGCCCGCTGTGCACGGCGCGAAGCATCAGCCGGTGCCGGGCAGTCGAGGCGGGCCTGCCGTAAGGGGTAAAGCCCTCGACGACAAAGCCGGCGAGCGGCGCCGATTTCAGCATGTGTCCGATCAGCGCGACGAGATCGACCTCCGCCTCGGGATCGGGCGGGTTGTCGTCGTCCCAATAGCTGGCGTCCTTGGCGATCGCCACCTTGGGGATCGCGGTGCCGAGCAGCGCCCCGTCAGGCCCTTTGATGGCGACCGGAACGGTTGCCATGCCCGAGCCTTCGCGGCGTACGCCGGTAACCTGCGACGGTAGCGAAGTTAGGTTTACCTCGGACCGCCAAGTGTGGCGGGCGGTCGGGAGATAGTGAAGGAGGGGCGGCCCGTCATGGCCGGCTGCGCCGAGGATCCCGCCGTGACCGCCGGTCGCCACATAGCCGCCCGGCCGCGCATCGGCCTTCTGGACGGTGCGGGCGGCGAAAATCCGCTGCTCCTGGATCAAAACCGCCCCGGCCTGGTTACGGCCCTGTTCGTCCTGCCAAACCCGCGAGGCGATGTATTCAATCGAATCGACAATGTTCTTCGGCCCGTCATTGCTGATCATGCCGTGCGGGCGTTGGGCAGCATTGCCGCAAATCGGCACGATCGTGTCGATCAGGATATTGAGCCAGTAGATCGTCTCCTCGATCCGGGGGCTGCCTTCGGTCCAGATGGCGCCGTCATATTTGCCGCTCGCGAGGATCCGTTGGACGGCATTGGTCGCCCGCGCCAGGGCCGGGCGCGGCGCCGAGGCGGCGAGGTGCGGCGGCTTGTAAGGAAAGAAATCGACGCCGCGCCGTTCGGGCGGAATGTCGCGCGGACCGGCATCGGTGCGGCGGTCGACCGACAGGCCCTTCGTGTAGCCGGACGGCGGCAGGATGCGATAGAAGTCGATCTCGGCCTTGCCGGAGATCAGGTTTCCGGTGCCGTGCTCGCCGATCTGCAGCCGGTCGACCTCCTCGAAGCTGCGCGAGCCGTCGGGGAAGAAGCCTTGCCGTGCCTTCGGCTCGGGAGCATTCGGGAAGGCGCATTCTTCCTCCCAGGCCGCTCCGTCCGCCTGCAGCGCCATGTAAGGCAGAGGATAGAGCCCGTCTTCCGGACGCAGCTCGACCTCATATACCGGCTTGTCGTCGGTGCTCTGCCGCTCCCTGTGCACCTGCCCGGCGCTGTCGATGTAGCCGTCCGGCGGGCCGTAAAGCTCGGCCGCATCGGCTTCCAGCGGATGCGCGCTGAACTGCTCGACATAGACGGTGACCGGCGCCGCCAGGCGCTGCGCGCGCAGCACGTCGAACCGTGCCGGCGTGCCGCCGGGGGTGGTCAGCGGAGCCAGGTTGTGCTTCGCCCTCGCCTTGTTGGAGGTGACCAGAGGCGGGGTGTTCTGAATGGTGGCATTGGGGCCGGCCAAATGGGCGATCCGCGCCTTTCGTGTCATTTGTTCGACCTCCCCGATCAGCCGGCCGGTGTCGGCGCGTGTGGGTGGAGCAAACCGGCGGCGCGAAGATCGGCCCACAGCGCGGCCGGGATCGGATGACGCAGCAGCCTCACGTTGGCGTGGAATTCATCGACGTTGCGTGGGCCAGGGATCACCGCCGCTACCGCCGGATTAGCGAGCGGAAACTGCAACGCCGCAGCCGCCAGGGGCACCCGATGGCTGTCGCAGACCGCCTCGATGGCATTGACCCGGGCGACAATCTCGCGCGGCGCGGCCTTGTAGTTCCATGTGTCCCCGCCGGCAAGAATGCCGGAATTCAACGGGCCGCCGACCACGATCGATGTGCCGGCCTTCGCGCATTTCGGCAGCAGATCCTCGATCGGCGCCTGTTCGAGCAAGGTGTAACGGCCGGCGAGCAGGAACGCGTCCCAATCGCCCCACTCCAAAGCCTCAAGCAATACCTCCCGCTCGTTGACGCCGATGCCGATCGCCCGCACCGTTCCGGTGGCTCGCAGTTTTTCGAGGGCGCGATAACCGCTGTCGCGCAAGGTGCGCATCAGTCGGGGATGGGCTTCATGGCCGTGCTGCATCGCGCCGATGTCGTGCACATAGAGGATGTCGATCCTCGCCAGCCCAAGCCGCTGCAGGCTGTCCTCGAAAGAGCGCATGACCCCGTCATAGGAGTAGTCGTAGACCGGCTCGAACGGCATCGGATAGCGCCGTTCCGTGTCCTCGGCGGCGGTCCGGCGAGGGCGAAGCAGTCGTCCGACCTTTGTCGACAGCACCCATTCATCGCGCGGCACCCAGCGCATCGCATCGCCGACGCAACGCTCGGCCTGGCCGACACCGTAATACGGGGCCGTATCGATGTAGGACACCCCGGCGGCCCAGGCGGCACCAACGATGGCTTCCGCCTCTTGCCGGGAGACCGCGATACGGCTGCCGCCGAGGGTCGCACAGCCGAGACCCAGCTCCGTCACCTCAACCGAAGTCCGTCCAATCCTTCGCTTCTCGAAAGCGGCCATCGCGGTCTCTCTCCCGTTGCTGTTCACATGGCTCCGTTCGGGCGGAGCATACACCGTTCGTACCTTGGTCCGGGAGGCGGCGCGGCAGGATGTGCCGAGGTACACGGCGTATGGAGATTAACGGAGGGAGCGCCCAGGATCTCGATCGCGGACCGATGTGCGGGTCCGAAGGCGCCAGGCCCATGCTGCGTTCTCAGACGGACGATGGCGTACGCACTTTCTGTTGAACGTCGGCTATGGCGACCGTGACCGGCTGCGCCCTAGGCTGCCGCGTCTCGCCTTTGACGAAGTAGCGCGTTGGGAATGGTCGTCATCTTTATCATGGCGGGCGCGGAAAAAAAGCTCAGGCTCCCAGTTCCGCGACGGGGTCGCTGCCAAAGAGCCATTCTTCGGCGATCGTACCGTCGCCGTTGTCTACCGTCACTTTCGCGGGCTCGTCGGATTCGGCCAGTCGAACAGCCTCCGCGATTGCCTCCTCACGATCCGGAAACCCACTCCGTGGGTGATCTTCTCCTTCCTTCGTCACTGTCCAACCCTGGTCGGTCGGATGAACCCGATAAACGTGGCGTCCCAACATCATCGATTTCCTTGTGGTTGCGCCGAATCGACCCGCGAACAACCAGCCTCCCCGGGGTGTTCCCGTCGGCGAGCCGGGCGAATTGTCCGAGCAAAAAAAACCGGCATCGGCGTTAGCCGACACCGGTAAGGTAGCGGGTGGCAAACCCGCGACAGGGAGACTTTGCCAAGCCGGACAGCGAATAAAAGGCGAGGGTCCGGCGCCTCGCCTAGCGGGCTAACTCGCTCTCCAAAAAAAGGTTCCAGGTGATGAAAGTTAAATTGTTACGTCGCGGAGCGAGCCTTCCAGAACTACGCCGAGCCTGGCATATGCGCCGCCTTGGCGATGCTGGGGCGCGGCCGCCGCGGGAGACGTGCGCTGTTGACCGTGACTTGCGAACGGACAGCGAGTCCGCGCGAATGCCTGGGCAGGCCGCGGGGAGGCTTCGAGTCGCGCATGACAACCTCGGCCTTCTCGTCGGGCACAGCGCCGGTCAGCCTGCGCAGGGCTTCCCTCCCGCGCGACAATCGCGAGCGGATCGTCCCGACCGGCACATCCAGAATCGCAGCAACCTCTTCGTAATGCATTCCCTCCAAACCGACGAGCAAGATGACTGAACGCTGCTCCTCCGGGAGCTGGTTGATCGCGCGCTCCAGATCACGCAGCTCGAGCCGCTTGCCTTGTTGCGGGGCGCGGCTCAGCATCGGCTCGGTTTCGTTCAACGCCACCGCGGCGCCCTCCCGGACGGCACGCCTGATATGGTTGACATATTGGTTATGTAATATCGTGAACAGCCAGGCGCGGAGATCGGATCCCTCCTGCCAAAGATGCAACTTGCCAAGAGCGCGGGTCAGGCAGTCCTGTACGAGATCATCGGCGCTGACAACATCGCGCGTTAGCGCCCGCGCGTAACGTCGCAGCCGCGGAATTTCGGCTTCGATGTCATGGTAACTGTCGGCCACAGGTGCTCCTCCGCCTTTAACGATCGGCCGGACAGCCGATCCGAACGCGGGCAAGTGTAGGGGCGGGGCGTAATCCGATGATGTCGCAGGAACCCGTTTTCTGTAAGATTTTGTAACTATATGTATGCTGCTCAAAAGCGTGACCCTGGTTCCCCCGACCGCGCGGCTGTCGGCGGGGTCGGACCACATTCAGAGGTGTGGAAGCTCGCCGGCATGACTGATAACGGTCACATCCTAATTGTCGACGATCAGCGCGAAATCTGCGACCTCGTCCAGGAGTATCTATCCGGCGAGGGTTACCGGGTTTCTACCGCGCAAGACGGCGCCGAGATGCGTCGGGTGATGGCGCAATCTGCGGTCGATCTCGTCATTCTGGATCTGATGCTGCCCGGTGAGGACGGACTGACTTTGGCCCGCGCGCTGCGTCAGGACTCGAGTGTCGGTATCATCATCTTGACCGGGCGGGGCGAGATCGTCGACCGCATCATCGGTCTCGAGATGGGCGCGGACGACTACCTGCCAAAGCCGTTCCATTTGCGCGAGCTGCTGGCACGAGTCAAAAGCGTGCTCCGCCGGGCTTCGTCGCGCAATACCGAAAGGCAGACGGCCCCGGCGCGCTCAAAGGCGCGATTTTCAGGCTGGAACCTCGATCTGTCGAGCCGCGAGCTCTACTCGCCTTCAGGCAAGGAGGTCAGGCTTACCACCGGAGAGTTCGACCTACTCGCGGCATTCGTCAACAACGCCAATCAAGTGCTGACCCGGGACCGGCTTTTGGATCTTGCGCGCAATCGTGAGGCCGGACCTTTCGACCGGACGATCGACGTCCAGGTCGGGCGGCTGCGGCGCAAACTGGAGGACGACCCGCAAAGGCCGATGATGATCAAAACGGTGCGCGGCACCGGTTATATCTTTACGCCGCCTGTCGAAGTGACCTAGCCGATCAAACGGTCAGATAGCTTCGCACGGCCGCCTCGTCCATTTCTTCGCGCCGGCCGGACTGCACTACCTCGCCGCGCTGCATGACCAGATATGAAGCGGCGAGGTCGCGGGCGAATTCGAAATACTGCTCGACCAACAAGATCGCCATATCGCCGCGTTGGGCGAGGGCGCGGATCACCCGCTCGATTTGCTTGATGATCGAGGGTTGGATGCCTTCGGTCGGCTCGTCGAGGATCAACAGGCGCGGCCGGGTGACGAGGGCGCGGGCGATGGCCAACTGTTGCTGCTGACCGCCTGACAGGTCGCCTCCGCGGCGGTGCAGCATTTCCCTCAACACCGGAAAAAGGGCGAAGATCTCGTCCGGGAGGTCGCGCTCGCTGCGCGGCAGCGGGGCGAAGCCGGTCGCCAGGTTCTCCAACACCGTGAGCCGCGGAAAGATCTCGCGGCCTTGCGGCACCAACGCCAGGCCCGTGCGCGCACGTTCATGCGGCGGAAATCCGTTGAGGAGGCGGTCCTCCCAACAGATGCGGCCGGAGCGGATCGGCTGAAGCCCGCAGATCGCTCGCAGCAGGCTGGTCTTGCCGACGCCGTTGCGGCCGAGGATGCAGGTCACTTCGCCTTTCCGCGCCGTCAGGCTGACGCGGCGCAACGTGTGGCTCGCGCCGTAATAGAGATCGACGGCTTCGACCGACAGCATGGCTCAGCGGCCAAGATAGACTTCGATCACACGGGGGTCGTCCTGAACATGGTCGATCGAACCTTCCGCCAGGACAGACCCCTCATGTAGCACGGTCACCCGCGCGCCCAGGCTGCGCACAAAAGCCATGTCGTGCTCGACGACAATAATCGTGCGGTCCTTGGCGAGATCGAGGATTAATTCGGCGGTTTCTTCGGTCTCGCGGTCAGTCATTCCGGCAACCGGTTCGTCGAGAAGCAAAAGAGTGCGGTCGTGGATAAGCAGCATGCCGATTTCCAGCCATTGCTTTTGGCCATGGCTCAAGGCGCCGGCCGGCTGACCGCTCTGCTCGGTCAGCCCGATGCGAGCCAAGGTAGCGCCGATGCGATCGCGGCGGTCGGGGGTCAGGCGGCCAAACAGGGTCCCCCAGGTGGTGCGGCTGTCCGCCAGCGAGAGCTCGAGGTTTTCGAAGACTGTGAGATTTTCGAAAACCGTCGGCCGCTGAAATTTGCGGCCGATGCCGAGATTCGCGATTTTCGCCTCGTCGAGCCGCGTCAGATCCGCCGTGCCCTGGAAGAAGACCTCGCCGGAATCGGGCCGGGTCTTGCCGGTTACCACATCCATCATGGTCGTCTTACCCGCGCCGTTCGGGCCGATGATCGTGCGCAATTCGCCCTTCTCGACAATCAGGGAAAGCTCGTTCAATGCCCTGAAGCCATCGAAGCTGACCGTGACGCCGTTGAGGTAGAGAAGAGCATCGGTGGTGCTCACGGTGTTCACGCCTGCTCTCCTGCCGCGACGGGAGTGGGCGCTCGCAGCCGGGTCCAGCGGACCTGGCGCAAAAGTCCGACGATCCCCCGCGGAAATACCAATGTCGTCGCCACGAACAGGGCACCGAGCACGAACAGCCAGGTTTCGGGGGCGGCACCGGTCAGCCAGGTTTTCGCTGCGTTGACGAGGAGCGCGCCAACGATCGCTCCCGATAGCGTGCCTCGCCCGCCGACCGAGACCCAGATGGCGATCTCGATCGAATTTCCAGGGGAAAATTCGCTGGGGTTGATGATGCCGACTTGCGGGACATAAAGCGCGCCCGCTATGCCCGCAAGAACCGCCGAGACCGTGAAGACGAACAGTTTTGCGTTTGTCACCGAATAGCCGAGAAAGCGCACCCGGCTTTCGGCATCGCGCAGCGCCAACAGGACGCGGCCGAGTTTGGACGAGGTGATGTAGCGGCAAAGCAGATAGCCGAGCCCGAGGGCGGCGACCGAAGCGAGGTAGAGGCCGAGCCGGGTCGCCGGCTGGTGCACGTCCCAGCCGAGGATGTCCTTGTAATCGGTCATCCCATTATTGCCGCCAAACCCCATGTCGTTGCGGAAGAAGGCGAGCATCAGCGCATAGGTCATCGCCTGGGTAATGATCGACAGGTAGACGCCGGTGACGCGGGAGCGGAAGGCGAGCCAGCCGAAGACCAGCGCGAGCAGGCCCGGAACCAGGATCACCATCGCCGCAGCCCAGGCGAAATGGTCGAATCCCCACCAGAACCACGGCAGCTTCTGCCAATTGAGGAAAACCATGAAGTCGGGCAGCAATGGATTGCCGTATACTCCCCGAGTGCCGATCTGCCGCATCAGGTACATGCCCATGCAGTACCCGCCCAGTGCGAAGAAGGCACCGTGACCGAGGCTGAGGATCCCGGCATACCCCCAGATCAGGTCTAGGCTCACGGCCAGGAGCGCGTAGCAGAGATATTTGCCCAACAACGGTATGAGGTAATCGGGCAATGCGGCGGCCGAATTCGGCGGCATCCAGAGATTGATGGCCGGAATCACCGCGGCGAGCACCAGCCCGCATCCGAGAAAGCACGCCCAGAAGCCCGAGCTCCATGCGCTCTTGCGCGGACCGAATGAATACGCCAGAGCCAATTAGCCCCCCGCCTCCGCGGTTCGTCCCTTCAGGGCGAAAAGTCCGCGGGGCCGCCGCTGGATGAACAGAATGATCGCCACCAGCACGACGATCTTGCCGAGGATCGCCCCGGCGACCGGTTCGAGAAATTTGTTGACGATGCCGAGCGACAGCGCGCCGACCAAGGTCCCCATCAAGTTACCGACCCCGCCGAACACGACGACGAGAAAGCTGTCGACGATATAGATCGCACCGAGATTGGGGCTGACATTGCCGATCTGGCTCAGCGCCACTCCGGCCATCCCGGCGATCCCCGAACCGAGCCCGAAAGTCAGCGCATCGATCCGCGGACTGCGGATGCCCATCACCGAGGCCATGGCGCGGTTCTGGGTGACCGCGCGCATATGCAACCCGAAACGCGTTCGATTGAGAACCAGCGCGAGCACCCCCAAGACGACGAGGCAGAAGACGATGATGACGAGTCGGTTCCAGGTAATCGTGAACCCGCCGATCGCGTCAAACCCGCCGGTCATCCAGGCCGGGTTTGAGACTTCCTTGTTAGGCGAGCCGAAAATCGAGCGCACCGCCTGCTGCAGGATCAAGCTGACGCCCCACGTGGCGAGCAGGGTTTCGAGCGGCCGGCCGTAAAGAAAGCGGATAACACTGCGCTCGAGCGCCACGCCGACCGCCCCGGCGAACAGAAAGGCGACCGGCACCGCGAGCACGAGATAACCATCGATCCACGCCGGCGGCAAGAACGTGCGGAACAATTGCTGGCAGACATAGGCGGCGTAGGCGCCGAGCATGATCATCTCGCCATGCGCCATATTGATGACGCCCATCACGCCAAACGTGATCGCCAGCCCGATCGCCGCGAGCAACAGCACGCTGCCGAGGCTGATGCCCTCGAACAGGCTGACGGCAAGGCTGACCAGCCGAAGCCGGTTTTCGATCGAGCCAATCGCCGCGTCGGCCGCCTGTCGCAGGTCGCGATCGGTGTCCGGAGCGGCGCGGAACCGGTCGAGCAGGTTCTTGATTTGCGGCTCCGTGGTAGTACCGAGCGCGCGCACCGCGGCGAGTTTCTCAGATTTGGTGCCCGCGAAGAGACGGGAGGCCAAGAGGCTCTGTTCAATGGCTGCCCGGATCCCTGGGTCCTTCTCGGCGTTCAGGGCCTTTTCGAGCAGCGCCGCCTGATCGGCGGAAGGATGCCGCAGCGCATCCTGCGCTGCCGCGAGCCGGGCGGCGGAATCGGGGCTGAAAAGGGTCAGCTCGCCGAGCGCGCCTTCGATCACTCCGCGCAGGCGATTGTTGACGCGGATCCGCTCGGCCGCATCCGCCGCCACGCCGGAAACACCGGCCCCGGTGATCGGGTCTGTCAGCTTTGTTGCGTCGGAGACCAGGAGGCGGCCATCCGGTGCCTTGATCAGACGGCCGTCTTTTAGGGCCATCAGGACCGCGACGGCTCTTTGATCGCCGAGCTTGCCGAGCGCGATGACCGCCTGCTCCTTTTCGGCAAAACTGTCGCCGGCCAAGGCAGGGAGAAGCGTCGCGAATTCGTCCGCCCTCACCGGCAGCACTGTTGCCAACAGGA
>Ga0209648_10005999_pt1 | contig 10453 bp, 10 predicted proteins | sample GraSoi2013_115cm_FD_185830 | JGI IMG/M metagenome (GOLD analysis project Ga0209648, IMG submission 185830) | Grasslands soil microbial communities from the Angelo Coastal Reserve, California, USA - Sample 9_17_2013_115cm (SPAdes) (version 2) | ecosystem: Environmental > Terrestrial > Soil >...
CCCCCCATGTCAATGAGCGCGCAGAATGAGGTAGGTCGCGCGGCCGACGGCGAGGAGGGCGCCGGCGTCGTCGGTCACCCGCACCTCGCCGAACGCAACGGTGCGGCCGCGCCGCAGCAGCGTGCCCTCCGCGAAGATCGTGGGGCCGCGCGCCGCGGCGAGATAAGTAACGTTCAGGTCCAGCGTCGTCTGTCCTACGCCGCCCGCGGACTCGGGATTCACCGTGGCCAGAGCGCAGCCGATCGCCGCGTCGACCAGCGCCGCGTAGACGCCGCCGTGCACCGGGGCGCCGGGCGCGTTGCGCAGCTCGTCGCTCACCTTGACGCGCAGCTTTGCCCACGCCTCACCCACGTCGACGACGTCGATACCGAGGTGCTGCCAGAAGCGATTGCTGCGCGCGCGGTCGCGCGCGAGGGCGAGCAGGTCGTCAGCCACGCGGGCGGCGTCGGACGAAGCCGTTCGCCGCGTCGGCGGCGCGCGCGTCACGGCGGCGCTTGGCCGGGGCGCCCCAGCCGCCGCCGCCCGCGGACTCGACGAAGAACACGTCGCCCGGCCGCACCGGGATGCCGACTTCCTTCGTCTTCAGCACGCGCGGGGCGCGGCCCCGCGAGAGCAGGCGGTAGCGGTGCGGCAGGCCGTCCCGGCCGCCGAGGATGCCGTAGGAAGGGTGGCGCGTGCCGTCGCCGGCGGTGTTGGCCACGCCGTCCTCCGTCGTGTCCACGCGCAGGCGCAGCAGGGAGCCCACCCCGCCGCGGTGCTGACCGTCGCCGGCCGAGTCGGGACGGAACTCGTGCAGCTCGAAGGTCAGCGGGAAGCGCACCTCGGCCACCTCCACCGAGCCGAACTTGATCCCGCCGACCGCCTGGCCCTCGCCCGCGGTCTCCCAGCCGTCGCCGGCGGGTGAGGCGCCGCCGCCGCCGCGCGCGTGGAACATGTGCCAGATGAACGGCCGCTTCGTGCGCGGATTCACGCCCTTGATCGCGATGCGGAAGCGGCGCGACCAGCCGGCGATGGCCCGGTCGGGGCACGCGCGCGCGAGCGCCTTGATGACGGACTCGGCGATCTCCTGCGCGCAGTGGTTGGTCGCGAGCGTGACCGGCGCGGGCGGCCGCGGATGCACGATCGTGCCCTCGCGCGTGATCACCTTCACCGGGCGGAAGGTGCCGGAGTTCTTCGGCGTGCGCGGGTCGATGAGGAACGCGAGCGCCATGTGCACGGAGGACATCGTGTTGGGGAAGGACGAGTTCACGAAGCCCTTCACCTGGGGATCGGAGGCGCTCAGGTCCACGATGAGGCCGTCGCCCTTCTTCGTCACCGTCGCGCGGATCGCGATGTTCTCGATGCCGTGGCCGTCGTCGTCGAGGATCGCCTCGCCGCGGTAGGTGCCGTCCTTCCAGCCGCGGATGGTCGCTCGCGCCTGGCGCTCGGCGCCGTCGAGGATCTCGTCCACCGCCTCCACGACCGTCTTGCTGCCGTAGTCCTCGACCAGCGCGAGCAGGCGGCGCTCGCCCACGCGCGCCGAGCCGATCATCGCCCGCAGATCGCCCATGAAGTCGTGCGGGTGACGCACGTTGGTCGTGATCATCTTCAGCACGTCGTCGCGCAGCTCGCCGGCGTCGTAGAGCTTGAGCGGCGTGATCCGTAGCCCCTCCTGCCAGATCTCGGTCGCGCCCGGGTTGTAGGCGCCGTGCGTGGAGCCGCCGATGTCCGACTGGTGGGCGCGGTTGATCGACCAGAAGGCCACCTGCCCGTCCACGAAGACCGGCACGAAGGCGGTGAGGTCCGGCAGGTGGTTGTTGCCGTGGTACGGATCGTTCAGCAGGAAAACGTCGCCCGGCCGCACGCGCGCGCCGAAGAAGTCACGCACCGACTCCACCGCCCACGGGATGGCGCCGACGTGGATCGGCACGTGCTCGGCCTGGGCGACGAGGCGCGCCTGGCCGTCGCAGGTCGCGGTGGAGAAGTCACGGCTGGCGTTGAGGATCTGCGAGTACGCCGTGCGCAGCATCGCCTCGCCCATCTCCTCGACGATGGCGGAGAACCGATGCGTCAGGACCGAGATGGTGACGGGATCCAGCATGCAGGCAGTATACGCGGCGTCAGGCCAGATCGGCGACCCACACCACGTGCGACCGGAGCGGCCCGTGCTCGAGCGCGCGATACAGCGCGCCGTCGGCCGTCACCACCGGGCAGTGGCGCAGCAACGACACCGCGAGGTAGAGGCTGTCATAGAAGCTGCGCTGGAATCGCGCCGCGAGATCGAGTGCGAGCGGTGCCAATGCTTGGGCCGGATGGATCTGGAACACCATCCGACCGAGTTCCTCGAGTGCGGCCGTCGCCACCGGCATGGTCGCTTCCCGGCGCTGGAGGCGCTTGGCAAGCGCGTGGCCAACCTCTGCGAAGAACACGTCGGGGATGAGTAGGTGGTGCCCACCGCGAAGAAGGCTCAGCGCCGGAGTCCCGTGGATCTCGGGGAAGAACCACTTCACCGCGACGCTGGCGTCGATGACAAACGCGCTCACGCGTCGCGAGCTTCCCGGATGAGCAGCGAGCTGTCGCTGAAGCGCTTGCCGCGCAGCATGGCGCGCACCCGTCGGATTCCCTCGGGGATGTCGGACTCGTCGGGCGTACGAGCCGCGCGCTCCAGGATATCCTTCACTTCGGCCTGCAGCGACCGGCGCTTGTGCTTGGCTTGGGTTTTGAGCCGCTCGACCACGTCCCGGGTGAGTCCACGAACGAGAACGTCCGGCATGACGTGTCGCCTCCCTTGCTATCAGGATGATAGCACTGGTCGAGGCGACATGGGCCTAGTCGTCTTCGTCGCGGGCGCGCCAGTGCTCGCCACGCGGCGTGTTCGGATTGGGGACGATCTCGTGCGTCACGTTGTCGCCGTGCTGGCCGGTGTAGAAAACGCGCCAGCCGTCCTCGTACGGACGCGGGTTCTTCGCGCCGAGGATCCCGCCGATGGACGCGTCGCCGTGGGGCGCGCAGCCTACGCAGCCATGGTGACGGCATGATGTGGCGACGGCGACGCTGCGATGGCGATCTGGTAACATCCGGCCGCTGTGAGCCTTCCCCGCACGGCCAGCATCGTGATCATCGGAGGCGGCGTGGTCGGCTGCTCCATCGCCTATCACCTCGCTGGGCGCGGCGTGCGCGACGTCGTGGTCATCGAGCGCGAGACGGTGGGCAGCGGCACCACGTCGAAGGCCGCCGGCGGCATCCGCGCGCAGTTCCCGACGGAGACGGAGATCCGCTTCTCGCTCGAGGCCATCACCGTCTTCGAGCGGTTCGAGGAGGAGTTCGGCGTCGATCCCGGCTACAAGAAGATCGGCTACCTCTTCCTCGTCTCGGATCCCGACGACCTGCGCGGCTTCGAGCCACGGATCGCGCTGCAGCGGCGGCTCGGCGTCGACGTGCGCGTGATCGCGCCCGATGACGCCAAGAAGCTCGTGCCGGCGCTGCGCGTGGACGATCTGATCGCCGCCGTGTGGGGACCGGGCGACGGCCTCGCGGGCCCGGCCGAGGTCACCAACGGCTTCGCGAAGCGCGCGCGCCAGCGCGGCGTGACGATCGCCGAGGGCGTGCGCGTCACCGCGATCGAGCGCGCGGGTGATCGCGTCAGCGGCGTCACGACGACCGGCGGCGCGGTGTCGGCACCGCTCGTGATCAACGCGGCGGGACCGGTCGCGGCGACCATCGGCCGCCTCGCGGGCGTCGAGATCGCCGTGCATCCGCGCCGCCGCCACATCTTCTATACCGAGCCCTTCCCGCAGATCCCCGGGCCCATCCCGCTCACCACGGACCGCGCGAGCAGCTTCTACTTCCGCAAGGAGCTGGAGCAGGTGCTGCTGAGCCCGGGCGACGTCGAGGACATCGGCACCGACTTCGAGGTGCCGGTCGACCGGGCCAAGGTCGAGGAGGCAGTCACGAAGGCCGTCGCGCGCGTGCCCGTCCTCGAGCAGGCGACGATCGCCGGCGGCTGGGCAGGCCTGCGTCCGCTCACGCCCGACGACCACGCCATCATCGGCTGGGCGCCCGGCGTGCAGGGCTTCTTCCTCGCCGTGGGCTTCGGCGGCCACGGCTTCCAGCACTCGCCCGCCACCGGGCGCCACGTCGCGGACTGGATCGTGAACGGCACGCCGTCGATGGACCTCTCGCTCTTCGACCCCGGGCGCTTCGCGAAGGGCCGCGCGAAGGCGCACGACCAGGGGCCCGATGCCGAGTGACCTGACGATCGCCGACATCCGCGTGCGGTTGGCGGACATCCCCGTCAAGCGTCCGCACACGATGTCGTTCACCACGCTGGAGGCGGTCAACTTCGCCTTCGTGCGGATCGAGACGCGCGGCGGCCTCGTCGGCTGGGGCGAGGCGGCGTGCCTGGGCGGCCCGACGTGGAGCGAGGAGTCGGCGGAGTCCGTGCAGGTCGTGCTCGAGCGCTACGTCGCGCCCTGGCTCGTCGGCCGCGACGCGGCGGGCATCGAGCCGCTGCGGATCGAGATGGCCAGGCGCGTGCAGGGCAACCCCTTCGCGCGCGCGGCGGTGGAGATGGCGCTCTGGGATCTCAACGGGCGCGCCCTCGGCGTGCCCGTCCACCGGCTGCTCGGCGGCCGCGTGCGCGAGCGCGTGCCGCTGTCGTGGTCGCTCGCCGTCGGCAACCCCGAGGCCGAGCTCGAGGAGGCGCGGGAGAAAGTCGCGCTCGGCCATCGCATCTTCAAGATCAAGACGGCCGCCCATCCCCTGCGCGTGGACGTGGAGCGCGTGCGACGCATCCGCGAGACGGTCGGCCCCGGCGTCGCGCTGCGCGTGGACGCCAACCAGGGCTGGGATCGCCCGACCGCGCTCGCCGCGGTGCGCGCGCTCGAGCCGTACGGCCTCGATTTCATCGAGCAGCCGCTGCCGAAGTGGGACCTCGACGGCATGGCGGAGCTCGCGCGGCGCTCACCTCAGCCGATCATGGCCGACGAGTCGTGCGGCAGCGAGCACGACGCGCTCGCCATCGCACGGCTCGGGGGCGTGTCGATCCTGGCGCTCAAGCTCACGAAATCGGCCGGCATCCTGGGCACCATGGCCATCGCGCGCATCGCGCAGGCGGCGGGGATGGGCGCCTACGTCGGCTGCATGATCGAGACCTCGCTCGGCACCGCCGCCTACTTGCAGGTCGCGCTGGCGGCGGCGCCGGTGACGTGGGGCTGTGAGCTGTTCGGCCCGCTGCTGCTCAAGGGCGACGTGGTGCGCCGGCCGGTTTCGTATGCCGATGGCGCCATCCTCGCGCTGGACGGCCCCGGGCTCGGCGTGGACGTGGACGAGACGGCACTGAACGAGTGCCGGCGACGGTGAGCAAGGAGGAGGAGTCATGAGGAGAGCGATCGTAATCGCGGCGGCGCTGGCGCTGCTCGTGCCCGCGCTGACGGCGACGGCAGAGCAGAAGACCCTCACGTGGACGGCGGGCCAGGTCGGCGGCGGCTGGTACTCGCAGGCGGGCGGGTTCGTCGAGCTGATCAAGTCGAAGGACCCCTCGTTCAACATCAAGGTGGTGCCGGGCGCGGGCATCCAGAACATGTCCAAGCTCCAGCAGGGCGAGACCGAGATCGCGTGGGGCCTGCCGCCGTTCATCGCGGCCTCGTACAACGGCCAGGACCCGTACAAGGACAAGCACCCGGACATGCGGGTGGTGATGAACGGGCTCGGCTACGTCCACATCCAGGTCGGCGTGCCGGTCGAGTACCAAGCCAATACGCTGAAGGACGTCTTCGAGATCGCCAAGACCAAGCCCATCACCATCGGCACCACGCCTCCCGGCGGCTCCGACGAGTGGGTGATGCGCAAGATCTTCGAGTTCTACAAGACCACCTATGCCGACGTGCGCGCGAAGGGCGGCAAGGTCATCCTCGTGTCCTACAGCGATCTGACCACGCAGTACCGCGACCGCAACATGGACGTCTTCTTCGCCAACCTCGCGGTGCCCGGGGCGGCCCTTCAGGAGGCGTCGCTCGCGCGGAAGATGAAGATCCTGCCGCTGGACGACGACTGCATCAAGTTCCTCGAGGGCCACGGCCTGTCGCGCGGCGTGATCCCCAGGGGGTCGTACAAGGACGTCGTGAACAACGACAAGGACATTCCGACCATCGCCATGGCCAATACCATCGTGGCGAACCAGAAAGTGCCGGCCGACGTCGTCTACCAGTTCACGAAGGTGCTGCTCGGCGACGTCAACGCCGTCCGGAAGGTCCATCCCGCGTTCAAGGACTTCGATCCCAAGGACGCCGTGCGCCTGGCCAACGTGCCGCTGCACCCGGGCGCGGAGAAGGCGTACAAGGAAGCCGGCCTGCTGAAGTAGCGGCATGCGCAGGCTCTCCGGCGTCGCGGGCTGGGCGGTGGGCGGCTGGGCCGCCGCCGCCGCCCTGTTCCACATCTGGACCGCGTACGCGGGGGCGTGGGAGCCGCGCGAGATGCGCGCCATCCACCTCCTGTTCCTGATCCCGCTCGCGTTCGTGCTCTTCCCCGCCGGCAAGCGCTCACCCGAGCACCGCGTCACCCTCGCGGACTGGGCGTGGGCCGCCCTGTCCGCCGTGCCCTGCTTCTACGTCATCCGCCACGCGCAGGAGCTGACCGAGCGCTGGGAGGGCGTGCACCCGGTGAGCACCGGCCAGGTGATTCTCGGCACCATCCTCGTCGTCGCGGTGCTCGAAGCCTCGCGACGGTCGGTGGGCTTCTGGTTCTTCGTCACCACGCTGCTGTTCATGGCGTATCTGGTGGTCGCGCCGTGGATGCCGGGATTCCTGCGATCCCCGCGGCCCTACAGCTATCCGCAGCTGATCGAGATGTTCTTCCTCTACGCCGACGAGGGCGTGCTCGGCTCGCTCACCGGAATCTCGTCCAACCTCCTGATGATCTTCATCCTGTTCGCCGCGTTCATGCTGCACTCCGGCGTCGGGCAGTTCTTCATGGACATCTCCATCCTCCTGGCCGGGCGCTTTCGCGGCGGGCCGGCCAAGGTCGCGGTGCTCTCGTCGGGACTCTATGGGACGATCAGCGGCTCCTCGGTCGCCGACTGCTACGCGACGGGCACCTTCACGATCCCGCTCATGAAGAAGATCGGCTACAAGCCGGAGATCGCCGCCGGCATCGAGGCGACGGCGTCCTGCGGCGGCCCGCTCATGCCGCCGATCATGGGCGCGGGCGCGTTCATCATGGCCGAGCTCACGGGCGTGCCCTATCAGAAGATCATCGTGGCCGCCGCGCTGCCCGCCATCCTCTACTACCTGTCGATCATGGCCACCGTGCACTGGGAGGCGCTTGCGCACGGCATCGGCACCATGAAGGCCGAGATGCCGCCGCTGTCGGGCCTGCTGCGGCGCGCCCTGCTCTTCTCGCCCTTCGTCACCGTGCTGTATTTTCTCGAATCGGGGTACTCGCCGTCGAAGGCCGCGCTCTACAGCCTGCTGACCGCCATCGTCGTCTCGTGGGTCGCCGGCGATCAGCCCATGACGCCGCGGCGCATCTTCGCGACGATGACGGAGGCCATGCGCTCGGGCGTGATGATCGCGGCCGTGCTCGCCGCCTCGGGTCTCATCGTCGCGGCGATGAGCCGCACCGGCGTCGCCCTGGCCTTCTCGAGCACCGTCGTGAATTTCTCGGGCGGCTACCTGATCGTGGCGCTCCTGCTGATCTTCGCGATCGTCTCCGTCCTCGGAACCGGGATCCCCACCACGCCGTCCTACATCCTCGCCGTCACCGTGGGCGGCGCGGCGCTGGCCAAGCTCAACGTGGACATCGTGGCCGCGCACCTGTTCGTCTTCTACTACGCGGTGCTGGCCGACGTCACGCCCCCCGTCGCCGTCACCGCCGTCGCGGCGGCGCAGATCGCCAACGCCAACCCGATGACCACGGGATGGCAGGCCACGCGCATCGGCATCGGCGGCTTCCTCGCTCCCTTTCTCTTCGTCTACCAGCCGGCGCTCTTGATGAAGGGCGACTGGCCGACGATCGTCGTGACGTTCGTCTGCGCCGTCATCGGCGTCTCGGCCCTCTGCGCCTCGCTCGCCGGCCACATGTTCAGGCCGCTGGGCTGGGGCCAACGCGCGTTGCTCGCCGCCGTCTCGCTGGCGGCGATCTCGTCCCACCTGACGGTATCGCTCGTCACCAGCGCCATCGTGGTGGCGTTCGGGACGTGGGACTGGTGGCACGAGCGCCGCCGGCCGGCGCCGGCGGCGACGTCCGTGACGGTCACCCCCGGCGAAGCGCGGATCGCGACGCCGCCGGCGACGCTTCCGCCGCCGAGCCTGATGGAGTAGGCGCCTCTCGGCGACGCGAGGCTACGCGCGCGGAGGCGACGCGAGCACGCGCGCGATCACGCGCCGCAGCTCGTCGAGGTCGCAGGGCTTCGTCAGGAAGGGCGCGCCCGTCCCCTCGAGGAACTCGCGCTTCTCACGGCCGAGGACGTCGCCGGTGAGGAACACGACGCGCTCGCGCAGCGCCGGGTGCCGCTGCACGAGCTCGCGATAGAACGATTCGCCGTCGAGCACCGGCATCTTCGTGTCGGACACGATGAGGTCGTAGGGCCGCGCGGCGAGGCGGTCGAGGGCCTCGGCACCGTTGCCGACGATGTCCACCTCGTGGCCCTCGCGCCGGATCGCCTCGGAAAGCGCCTCGGCCACCGCGGGTTCGTCGTCCACGATCAGCACGCGGCCGGGACGGGTCGCGGGCGGCGCGGCGGCGGCAGCCTTCGCGGGCGGGCCCGGCGGCGTCTCGACCGGCAGCTCGATGACGAACGTCGTGCCGCGACCGGGCTCGCTCTCCACCTCGATCGTGCCGTGGTGGTCCGTGACGATGTCGCGGCACAGCGAGAGGCCGAGCCCCGTCCCCTCGCCCACCGGCTTGGTCGTGAAGAACGGCTCGAAGATCTTCGCGCGGACGTCGGCGGGAATGCCGGGCCCGGTGTCGGCGATCTCCAGGCGCACGCGCCGGCGCTGGGCGTCGTGGCGTGCCACCACGGCCACACGACGCGGCGGGGGATGGCGACGCAGCGCGTGGTGCGCGTTGGCCACGAGATTGACCAGCACCTGATGCAGCTGGTGGGGGTCGACCCACAGCACCGGGAGGTCGGGCGCGAGGTCCACGGTGACCTCGACGCCGTCCACCCGCAGCTCGTAGGCGAGCAGCTCGAGGGTGCCATGCACGACGTCACCCAGCAGCGTCGGGCTCCGCTCCGGCGCGCGCTGGCGTGCGAAGGCCAGGAAATTGCGGACGATGCGCACGCAGCGCTCGGCCGCCTGGCGGATCTTCGCCGCGCGCGCGGTGAGCGCCGGGTCCTGCGTCTCGCCCAGCAGCTGCGCCTGCGCGCTCAGTACCGTGAGCGGATTGTTCAGCTCGTGGGCGACGCCGGCCAGCAGCGAGCCCATGGTCGCGACCTTCTCGCTCTGGAGCAGCCGCTCGGTCCGCTGCCTGACCGTCTCTTCCAGCGCGCGGTTGTGCTCCTCGAGGGCGAGGTAGAGCCGACGGGTGGCCAGCAGATTGCTAATGCGGAGCAGCGCCTCGAACGTCTCGAACGGCTTGGTGAGGAAATCGTGGGCGCCCGCGGCGAGCGCCTTCCTCCGCGCCTCCAGCGTCACGTCGGCCGTGAGCACGAGGACCGGCACGTAGGCGGTCTCGGGGATCTCGGCCCGCAGCTGGGCCAGCACCGCGAGGCCGTCGACGTGCGGCATCATGAGATCGAGCAGGATCAGATCGGGCTGCAGGCTGCGATAGAGCTCGAGCACCGTCCGCGAGTCGGTCGTGCTGGCCGGCCGCCGGTAGCCCGCGTGCTGCAGCAGCCGCTCGAGCAGCAACACGTTCGCCCGCTCGTCGTCGACGATCAGGATCGTCGCGTCGGCGAGGCCAAGCGGCGTCATGGCGCGGGCAGCGCGCCGTCGATGTGCGTGAGGAGCTGTCGCACGTCGAGCGGCTTGGTGAGGTACGCGCGCGCGCCCGCCGCGATCATGCGGCGGACCTGGCCCGGCGTGGCGTCGGCGCTGAGGACGATCACGGGCGTGCGCGCGAGCAGCGGATCGTTCTTGACCTCACGCAGCACGTCCTCGCCCGAGATGTCAGGCAGGTGCAGGTCCACGAGGATCAGGTCCGGCCGATGCTCGCGCGCCAGCGACAGACCGAGCCGCCCCTGCATGGCCGGGATGAAGCGGACCGCCGTCTGCTCGGCCAGGACACGCTCGACCAGACGCAGGTTCGAGGGGTTGTCCTCGACGTAGAGGATCGTGCCGCGGAGCCGCCGGCCCTCCGCGGCTGGGGGAGACGCGGTGGCGAGGCCGGCGCGCGCGTCGGGCGGCGGGGTCTCGGCCAACTCGATCCAGAAGAGACTGCCGCCGCCGTCGGCGTCGTCGAGGCCGATCGTTCCGCCCATCGCCTCCACGAGCCGGCGGGACAGCGCGAGTCCGAGCCCGGTGCCCTCGACGGG
>Ga0209648_10006001_pt1 | contig 10452 bp, 7 predicted proteins | sample GraSoi2013_115cm_FD_185830 | JGI IMG/M metagenome (GOLD analysis project Ga0209648, IMG submission 185830) | Grasslands soil microbial communities from the Angelo Coastal Reserve, California, USA - Sample 9_17_2013_115cm (SPAdes) (version 2) | ecosystem: Environmental > Terrestrial > Soil >...
GTGGCCGTTCCGCATCTGCTCGTGGTCGACGACAGCGAAGCCATCCTCGCATACGAAATCGGGGCTCTTTCGTCGGACTACACGCTAAGCACCGCACGCAACGGCCGCGAGGCCCTCGACAAACTGAGCGAGATTCGCCCCGCGGCCGTGCTCCTGGATCTATCGATGCCGGAGATGACGGGCGACGAGCTGCTGGCGCGCATGCGAGCGGATCCTGCGCTCGCAACGATACCGGTCATCGTCGTGTCTTCGGAGAGGACACGAGGTGAGGCGAGTCTGAAGCGCGGAGCTCGTGCATTCTTGCCCAAGCCGATTCGCGCGCCAGAGCTGCGCGAGATCGTGGGGCTGGTCCTCGAAGACGAACGCCGGCGGTCGCGTGAAGGGGAGCTGGCGGTCCTCTTCCTTCGTATCGGACGCCTGGAGTTCGGCATACCTCTCGACGCCGTCCGCGAGATCCTTCTCCAGCCGATGACCCGCCCGGTGAACGATGCGCCAGAATACCTCTCCCAGAGCTTCGACTATCGGGGCGCTCACGTGCCGGTACTGGACCTGGCGCTCGCGCTGAGCGTGGAGCATGCCGAGCCGCTCGCTGAGCGCAAGCTCGTCGTCTTGGAAGTCGGCGATCGATGTTTGGCAATTTCGGTCGATTCGGCTCGGGAGCCCGAGGTGTTTCCTCTCCGAAGCGTCGAGTCCGAGGCCCTCGTGACCGAGGTGAAGACCCTCGCTGGTGCGATCCCCGTCATCGGCCCGAGGGCGCTTCTGGCCCCGGAGCCGCTGCGTTGTCTGGCGGATGCTTTGCGCGAGAGGCCCGCTCCGGCCGAGGGAAGCGGCGGCCCATGAACCGCGCGCGCGAGGCCGAGCTCGCCGCTCTTTCGAGCGAAGTCCGCGAGCTGCTGGTTCGGAGGGCGGAACGCATCAGGACGCCGAACGCGGCGCCCGCCGATGCCGATGACGAAGTCATGTGGGTCGCAACCTTTCGTCTGGGGGACCAGGAATACTCAATCCCACTTTCCGCGCTGCGAGCCGCGATTCCGCGGCGCATGGTCACGTCGGTGCCGGGAGCGCCGCGCGCCGTGCTCGGTATCCTTCAGTTTAGCGGCGAGATCATCACGGCGCTCAGCATGGCCTGCCTCCTCGAGATCGAGGGCCATGCCCCGACCCCCGTTCTGCTCGTCGTTGATCTCGGCAGAGGGCGCACGGTCGCACTCGACTGTGAGCACGTTCCGCTCGCGACCACGATGTCGTTGTCCGCATTTCGGGCCGCGCCTCTTTCGGCCGGAGGGACTCTCCGGCGCGTGTCGGGCTCGCAGCCGGGCGCTTTAACGGTCATCAATTTGCAGCGGCTCGTGCAAAGCCAAGACCCGCGGGCGAGTCATGTACCGCGCTGACGCGCTCGCGCAGCTTATTCAGGGATTCGTCGCTGAAGCCAGCGATCTATGCGAATCGGTGACCCGCGACCTGTTGGCATTGGAGCGCAGCGAGACGCGGGACTTCGCCGCGCGCCACGAGAGTATCGCGAGAGCCCTTCACACGCTCAAGGGTGCTGCCGGCACGCTCGGGTTAGAGGACCTGGAGCTTCTTGCCCACCGGCTCGAGGACGTTGTCACAGCGCACAGCTCCGCCCAACAACCGATCGCGTCCTTGGTGGCCGACCTCGTCCTGCGCGGTCTCGACGCTTTCATGTTCCGGCTCCGCGCGCATGTCGACGGGAGCGGCGTCACGCTCGACGCCATCGAGGACGTGCTCGCCTCCGGGCTGCTGGCTCTTTCTCCCGCATTGCCGGCCGGTCCTCCCGACGACGCGGGTGCGGCCTTTGCCGAGGCTCTCAAGCCGTCGGAGGCGCCTCTCGTGGCCGGAGGCCCGCAGACCTGGAGAGTCGACCCAGACCAGGTGACGGCGCTGATGAAGGAGATCGAGCGTCTGCGCGTCGTGCGCTTCCGGCTCGACGCGCGGCGGCGGGACGGCGCCAGGATCGCGTCGATCGTCAGCGAATCCTGGGGCGGCCCGGCATCGAGGGAGGTGCGCTCGCTGCTTGCGGGGATGGATGCAGCCGCGAAGATCGACCGCCAAGAGGTTCTCGATATCGTCCAGGCGCTCGAGGACGGGGTGAAGACGATCGGCACCCAGCCGGTGCGAATCGTCGTCGATCCTCTGTATCGCGCTGTGCGAGACTTGTGCCGCAACACAGGCAAGGAAGCGAAGCTCTCTCTCGTGGGCGGCGAGATCTCTCTAGACCGGCGCGTGCTCGAAGCGCTCAAGGGACCGCTCGTGCATCTCATCCGCAATGCGGTCGACCACGGAATCGAGACTCCCGAAGAGCGCCGTTCTCTCGGCAAACACCACGAGGGCTCGATCGTGGTCCGGGTCGAGCAGCAAGGAAACGTGGTCTCCATCGAGGTGAGCGACGACGGCGCCGGCCTGAAAGTCGACGCGATTCGGCGCGCCGCCCTCGACAAGGGCGCCGTGACGGAGGACGAGATCGCGCGGATGGCGCCTGAGGACCTCTCCAAGCTCATCTTCTTGCCTTCCGTCTCCACTGCCGAGAGCGTGACGGCCACTTCCGGTCGCGGCATCGGAATGGATGCAGTCAAGAAGAACCTCGAGAAGCTCCGGGGGTCTGTCGAAGTGCACAGCGTGGCGCCACAGGGGACGCGCGTCTTGATGACCTTTCCCGCGCAGCTCGGAAGCTCTCCTCTGCTTATCGTGAGGGCCTGCGAGGACCACTTTGCTGTCCCGCTGGTGTCGGTCGAGAGCGTTGCGACCGCGCAGCCGCACGAGCTGCGCGGGTGGCCGGACGAAGCGCGATTCGAAAGAGGCGATCGATCCCTCCGGGTCGTCAATCTTTCGGAAGTCCTCGACTTGAACCAGCGGCGATCCGCGCCGCCCATGCAAGTCCTGGTCATCCACTCTCACGGCCAGCGCGTGGCGGTTGCCGTGGACGAGATTGTAGGCGATCTAGAGCTCATCATTCGCCCTCTTCCACGCGAGCTTGCTGGCGTAGCGATGTACCAGGGCGCGTCCGTTCTCGCGCACGGACAGATCGTGCTCATCTTGCGCCCCGGCTGGCTTGTCGGGGGGCGGGATGTCCCGCGGATCAGTTCATCCCCGTCAGTCTCGTGAGGAGAGCATGCCGCAGACCGAAGGAATGCAAACGGATTGGTGGCTGGGGGTCATGCCAAAGTCTGTGGCCTCAGCCCTCGCTCTCGTATGTCTTACCGGTGCCACCCTCATGACGCGGGCGAGCGCTGTGCTCGGAGAGGATCTGGTGCGCGCGGGACAGAGCCCGAGCGTCGTTCGCTCAGAAGTTGAACGCCTTCACGTGTCGATGGCCTCGGCGGGCCTGGTGGCGGCCGCCGTGGGCATCCTCGGTTATGTTTTCATCGCGCGCCTGACGCTGATTCTACCTCTCCGCGAGCTCACGCGCGTCACGCGACAGATAGCGCGCGACGGGGACCTCACTCGAGACGTGCGGATTCGCTCGACCGATGAAGTCGGTCAACTGGCGAGCACGCTGTCGGCAATGGTGCAGCGAATGCGCGCTATACCGATGGGCATTCGCGAGTCGACGCAGCAGCTGGCCGCTTCCGTCGCGAAATTGGGCGCATCCGCCGGCGAGCAGAACGAAAGGCTGACACGACAGGCCGGCGCCCTCGAACAAACGCAGATAACGGCGCAGGCGATTCGCGAGACGTCGCGGTTGGCCGCCGAGCAGGCGCAGTGCGTGCTCCTGTACGCCGAACGCGCCGAATCGGTCAGTCGCACGGGCGAGGTGTCGGTCAGCCAGAGCCTGGCGGCCCTTCGGGACATTCAGGCTCAGGTGCGTGAGATCGCGGAGCGAATCGCCAGCCTGGGAGAACGAACGCTCAAGATCGGCGAGGTGACTCAGACAGTAAAGGACCTGGCGGACCAATCGATCGAAGCGGTGCGCTCGGGCGAGCATGGCAAGGGCTTCGCGGTGGTGGCCAGAGAGATCCGTAGCCTGGCGGACCAGTCGATCCGGGCCACCAATGAGGTGCGCGAGCTGCTCGAGGACATCACCGAGGCGATCCGGGGCGCCGTAGCAATCACCGAAAGAGGATCGCAGCGCATCGAGGCCGGCCTCGCCCAGGTAAAGACTTCCGGCGAGAAGCTGTCCGAGTTATCGAACATCGTGAAGGACAACTCCAATGCCGTTCGCCAGATCAATGCGGCGGTCGGGCAGCAGAACGAGGGGATCGCTCATCTCTTTCGCGCCATTACCACGCAAGGCGATCTGATGACGGATACGATGAAGCGGCTCGAGGCTACGGACGAAGCCGTCCAGACCATCTCTCACGTTTCGCGCTCTCTCGTCGAGATCGTCGAACGCTTCCGAGCATAGGCCCGATGGGAATCGCGCTGGGGGCGGAAATGTCGAGCAAGAGAAGTCGATTGCGATCCGGGTTGAGACTGGGCCTGTCCGCCAAGCTGCTCGCGTCGTTCGCGGTGTTCTTTGCCCTCGCGGCGATCTTCATGTCTATCGCGGCGACGGGCGAGCTCCAGAAGACGCTCGTATCGGACTTCGAAGCACGTGGCGAGGCGGTCGCCGCCGGGCTCGCCGCCACGACCGAGCGCAGCATCGGCGGAGACCCGCTTCTTCTGCACGACGCCGTTATGGCCAACCAGGGTCTGCGCGGCGTGAAATACATCTTCGTCGTCGATGGAAGCGCGTGCCGAAAGAAATCCTCGAGGCTGCGCTTCTTTCCACCGACACGGAATTTCACGACACGAGGCGCGCGACCAAAAAGCCCCTCGTCGTCCGGACGGACTCCGAATCGATACGGGTGATCGACGTTGCGATTGGGGTGCGGTTCATCGACCCGGAAGCTCCGCTCGGTCGAGGGCGCCCGGGCAGCGTTCACGTAGGAATGGATCTCGAGCAGATCGATACCGAGGTCGAGTCGCTTAAGCTGAAGATGATCGAAATCGGATCGGTGGTCGCCTTTCTCGGCATTCTCGCGTCGCTTCTGGTGGCGGTATGGACCGTGATTCGTCCCGTACGTGAGCTCACGCGACTCACCTCGGCCATCGTCGTTCAGGGAGACCTTACGCAGGAAATCCGCTCGCGCGCCAACGACGAAATCGGAGACCTCGCGAACACTTTCCGGCTCATGGTAGGCAAGCTCCGCGAGATACCGAAAGCCATCTGGGAGTCGACGAAGCTTCTCGAAGAATCGGTTAACAAGCTCCAGCAGTCGGCGAACGCACAGGGCAAGACGGCGAGGCTACAAGCGACAGCTTTGCAGGAGACGCAACGAACCACCGTCGAGATCGGGCGCGCCTCTCGGCTGGCCGCTCAGCGGACCGACGCGGTCCTCAAGCACGCGGAGCGAGGCGAGGATCTCGGCAAGACCGGGGAGGCAGCCGTCCATCAGAGCTTGCAGGCGCTCACGGACATTCGCGGTCAGGTCCAGGAAATTGCCCTCCGCATAACGGGTCTCAGCAGTCGGACCGTGCAAGTAGGCAACATCGCCGGGACCGTGAAGGACCTGGCCGACCAGTCGAACATGCTGGCGCTCAACGCCGCCATCGAGGCCGTTCGCTCCGGTGAGCACGGCAAGGGGTTCGGGGTTGTCGCTCGCGAAATACGAAACCTCGCGGACCAGTCGATTCAAGCGACGAAACGCGTTCGAGAGCTTCTCGACGACACGAACAACGCGACCCGACAGGCGATCGCAATTACGGAGGCGGGCGCGACGCGCATCGACGCCGGTCTCACGCAAGTGAAGGTCTCCGGCGAGCATCTGGTGGACCTCTCGAGCATCGTTCGCGAGAATTCCGCCGCGCTTCGCGAGATCAGCGTTGCGGTGAGCCACCAAAACGAGGGCATCGCTCGAATTGCCGAGGCGATCGACGAGCAGAGCAAAATGATGGACGAGACGATCGAGCGCCTGCGCATTACCGAGAGCTTGGTGGAGACACTGAAGGACGTTGCCGAGCGTTTGATCGCTTTGGTCGGAGAGTTTCGCGTATAAAGAGTTTCGCGTATGTATGAAGAGTCTCGCGTATGGCTAAGAGGGTGAGGGGGGTGAAGGGGATGAAGGATCCGCTCGTCAATGTTTCCGCGACCGAGTTGACGTGCCGGCGCGAAGTCGTGAAAGCGGGTCTCGCGGGGCTCGGGGCGGGCGCGCTCACGGGGTGCTCGCGGCGGGGAAGGGACAGTCGTTCCACCCTGCCACTTCCCCCAGTTTCGAGTCCTTCGTCAGATTCTGCGCCTACGTCGCCGATCTCTCCGACGGCCAGTTGACCATCGAGGCGCGCGCGACCGGGGACGTAGTCCCCACTCTCCAGATGTTCGAGGCAGCCAGCACCGGCAAGCTCGACTTGATCGCCACGACGCCCACCTATGCGGCCGATGCCATCCCCGGCGCGGCCTTTCTTTCTTCGTATCCGCTTGGGCTCGATCGACCCGATCAGTGGGAGACGTGGTACTACGACTTAGGCGGTCTCGATCTCGCGCGACGGATGTACGCCCCGCACGGGATCTACTTTCTCGCTCCCATCCAGCACGACCTCAACATCATTCATTCCAGGGTCCCGATACGATCCTTCGAAGACTTTCGTGGAAAGAAGTTACGCATGCCCGGAGGCCTCATCGCCGAGGTGTTCGATGCGGCGGGCGCAAAGACGATTTTCACGCCGGGCGACCAGGTTTACCCGGCGCTGCAGAGCGGCGCGATAGAGGCGGCGGACTTCAGCGGACCCGCTACGAATTTCACGTACGGCTACGCGAACGTGGCCAAGTACATCATCCTCGGGCCGCGCACGACTCCGTGCATCCACCAGCCGGTCGATCTTCACGCGGTGCTCGTCAACCTTCGGCAATGGGACGCGCTTCCCAAGCACCTCCAGGACGTACTCGAGTACGCGGTGCGGCGGTATTCCTGGGACCACTATGCGTTCATCCAGAGGGAGAACACGCTCGTCTGGGAAAAATACAAAGAGAAGGGGGTAACGATTTTGCGATTGACGGAGGCCGACGTCGCAAAATTTCGCCGCGTCGCCGTTCCTCTTTGGTTCAAGTGGGCGAAAAAAGATGGCCTCGCGCATGAGGCCTTTGCCAGTCAGCTCGAATACTTGAAGAACCCTTCGGTCGCTTACTTAGACGACGAAATGCTTGTGGACGGAAAGGGAAACAAGCTGACGCTGTGACCCGAGGGCTGCAAAAGGGTGAATCGGCATGACATCACACCATCCAAAGAACCGGTTGGTCCGACGCGAAGTTCTCCTGAGCGGGGGCGCGTGGGCGGCGAGCCTCGCCGCGGCGGCGTGTTCGCGTCGCAACGAGGTCGAAGCCGAACCTGATGCGGGACGGCCCACGCCCATCGTATGGAAGGTCCAGAACTACATCGGTGGAGACACGGAATCGTTTCGGCTCTTCAAGCGCTTCTGCGCGAGCGTGGGAGAACTCTCGGAGGGCCGGCTGGTCTTCGAACCGCATCCTCTGGGTTCCATCGTCGGCCTCTTCGACATCTTCGAGGCCGTCAAGACAGGAAAGCTGGACGCGGCGACGACCGGTCCCTTCTATCAGGCCGCCAAGATCCCGGAGCTCTCGTTTCTCAGCTCTTATCCTCTCGGCCTGGATCGCCCCGATCAGTGGGAAACCTGGTTCTACGAGCTCGGTGGCCTTTCTGTCGCGCGCCGAATGCACGAGCCGCACAACATTCGTTTCGTCGGGCCGGTCCAGCACGACTTGAACATCATTCACTCGAGAGTTCCCATCCGATCTTTTGAGGACTTTCGCGGCAAGAAGGTGCGCATGCCCGGGGGCCTCGTGGCCGACGTCTTCACGGCGGCCGGTGCCAAGACAGTCTTGACCTCCGCGGACCAGATCTATCCTGGGCTGGCCAGCGGTTCGCTCGATGCGGCGGACTTCGTGGGGCCCGCGGTGAACTACGATCTCGGCTTCGCCAGCGTCGCAAAGTACATCATCATGGGTCCGCCGGCGACTCCGTGCATCCACCAGCCCTGCGACCTGGAGTGCGTTCTGGCGAACATGGACAGGTGGCGAGCCTTGCCCCCTCACCTACAGCAGGTCGTCGAATATGCGGTCCGGCGATATTCGTGGGACCACTACGGAGCGATTCAAAAAGCCAATACTCTCGTCTGGGACAAGTACAAGGCGAAGGGCGTCGAGATCTTGCGAATCTCCGATGCGGACGTGAACAAGTTCCGGCGAGTGGCGATTCCGCTTTGGTTCAAGTGGGCTAAGAAGACCCCACTCGGCCGCGAAGCGTTCGCGAGCCAGCTCGCGTACATGAAGTCGCCCTCCGTCGACTACGTGGACGACTCCATGCTGGTAGACACGGACGGAAAGCCTCTGAGCCTATGAATGTATCCGTCGCCGCTGCGTGCGAGCAGCCCAGCGTCGCCCGTGGTCGGGGCCCAGTCTCGCCTCAACCCGCGTATCGGAGGCGGCGATCGCCGGCCGAGAAAGCCGACACGGTAACTCAGACCCTGGTCGTCAAAGAAAATGGGCAATGGGTTAGCGGGTAGGCGGTCGTAGGCCCATTCGCGGAGTAAGCCTTGCGACACGCTCGATTGCTGTCACACGCCGGTCGGCTAGTCATCGATCACATCTCCTGCGGCCGGCCAGCCATCCCTGCTCCAGTACGAGCAGCTTGTCGAAGGCTCTGCCGAGCACGATCCAGCCAGGTGGACCATTGCTGCGCAGGTGCCCTCCGAGCGCGGCGAGCGCCATGTACACCTCTTGGTTGCTTGGCGTCGCGCTCAGGGGCCGGGTGCCACACGCGCGTAGCAGCTGCAGCTGTCTCGCAGATAGAGCGGCGCAGGCAGCGTTCGGATCGGTTCGCGCGGCGTCTCGCAATGCCGCGCAGACTACGATGCACGTGAGGCACCGTAGGAGCACCTGCCCGCGATCAGAACTTGATACCGGCGAGGCGCGACTGGAAGGTGATCTGGATCTGCGAGATGTGCAGAAAGTAGTCCAGATTGATGTGCTGCATCGTGTCGTCGCCGGTGTCGTCGAAATGCGGGTTTTTGTTCGCGCTATACTCGTCGATGACGTACGCGGGGACGCCGATCTTCCAGAACGAGTAGTGGTCGGTGTCCCCCGCGCCATCGCATGACGTGTCGACTTTCATCGTCGGCGAGTACTTCGTCGCGACATCGACGAACCCCATCGCAAGGTCCGGATAGCTATATGCGTGGATGTCGCCGCTGCAGCTGATCATCTGGAAGCTCGTGTTCGCCGCCGGTGCACCGGGGCCGCAGAGCGCCTCGTCCCAGCAGCTCCATGCCGTCTGGTCGTTATCCGACGCGACCAAGATCTTGAAGCCCTTCTGTTGCGCCTCCCCCTGAAGGTACTGCGCGTATGCGTCGTCGCCCTGGAGCGTCGTGATCTCCTCGTAGTCGGCCGCGACGAAGCGCAGCGTGTACGCGCGGTCCTTGCTCTGCGCGAAGATGCGGGCCGCCTCCATTTGCATCGCCAGGCCCGAGCCGTCGTCGTCGGCCGCAGGGTTCGCCGTCTCCTGCCCCGTAATGCCGACGCTGTCGTAGTGGACGATGATTACGACCGAGTCGGCGGAGCGACCCGGGAGGATCGCTTCGACGTTGTGCCCCTGCGACTCGCCGACGAGCGACTGTGCGACCGGGAAAGTTAGCTCGTTCACGGTCGCGCCTAGATCGACGAAGTACTGCTTCCAGTAGCTGCGAAAGTCTGCCTTCGCGCCGGGCGCCCAGCGGTTGGTGATGCGGAACGTCGCGCCGTTCACGGTGATGGGGTTCCCCCCGGTGAGATCCTGGAGCAGCTTTAAGAGGTGGTTCTTGTCGACGCTGTCGAAGACGTGATTCTCCGAGTCACCGCGGGCTTGCGCCTCGCCGGGGGCATGCGCTTCGACGGGGACCTGCGCTTCGACGGTGGTTTGCGCCTCGCCGAGCGCGGTGTCGGGCGACGCCGCGTCTTGGCTCGGGCTTGCGTCGAACGAAGGCGACGCCTCGTCGCCGTTCGGCGGACGAGCATCCTCGTGGACTTCCCCGGGCTGATCCGTCTGGGAGCTGCACGCGACGATTCCAGCGGCAATGCCGAGTACCGAGAGGGCGAAGAATGAAAGGCGCACAATCGATCCGTTCGCGAGAAGATCGAGAGGGTAGCGCAAAAGGGGACCGCGCAAGCCAAGTTGGCGAATAGTGCGTCCAAAGGCCGACGGGCGCGCAAACGGCTGGGAGCTTCGAAGGAAACGTAAGACTTCTTAGTGGTTTCTCCCTCAAGACTGGAATCGCCCACCGTGCGTGCGCCAAGAAAGCCTCGACAAGGAGGAAAGCTATGTAGAAGCCCAATACGAGCTGAAACTTTGTGGCGTGACCGAGCGGGTTGAAGTCCCGCCCCGTCAAGGCAGGGCCGCCAGCGGGAAACGAGTCTTGCGTCGCGACCGAGGGCAACCCGGGCGGCGAAGCGTAGACAGTGAGCACGCG
>Ga0209648_10006002_pt1 | contig 10451 bp, 9 predicted proteins | sample GraSoi2013_115cm_FD_185830 | JGI IMG/M metagenome (GOLD analysis project Ga0209648, IMG submission 185830) | Grasslands soil microbial communities from the Angelo Coastal Reserve, California, USA - Sample 9_17_2013_115cm (SPAdes) (version 2) | ecosystem: Environmental > Terrestrial > Soil >...
CACGGGATTGCCGATGCCTTTGGCTTTGGCGAGAAAGATTTCTTCTTTTTTGGCGATGCCGAGAGCGAGCGCGTTGACGAGCGGGTTTTGCGAATAGCACGGCTCGAAAGCGACTTCGCCGCCGACAGTGGGAACGCCGAAACAATTTCCGTAGCTTCCGATGCCGCGGATGACACCATCGAGGATGCGGCGATTGGCGGAAATTTCAGAGGGAAGTGGCGAGTGGCGAGTGGCGAGTGGCGAGACAAAACCGTCGGCCGTGATCGGACCGAAACGGAGAGAATCGAGGACCGCGATGGGGCGGGCACCCATGGTGAAAATGTCGCGCAGGATGCCGCCGACGCCGGTGGTCGCGCCCTGGAAGGGTTCAACGTAACTGGGATGATTGTGCGATTCGATTTTGAAGGCGGCGACGAGGCCGTCGCCAATGTCCACAACGCCGGCGTTTTCACCGGGGCCTTGCACAACGAGTTTGCCGCGCGTGGGCAGGCGCTTCAGGTGGACTTTGCTCGATTTGTAGGAGCAGTGCTCGCTCCACATCACGCTGAAAATGCCGAGTTCGGTGATGTTGGGATCGCGGCCGAGGATTTGTTGGATGCGCGCGTATTCCTCGCGCGTTACGCCGTGTTCGGCGGCGATCTCGGGAGTGACTCGAATTTCCGTGCTAGCGGTGGCCATGTTTCCTTCGCCCGGTGCTGTATTCGCCATCGAGGACAGCTCGACGAATCAGTTGTACTCGATATTTCGTAGCTTCCATTGTCCATTCTCGAACCGAAAGTAGAAATTCACTGCATCCTCGCCCAATCTCGCAGTGTCGGGTGTTCTGGCAGACAGCAGCAGAGTTACCTTTCCGTTCGCGCCACTAATGTCGTAAGTCACAAATCTCTTCTCCGTCGCTTTTGCCAGCAAATCAACTAATGAGCTCAGAGGGGCCTTCAGCGCACGGCCGCCGCTCCGGGCTCTTTCCCTTGCGTCTTCTTCCCGGAAGCATTTTGTGTCAAAAAACATGCAATAAACGCCGACCTTGGCATCGAAATCCTTACGAATTTCGTCCGGCGAGAGTGACGCCTTGGACGGCACGTAGGCTGTGCCAACGAACGATGTGCCTTGCTCGGAGAAACGATTTAGCACAGCCGTCGTCTCCTTGGATTGAATTAACTTGACGAACGACTCTGCTCCGCTGCGAAGCTCATCAGGCGAATTCTGAGACGACCTTGCCTGTGTAAGTTGGAGGGAGAAAGTTAGCAAGAAGAGAAGCGTTCCTACAAACAAGGTGCGAGAAGACCCAAATCTCGACCGGATAAGAATCGGATGCGCTGTGGCGCTCACGCGGTCGCCTTTGCGGCGCCAACGAGCGCTTCGACCATGGAACGCAAAATGACCAAGCCGTCGGAAGAGCCGAGAGCGGATTCCACGGCGCGCTCGGGATGGGGCATGAGGCCGGCGACGTTGCGTTCGCGGTTGCAGACGCCCGCGATATTGTGCAGGGAACCGTTCGGATTGCCTGCCGCGTCGTTTGTTCCGTCCGGCGTGGTGTAGCGGAAAACGATCTGTTGATTTTTCTCGAGTTCGGCGAGCGTGGCTTCGTCGCAGGTGTAATTGCCATCGTTGTGCGCGATGGGAATCTTCAGGATTTGGCCGTGCTGCGCGGCGTTGGTAAAGGGCGTGTCCGTTTGCTCGACGCGAATGTGAACGTGGCGGCAGATATATCGCAGGCCGCTATTGCGCATCATGGCCCCGGGGAGCAGGCCCGCTTCGCAAAGAATCTGGAAGCCGTTGCAGATACCCAGGACCATGCCGCCGCTTTTGGCGAATTTCTCGACCGCCTTCATCACTGGTGAAAAGCGCGCGATCGCACCGGTGCGCAAGTAGTCGCCATGCGCGAATCCCCCGGGCAGGATGACGGCATCACAATTCGCTAGATCTTCGGATTGGTGCCAGATGAATTCGACGGACTTTTGCAGGACGTTGCCGATGGCGTAAAACGCGTCGTGGTCGCAATTGGACCCGGGGAAAACGACGACTCCAAATTTCATGAGGTTGCAGCCCCCTGTGGGATTGCGGGAATTCTTATTTTAGCACAGATGGAGTGCCTGGCCATCTGTCGGCTGCCCTAAGCAACTTTTCACAAAGGCTCAAAAGTTCATCATGAGAGAGGTCACTCTTTACGTCGTTTGTAAGCATCGCGCAAATCTTGAATTCTGGTTCTCCGGTTCCATCCCCGACATGGTCAACAGTTGGCAAGAAATAGAATTCTCTTTTGTGCTGCCTGCCATTGTTTTTCGCTTCTTCGTTATTCCATTTACTGAGGAGGTCCCAGTGGAGCTTGTCCTTTGTGTAGGAGTCGAATCCTTTCGACCGGATGACAGCGTCGTGGATTGCAATCTTATAGTCCGCGATTTTCGCTCCTGGATTCCCGCGCTGCCTATCACGTCTAACGTGTGCGACTGATTTTCTCTGAAGCCATCGGTCGTACTTGGCCTGAGTCACGACCCCGACTAGAAACCCAGGTAGCTCGTACTTTCTCATGTTGAAAAGTCTACCTACCGTCGTTTTTTCATTTTCTTCGGAGATTTTTTCTTTGCATGGCGGCCCATAGACTTCTTCGGCTTCTCGGCGGCGGCCAGTTCACGGCGCTTTTTGGCGGCCCACCGTGGTTTGTTGACCTGGCGGCCGCGGGCGATTCCCAATCCATCTGACGGCACGTTCTCCGTGATGGTCGAACCAGCAGCGATGTACGCACCGTCCCCAACGCGCACGGGCGCGACGAGGGCGGTATCGCTGCCGATGAAGACTTTGCTCCCGATCGACGTCGGATACTTGTGAAAGCCGTCGTAATTGCAAGTAATCGTGCCCGCGCCGATATTGCTCTTGGTTCCGATCTTGGCATCGCCCAGGTAAGAAAGGTGCATCGCTTTAGTGCCTTCGCCGATCGTGCTCTTCTTGAGTTCGACGAAATTGCCGATGCGGGCCCCGGCTTTCAGATGATTGTCCGGGCGCAAGCGGGCGAACGGTCCGATGATGACGCGGTCATCGAGGCGGCTCTGCGCTACCACGCAATGTGGCTCGACGGTTACGTCGTCGCCAAGGATGGCATCCGTCAGGACGCTGCCCGTTCGAATGATGCAGCGCGCGCCGATTTTGGTCCTGCCCAGCAACTGCACGCCGGGTTCGATTACAGTGTCCTCGCCTGCAGTCACGTCCGGATCAATCAGCACGGTCTCGGGCAACTGAATGGTGACGCCGTCATCCATCAACGCGTTGCGTTTCCGCTCCCGGAATACGCGGTCCACTTCGGCAAGATCCGCGCGAGTGTTGCAACCTAGCACTTCGCGGGAATCAGCAGCCACTTGCGCCAGCACGGTTTCGCCCTTGGCGTTTAGCGCCGCAATGGCATCGGTCAGATACAACTCGCGATGTTTGTTGTTGGGCTTCACCTGCGCCAGGGCGGGCCAGAGCTTTTCCAGCGTGAAGCAATAAATCGCCGAATTGATTTCATTGATCTCACGCTGCTCGTCGGTGAGCTGTGATTCCTCGACGATAGCAGAGACAGCCGTTTCGGTTTTGCGCATGACGCGGCCGTAGCCAGAAGGATCAGCAAGCACCGCTGACAGAATCGTGGCAGCAGCGTTTCCGTTCCGGTGTGCAGCAACCAGAGCCTTCAAGGTTTCCGTTCGCACCAAGGGGGCGTCGCCCGGGAGCACCACTGCAAACTTCGCGCGACCTAACGCACGCTTCGCGACTTGCACGGCATGGCCCGTACCGTTTTGCGGTTGTTGCATGACGGTGACGGCATCGAGTGGTTCGACAACAGCGGCTACTTGCTCGGCCTGATGGCCCACGACAACAACGGTCTCGCGCGGCTTCAGCGATTCGCAAGCGCGCACAATATGTTCGACGAGCGTGCGTCCACCGGCGCGGTGCAGGACTTTCGCTAAGCTGGATTTCAGCCGGGTGCCTTTCCCAGCCGCAAGAATGACGATGGCTAAATCGTTATTGGACATAGTTTTGAGCCCCATTCTGCGGGAGACGCGGCTATTTCGCAACGGAGGTTCTTTACCAGGGAGCGAATTTCTAATCAGTAGCCGGGGCGGGAGCGAGGGCTGTCAGGTAGGCGTCAGCTTCGGGGCGGGCGGCTTCGCCGGTGGTGATGGTCCAAAGCGAGGGATCATCCAGCAGGCGGCTGACAAGCTGCGTATGCAGGGCGTGGCCGGCCTTGTGGGCCTCGACGCGTGCCAAAAGAGGCAAGCCCGCCAGAGCCAGGTCACCAATGAGGTCCAAGGCTTTGTGTCTTCCAAACTCGTCCGGGAAGCGCAGCGGTCCATTCATGACGCCATCGTTGGTAAGAACGATGGCATTCTCAAGGGAGCCTCCGCGAATAAGGCCCATAGCTTTGAGCGGCTCGATGTCGCGCTCGAAACAGAAAGTTCGCGCGCGCGCCAAAAGGTGGCGGAAGGTATCGGGCCCGACCAACATCTCCACTTCCTGCTGGCCCACGAGCGGGTGCGGAAAATCCACGTAGCAGCGCACGCGAAACTCGTCGGCGGGGTAGATGCCGATCCGGCGGTCTCCCTCGACGACTTCCAGCGGCTTCAGGATTTTCAGGTAGCGCCGCTTTCTGCGCAGTTTGCGGACACCTGAGCGCTCCAACATCTGCATAAAGGGCTCTGCCGAGCCGTCGAGAATAGGGATTTCAATGGAGTTGATGTCGATGAAGATGTTGTCAATCCCGCAGGAATAGATGGCGGCAAGCAAATGCTCGGTGGTGGAGAGCAAAACGCCTTGTTTCATGAGGCTCGTGGCATAGCTGACGCGAGCGACGTTGTGCCCCTGCGCTTCGATCGGGAAATTGTCCAGGTCAATGCGGCGAAACACGATACCGGTATCGGCGGGGGCAGGCACCAAGCGGACATGACCGTACACGCCGGTGTGGAGGCCCATACCTTCGGCAGACGACTCCGTAGCGATGGTTGTTTGGAACATTATCCCCAAGTCTATTCTAGCATGTTGCTCGCCAACGTTTCGTTTGTTTATGCTTTGTTATCAACAGGTTATAGGCCATAGAACAGCGCGAGATTCATCTGGTGTGGTTTTTACACAACATATGGTCATTTCAATGTGTCTCGCTATGGAACATCTCAAGTCGCATTAGAGACTTCTCAGGCTACCTTTGTAATTGGAGGCGCGTCCCACTTGTTTAGGATGGTATAATTGGCCTCCTAAAGTTTCTATTGGAAGGGTGAGGCATGAGTCGAGCGGCTCGCATCGGGATTTTTTGCTTATCGGTAGCCATCTTTGGTTACGCATTCGTTGGCCACGTCCTGGGCCGCACGCAGGACGACAAAGCTTACAAGTCGCTTACGGTGTACGGCGAAGTTCTTCAGAAGGTGCAACAGGATTACGTCGACGATCCCAACATGCGGACGGTAACCGCTGGTTCCTTGCACGGGATGCTGGAATCTCTCGATCCTCAATCCAGCTACCTGACGCCGCGCGAGTATGACGAATACAAGAAAAAGCTCGCAAATTCCGGCACTGCGGAAACCGGCCTGACGCTCAGCAAGCGCTATGGTTACGTCATTGTGCTCTCCGTGCTTCCGGATAGTCCGGGCACGAAGGCGGGAATTCGCAGCGGCGATATCTTCGAATCCATCAGCGGATTCACGACGCGCGACATGTCGGTGGGCCAGGCAATCAATCTTCTCAACGGCCAGGCCGGCACGGGCATCAAGGTCGGAGTGATCCGGCGCGGCAAGGCTACGCCGGAGGAAGTCGATCTCGTTCGGGAGAAGTTGTCCGCGCCGAAGATTGTGACGCAGAGGGTGGACCCTGACATTCTGGTGCTGCGCATCCCCTCGCTCGACAGCGGGCGCGCGGACGAAATTCGCAATCGTCTCTTGGATGCGGAAAAACAGGGCATTCGCAAGGTCATCCTGGATGTGCGGGAATGTGGCCGAGGACAGGTTTCCGAGGCGATTTCGACCGCCCGGCTCTTCGTTTCTTCCGGCATGCTGACCACGCTGCGCGGCCAGACAGTGTCGGCACAAGTTTTTTCCGCCGAGCCCAAGCAAGTGATTTGGAAGAACCCCGTCTCGGTCTTGATTGACGCTACGACGTCTGGAGCGGCTGAAGTTCTGGCTTCCGCCATCGCCGCGAATCATCGCGGGGACGTGGTTGGCGAGCGCACCTTTGGTCTGGCATCCGAGCAGAAACTCATTACGCTGGATGATGGCTCGGCCCTGATCCTTACGGTCGCGAACTACTACAATCCGGGCGGCAAATCGATCATGGAAGAAGGCGTGACGCCAACGGAAGTGGTACGCGCGGTCCCGGAAGATGATTCGGATACACCCGATGAAGAAGCCGCGCCGGCTCCGCAGACCCAGAAGGAACCCGGGCTCGGACCGCGTCCCCTGTCTCCGGAAGACCCGATTTTTCACCGAGCGCTCGACCTGTTGAAGGCCCCCGCCCCTGCGAAAAAGGCTGCTTAATTTTCCGTGTCCGGGCAGCCTGACACGCTTCGATCAAACCTGCATTGCTACCGAGCCCAAAAAAACCAAGAAGTTTCGCGCTGGTGGGAATTTGCTTCCTTCTGGTGGTTCTCTTAGGCGGCTGCAAGAAGAGCGAAGAGAAGCGTCTCACCCCCGCACAAGTTCATCAAATCACGCGCGACCTGGCTGCGGCTGCCTCTTCGGCAGTACCTTCCGGGACTTCTATCAAACGTCGACCAGATGTATCCAGCGGCCCATCCGGAGGCATCGATTTCCTTCGCATTGGGCTGAAGAATGATTCGTCCGCAGAAGTGAACCGTGCCGCAGTTGCAAAGCTCATCCAGAGCCTGAATGCTGCGGCAACGCGAAATCATCTGACACAGGATCCTCCGATGCAAACTGGAGATCTGCTTCAATTTAAACTTCGACACGCAGGCGTGCCGGCGATCGAAATCGAAATCGTGCCCCGTGCACCAACCGGGTCGGGTTCGGGAGCCGTGAATCCCGGAGGAAATGCTGCAAACCCTCGGCTCGCCATCATTATCGACGATCTCGGCAGCGACCGCGCCGCCGCCGAAGCCGTCTTCGCTCTGGGTTATCCCCTCACTATTTCCGTTTTGCCCAATCACGAGCACTCTGTGGAGATTGCTACGGAAGCGCATCGCCGCGGTTTCCAAGTCATGCTCCATCTGCCGATGCAATCGGTCGCAAACGAAACGCCTGAAGCGCAGGAACTGCACCCTGGTATGCCGGCGTCCGAAGTTGGTGCGCTGGTCGATCTATTTCTGAAGAATGTTCCCGAGGCCGCCGGCGTCAACAATCATCAAGGATCACAGGCGACTGCCGACGCCGCGCTGATGGATGAGTTGATGCCGGTGCTGCGCGACCGGCGCCTTTTCTACGTGGACAGCCGCACAACCGCGGCTACTGTGGCTTACGATACGGCGCAGGACTTTGGAGTTCGCTCGGCCTTTCGGAACGTCCCATTTCTCGATGACGTCACTGAGGCGGCCGCGGTCCGCAAACAACTGGAACTGGCTTTGCGCGGCGCGCGCGAAAAAGGCGAGGCCGTGGCGATCGGCCACCCTCACCCTGCGACGCTCCAGGCTCTGCGCGAAGTCTTACCTCAAGCAAGGGCGCAAGGCGTCCGCCTGGTGCCCGCCTCCGAACTCGCCCACTAGTCAGATTGTTTCCGTTGATCTTGCGCGAGCTCCGCCTTGTTTGCCGGGAAAAGAAAATGAATCGCGATGGCCAGAATCCCCATAGTCACAAAACTGAAAACGCTGCCCTCCGGCCCTACGGTTCCACCCGTAAGCCATCTGGCGCCGTGCAAGGTAGCATTCGACAGATGCCCTTGGAAGACGATGCCGCTGTTCGGTACGGAGTAAAGGAATGTTTCTCCGAAGTCAAAACTGGCGTGCCATCCCACAACCAACCAGAGATTGCCGGTGCGCCGCAGTGCGAACGCGAAAACCAGCCCGATCACTACAACCCCCGCTGCGCCCACCCAGCCTTCGCCGGGATTCTCCAAGTGGACACGTCCAAAGAGCAGTGAAAGCAAAATGGCGGCTGGCCAGAAACCGATGCCTTTGTTGCGTTCACCCTGAGTACCTAAGCGAATCCGGCCAGTGATCAGTACAACCCACATGGCAGCCAGCCAGAAGCCGACCCCGTCCCCTCGATGACTCATGTGAAGGCGCCAAAAGAGCGCTGAGAACAAAATTGCGGCAGTCCAGAAACCCATGTCGGCCAGCGTGAACTGTATGTATCCTCGAAACAAAAACTCTTCGAACAGGCCGACAAAGAGAAAAAAAACTGCCCACAACAAACCCCAGCGCAAGAGCTCGCCGCCATGCACCGCAAGGCCACCAAAGGAATATCCGCCAAACGCCGCAATCAATCCCACCAATGCCGACACTTCAATCAATCCAATCAGGCACCCGTGCCAAAATAATTTCCCGAAAGCGCTTCTCAAGGGCAATCCATAAACACCCGCGGATTGCCGCTCGAGCTTCGCCATAATGAGCGCCGCCGCGAAAATCGCGAGGAAGCTGAACGCCTCCTGTACCAATAAATAGCCGGGTGAGAACACGCCTCGGGAGGGCGGAACGAACTGCCGCAGGACAACACTGCCGCCGAAAAAGAGAGCCGCGACGAAAGCCGCGTAAATCAAGAGGCGCCAGCCCGCGCGCAAGCCTCCATCATGCAAGAAAATCTTGGAGGGAAGACCGCCGGAAGGCGGAGGCGTCGGTGGCAGTGCTGTGGAAGAATCTGGCAAAGGTTCAATGTCCAACTAACACCTCGGGGAAAGACTCAGGCCCGTTTCGCTGTCTGACGTGCTGTGTGGCGCACCGTAAGCAGGCTGGGCAATGAACTGAGACAGATTCTATAGGGGTAAAAGTCCCTGTGCGGAATATATTTCTTCTGCCGTCGAGGGACAGTGGCCAGAGTATTCGCTTCCCAGAATCAAGCTGGCTTGCAGGCTAAGTCGAGCCGAGTCCTTCAAAATCTATTGTGCAATCCGCATCTCTGTCGCGCCAAGAATCCGGCGGCTCTTTTTTTCCTGCACGAAGACCACGGCCCGCAGGTTCTCGCGCTTCCATTCTTTCTGAAGAGATACATTTGCGTCTCCGGTGAAGGAAGTCTCGCCGTCGGCCTTGGCTTCGCCGATCTTGCGCATGGAGCGCACCACGGCGGCGTGGTGCAGGTCTTCGCCGGCGTTCTCGCCGCGCGTTACCGCGGAGTGCAATCCAGTCTCCGTGAGAGCCAGCCAGACTTCCGCGGAGTCACCCTTTGTGGTTCCTTCGAGCTTGCCAATCTTTACGGAAAGGCTTTCTTTGCCCGAGCCTTTTGGGATCCCCGGCGCCAGCATCACCGGAATTTTCGCACTGCTTGCGGCTTTCAGGATCGCTTCACGCGCTTTCGGAGGGTGGTTGCCCACAAACTCCACCGTCCCGTCCACAATCATCTGCGGTGTGTAAGGGTTCCGGTTTTTGAGGGCCCCCGCATAAACGTATTGCCGCTCGGTCCAATCTCGCGAGGAAAAAGGGTCGGTCCAGCCCCCATCGTTCCAGTAATCGACATGCTCCTCTAATGCAATCAATTGAACGTTCGCCACGGGCTGCTCATTGGCCAGCCGCGCCAGCAACGTATCCGCAGGGGGACAGCTCGAGCAGCCTTCGGACGTAAACAGTTCAATTATTACTGGCGTGCGCTGCGTCTCCGGCGACCCGGGAGAAACGTGTACCTGCGGTCGAACCAAGGCCGCAGCCGTTACGAGTGTGATCGAAGCGAGTGTCAAGCCTGCCAGTATCTGTTTCATAGAAGTCATTCTAACCTGCCAGCATATCTGATTTGATGGCCGGAATAAGGTTACAGCGGGCCGCCGAACGTGACAATTCTTCTTTCCTTTAACCGCTATGATAGGTTTCACTGGTTAATCGCGCTAACATAGTTTACATTTGTGGCGTCGAGGGAGCCTCCGACAATGCCCAATATCGTTTCATCCCTCCTGCTGGTGGGAGGACGACTCTCCGTCGATTTTGTCAACGTGACGCCTCCAGACGTGGAACTATCCTGGGAACGTCTCATTCACTTCATGAACTTGACGGATATTGTCTCCCCTACGCGCGGCGCACAGCTTCTAAACCTGCCCCAATCCGACCCCCAGGCTGCTGAAGCTCTTCTCATTAAGGCTCGGCGGCTGAGCTTCGCCTTACGCAAGGTGTTCATAGCCATGCTCCGGAAGCAACGGACGGCCGGAGAATGGATCGAGCCCGTAAATGAAATCCTTCGCATCACCGAAGGGCATGATGAGCTTGTCGGTCAAGACGGCCTCTGGAAAATCGAATTCGTGGCGCGCGAAGCAGGCCTTGATTGGTTGCTTGCCGCCGTGGCTCGATCTGCGGCGGAGCTTATCGCCGAAGGAGCCCGCGCACGCCTCCGGCTTTGCGCCAATGT
>Ga0209648_10006003_pt1 | contig 10451 bp, 10 predicted proteins | sample GraSoi2013_115cm_FD_185830 | JGI IMG/M metagenome (GOLD analysis project Ga0209648, IMG submission 185830) | Grasslands soil microbial communities from the Angelo Coastal Reserve, California, USA - Sample 9_17_2013_115cm (SPAdes) (version 2) | ecosystem: Environmental > Terrestrial > Soil >...
CAAATCGGCGGGCAATGCCGGATTGACTTGCGCAGCTGGAAGAGGCTTGCGCTGCAGTATGCCCACGATGATGACGGCGGCATTGTCTGCCGGAAAAGGCAAGGCCCCGGTCGCCATCTCGTACAAGACCGAGCCGAAGGAAAAAATATCAGAGCGGGCATCCAGCGCCTTGCCCTGGGCCTGTTCGGGCGACATGTACGCGACCGTTCCCCAGGTTGCGCCGGTCACGGTGAGATGCTGTTCTTTTTCGTGGCCGTAGGCGAAGGTAGGGTCGGCGCCGCTCGGTCCTTTGCCATCATTGACTCGCTTGGCCAGGCCAAAATCCACGATCTTGATTTGCCCCTGCTCGGTAACGAAAATGTTGGCCGGCTTGATATCGCGATGGATAATGCCGCGCTCGTGCGCGGCCTGCAGACCGTCGGAGATTTGCAGGGCCATATCCAGCAGGGACTCAAAATTCAAGTGTGCGCCCAGCAATCGCTGCTTGAGGGTGCCTCCCTGCAGCAACTCCATAGAGATGAAATGCTGTCCTTCAAAATCATCCACTTCATAGACGATGCAGATGTTGGGATGATTGAGCGCAGAGGCGGCACGGGCTTCCCGCTGGAAGCGCTCCACGTTGCGTGGATCGTGCGCCATATCTTCTGCCAGAAACTTCAGGGCGACATAACGGCTGAGTTTAAGGTCCTCAGCCTTGTACACGACTCCCATACCGCCGTCGCCGATCCGCTCTAAAATGCGGTAGTGAGAAACAGTGCGGCTCATGATGAAATTTCTCTCGTGGCGCAATGGTAGGCTGCGATACGACAAAAATCAAGCGCAGCAACAGCGAGCGGGAAACCCCGCACGAGTGTGCAGGTTCACTTGGAAAATCAAAGCTCTAGCTCCCAGGTTTCTCCGGTCAGGTCATAACCAAAGCTGTTGTGCCGCTCTTTGCGGGCCAGGCGGAAGCCGGCTTTTTTGTAGATGTGACGGGCGGCGGAGAGAATGCTTTGTGTCCAGAGTGTGATCTTGCTATAGCCTGCCTGCCGGGCAAAGCGCACACATTCACTCACCAGACGGGCGCCAATGCCCAACCCTCGTGCCGAGGGCTCAACCAGCAGCAGGCGCAACTTAGCAACTGTCTTCGATTGTTTGACCAGAAAGACGGAGCCTGCGATCTCACCATCTTTCTCGGCGATCCAGCAGCGCTCCCGTTTGGAGTCGTAATGCTGAACGAACTCGGCGACGATGCCAGCGACTAGGGCCTCAAAGCGTTCGTCCCATCCGTACTCCTGGGCATAGAGCAAGCCGTGGCGGTGCACGACCCAGCCCATATCACCGGGCTGATGAGGCCGAAGAATATAAGGCGGCTTAGGCTTAGGCTGGGATTCGGGCTGGAGTTCGGACTGGGTGCCGAGCAATCTGCTGATGGTATGCATTGCGCTAATCAGTCGGCTTTGTTCGGGAGCAGAGAGGGTCTTCAACAGGAGACCAATCTCTTGCTGCGCACGCTCATTCAACGGAGCAAAAGCTTGCAACCCCTGCTCGGTCAGCAACAGCAGGCTTTGACGGCCATCGGCTTCTGAAGCTTTCTTCTCGATCAGTCCGCGTTTTTCGAAGTCGCTTAACGTGCGGCTCAGGTAGCCGGCATCCAAACCTAAATCTTTGGCCAGTTCGGCGGCTGTAGGCTGGTCGCGATGGGCAAGCTCGTAGAGAACGCGCACCTGGGCGAGAGAAAACGGACTGTGCAGCAGGCCTTCCTCTAAGACACCGATCTTCTGGGTGTAAAAGCGGTTGAAACGGCGGACGGATTCAATATGCTGATCGAAATTGGCTTCTCGCATATTGTTGCCATTGTCAATTATATTAATTGTTTTTGTCAACTATATTGACCTGAACAAGGGCTATGTTTGGCTGAGAACCTTGGAAAAGAGGTGAGCGTGGAGTGAGCGCCGGACAGCGCGAACGGAACGCGAGTCGGGGTCCCCAACAAGCCCGATTTTGGCTTGGTGGGGTGAGGACGGCGTAGCAGCCTGGTTTTGGCTGCGGAGCCCTTAGATAAAAAGAGGCAACCAGTATTTGCAACTGGTTGCCTGTAAGAGTCAACGGAGGAAAAATCGAAGAAACTTTTTAGTCGGCGCCTATGCTTTCAATCCTGCCTAAATTTTTTTCCGAAAGGCCGGCATGCCGGATGGTCAGCCAATCGGTGCGGACCTTGTCCCATCCCTGGATCAGGAAGCCTTGCGATTTGAAGAAATCGCGGATCCGGGTCCGGTTCCAGCCGATCAGCAGTTCCAGAATGGGAACCGTGACCGCGACCGCATTGGTGCTGAGGACAGTGCGCCTTGCAATCTGCGTCACATGCGTGCTCTCCGAGACAGCGATGGTAAATCCATCGCGGGCATTCACATGCAGCATGACGTGAATGTCGGAGCTGCCATCCCCGACATAGATAATATGGTCGGGACCAATCTCCAGCCTGCTCTGGAGCTGATCGAGCACAGCTACCTTGCCGTAACCAGCCACGGCACGAACAAGGCGTTCGATCTCGCCGGCACTGTTGTATTCAAACTCTGTGCCGAAGATATGGTCGGGAGGCACAATTCCTTCCAGTGCGGAACGAATCACCTCTACAGGCGCTGCTGACAGCACGTAGAAGTCGAAGTGATACCCTTCAATGCCTCCCTTAAGCAACTCGTACAGCAGATGAATATCCTGCTTCAGCCGGATGCGCCGCCCTACCTCGTGAAGATGCTCCTTGCGGACGCGCGAGCGGAATTCGGGATCATGCAGCAACAAGTAAGCCAATTCAGCACCCTGCTGCACCAGGTTGAGTCCGGCCATCCCTATGGCTTTACGTTCAAACTCCTCCAAGGGAATGCCCAGTAATTCACTCAGAACATACCCGGAATCATTGAAGCTCAGGGTCTGATCGAAGTCACTTGCGAAGATATATTTTTTTAAAAAAGCTTCCGACATAAGACATTAGATTTCTTTCCCGCAGAAAAGGCCAATAGAAAATAATTCTGCGTAGCATTTAAAACTCTGGGTGCAACCAGCACTTTTTAACTTCTGGCCGTCTTGCGATTGATATGCGGCCCGGTTCGCTGGCCACAATCAATTCAAAGCGTTCCCGTTATAGGAAAAAGCCCCAACGAACAACCGGTTGGGGCCAATTCTTAACCATCCCTAGGAGTACAGCATGCAAACAACTGCTTAATTGAGCGACTCGCAAGCGTCTTCAGCTTCATCGCCGGAGGTATCCCGGTCATGGTTTTCATCCGGAGTCGCAACAAAAGTCATTCCTCGCGGATTCTTGAGGCCGGTGACAATCGGTGTAAGCTGGCCAAACTCCAGATCGAGGCGCCCTACAAGCGCTACCACTCCATTTGCAATTCCGGCGGAGTAAGCCGATCCCGGAACAAACGAGTGTTTGTGAATGGCGTAGACCGTATCAGCACTCAGATCAGACACGAGAATGAACCCATCGGATGCTGTGGCAAAGATGGTGTCATCCACTTTGGTTGATCCGAACGGTGAGGTCAGCGGAACGCGAAGAGCGTTCTGGCTGGCGGTATCGGGGTGGCGGACGATTACCAGTTCAGCATCGTCCTGGCTATCGAGAACAATGTCACCTGCCGGATCAGTAATCATGGAGTCCGGATCCTGCAAGTTCAAGGTCACTGGGGATTCGGTCAGAATGTCGGTTGCAGTTGCATTGCCTGCAAAGACCGGCGTTACCGTCACCGAGCTGCCACTGAGTTCGACGCGCACGATCGCAGGCGCGTTGTTGGGATTGCCGGCAGGATTGGAAGCGCTCATATATATCTTTCCGTGCCGGAAGACGATATCGTCGTAGCCCCCGCCATTCAGTGTGGGAGGAAATGAATACTGTTTCTGCTCTAAGGTTTTAGCATTGATGGTCACGAGCGAGGGATTACCATCCTCGTTCTGCAGGGCCCAAAGCAACTTGGTCCTGGGATCAACTTTGAGGCCATCGTTATGCCCGGGAACTGAAAATTTACGGACAACACTGCCGTTCATCCTGTATTCAACAATGGTGCTGGACTTGCCGTCGGTTCCATCTTTGGCAACTCCATTGCCATATCCAATAAAGATGTGCCCATTGAGGACCGCAATCGAATCGGGCTGGGTGTAAACGCCAGGCACCGAATGCGCGAAAACCTTCAGGTGGTAAGGAGGTTGGACTTCGATGGACTGCGCTTTAGCGAATACCGTTACAACTAAAGCAGCGAAAAAGGCTACGAGTGAAAGGCCCTTAAGCGTGAATTGCTTTGCGTTCATTAAATAATCCTCCGAATTTTGTCGAGATTTCGTGGCGTGAATTTCAGACTAGCCTCGGAAGGTTAAGGACCGATTAAGGAATGATGAATTCCTGATGTATTGCGGGTAATCAAACGGGATACTCGACATGCTGATGGTGGAGAGCAGCTTACACACAATGATTCCCGGGTGGGATTTCCTGCTGGGATGGGAGGCAATTTTAGATTACATCAATTCCTAAAATGAAATTTTATCTAAGGGATTCGCTCGGTTACGCTCAAGGTTCGCTGCTGCACCTTCGCCGGACGCGTGCGCACCACACGCTCGCGTCCGGCTCGACATTAATAGGAGGGCTCCGCAGCCAAAACACGGCTGCTGTGCCCTTGCCGGACACGAGCGCACAACGGCGCTCGCGTCCGGCTCGACATTAATAGGAGGGCTCCGCAGCCAAAACACGGCTGCTGTGCCCTTGCCGGACGCGAGGCGCACAACGGCGCTCGCGTCCGGCTCACCCACTCCCGCCCTTCCCCGGTAAACGAGAGGGGGCAACGGCTCTGTTAGATATTGACGGCGGCAATCGGCGAGGTTGCGAGCACGTATCCCCATGTAATTCTTAAAGACATGAGAATCCACACCACCCGCAATTTCGGGACTCCTCCGGTGCCGGAACGGAGACTCAGAAATCAGTCTGCGTTCGGATGAATAGTGCTGTGAAAGTTTCAAGCGTTTCAGGCGAAACGCTGGTTACTGTTTATGCCCTGGCTGTGCTAGTCGGCAGAAAAGAGGTTACTTACCTTTTAACGATAGGCGACGGGCAAAATTGCCTAGTTTTCGTCCATGGGCATTGAAGAGTCGGTGTACTGCTCGGCACGCAGCTCAATCATGCGCTCGATGACGTGGAACGGCATCTTTCCGAAAAGCAGCACTTCAACAATACGGACCGGTTGGGCGCATCCCCCACAGTAGCCTTGATCATTAATGCGTTGCGTGTTGCATTCACAAAAATCCATGCGGAAACTCCTGTTTTTTGCTCTGTTGCTGCAACAAAAACATTTCTTATTAGCTACAACGATAAAATGTCACCGTCCCCTTTAATCTTAAGTAGCGGCGGCAGTAGCAACTACAATCCTGTTTTTGCTTCTCCAGGCTTCGTATACCTCTACGATTCCATATACATATGTAAGTGACAAAAAATGTCGAATCATTACACATTAAAACGGATATTTTCTAGGCAAACGGGACAAAAAATGTCCTTTTCCGACAAAGACCGCTTCAGGCTGCTATTGTTAGGATTCGTCTTGTAAAGCGAGGTTCATCCTCACGTTGCATCGTGGTTGCAAGCGGCGGTATGCCTGATACTGCCGCTTGTTTTATTTGATGCAGTAACTTGGATTGAGGGCTAGGATTTGGCTATCCCGTCCAAAAAGACTGGTACACGTTGGCCAGGATACGATTGATTTGCTCCTGATCAACTTCTTCCGCCAACGGTGAATCTTGCTGCTGCTGATTACATCTCTGCTTTAACTCTTCATACTGCCGAACGATCTGCTCCAGCGTGTACTTTCCCTTCCGGATGGCAATTAAATGTCCGGCATGGGGATTAGGAAATGTCATGCCGCCGTCGCGGAGCAGGTCGAGCGCCTCATACATCAGGCGGATACCGTGCATGGCAGCCTTGGTATCGAAGCCGTATTTTTCCAGCAGCTCAGGGCGGAACTGCTTGCGCGCACGCTTACCGGTCAGGCGGTCGAATTGTGCATCGGCGTAACCAATGAATTTGCGCAGATGCGAGCGGGCCAAAAAATTGGCACGGTGTTGGGTAACGTAATCCCACCAGGGATTGGCCCCGAGCTCATTTTCGACAAACAAAAAATGCAGGATGGTAGGGTTGCCGCTGGCGGCCAGCCGCGCGAACTTGGTCAGGGAATACATCACCAGATCAATATCGTCGCGGGTGTTCTTACGCGTACTGTCGGAGGTGGACCAGACATGGTGTTCAACCGGATGCAGGCCCAGCTTCATCTGCGGCGGCTCGAGGTAGACGGCGTAATAATCGTGGTCGTCGCTTCCCACCGATGCGCCGTGCATGACCGAGCCACCTTCAAACGCCAGAATGATGCTGTTTTCCGGGTACGGATAACCGGACTGGCGAACGGCGCTGCGAAAACGTTCTAGGAGCGCAGGCTCAGACTTTTTGGGGGCGGTTTTCGGCACAGCAAAAATTGTATATGCAAATTGGCTAGTCACCGCGGAGGCGCGGAGACACGGAGAAAAATGTTAATTTTCGGTTTGTGGTTAAGCTTTTGTTTTGGTGGCGTGCAACTGATCGAGGCGCTGGCGGGCACCGGCCGTATGTTTGGCGAAGATGCGCACGGCCGAGGCAAAAAGCATGATCGCGGCCAGCGGTGCATAGATCCACGGGTTTCTCGGGAGGCCGATGCTGAAGGCCAGCGTGAAAGCTACCCATAAGATGTAGGAGCTGACAGTTTGCATCTTTGCATCACGCATCTCGGGGCTCTTCCGGCGTAAAAAGGCCATCCCCGCCAGGTAGTAAATCAGCACATAACCCAGGCCGCCTCCAATCAAGACCACCAGACCTGACCTTGAGAAAAACTGGGCGGGCCTGAGGGAGACCAGAGCCATCACCCCGCCTAAGTGAAGGGTATGGGAAAACGCAAAGAGCAACGTGAAGCGGTGCCGGTTGCTGGCCATCCACTGAGTAAAAGACGAAGGCCAAAGCAGCGCCAGCGCTGGCGCAGCTAGCGATGCCGCCAGAAAAATCCCCGAGAAGCGCGCCGTCACGCGCAACCACAACATGACGCCGTCTAAGTCCCAATGCATAGCGTTTCCGATCCTCCGCGGCTCCGCGCCTCCGCGGTAAATTTCCCATCGGTGAGTTTATCAGCGTTAGTCTGCAGCGAATATTACTTTGTGTCCTTTGTGGCTAAGCTTTTACTCTAACGGCGCGCAACTGCTCCAGTCGCCGGCAGGCATCGTGCAGGTCGGAATCGTTCTTGGCGAAGCAGAAACGCAGCAGGTTTGTTCCTGCGCCGCCGTTGTAGAAAGAATCTCCGGGGACGGCGGCCACGCCGGTTTCGGCGAGCAGATACATTGCTTTTTCCTTGCTCGTTTTTCCCGGCAGCGTGGCGGCATCCGCCAGAACGTAATACGCTCCCTGTGGAATGTTGGGCTTCAGCCCCGCGGCCTCCAGCGACTTGCACAGCAGATCGCGTTTCACCGTGTACTCAGTCGTGAGTGAACTGTAGAATTCCGGGCTCAACTCTTCCAGGCCGGCGGTCACGCCGTGCTGAAAGGGCGAAGGTGCGCAGATATACGCCAGATCGTGGAAGTAGCCGATCGCGTGCGCCCAGCGGCGGTCGCAGATGGCGTATCCGATGCGCCAGCCGGTGATGCTGAAGGTCTTGGAGAATCCCGAAATGGTAATGCAACGCTCAGCCATGCCGGGAAGCGTTGCCGGGCTGATGTGCTTGCGTCCATCGTACAGAAAGTATTCGTAGATCTCGTCGGTGAAGATGAACAGGTCGCGCTCGCGGGCAATGGCTGTGATCCATGACAACTCTTCGGCGGTAAAAACCTTGCCCGAAGGATTGGCCGGCGAGTTGACCACGATGGCGCGCGTCCTGGAAGTAATGGCCTGCTCGAGCGCTGCGCGGGAAAAGCTCCAATCGGGCGGCGTGAGCGTCACGTACACCGGCACGGCGTGCATGGCCATGAGGGTGTGCACGTGATATCCGTAGTAGGGCTCGAAGACGATAACTTCATCGCCAGGATTGAGCAGCGACAGGCAGGCACAGTAGAAAGCTCCGGTCGAGCCGGCGGTGACAACAATCTCGTGCTCCGGATCGGCCTCTAGTTGGTTGTAGTCGCGCATCTTGCGCGCGATAGCGCGGCGCAGATTGGCGATGCCGTCGAGCCGGGTGTAGGAATTGAATCCGCCCTCGATGGCGGCCTCGGCGCCACGGCGCACCGGCAGCGGAACTTCGGTGTCGCAGATGCCCTGCGCCAGATTCACGCCTCCGGCCTTCTCGCATTCAACCGACATAATGCGGATTTCCGATTGGGCGATGTGCGAGGCGAGTTGGCTGAGTCTGGGCATCTAGTTATTTAACCACAAAGGGCGCAAAGGAAAAACACAGAGCAAAGGAACAACAAAGGGGATTTCGCTCAGATTTAATGCCCTGCCCGCACTGATCCGCATCGAAATCTTTATGAGTATTCTTTTTTAGTATTTCTGATGGTTGCCACACATGGCGGGGTTACAATTCTGACGGCATCGGAATGAGCATGGAGACGTCTAAAACCTGGCCAAGAGGAGGATTTTATGGCATGCAAGGGATTGAAATTTGGAATCATAACTGTGGTTCTGCTGGGAGTGGCGGTGGTATCCCAGGCCCAAACATCAGGCGGCAGCACAATCAACCAGCTTGCTCCTGAAGATCGTGCGGCCGTGATTGGGCTCATGCATACCTTCATGCCGCGAACAACCTTTGAAGGCCTGATGCAGCAGGTACGCGACGAGATGTTCACGCAAGTCAACGACTTTGCGAGACGCCAGAACAAATCCCTGCCCTCGGATGCTTCGGAAAGAATGCAGCGCGCGGTAAGGAACTCGGTGTCGTACGAGGAGATTGTGACCTTGACCGCCGAAGCCTACATGAAACACTTCAGTCCCGATGAAATCCGCCAGATCGCCGATTTCTACAACACATCGGTAGGGCGAAAGCTGGCGCGGGTGCAGCCGGAGATCATGGGCGACATCATGCCGAAAATCACGAACAACATTAACGCCCGTGTGCTCGAGGCCATGCGGAAAGATGGCCTGGTGGTGCAGACCGCTTCCAGGCAGTAGGGGAAGCGGTTGAACCACAAAGGACACAAAGTTTAAACACAAAGGGCACAAAGGAATACGCAACAAGAAACTTGCCATTACACCTTTTTAAGTCCTGCTGTATTTCATTTCTGTGATGCTCCAGCGCCGAAGGCGCGGCCAGAGGTTAGCCCACCGCGATAGCGGTGCGTAAGCAGGAGAAAGAGAAGCCAAGCCCTGGAGGGCGACACCCAACTGCGGGATACAGCAGTCCTTAAAATGGTCTAGAATCCTGGCGATTGCATTTGCACTCCCATTCCTGGAACGGAAGGATTTTTAAGGCCAGCCAGAAATTCCGGATGGGCCCCCTTGAACTTGGAGCAGTCGTCGCCGATGTAAGTGGGCCGCAGAACGTAAGAGAACCATAGCGCAACCATCCCGCCAACGAACATTACGAACCCAAGCAGGAAAGCAATGGCTATCCCGCTGTCTCCTGGCAGATGGGTACCGGCCACGACAGACAGAGGAATGAAACCCAGCAGCAGAATGATGCCGACCCACAGAGTTGTGAGCCGGGTCGAATTATGATGATCGCAGATGGGCACCATAAGCTGCACCCGCTTGCGCACAATCACGGCCACAATCACGTAGATCAACGGACTGAAAAGGGCCAGGACATACAGCAGTGGGTTATGCCAATAAAAATTCTTCTTTAACCAGGGTTCTTTGGGAGTGCCTCCGCATTTTATGCAGCTTGCCGGCAGCGTGGCGTTGCGTGGTATCACCAGAACTTTGCCTTCACAGTAGGCATCGGGATAGACGAGCATCGCGGGCGCGGCAAATCCCGCGCCCAGCGCGGGCGCAGAAACGTAATTGGTATTGTCGAACCGGCAATTCGGGCAGACTTTGGTCTTGGGATATAACTCAGCTCCACACTTGACGCAGAACAGCGGCTTGTTTTGAAACGCCGCAGGCGGAACGTAAACCGCTGCCGCCGACCTGGGTGTGTAGGTGGTGTTGTCAAGACCGCAATTGGAACAAAACTTACTGCTGGCTATTAGCTGGCTGCCGCATTTGACGCAGAACATTGTGCTCGCCTCTCATTTCAGGGGAGTTTCCGCTTGCCTCTGTCCTTACCGTCAGTAATTCAAAGCATATATTGCACATCAGAGCCCACGGTCGGATAACCGAAGATCGCGTGTTTCGCCTTGCTGGCGGGAATCTCGGCTTGCATGGCAAGAGCGAACACGTTGATTAATTCGTCAGCATGAGGGCCAATCAAGTGGGCACCAAGGACACGATCAGTCTCTTCTTCAATCAGAACCTTGAAGCCTGAGCAATCCTCGGCCACTCTACG
>Ga0209648_10006004_pt1 | contig 10450 bp, 5 predicted proteins | sample GraSoi2013_115cm_FD_185830 | JGI IMG/M metagenome (GOLD analysis project Ga0209648, IMG submission 185830) | Grasslands soil microbial communities from the Angelo Coastal Reserve, California, USA - Sample 9_17_2013_115cm (SPAdes) (version 2) | ecosystem: Environmental > Terrestrial > Soil >...
AGCCCGGTTCGCAGAGTCGATCGCACATTGTTAACTCCTGCGGTCCGCACAGAAGTCGCCAGATGCTTTAGCCGATTCGCGCAGCTCGCGCTCGAGCCGTTGGAAACTGGCGGCGGTGCGATCATGAATCCGTCAAAGGCCGGCGGCACTTCCGGCTCGATTGCGTGAAATAAAGTCACCTCCGCGCCGAATTGCTGAGCGACACGCGTCGCATATTGCAGCGCCTTCTTTGATAGCGGCGAAAAATCCACCGGAACCAAGATTCGTGTCAGATTGATTAGGCTGGAGGAGCCGGCCTCTAACAATGCTTGCGTTTTCATGCGAGCACGTTGGCTTTGCAGCTCCCGAAGTGCTGCGCCGCGCTTGCTAAATCATGTGCGTTTCTTGTTACTCCATGTGAGATGACTTAAAGCCGTTGCGAGTCACCAAGCGTGTTTGAGATCTAAGCATATGAAAAAGAAAACCGCTTCAAAGACCTGCCCTGATTCGCCGATTGTTCTCCGCGCTCGGTCCCGAGTTATCGCAGGTGCGCCGGACGATGATCCACCAGGCATCGCCACGTATTCGATTAGCGGCCCGGGGGCGCGGCCCTCGCGACGTTCATCCTTTGGAGCAATTTCCGCCTAGCTAAACCCAAATCGCGGCAAGCTTGTCCGCGGCAAGACGGGTAACAGTATGCACAAAAGGAGGCTGAAGTTATGGACTAACTAGCCATCTGAAGAAGGAGCCGAAAGCCAAATAGAAAAAAACAATGAAAACACAAGTGGGTATCTGGATTGACCATAGAAAGGCAAATATCGTGTTTCTGTCGCAAGACCGGGAAGAGACAAAACAAATCAAATCAAATGTCGAAAAGCAGCTTCGACGCCCGGACAATTCGCTATCTAAACACCGCTTTGAGACGCGGATGGTGCCTACGTCTGATCGGCGCGAAAGAGGATACAAGGGCCACCTGGCCAATTATTATAAGGAGATTTTGTCGGAAGTCCGTGGGGCGGAATCGGTTTTTATCTTTGGTCCGGGGGAGGCGAAGGGGGAACTACGAAAACATTTCCATGAACAGAATCTCGGCGAACGGATCGTGGGTCTTGAGACGGCTGACAAGATGACGAAGCGGCAGCTCATTCAAAAAGTACGAAACTTTTATGTCGCCGCAACTCCTTTGACTGATGGCGATCAGCCTAAATTCATCACACCTTGCTGCTTTTTCGCTCACATCGCCTTTGCATTCGACGCTGGCGCACTTGCTACACCCCAAGCGACCGCAAACCTACTTATCGAAATCAACGATACGGCTTTAAGATCCGGCGCTAATGTAAAACGGCGCGAGGTTTCCGCGCTAACGGACCTTCAACAGGTGGAATTGGCTGGCGAGATTGCCAGATTCGCTGCCTCTGACTATCTGAAATCAGAAAGTGAGTTCAACAACTTTCCAGTGCAGCGATTTGTAGATTTCAATCTTACCGAAACCCCCACTTATATTTCGATTCGTCCTCAACCGACCCGAGTTTTACCGAATGATTCCAAAGTATGGCGACTTGCAGAGAGCGAGTCAGATAAACTCAGGGGCAAACCGCTGGTGCCGCGCACGCGCGAAGTGGTTCACGCGTTTCTGCAAGGTTAAAAACGAAAATATCAAAGGTTTGCGAAGCTATACGGATTCCGCCTTCGGTTTTATCGTAAACGGGCTATGCGCGATCTTCGACAAATCACCACCAAGTCAACGATTGTAATCTAAATTAGGACACGGCCAGTCGGAGCAAAGTCAGCTGTCGGGTTAATGAAAGACCCAATGACACGGCTGAATTGTTCAGCAAACATCGTGACCGGAATCGGTTAATTTCCGACCGACAGTTTTTTCGAAAGCTCAACGAGCGGAACCAGAGATTGGCCCTTGCAGAACGCTGGTATTCATTGGGGTCTTCGTATCGATTAGGTGACGAGTGGTTCTAATTGATGTTGCGATCGGCCGTATTGATTCAGGACACTTTTGATTTGCGCCGCCGAAACTGGTTTTGAAAAGCATGCCGTCGCGCCGTTAGCGTATGCCAATGCTTCAATACATTTTTCGTTATCGCCAGTTATCACGATCATCGGAAAGTCTTCGCGACGGTCCTTGATAGCGCTAACCAAACGTATTCCATACGGGCCGTGTTCGCAATCGATCACCGCCAGAGCGAGATCGTGACGCATGGCAGAGATAATTTGCAGGGCCTCGTCGGGACTGAGAGTGAGATGGCTGATGCCGCTCATTTCCAAGAGCGTCTGCGCGACGGTTTCCTCCAACGTTGGATCGCTGGTCAAGAGGAGTATAATTGGTGTCTTCATATCGTAAGGTTTTCCGAATTGGCGGTTCGGCGCTCCCCGCGAATTGCGAATTGCTAAGCACTTTTTGTCCGTGATCGATCAGTGAGGCTACAGGGCTCGAACCCTACGATCGATCTGACGCGGACCTGAAATCCGTCGCGTCTGTAGTGCAAGTTTTGTGCAAGAATTGTTGCACAAAATCCGCAAACATTTGTTTTTCGGCGCCATTTCAAACCCGAAGTCCGTTGCGTCTGCCATTTCGCCACATCGGCACTACTTAATTATGAATTAATTTACCGCAAAACAACTGCCTTCTGCTGGCTTTGACCGCCCTCAATCGCGCATGCATTCCGCATAATGCGCATAATAGGTGGCCGAAAGGCGCGGCGGACAAACACGCCATTCAAGGACGCGAGTGGAAAGTTTCGATTATAGAAGGTCGGAGCCTACAGGGTTCGGTACCTTTTTGACATTCGGCTCAAATGCCGGGCAGAACCGGACGCGATGGCTGTTCTTTGAGGGTTATCGCCCTCGTTTGATAGCCTTTGGACACAAACTCGGTTTTGGCTTTTGCGGTCGTTGCCTGTCGCAGAATCGATCACGCTTCTGCCAGAACTCGGAGGATACGCTGACCCCTAGAATTAACGATTGAACTGTTTCGCGGGGGCTCTCATTATTCGGTTATTCTCGCGTGCCTTGTTTGATCGTTTCACTTTTCTCGCTGGTTTCCCTGCTCGTCTTGTCGGGCTGCCAGAGATCCGCTGCTCCGGCGGTTTCGGAAAAAACTGTCGTCGGGACGCAGCGCGCGGAAGCGGTTGGAAGCATTTATTCTGTCGGCTCGACGCCGGAGTACATAGGAACCGTCCGCGCCAGTGAGGAAACAGATTTCAGTTTCAAAGTGGGCGGCATCCTGGAATTGATCGGTCCAAAGCCGCACCGGGATTGGGAGGAAGGAAGCGCGGTTCCTGCCGGCGGCGTCCTGGCGCGCCTGCAACAAAGTGATTTCAACAATACGCTGGCCTCGGCCCAGGCTGCGGCCGAACTCGCGGCAACCAGCAAACAGCGACTGCGCAAGCTCCAGGCCGACAATGTGGTTTCCAAACAGGAAGTGGACAAAGGCAAAGCGGATGCCGAGACAGCGGAAGCGCAGCTCCGGCAGGCCGAACAGAATCTGCGCGACTCCGAGTTGATCGCCCGTTGGGATGGCGTGGTCTTCAAACGTTATGTGAATTCGGGGGAAACTGTCAGCTCAGGCAAACCGGTCCTGCGTTTCGGAGACATTCGGACGATGTCGGTGGAACTCGGCGTGCCGGACCGGCTGGTGAGCCTCTTTTCCGTGAACAAGGAAATCGACGTGGACATTTCAGCCCTGGCAGGCCGTCCGCCGTTTCGCGGGAGAATTTCAGAAGTAGGTGTAGCTGCGAGCAATGCCGGGCGGCTGTATCGAGTGGTGATCAAAGTGCCGAATCCGGATGGCCTTATCAAATCGGGCATGACAGCGACGGTCAAGGCAGCAAGCGTGGCCGCGGCTGCGGCGGGCGAGGTGATGGTTCCACTCTCGGCCCTCATTGCTCAATCATCGTTGCCCGGCTCGGGAAAGAACCAGCGGCAAACGCAGCTAGCGGTATTCGTCGTCAAGGATGGCAAGGCGTCGCTCCAGTTAGTGAAGACGGGAGATATCGTCGCCAGCTCGATCATCGTCTCCGAGGGATTGAAGCCGGGTGACGAAGTGGTCACGAGGGGTGCGAGTCTGCTGCATGACGGAGCTCCCGTTGAAGTGCGCTGATCCTGACACGTTTCGCAAGGCATGTCCCACCAGCCCTTAGCCGAGATTAAGACAGGCGGGCTGGCGCAATATTGTGTCGAGCATCGCGGAGTCGCGTGGATGGCGCTGGTCGCGGTGTTGATTTGGGGCTTGATTTCCTACACCAAGCTCGGCCAACAAGAAGATCCTTCCATTCCACAACGCATCGGGTTGCTGGTGACGCAATTCCCCGGTGCGACCGCTTCGAAGGTCGAGGAGCTGGTTACTAAAGTCGTGGAGCGAAATATCTCCGAGATGGATTCAGTCGAGGAAATCAGTTCGCAATCGCGCCCCGGTCTTTCCACTTTGCAGATTAAATTGCGGCCCGGCTCGTATTCGTACATCGATCTACAATGGGAAAAATTGCGGGCGAAAGCGCGCGAAGTTGTTCTGCCGGAAGGTTGCCACCAGCCTTTTGTTGCTTCCGATTTTGGCACCACTATTACTCTCCTCTTTGGAATCACCAGTCCGCCGGCGAGCGACGCGGAGTGTATTGCGCGAGCAAATTTGATCCGGCACGAACTGGCTGATCTCCGCCGCGGGAAGTCGACGGCAAATCGCGCCGCCGTGGTAGCGTTTTTCCCGCCTGAGGTCGCGCAAAGTTATCGCGAGTTCATTGGCCGACGCTTTAAGACAGCGCTTGATACGACCGGGATCGCCACCGATGTACAGGTGCGACAAGGTCAATCGTTTCTCATGGCGGATCTGGCAACGCCCGCGCAGCGCGAGGAAATTCAGAGATTCATCGCCGGATTTACCCGCAGCATCACAGGGACCGATCAGGAAAATCATCCGGATTTCACTGCGCCGATTCTTCTTATCGGTGAGGAGGATCCACTCCCCCAGGTCCGCGCGACCGCGGCTCCTCGTTATAGCTACCGAGCCTTGGAGGATGCGGCGGATGCTTTCCAAGACGACCTCAAACAGGTCGCAAGCGTCGGCAAAGTTACCCGCATCGGCATAGTCCCGGAAACGGTCTATCTTTTTTATTCGTCGGCCAACGCTGCCGGTTACGGCATCGCGCCGGAAGCAATTGCCAACGCGATCGCCGAGCGTAACGCGATTATTCCCAGCGGAACTCTGCGGACCGAAGGGCAGAATTTTCCGGTGCAACTTTCAGGAGAGTTTCGGAGCGAAAACGAACTGCTTGGTGCGGTGGTCGGGGTGGGCAAAGCGGGCGCACCGGTTTATCTGCGGGATATCTTCGAAGTGCGGCGGATGTATGAGGCACCGATTCCCTTCAAAGTTGATGTTTTCAGCCGCAAGGAACCGAATGCGCCATTGCTCGGTCATCGCGCGGTCATGGTGGCAGCAGAGATGAAGCCGGGCAAAATCATCGGCCGTTTTAGCGACGAAGTGCAACATGTGGCCGCCAACCTGCGCCAGCGCCTGCCGGAAGGAATGGAAATTCAGACTCTTTCCGATCAGCCTGCGGCGGTAAAGCATCGGCTGCATCATTTCATCCGCTCCTTCATCGAGGCCGTTGTCATCGTCATTCTGGTGTCGCTTCTCCTTATGGATTGGCGCTCAGCCGTAGTCGTAGCCATAGCGATTCCGCTCACGGTCGCGATTACGCTCGGCGGGATGCATTTGTGCGGCATTCAGTTGCACCAGATCTCGATCGCCGCCCTCATCATCGCGCTGGGCATGCTGGTGGATGATCCGGTGGTCGCCTCGGACGCGATCAATCGCGAACTGTATCATGGTCAGCCGCAGCAACGCGCGGCCTGGTTCGGCCCCTTCCGCATGCGTCGGGCCATCCTCTACGGAACGGTCATCAATATCGTCGCCTTCCTACCCTTGATGTTGCTGCCCGGTGATACGGGTGCCTTCGTCTTCGCGATACCGGCAGTGGTGACAATGGCTTTGATCGCATCGCGCATTGTTTCGATGACATTCATTCCGCTGCTTGGTTCCTACCTGCTGCGCGGCCAAAAAGGCTTGGAGGAAGGTGGTGAACTCAGACCCTTCTTCCTCTTTCGCTGGATTGATCAGGGCCTGCGCGCGGTGCTGCCGCGTTACCAAGGCGGGTTGGAGTCGGCCCTGCATCGGCCCTGGTTGATCATCGCCCTTACTTATGCCGTGCTCGTTCTGAGCTTCGGTTTGACCCGCTTTTTTGGGACCCAATTCTTCCCGCCCGCGGAACGCAACCAAATGCTGATCGATCTGGAACTGCCCGCGACCGCTTCCCTAACCAGCACGCGGGAAACCGTAGACAGCGTAATGTTGATTTTGCAGCAGCAACCGGAAATCGTCAGCACGGCAGCCTTCAGCGGAGGCACCGCGCCGCGCTTCTACTATAATGTCGAGCCCAAAGCGCCGGCCAATAATCTTGCGCAGATTCTGGTGAACACACGGACGCAGGAGGACGTCCCTCCACTTCTGGTCAAACTTCGCACCGAACTTGACGCCAGGATTGTCGGCGCGCGTTGCCTTGTGAAGCAGCTCGAACAGGGCCCACCCATTGGAGCGCCTATCCAGGTGCGCCTGAGCGGCGATAACCTCGATGTTCTGCGCCGCCTGGCAGACGAAGGGGCAGCGGCGGTGCGCGCGGCCGGCGGCTATCATGTCTATGACGACCTCGGCTACCGCACCCCGAACGTTTCCATCGACATCGATCAGGAGCGGGCCAATTCGTTAGGTATTAGCAATCAGCAGATCGGGCAAATCTCGCAATCTGCATTTGGCGGTATTCGCGTCACGGAATTGCGCGAAGGCAACCATATCATTCCCGTGGTGGTGCGATTGCGCATCGAGGAGCGCAACGAAGCGGAGAAGATTCGCGCCCTTTACATCCACAGTGCCACCAACCAGCCGGTGCCATTCGCCAGCTTCGCCGACATCAAGGTGGAACCGGAGTTCGCGATTATTCCTCATTTCAACCAACTCCGGACCGTGACCGTGAATTCCTATGCGCCGGCGGGCGAATTATCTTCAGCCATCCTAAAACGGGCGCGGTCTGCGCTCGCTGCGATCAAGCTGCCGCCCGGTTATAATCTCGAAATCGCGGGCGAAGACAAGGAGCTGAAGAAAGGTCAGGCCGAGATGGGCAGCGTGATTATTGTTTCACTCACCCTGATCGCTCTCGCGATGGTGCTTCAGTTTAATTCGGTAACGAAAGCGCTCGTCGTGCTGCTGACGGTGCCCCTGGGATTGATTGGCGCGTTTGTCGGACTCGCGGCCACTCATTCACCGCTAGGTTTCATGGCCTTGCTCGGCATCGTCAGTCTGGCCGGGGTGATTGTAAGTCATATCATTGTATTGAGTGACTTTATCGAAGAAACGCGAGCCGAAGGCGTGCTCTTGGAACGAGCGCTTGTTCAAGCCGGTCTGGTCCGGTTACGCGCCGTTCTGGTGACCGTACTGGCCACTGTCGGCGGTCTTCTTCCGCTCTTTCTTACGGGCGGAGCACTCTGGCACTCGCTTACGGCAGTGCACATCTTTGGGTTGCTGCTTGCCACCGTGCTGACTCTTTTGCTTCTGCCGGTCCTTTACTTTGTCTTCTGCGCGAAGCTCAAGCTGATCAAGTAACCGGGAGCTCTTAAAAGGTCTTGAGAAACTCTTTCAGAGCGAGCTTGTCCTCGTCCGAGAGCTGCGCCGCGAAGTAGTGTCCGCGATCTTCCACCCAATCCGGACTCTTGCTCACCTTCAATAAGGCAGGCGCTGCTTCCGCCTCGAAAACACGCGTGACTTCCTCGTCGGAAAAATTTTCCTTCTCGATTCGCCGAAAGGCCTTGTGCATTTTCCAGAAAGCGGAGAGAAGGTCGCCCGGCGGCGCCTGCGGATTCATATTGGCGAGAAGATTAACGGGCATGCCCTTGGGGAACGGGCCCAGTCTCAAATCGCCGCGCTTGCCAGCCAGAAAGAGATTTAGGGGAACCAGCCCCAAAGCCAGAGCGACTACCAGGACGCCGAGCAGTACTATTATAGAGTGGCCCACTTTGCCCCGGCGACGACGACTAGCCGCGATCAAGCCGAGCGCTAAGAGAAGCACGAGACTTGGAAGCAGCCACGGCGTGGTCGTGAATGGATGGGCGGCCGGACCGATTACCCCTTCAACCGCGCCTGGAAGATAGGCTGCCGGAATGATGAACGAACATTTCTCCTGGGTGCGTGCAATCGTGGCCAGACCGCCGCGCTTATCCGGCCAGAACATCTTATCAACGGCATCGTCAAACGCGCGCATTCTCCCCTCCACCGACGGATCGCCATTGAAGGTGCCGAGACCGTTGTTATGCAAAAACGGCGCGCCCGCCCAGATGCCGACCAGAGTCGGAACCCGGTAAAAACCGGGGCCGCCACCCGGAGCTTTGAAGCGGTAATTACGTTTTGCGAAAGGATCGTAAACTTCGATCTCACCGATCGACGGTGTCTGCTTGTAGTTCTCGGAGGAGAACTCCTCCCATATCTTTCCCCTCGTCGCATTGTCCTGCAAAGCGCGAGAGGCGTTAGTCTGCAGCAGGGTAACCGGATAACGGGCGTCGGTGGAAAGAAAGTTGTTATCGAGAAAGTCCGGCTTCATCACTTCCTGGCGCGCCCAGCTAAGGAATTTTTCGTCATGGGCCCAGCTCGCAAAGGTTTCCGGACGACGTTCGATGCCATCAGTTGGGCGTTTACTTGAATGGCAGGCCATGCAGTTCTCGGCAAAAACGATGCGGCCGCGGTTGAGAATCTGTTGATCTTTGGTCAGATAGTTCTGACCGCCGGGTGCATCCTGCAGCGGCATCGGTCGGCTCGCTTTGATCAGGTAACTGGCGAGATTAGGTGTGCGTTGCTCGGTGGCCTGCCAGTAGACTGAGTGTTTGCGCGCATATTCGATCGAGAAGGGCTTCTGTTTGCGCACCCCAAAGATCGGATTGTGGCAGCGCACCCATTCCTCGCCAAACATGCCGATGTTCACAAACACACGGTCGAGCGCGCCAGCAACGCCGATTGAGTCGGCCCCGTCCACCAGAACGTGCGGCACGCGCCGCGTTTCGCCACCGGGAGGCATGCTCGCCGCCGCCTTACCCATGTGCTCTTCGGTCGCCACTTCGAGGCGAGCCGCTACATTATAGATAGAATTGATAATGTTGGGATTGTTATTGTTGTCGGTCGCGATAATGGATGTCTCGATGGTGCCCGGATGGGCGGAATCGAGAGTATAATAGAGGAAGTTGTCGGGTTTGAGGTTGGCGCCGAAGAGACCGCGCGTGCGCAGGTACTGATTGCCGAGTGTGGCGGAGAGGTTTCTCCATTCTGGCTCGGCTGTACTGTTAGCGGGATAAAGTGGATGAAAGGCGACGTGACAGAGCGCGCATGTCATCCCGACGCGATACGGCCTAACGAGTGTTGGGTTCTGATAATATTTCTCGTCGGCGTAATAGCGCTTGGCGTCCCATTTCTTCCGGGCGGCGTCATCGAAGTTCGGGTTTGGAAAAAGGCGGAAGCCAATCACGCCGGTCGATCTTCCATCCACTGCGAGGTTGGTGCCGTCGGGAGCGGGCGAGATCGCTTGATCGAGATAAAGCCCAAACTGATCCGGCTCTGTCGCCTGGCGGTAACCCGGCTCGTTGATCAATCCCATTTTCTGGAAGCGCTGTGGCCGCTCGCGGGAATCGATCGTTTTCAAAAAATCGATCAGCCCATAGCCGTGCCGCGCCATGTAATCCCAAAACGCTTCGTCCCCACCCGTCCACAGCATCCAGGTGTTGCGGCCGGCGATTTCGTCCGGAGTCAGGGCAATGCCGCCATCCATCTCCCGAAACGGATCCGCCCGCGTCTCCGGAAAATCCTGAACAGATTTTCCGGCGGCCATCGCTTCATCGACAGCGTCCTTCGCTGTGCATGAGCCGAGAAGAAGCGCGAAGGCGGTCGCGCCTGTCAGACTTGTGCGTTTCATAGTGTTCTCAATGATTAATTGCCGCCGGGCCTCTCAGAGAGACTTCGTGCGATTTCAGCGCTCGATTCGCTTAGGGCGAGGGCGGCTTCGCGGCGGACATGCAAGAGATCCACGCGCGTTTTTGCCCGGACCGTGGCCGTGCGCCGCATACGCCGGAAAACGGCTACTTCGCCAAAGTGATCTCCCGCTCCCAATGTCGCGAGTAATTCCGGCGGGCCACTGTTGGCGGGCTGTTTGAGCACCTCGACTTCGCCCGTGCGAATAATGAATAGACTTTGTCCGACCTCGCCTTCGCGCACAATGTACTGTCCCGGCTCATACATCACGCGCATCACGCCGACTGGTTTGTAGGCGTTCATGTTCAAAACGTCGGGCCCGAAGAGCGAGACAAACAGCCAGTCCATGAGGAGGCGAAACTTCTTCTCCCAGGCCGGGAGATAAAGAAGGATGACGCAACG
>Ga0209648_10006005_pt1 | contig 10450 bp, 8 predicted proteins | sample GraSoi2013_115cm_FD_185830 | JGI IMG/M metagenome (GOLD analysis project Ga0209648, IMG submission 185830) | Grasslands soil microbial communities from the Angelo Coastal Reserve, California, USA - Sample 9_17_2013_115cm (SPAdes) (version 2) | ecosystem: Environmental > Terrestrial > Soil >...
AAGAGTAGCTGCTCCAGTTTTGCCGGCGGATGCGGCTGTAATGGTTACCGAACCGGCCGCGACACCCGACGCGAGTCCCGAACTCTGAATGGTTGCTTTGCTGACATCAGAAGACGTCCAACTCACAGACTTAGTGATGTCCTTTGTCGAGGCATCACTGAAGGCGCCAGTAGCTGTAAACTGCTGAGTCGCTAACGATTGAATTGAAGAGTTGGCTGGTGTCACAGCGATTGAAACCATGGTCACAGATTGCGAAGCTAGACTTCCTCCGCAGCCCGCAAGCCAACCTATGGCTGCTCCCATTCCAAGCAATTGCGCGAAGGACTTTGTTCGTTTGGCGATGCTGTTCTTTTCATTCCTCACCCCTTGCATGATCATAGCGAACCTCCTCTGCGGTCTTAACGTATGTTGGTCGCGGATGAAGCCCTGGGACGGGAGCAGCTCGCCTGGGTAACGCTCGGACTACGTGTCTAGGCAGACTCGGCCCGAATCAAGCGCGACGCGGCCAGCCAGAGTGTCGCGAACTGTGCGTGGTTGCTCTAAGATTCTTCCTCTCGCGTAAGCTGAGTCCGGATTCATGCGGACTCCAGAAAGCGCACCGGACCCATGTATTTCAGGAAGATCGGGCTTGTCTTCCGTCAGCGGAGAATTGGGCGCCTCAGTAGACCAATATCCCAGTGCATCCCCAATTTTCGCTCCAGCGACCTGCGTCAGCTACAGCCTTGGAGTATTCACCTAGGGGAGTGCTTCCTATTGGTGGACAGGTGCTAAAAATCTCCAAACGCGAATTGGGCCCGTCCATTTCCGCTCTCCTATGTTTTCTACTTCCGCCTGGGTTCGACATTTAATCTCCTTGGCAGGCGCCCGTCAGGCGCCGGTTCTAACTTCGCTGCATAATCCGGTTTCTTTTCAGAAATGAACGTTGACTAAGTCGCGTCCAAAATCGAAACCCAGATTTTAGGTAATCCATTTGGAGCGCTCGGTAGACCGAGACAATTCGCTGCGAAACCACGTCGTTTGATAAGTCATTTCCTAACTCGCGCCCGTTTGACCTCTTGCCCTGCCTCAAAATCTCGGAAATGGCCTTGCCGATTTCGCGGGCATCCCGGGGAACAATCAAGGATGGCCGGACTCCTTCCAATCGTTCTCGGACATCTCCCACATCGACCGAAACCACGGGAAGATTGCAAGCAATCGCCTCTTTGACCACGTTGGGAGAGCCTTCCCAGTCGCTCGTCAGCAATAGACAATCGGCGGCGTTCATCATCAATGGAATGTGGTTGGGGGGAACATTGCCATCCAGGACGGCAAAACGGACCTTTCCGCACATGGACTCAGCGAATTGAACCGCAGCCCGGGCTAAATCCAAGCGCTTGCAAATTGGATCGCCCGCGTTGAAGAGCACCACGTGCTCCTCTTTCCCCCATTCAAGTTCCCAGCGCGCTTCTTGCAAGTCACGAGGATAGAAGAGCGCCATATCCACGCCAGTAGGAATGACCATGACGCGGTCCCTTCGCCACCAAAGTTTGTGCTTCAGCTGATTGCTCACACAGATGATTCGCGCCGCTCGCAAGGCGGCAATCTGTGAGAGCAATGTGCCGAGGGCCTCCCGCAGCCATCCACGGCTGCGATTCGGGTTCAGGTCGCTTCCCCGATAGGTGACAATCACTGGGAGAGTTGTGCTCAGAATGGCCAAAAATGCTGTCATCGTTCCGTAGTGTGCGTGCAGTATGTCTGGTTGGAACGCCCGAATCTCCCTGCGCAATCTGCGCCACTCACCTAGAACCACCCAAGGAGATGTGCGGGAGGCCACGGTGAAAGTTTTGCAGGTGATTCCCGAGACTTCGAGAGACGCTACCTGCCTGGTAACGTGGATCATCGAGGCTCTTGAGCTGGGCAGGGGAGTGACAGCGAGAACCCGGAGTGGTGCCTCCTCTACTCTTGCATCAATCGTTCCCAACCTTACAGGGCGGGCTTCCAGCGTGCCAGCCATCGTTCTAGGCTCCATAACATGTAAACTTGTTGGTAAGTGTTGAAGCGGCTTCGCTTTGATCTGTTCCAAGTCTGATCAACAAATCCGGAAAGCAACTGCTCGGAATACTCTGGTCGAATGACATCGCGTATTCCGGTGCCTCGAGAGTTGAGTAAAGAGCGCACCTCTTCCCGGCCATTCCGACCCAGCCAGGAATCCAATGGAATTCCGAAGCCGCCCTTAGGTTTCTCGACGATGGCTTTTGGCAGATACTTCTCGGCGAGCTTACGCAGGATAATTTTATTTTTCTTCCGCGAATACTTTAGACGCAATGGGATCTTCGCCGCGCACTCTAGAACATGCTCTCCCAGGAAGGGAACGCGGACCTCCAGCCCGTGGGCAGCGCTCATCACGTCTACCTTCCGCAAGTAATCTCCCGGAAGCGCATAGCGTACCGTCGAATCGACAAATTCTTTCCCCCCTGGATTGCTGGTTCCATACCCATTGAGCGACATGGAAGGAACATAATTGCCGATTGTCTTCATGATGCATGGTTCGATCATTTCGGGGAGTTCATACGGAAAGGTGTAGCAGGATAAGGCCAGGAGGCGGCCCTCATTTCTTGATGCTGCTGAACGAAGAAATCTCTTGCCCATGCGAGAAAGATGTGGAGCAATTCCGGAAATTCCTCCCAGCGTTGCACTTATTGCCTTCAGGAAGCCATTCGGCAGGGTGCCCGCCAGCTTTGCCATATCAGCGTGATAAAACCGCCGATAACCGCCGAACATCTCATCTCCACCGTCCCCGCCAATGGCAACTTTCGCCGATTTCCGAATCTCTTTGCAGATGAAGTAAGTTGGGATCGCGGAGGAATCAGCAAATGGCTGATCGAATTGGACAAGAATATTTTCTATTAAAGAAATGTCCGCTAGCCGGGGATCCAGGACGATTTTCCGATGCCGAACGCCAAGGCTCCGGGCGACGGCTTCAGCATAAGGCGATTCGTCATAGGCGCCTTCCGTGAAGGAAACAGTGAACGTCTCCACATCTTCCCCAAGCACTTTTGCAAGGAAGGCGACCAAAAGGGAAGAATCAATACCGCCACTCAAAAGCACACCAATCGGTACGTCCGAAACTAAATGCTCGCGTAGACTTTCGGTCAAAGCCGCCTGGGTTTGTTCCAAAGCTTCTGATTCCCCCATATTGCTTGAAAATTGGAGCCATGACCAAAATCGCCGCTTTTCAATCCCTTGCCGAGAAACCCGTAGCGATGTCCCCGGCTCGAGCTCGCACACATCCAGAAACATTGTCTTCGGTGCGAGGGGATAACCAAGAACAAGAAAATCTGCGAGTGCCTGATAGTCCAAGCGGCGGGGGACGCCGGGCACCCGTAGTATGGCCTTGATTTCCGATCCGAAAAGGAAACCAGAAGGCCCGCAGTGGTAATACAGCGGCTTGATACCCGTTCGATCGCGGGCCAAGAAAACTTCGTGCCCCTGCGTATCATAGATCGCCAAAGCAAACATTCCGCGGAACCGCTGCAGGCAAGCCGGTCCCCATCTTATGTAGGATTCGAGTAACACCTCAGTATCGGAAGACGTGCGAAAGCGGTGCCCCAGATTCTCGAGGTCTTTACGAAGAGATCGAAAATTGTAAAGTTCGCCGTTGTAGACAATTACGAACCGTCCATCGGCAGATTGAATAGGTTGCCCGCCTCCCGCGAGGTCAATGATCGCCAATCTGGTGTGGCCCAGTCCGACGTCCATTTCTGGAGACAGCCAAGTCCCGTTTCCGTCAGGACCTCGATGCGCAAGACTGGAGGTCATCGCTGAGAGTACTGCCGGCGAATCTCCGTGATTGTCAATATTATAGAAGCCGCAGATCCCGCACATTTGAATGGTCTCAGGTAGCTAAACGCTCAATCGGTATTGATTAAGTTGGGACGCCTGCGCTCTACAGGTAATGTTCACAAGCTGGCAAAGGCGTTTGAAGTACTGGGGCGGCCGGAGTATTCGGCAATGAGTTTGCAGACCTCGGCACAAACCTTGTCGAGCGGTTGCGTGCCGTCGACTCTCACAAAGTTGCGGACTTGCGTTCCTTGGCGAAGGAACGCTTGCCGCCGATTTTCAAGCTCCTCAGGAGTCTTTTCTCCTTTGCGGGCGAAGAGAACTTCCGCAGGGGAATCCAGATAGATCACCAAGCTGGGCCTGGGGTAGAGCTGGGTCAGAATCCAGCGGTGCAGACGCTTCTCGAAAGTCCAGACATCGCTGTCGACCCCATCAAGAGAAAAGTCGAATAGAAAATGTCGATCGTACAAAACGATGTACCCCAGCGCCTGATAGGCCCAAGACAATAGTTGTCGATACCATTCCTCGGCCAAGAAATTGGCGAGCCGGCCCGCCGCCCAGACCATTTGTCCCAGCGACACTTTTCGGCTGCCGCTGGTCGTGGATGATCCGCCCGCCGCGCCCGATCTTTGGGCATTTCTATTGCGGCGTCTTCGGAAATACCCGACGAGGCGGGAGGTGGGCAAGGCAAAGTTGCAAGCCTCGATGTTATCCCCCATGTAGATGGCCTTGAATAGAAACGGCGATGACTCAACAAGCGCGCGACTGATCGTCGACTTGCCGGCTCCATCAGGGCCAATTAGCGCAACGGAAAACATGCGAAACTTCATTGGTAGATTTGCGATTTAGTGGGCTGGAGCGGTTTTTAAGTATTGCCGCGTCAGCTTTCTCGCGACAACTGGGTGAATTTGCGCACCGCCAAAAGCGGCCATAACCGCCTCATCGAATTCACTCTTGTTCTCGGGTGTCCCCGTTTCGCGCAAGAAGCCGAGGTTGCTAAAGCGAATGTCCCGGTAATTGCCGATCTCGTTTAAATCGAACGCCGCTTTGATCTCTCGGACACCATCCTCCAGCGTATATCGGCAACGGAATCCAACCCGCTTCTCAATCTTGGAAAAATTGACGCGGTAGTTGCGCCGGTCCGTATTCTCGGCGTGCTCGATCTGCGTGCCCGGAAACACGCGCTGGACCACCTCGGCCACGTCGGTGAGTGTCTGGTTCAAGCGGTTGTCACCCACATTGAAGACTTCCTGGCTCACGGATCCCAACGGGGCGTTTAGAAGGAGCATGATGGCCTCGGCAAGGTCACTCACGTGAACGAACGGCCGCCATTGTTCCCCATTAAAGATCGTGATTCGCCCATCCTGTTTTGCTTTAGCGGAGAGAAGGTTCACAACCAGGTCAAACCGTGGACGATTCGAAAGTCCAAATACCGTCGCAAAGCGCATGATAACCGGATGGAAGTTCGCGGTCGCACTTTCAAGCAACGCCTGTTCGGACGATACTTTTGTCTCTCCGTACAGAGACACCGGCTCCACCGTTGAGTTTTCGTCCATGACCTCATCAGTTGCCCCATAAACGCTGCAACTCGAGGCGAACAAAAACCGTTCGACACCGTAGCCCTTCGCGATCTCGATGAGCATTCGCGTTGCAGCGTAATTAATCTCGATCGTCGTCTTTTGATCGAGTTCGCAGGCTGGATCCCCAACGATTGCCGCCAAATGAACAATGCTCGACACCTGGTGCATGGCCTTCACGACATCCTGAATATTTCGTGAATCGCCATCCACGTAATCCAGGTTGGGATGATGCAAAACGTCCTGAATGGGTTCCAAGCCGTACACCGCATTATCCAATACCCGAACGCGTCTGCCCTCTTCGAGTAAACGTCTAACTAGACTGCACCCGATGTAACCGGCTCCGCCAATTACGAGTACTAAGCCTTGTCCCAAATCGGTGGACCTGCGCTTCTGGCCGGTTCTCCCTTCGCCGATGAGCCATTCCTTAGCAACGCGGATTCCAACCAAGCCCAATAAAGCTGCTCCCGCAAACGGCAGGCAGACGCTCCGGCCGATCGGATTCTGGTGCAGAATCACAAGATAGTTCACCGTAATGAATACGGTCAGGGACAGCAGGACCACGATGGTAAACCGCTCCAGCTTGGCCATTGTCGGATACGAGCGCACGTGGGTATAGAGTCCATTCAGAAAGAAAACCAGCGGAAATAATGCCGACAGAATTAGAAACCTGGAGAAATAATAGTGCCGGAAAGCGTTTGCTAGACTCGATGCGCTCGGCCATTGGTCCGCCCGAGTCTGGTAGGCCATGGAGACTGCGAACGCAATCAACATCGCGCAGTGAATAATTACGAAATCCGCAAAAATTCGCGGTACAACATGCCGCCACTTAATTGTTCGTAAGACCGTTCGCACTCGATTTCTCCCTTGAGTCAGAACAAGTCCATTTCACTCGCACGAAGTCTCTGCACGGACCCGTATCCCTCAGTCTGCTGCCCCTTCACGGGCAGGTGGACTGGTCTCCAAGCTCTTCGTCTGAGATCCGCCAGGGATGAACAGGGCCCCTACGGTTAAAAGAATGTTTTTGAGATCTTCGAATAAGCTGATGTTGCGGCAGTAGGTCAGATCGATTTCGAGTTTGCGCCGCATAATGGTGGTAACGTAGAAATGCTCTTTGTCTGCCCGGCCAGCCAGGAGTTGCTCTTCATTGATGTGCGCCAATGAGGCAGGCCCGGTTATGCCAGGTTTCACATCCAGGATTTTTCTTTCCGCGAGAGTGTATTTCAGCGTGTATTCCGGTACTTCCGGGCGCGGCCCCACCAGGCTCATTTCGCCTCGAAGAACATTGAATAATTGCGGAACCTCATCCATCTTTGTCTTGCGAAGAATTCTGCCCACTCTCGTTATGCGGGAGTCGCCCGATGCCGTGATCTTCGGCCCGCGTTTGTCCGCTCCATGAATCATCGTGCGCAGTTTGAAAACCTGGAAGGGCTTGCCGTTCTTTCCGACTCGCCATTGGCGGAAGAATACAGGCCCGCGGGACTCCAACAACACCGCCACCGCGCAGAGAAAAAGAATAGGACTGGCGATAATCAAAGCCACTGCGGCTCCGATGACGTCAAATACTCTCTTTCCATGCCGAATGTAGAACGCCGCCCTAACGCCGGCCGCGTCTCGTCCGATGCGGTTCTTGAGTTGTTCCGCCGCTGTGACCTTCAAACCAGGTTTCACTCGCTTCTGCGCTGGGATCCTGTGCAACTGTGGAATACCACTCATCGGCGTCGCCTCCTGTTTGTTCCGTCGTGACATCCCGTTGCAACCCACGGCGTGAATGTGTTGCCCTATCTTCGAAACTTGATGGAAATGTCTTGCAGGGCTTCCACCACTTGATTGATATCTTCATCTGTCATGCTTGGATAGATTGGCAAGGAGATGCAGCGATCAAAGTAATCCTCGGCAACCGGAAATTCCCCCGGGCGATATCCCCATTTCTTCTGGTAATAAGGATGAAGGTGCAAAGGAATGAAGTGAACCGAGGTTCCGATTCCACGCTGCCGAAGTTCTTCAATCACCTGGTCGCGATGAATGCGAAGCGCGGAAGGTTCCACGAGGACAATATAGAGATGCCAGGCGTTTTGGATGTCCTTTGCGACTTGTGGTGTGCGGTATGCCTCAAGCAACATCAACGCGATGTCATACTTTTGCGCTATTTTCACTCGGCGCCGCCACATCTCCTCGCAGTGAGAGAGCTGGACGAGTCCCAGTGCGGCCTGGGGGTCGGTGAGGTTGTATTTATACCCGGCCTCTGTGAGTTCGTAACGCCAAGTCCCTTCCGCGGTGTATCGCTTCCAGGCGTCACGGCTCATTCCATGCAACCTCATAAGGCTAACGCGATTCGCCAGCGCGTCATCGTTTGTCGTTACCATTCCACCTTCGCCGGTTGTAAGAGTTTTGGTGGCATAAAAACTGAATGCCGTCATGGGGCTCAGCGTCCCAATGTTTTGCCCTCTAAACTTGGCGGGGATCGCGTGCGCAGCGTCTTCGATGACTGTCAAACCTCTCGTTGCCGCAAGGTCGAGTATGGAATCCATGCGGCACGGGTGGCCGCCAAAGTGAACCGGCATAATGACCTTGGTCTTCGGCGTGATTTTTCGTTTGGCATCTTCCGCGCTCAAATTGAAATGGATTGGATCGACATCCACCAGCACCGGCTTTGCTTTGAAGTACGTCACGACTTCTCCCGTCGCGGCAAAGGTCAGAGTGGGAACCAACACTTCGTCGCCTTCGCTGAGGCGGGCCGCATCGAGGGAAAGATGTAGCGCGGCCGTACAGGAGCTCACGGCGAGAGCATGGCGGACGCCAATAAACCGGGCGAATGCCTCCTCGAAGCTTCGCGTCTTGGGCCCCGTTGTGATCCAGCCGCTCTCTAATGTTTCTGTGACAGCGCGAATCGCCTCTTCACCAATGGAGGGAACGTGGAATGGCACGGATTTTGTCGCTGTCGAGATTGTCATGGGTGTAGTCTCTCCAGATGCGTAGCTGCCAACGATGGATCCTGTGGAATTAGGGCCTACTGGAAAACGAAAACTACTCAGATAATCGGTTTGATGAATCGGAATGGTCTGATAGTTAAATTCGGGGTCGAGCGACTCGTTTAACAAAACTAGAACCCAACTCCGTCACGTACTGCCTTACTTCCAACCAGAAGGGTTTGAGGTCGCCCCACCGGTTTACTTCATATCGCGAGGCTTTCTCGTTGAAATTCAAAAACTGCACAATCGATTCGACCTTGCCGAAAGGCAACGGGCGGGGGCGTGGTCCGCTGTTGATCAATACCTTCCACAGGCTTACCACGTCACCCAGCAGCCATCGGCATTTGATTCCCGTGATGTATGGCTTCACCTTGCCTAGATTCTTTCCAATCGCCATTTGATAAAGGAGCCAGGGAAAATCCACTCCTGCATCAATTGCCAATTGCAGCGATCCCCAGAAGCGTCCATTCACTTCCATCAGGTACGGAGTTCCCTCAGCGGAAACCTTGAACTCGACCATGGCGACGCCGTGCCATTCGACGGTTTCGAGTATGGCTCGCGTCACCCTCAGTGCTTCCGGGTTCGGCTCGATGCTTTCACTTAGAACGCTGACTCCCCCCGTTGGTGGTCTTTCTCGCAAGCGCCGGTGCGCGAAGAACACAATTGGTTTGCCATGATCACACAGAACAAATACTCCCTCGGCTTGACCCGAGATGTATTCTTGGATCATGAAGGGGTGCTGGCTGAAGTACTCATATCGGGCGGCAATCTCTTTTAGCTCTTCCATGGAACGCGCGTACTGCACGGAGGTGGCGATCCAGCGTCCATGAGACGAGATCATGGAACGATAGGGTTTCAGGACTGCGGGAAACTTCAGCCCTTTGCAGAGTTCGTCGAGTGAGCTGATTTCTCTTACAAACTGCGTCTTCGGTATGGGAAGATTGAGTTGTTGTGCAAGCTTCAGCAGCCTCCACTTGTCATTCAACGCATCAAAGGCTGTAAGTTCTCCAAACGGTACTCTCAAAGATTCAAATTCTTCGCGATGTCTCAATACCGTCGAAGTACTCAACTCAGTCATCGGCAGGATCACTCCTATCCCGCGCCGCGAGCATTCTTTCTTAACCGTCTCGAGGAAACCCTCCAGGTTGCTGGCCGGGGACGGGTAGGTAAAGCTGTCACTGCAGTATCGCGAGGCGCCGGCCAGAGTTCTCTTGATCTCATCAGCGACTACGACATGCACTCCCTTCATTCCCAGAGACCGCGTTGCCGCGAGCGCGCTTCTGGTGTTCCCATCTAATATCAGCACGCTGTCTAACTTTGCTCGCGAATCCGGCCGTTTCAATATGGTGTCCGGCGGAGAGATCGTCGTCCCGATCCCTCCCTCGAACGCGAACATTTCACGAGTCACGGGTTGGCCATTCATTTAGTTAGTCCAAGAATGCGTCTATTTATTTCTTGTCTTGTATGCGGAAATTCCGAATCCAAACCTAGGCTTCTGAAACTTGTGGCACGGTGGATTGGCTCGTGGATTCACGAGCGACTCGATGACTCTCGTAATGAGCCTGCTCCGGGCCGCTGCCTTTCACAAAAATATATTGGTTATTGCCGCGGCCCTTGCCGCCCTTCGACAAAGTTGAATGGATCAACGTAAGGCCCCTTGTCTTGTAGAAATCATTGATTTCGTCGGCTCTGGCAACTTCAAAGGGGTAACCCCCGAGCCAATCCAGCACGTCGGGCCAGAGCGACATCCCCCGTCTCTTTCGATATCCGAAATACCGTGAGAAGGGATTGTTCCAGCCGATCAAATCAAGCGCCAATCCGTGCGCTACCATGCATGCCAGGTAGAGCGGGGTAATAAGAATCCGGCACGCGAACGACCGGTTATAGAGCACCTTGACTGCCCTCCAGACTCGCGAGGCTTTGCCTTGGTCGTTGTAGATTGCAGCGAAAAGAGTTCCTCCGTCCTGAACTCGATCACTTACATTCTCCAGGGCTTGCCACATGTTGCCCGTGTGGTGCAGGACACCCCATGAGTAAACGATGTCGAACTTCCCCGGCCGGGATAGATAGTCGGCATCGAGA
>Ga0209648_10006006_pt1 | contig 10449 bp, 5 predicted proteins | sample GraSoi2013_115cm_FD_185830 | JGI IMG/M metagenome (GOLD analysis project Ga0209648, IMG submission 185830) | Grasslands soil microbial communities from the Angelo Coastal Reserve, California, USA - Sample 9_17_2013_115cm (SPAdes) (version 2) | ecosystem: Environmental > Terrestrial > Soil >...
GTTAGGACAGGAGATTCTCAATCTTCAAACCCGGGTTCGATTCCCGGTAGCGCTACCAAACCTTACCTGCTATCACCTGATTTTTCCTGCATTTGAAACAAACCCCTTTTCAGTGAATCGTTCCGGTCACCACTACCGCGGCGGGACCCATGCCTGCGCTGACGGTGGCTGGAGTGGTTGGCGCCAATGCCCCAGTCGTGCCGTTGATGGTGTACATGGAGACGTCGTTCGACCCTGTATTCGCTACATAGGCAAACTTGCCCGAGGGATCGGCAATAACCGACTCAGGAACCGTTCCGGCGGCCACTGGCGCCGCGATCGAGGTCAGCACTCCAGTGGTCGCGTTGATGGTGTACATGGAGACGTTGTTCGAGAGAGAGTTCGCCACGTAGGCGAAGCGGCCGGATGGGTCCGTGGTCACCGAGAAGGGAAATGTTCCTGCGGCCACGGTCCCGATCGAGGTTAGAGCTCCGGTCGAGGTGTTGATAGCGTACATGGAGAGGTTGTTAGATGCGGAGTTCGCCGTATAGGCGAACTGGCCGGATGGATCGACCGTCACCGACACGGGATTGGTCCCTGCGGCGATCGGCGCGGCGATCGAGGTCAGAACCCCAGTCGAGGCGTTGATGGTGTACATGGAGATGTGGCTCAATTCGAAGTTCGCCACATAGGCGAACCGGCCGGATGGATCGACTGTTACCCACACGGGATTCAATTCTGTGGCTACCGTGGCTGGGGTGGTTGGCGTTAAAGCCCCAGTCGTGGCGTTGATGGCGTACATGGAGACATTGTTCGAAAGGTCATTCGCCACATAGGCGAAGCGGCCGGATGGATCGACTGTCACGGACCGCGGCTCTGTTCCTGCCGCTACCGGCGTTCCGATCGAGCTTAGGGCCCCAGTAGTCGAGTTGATGGTGTACATGGAGACGTCGTTCGAACCGCCGTTCGCCACGTAGACAAACCTGCCCGAGGGGTCGACCGTCACGGAAATGGGACCCGTTCCAGCCGCTACCGGCGCTCCGATCGAGCTTAGGGCCCCAGTAGTCGAGTTGATGGTGTACATGGAGACGTCGTTCGACATAAAGTTCGCTGCATAGACAAATCGGCCGAATGGATCGACAGTGAGCGAAAAGGTATTCGTTCCTGCGGCAATCGGCGCCCCGATGGAGGTTAAACCCCCAGTGGTGGCGTCGATGGTGTACATGGAGATGTTGTTGGAATCCTTATTCGCCACATAGGCAAACTTAGGCGTGCGGGCCACCGGCGCATTGCCCCCCGCCATTGCCAAGGAAGTTGGATTTAACCCCGCTGCCAACCTTCCCCCGCGGGTCAGCGCTCCGGTGGTTGAGTTGATGGCGTACAGAGAGACGGTACTGTCGCCGCTGTTTTCCACATAGGCGAAGCGGCCGGATGGATCGACTGTCACCGACCGCGGACTCGTTCCTGCGGCTACCGTCCCGGTCCCAATGGAGGTTAAGGCCCCAGTCGTGGCGTTGATGGTGTACATGGAGACGTCGTTCGAACCGCCGTTCGCCACGTAGACAAACCTGCCCGAGGGGTCGGCCGTCACGGAAATGGGACCCGTTCCAGCCGCTACCGGCGCTCCGATCGAGGTTAATGCCCCGGTGGTATTGCTGATGGTGTACATGGAGACGTCGTTCGAACCGTCGTTCGCCACGTAGACAAACCTGCCCGAGGGGTCGACCGTCACGGAAATGGGACCCGGTCCAGCCGCTACCGGCGCTGCGATCGAGGTTAAGGCCCCGGTGGTATTGCTGATAGTGTACATGGAGACGTTGTTCGAAACGCCGTTCGCCACATAAGCAAACATACCCGAGGGATCGACGGTCACCGACTGGGGGCCGGTTCCCGCCCCGACCGTCCCAATTAACGTCAAAACGCTGCCACCGGCGCTGATGCTGTACATGGAGACACTGTTCGAACCAAAGTTCGCCACATAAACGAACCGGCCCGAGGGATCGACCGTTGCCGATACGGGATTGGTCCCTGCGGCTCTGCTTCCAAACGAAGTCAAAGCGCCGGTAGCCCCGTCGATGGTGTAAATCGACACGTTGTTCGAACCGAAGTTCGCCACATAGGCCGAGTGCCCGAGGGGATCCGCGGCCACGGAACGGGGCTGGGTCCCGGTAAGCGCGTAGCCGGTGTAGCGCAGTTGACCTGTCGTCGCGTCCACGGTGAGGCTGGCTATTGTGTCCGAACCAGCGTTGACCACGTAGGCAAAGTGGGGCAGAAACAGGATGGTGAAGGCCAGGGAGTTTGAGGCGCCTCCGCCCGGCGCCGACGTGAAGACCGTGATTGCTGCCTTTCCGCCGGCGGCGATGTTACTGGCCGGAATCTGAGCGGTGAGCTGGCCGCTGTTAACAAACGTGGTCGTCTGGGCGCTGCCGTTCCACTGCACCACGGAAGCCGGGGCAAAGTTCGAGCCGTTCACCGTCAAGGTGAAAGCCGAGCCGCCTACGGTGGCGTTGTCCGGCGAGAGCGTGGTGGCGCTCGGCGTTGGCGCGGGGGTGGGAGTTGGCGTAGGCGTCGGAGTAGGAGTTGGCGTAGGCGTCGGAGTAGGAGTTGGCGTAGGCGTCGGAGTAGGAGTTGGCGTAGGCGTCGGAGTAGGTGTTGGGCCGGGCGTAGAAGAAGAGCCGCCGCCGCAACCCCAAGTGCCGGCGCCGATGGCCAAGGCCAGCAACACGCGCGCCGCATAGGTCTTCTTGCTGTTGCCCCACACTTTGGTTTTCAAAGTATCCATCTTCAAACTACCCGTCGAAGGCATCTCCCACGCTCCTCTCGACGCCGGACCAAACGCTGTCGAACGGCTTGAGCTTGCAAACTCTTCGTCAACGGCCAGCGGTGGCGTTGATGGTGTACATGGAGGCGTTGTTAGAGCAGTTCCAGAGTTGGCGTATCCCGACCCGGTGGAAGTTGAGCCGCAAGCGGGCGTTTGAGCCCGCTGGCGAAATCCCGAGCCCAGAGAGGGAACCGTTGAGCGGCTCTTTAGAGCCGCGTGCAGGGCTATTTTAAGATTCTGGGCTTTAGCCCCGGTCAGGCTACACCAAGTTGTGGAACCGCCATAGAACGCTCATTCGCCACATAGACGAAGCGGCGAGATGGATTGACGGTCACCGAAACGGGTAACGTTCCTTCGGCTATACCAGGATCGAGGCCTGGTGGCGTCGATAGTCTACATCGAGACGTTGCCCGAACCGTCATTCGCGACATAAGCGAATCGGCTGGATGGATCGACCGTCACCCGGAAAGGAATCGTTCCCGCAAGCTACTGCCCCTGGTCGAGGCCAGAACGCCAGGCGCGCCGATTAGTGTACAGCAGTTGTCAACCGATAGCGGATTTGATTCCGAAACAGCGATTGTACGGCTTCCGGGGAAAACTGGCGTGACATCGCGATTGCACTCACAATCGATCGTGAGCGTAAAGGTCAGCCTCGGACGCGAATTCCGGGCAGGAGGCCTTCGGATTCATCCGGAAGGCAACAAGCCGTTGGGTTTACTCGGCTTCCTATCGCCGCCTTCGTGCTAGTTTTACTGCATGCTGGCCTTCGAGCGTTACATCGGCATCGACTACTCGGGAGCGCAAACGCCGACATCCAGTCTCCCCGGTCTGCGAATCTATCAAGCCACGCCGCTGCAACCGGCCGAGGAAGTTCTTCCACCGCCCAGTCCGCGCAAGTACTGGACGCGCCGTGGAATTGCCCAGTGGTTGGTGCAGGAACTCGCTTCCGGTCCGCCGGCGCTGGTCGGCATCGATCATGGATTTTCATTTCCCCTGAAGTATTTCGAGCGTCACGACCTGCCTCTTTGCTGGCCGGAATTCCTAGTCGATTTCCGGCTGCACTGGCCGACGGATGGGGACAACATTTACGTCGGCTCTGTTTGCGACGGCACACGCGGAAAAGCTGCGGCTCGGGCAGGAGACCCGCGCTGGCGGCGGACGACCGAATTGCGCGCGCGAACAGCTAAATCGGTTTTTCACTTCGACGTTCAAGGAACGGTGGCCCATTCCACACACGCAGGTCTACCCTGGCTCCTACATCTCCGGGAGCACCTAGGAAGCAAGCTTCATTTCTGGCCGTTCGACGGCTGGGAGGTTCCCGCTCATACGCCGGTGATTGCCGAAGTCTACCCAGCCCTGTGGAACAAGAGCTTCCCCACAGAGAGCCGCACGCGCGACCAGCAAGATGCCTTTGTCATCGCCGAGTGGATGCGCCGGACAGACAACGACGGCTCCCTGGAGCGTTTCTTCCAGCCAAAACTCGATGCCTACAATCGCGCCATGGCGGACGTTGAAGGATGGATCCTTGGAGTTGAAGTGTAGTGTGGGCCGCTTTAGCGCACTTGTTGTCCCGTTTTTCCCCTCCGGCGCCACATTTTTTTTGCCAGCGAGACTCGTAACGGGGCTTAGCCTGTCCTCGAGGCGAGCTTGCGAAGCCGAAGGAACTTGAGCGTTTAGCTCGGAGGGAGCGAAGCGACTGAGGCTGCGCAGTCGTGCCGCAAGAGCTCTAATAAGACTTGGGCTTTTAGCCCCTGCGGATTTATTTGTTGCGCTTCACTGCGTTCCGCGCTGGCCTTCGGCAGATCGGTTGTGTTGCTCGTGACGTGTACCCGGCACTTATCCTTCAGCGCTTTCGCGCCTACGGGACGTGCCGGGCTACTTTCAGACGTCCCGGCTGAGCCGGGACTGGATTATCTTGCCTAATCGCGCTTGATCTTTGGGCGGATCGTTCTTGTTCTTTGCCTTTGGTCTACTCTGCGCTGTCGCAAGGAGACAATTTACTGTCACGCCAACAGCCACAGTTAAGCGTGTTTCAAGAATGCCTCACGCGCTTAACGCACCGTCCTTGACAGGGGCTAAAGCCCGCAATTTTATTGCCTCTTACGGCACGACTGAAGTCATGCCCTGTTACGAATCGTTTTTGGGACGTGTTCTGGTACTCGACGAGGACCAGCCCAATTTCATTCTGTCTGCAACGCATTTGTACGAGTTTACCCAAGATGAACGTTGATTTTTCTACTCAGCGACCACGGGAAAAGGGGACAGCAAGCTGTCCGCTTTTCATGTGTCCCCTTTTCGTGTTCATCGCTTCCCGCTCTCGGCAAGCGGCTAGTTGTCGATGATCACCACAGGATCGGTCGAGCCGGCCGCCCCGACCACGGTGTACTTGTAGGTCTTGTTCACAACGTTGGTCTTCGGAGGCCCGCTGGTTACACTCCCCGTGGCCGGTACATAGAAGACGCGTTCCTGGAAGGGAGACCCATCGCCTGCCGAAAATTGAATGGTCGCCCCTTTCGTGCCGTACGCGAACCACGTAACCTGTTCTGCCAGGCCCTTTCTCACCGTAACGAGGGAATCGTCCACTTGCCCCTTGTCGCTTGTGATGTGCACGTTCTTGGTTGAGCTTGCTTGCATCGTAAAGCCTCCTTCTCCTTTGAGGTTTAGCTTGGTGGCGACTTCCTTGGTTCCCTAGCTAAAATCGGCGCATATCGGCGATATCCGGCGAATCTGTTCCAGGCGGGATTATTTGTGATCTCGGCCGCGGACAAGCCGGCATCGAGGGATCGCTGAAGCTCATCGAGGGCCTGGCTGTCCTGGTGCAACTGCGCCAGGACCAGGGCCGAGCGTAGTCTCGCTTCCGGATTGTGCGAAGACATGCTCAGTCCTAATTTTCTGTACGCTTCCGCCTTGCTTTTCTGGCCCAGCATCGCGGCGTAAAGGGCAGCGTCCAAGCGGGCGCCGCCGTCCTTGCTATTCACCGCGAGCCACTCCTCAGCCAGTTTGAGGGCCTGAGCGTAGTTCGTGCGGCTCTCTTGGCGCCTGCCTCGGAGCTGCTGGTACGCCTCCCCCAGATTGCCGAAGATCATGTACGCATTGGGTGTCATCTGCGCCGCACGCTCGTAGCAATGCGCTGCTTCCAAGTACTTGCCCAAGTAAAAGTAAGCTACCCCCAGGTTGTTCAAAGCGGCAGCGCCGGGCCGAATTGCGACGGACCGCTGCAGCGCGTCAATCGCATCGGCATATTTACCTTGATTGACGTAAACAGCACCCAGGTTACTGTACCCGCCAAAGCTGTCCGGAGCCAGCTCGACTACTCGTTGGAACTGCTCCACGGCTTCATCGTTACGGCCATGCGCGGCCAGGAATCGTCCCAGCCACTTGTACCCGGCCCAATATTGGGGACGAAGCGCAATGGCGCGCTTGAGGGCCCACTCGGCGTCATTCAGTCGTTGGAGCCCTTCATAAGACAGTGCCAGGGCGCGATACGATTCGTCACGCCCGGCATCGAGCTGCCCGGCCCGCTCTAGATGTTGCGCCGCTTGCGCGTAGTCACCGGTGGCATTGAACAACATTCCCAGGCAAATTTCGCCGTCAGGGCTGCCGCCATCCAGTTCCGCGGCGCGCGTGCAGGCATCTTTGGCTTCCCTTACCGATTCCGGCAGATGCGTGATGGCGTACCTGTACATGTGGGCCTGACCTAACGCGGCATAGGCCAGGACAAACTTGGGATCTGCTTCCAGGCTGCGGCGCAACGCCGCTATAGCATCGTCCAGGTTCTCGGTCTGATCGTAACCCTGCAGGTATCCGCGTGCGCGCAGATAGGAATCGTAAGCCTGGGGCCGCGTGGTGCCATGCGATTGCATGCGCCCCAAATCTTGCTTGGCCAGCTCGATATCCAGTTCGTTGAGCACCTCTTGAATGACCCGGTCCTCCACTGCGAAAGGATTGGACGCATCCGCGGTAATCACCCCCGAGTGCACCTGGCGGAGTGTTCGCGTATCCACCAGGCTGTAAATCACGCGCACCGTGTTGCCGGACTGGTGCAGACTTCCTTCCAAAACCAGGCCGGCGCCCAGCATGGTCCGCGCCTTTTGAACGTCATTCACTTTCTGCGCGCGCACTTCCGAGGCGGAAACGACTTCCAGAGGATAACGGTCGGAAATCTGTCCGAGCTTGGCGGCCAGGGCCTCCGTGAGCCCACTGGCAAAGGCGCGACTGTTGGCATCTTCGGCCGGCGGCTGGAACGGAAGCACGACAATCTGCCGGCTTGAGGCTGCGACCGGGACCGAAGACCAGGATGCCCGTACGCCCAATTTCAGCGCAAGCAGAGCGGCGAGAATCACTACTATGACCAGCACGGCCATTCCTTCCAGCAGCAGGTTCCTTTGGGCTCGTCCCGCGGGCGCGACAGTTTCTCGCCCCGAGTGGACGGCGCGAATATCCGCCAGCACGTCGGCGCAGCTTTGGTAGCGCTGCGCCGGATCTTTGGCCAGCATGCGTGCAATCACGGGCTCCAGGCCGGCTGGGACAACTCCCGCCATCGCGTCAGGCTTTTCCTGCAGGATGCGGCCGGCGGTTGCCTTGGCCCGGTTCCCGCGGAAGGGATGCTGTCCTGTAAGCGCCTCGTACAGCACCACGCCCATAGAGAAAATGTCGGCCCGCTGGTCGGGTGCGCTGCCCAGCAGCACCTCCGGAGCCATGTAAGCCAACGTTCCGCCGAGGCTGGGCGTGCTCGGCTCCAGGTTCTCTCTGGTCTCGTCGGTCGGTAGTGACCGGGCGACGCCGAAGTCGAGGATCTTCACCACGCCCGTCGGCGTTACCATCACGTTTTCCGGCTTGAGGTCGCAATGAAGAATGCCGCGCCGGTGCGCGACGGCCAGTCCCTCCAAGCCCTGCTCGGCGATGCTGAAGAATTCTTCAGTGGCCAGCGGTTCGCACAGCTTCGCCCGCAGGGTCAGACCTTCCACATACTCCATGATCAGGAACGTGCGTCCGTCATGCTCCGCGACGTCGTGGATTCGCGCGATGTGCTCATCGTTGAGTTGGGAAGCGCGTTCGGCCTCTCTGAGTAGCCGGTGGCGAAGATGGCTGTCCTGGCTGTGCTCGCGCCGGATCGCCTTCATGGCGACACGGCGCTTCAGCACCCTGTCTTCGGCCAGAAACACTTCCCCCATTCCGCCGCTGCCGATTCTTGCCTCGATGACAAAACGCTCGGCATGGCTGCGCACCAGATCGTGCACGTCGATGGTTGACTGCGGCATGGGTAACCTGCCGGAGACGAAAAAGCTCGCACTACGGCGACTTTTCTGTCCCCATAAATTTCAGAGCTTGCGATCCTGGGCTTACTTGCGATCCTGGGCTTAAAGGACCGGCGTTCGGCAACACTTTCTCGGAATGTCGTCACCTGGCTCCGGAGGATCTCCTGGGTCCGCCTTCGGCAGGTGACTGAACGCCTTCTATCTACTTACGAGTGGTAAAACGCGCCAAAACGTTACAACTTCTTAAAGAATCTTTGGGAACAAGGGCCCGGTCGGAATGATGCCCCTTATCCTACCGCGACCTCGGCAGTCTTACCAAGATGACCTTGATTTTGACTCGGCGACCTCGGATCGAAGCCGACAAGGCATTGTTCTTAACACTGAGGAAATCAAACCCTATGGCCTTCAGTAACGCAACTCTTCTCGATTCAATGTGTTACTTTTCGATGACGCCTCCGTGACGACCCCGAGAGCTCGTGTCACGAGGTGCGCCGAATCCGGAGGTGATGAATGACCGCTATCACACGTAGCACAACCTTTATCCTTTTACTGGCCTTTTTAGCGCTGGCCATGCCAGTCGCGTCTCAGGCACAAGTTGCCGTCGGTATCTCAATTCGTGTCGGACCACCGCCTTTGCCGGTGTACCTGCAACCGGCGCCACCCTATCCCGGCTACATTTGGGAGCCCGGATATTGGGCGTACGGGGAGGACGGCTACTACTGGGTTCCCGGAACCTGGGTTGAGCCTCCGGTAGTTGGCGTGCTGTGGACCCCTGGCTATTGGGGTTGGCGAGAAGGCTTCTATGTCTGGAATGCCGGCTACTGGGGCCCGCACGTTGGATTCTACGGCGGTATTAATTACGGGTGTGGCTACGGTGGTGTCGGTTTCGTCGGCGGCGGGTGGCGCGGTAACGTGTATCAGTACAACCGCGCGGTGACCAACGTGAATACCACGAACACGACCATCATTAACAATACCTACAACAACACGACGGTCATCAACAACAACCGCACGATGATCAACAACCACACCAGCTTTAACGGCGGACCGGGCGGAGTATCGGCGCGGCCGACTGCAATGGAGCAAGCGGCGGCTCACGACCGCCACATCGCTCCCACCACGATGCAAACGCAGCATCAGCAGGGCGCCAGCGCCAACAAGCAGTTGTTGGCCTCAGTGAATCACGGCGTGCCTCCGGTGGCGGCGAGCCCGAGAGCCGGCGTGTTCAGCGGCAAAGGGGTAGTAGCTGCGAACCACGGCGGGAACAATAACAACAGTAATCTCGCCCACAATGGCAACAATGGTGCGAATTCAACCAACGCGTCCAACAACACCATGAAGAATGGTGCAACGACCAGCGCGATGAAAAATGATCGGCCGTCGAATGCGGCGGTGAATAGTGGATCCGGCCGCACCAACAATACCGCGTTCAAAGGAAACAATGGCACGAATCCAACCAACGCTTCGAATAACGCGAACCGCGGCGGAAAGTTCGATCGTCCTGTGAACAATAACAACGGTAGTTTCGCGCACAACGGCAACAATGGTCCGAATTCAACCAATGGTGGACCGGCCAGGACGATGAGAAATGACCGGCCGTCGAATGCAATGGGGAATAGTGGACCGGGCCGCACAAACAATACCGGATTCAAAGGAAACAATGGCACGAATCCAACCAACGCTTCGAATAACGCGAACCGCGGCGGAAAGTTCGATCGTCCTGTGAACAATAACAACGGTAGTTTCGCGCACAACGGCAACAATGGTCCGAATTCAACCAATGGTGGACCGGCCAGGACGATGAGAAATGACCGGCCGTCGAATGCAATGGGGAATAGTGGATCTGGCCGCACCAACGATGCTGCTTCCAGAGGAAACAACCCCTACTCAGGCGGCGGTGGATACGGAAACCCGAACAACTCGCACGGGAGAAACGTTGATGCCAACGATTCTCGCGCCCGAGTACAAGAGCACCACGACGCGCCTCATCCTGATAAGAACCAGAATCAGGGCGGGCGTGAGCAGAAAGAACGACGCTAAGGTGAATCGGGACATCGGCTCATCGGGAGATCGGATCATCGGGGTAGGCGGAATCTGCGATGGCCTCAAATGGCTACTAGGGAGTATTCCGTGCGACGACTAACTGATTGCCGATGGGCTCCGATGATCCGATGATCCGATGACCCGATTCACCCGAGCCGATCACGGCGATCGATTGACCCTGACCAGATTAGCAATCACGCGCAGAACCACAGCAGCGGTTTCCGGACCTACAGAATTAATTTCGCCATAGTATGGTTCTGGGCTGTTGTTCAGCCACGGAGCTCGTTCATCCCACTCACATTTGGGAATGATGTAGCCCAGCTCATCGTTTCCCAGCCCCAAGATGAA
>Ga0209648_10006009_pt1 | contig 10449 bp, 14 predicted proteins | sample GraSoi2013_115cm_FD_185830 | JGI IMG/M metagenome (GOLD analysis project Ga0209648, IMG submission 185830) | Grasslands soil microbial communities from the Angelo Coastal Reserve, California, USA - Sample 9_17_2013_115cm (SPAdes) (version 2) | ecosystem: Environmental > Terrestrial > Soil >...
TACAGCGCGCTGGCGCTCTTCGCGCTCACCCTCGCGCTCATGGCCCTCGTCGAGCGCTCCAAGCTCGGCTACTACTTCCGCGCCATCCGCGACGACCAGGAGGCCGCGGAGGGGATCGGCATCGACAGCCGGCTCTACAAGGTGCTCGCGCGCAGCATCACCGCCGCCGTCTTCGCCGCCGCCGGCGTGCTCTACGCCTTCTGGGCGCTGTCGGTGTTCCCCGAGCAGGTGCTGGAGCTGAACTGGAGCACGCTGCCGATCATGGCCACCGTGGTGGGCGGCATCGGCCGACTGTGGGGGCCGGTGCTGGGCGCCGTCATCCTGATCCCGATCTCGCAGATCATGAGCACCACGCTCGGCACGGGCCCGCTCGCGGGCCGCGGCGTCGACCTCATCGTTTACGGCCTCATCATCGTCCTCATCGCCGCGTTCCGGCCCACCGGCCTGCTCTCGCTGCCGTGGGGGCGCTGGGTTCGCCGGCGCCGGTCGGCCACGCCGGCGCCGGCGCCCTGAGCCCATGGCGCCGCTGCTGAGCGTCGAGGCCGCCACGAAGCGCTTCGGCGGCCTGCTCGCCAACAAGGACATCTCGCTCGTCATCGAGCCGGGCGAGATCGTCGGCCTCATCGGTCCCAACGGCGCCGGCAAGACCACGCTCTTCAACTGCATCACCGGCTACATGCATCCCGACGAGGGGCGCATCGCCTTCGACGGCGCCGACATCACGCACACCCGCCCCGAGCGTATCTGCGGCCTCGGCGTGGCCCGCACGTGGCAGGTGGTGCGCGCCTTCGGGCGCATGACGGCGCTCGACAACGTCATCTGCGGCGCGCTCGAGCGCACGAACCGCGTGGCGGAGGCGCGCGCCCGTGCCGCCGACCTGCTCGACTTCACGGAGCTCGGCGCCAGGAAGCACGTGGCCGCGGCCAACCTGACCCTCGCCGACAAGAAGCGGCTCGAGATCGCGCGCGCGCTGGCGACGCGGCCGCGCCTGCTCCTGCTCGACGAGGCGATGTCCGGCCTCACGCCGCGCGAGACCGCGGCCGCCGTGCAGCTCGTGCGGCGGATCCACGAGGAGCTCGGCGTGACCATCTGCGTGGTCGAGCACGTCATGGAAGTGGTGATGCCGCTCTCGCATCGCGTGGTCGTCCTCGACTACGGCGTCAAGATCGCCGACGGCCGCCCCCACGACATCGTGCGCGACGAGCTGGTGATCAGCGCGTACCTCGGAGCGCGGCGTGCCGCCCGATAGCCTGCTCGAGGTCCGCGACCTCCACGTCGCCTACGGCGCCGGCGTGCGGGCGCTGCAGGGCGTGTCGCTCCACGTGCGCCCGGGCGAAGTCGTGGCGCTGATCGGCGCCAACGGCGCGGGCAAGACGACGCTGCTCAAGGCCATCGCCGGCCTGGTGACGCCGCAGGCGGGCGAGGTGACGCTCGAGGGGCGTCCCATCGGGGCCGTGGACGCCGCCGAGCGCGTGAAGCTCGGCGTGGCCCTCGTGCCCGAGGGCCGGCGTCTCTTCAGCCGCCTGAGCGTCGCCGAGAACCTCACCCTCGGCAGCTACAGCAACGGCGATCCCGGCCACCGGCGCGACATGCTCGCGCGGATCCACGCGCTCTTCCCGGTGCTGCGCGAGCGCGCGCGCCAGCGCGCGGGCACGCTGAGCGGCGGCGAGGCGCAGATGCTCGCCATCGCCCGCGCGCTGATGTCGCGCCCGCGCTTCCTCATGCTGGACGAGCCGAGCCTCGGCATCATGCCGCGGCTGGTCGACCAGGTCATGGACTCGCTGCGCCGGCTGCACGAGACGGAGGGGCTGACCATGTTCCTCGTCGAGCAGAACGTGCCGGCCGCGCTCGACCTCGCCGACCGCGGCTACGTGTTGCAGACCGGGCGCGTGGTGCTGGAGGGCCGGAGCGACGAGCTGCGCGGCAGCGACCTGGTGCGCCGCGCGTACCTCGGCATGTAGCCGCGCTACACGCGCGCCATCACCCGTCGGGCGAACGCCTCCGCGACGGCCCATTTCTCGCCGACGCCGGTGGCGAACATGAGCTCGGCCAGCCCCTCGCGCTCCAGCGCGCGCACGCGCCGACCAGCTCGTCGGCGGTACCGATGAGGCAGGTGGCCCGGAGCAGGTCGGCGTCGATCCGCTCGGCCTCGCCGGGGTGCAGGCGCGTGTAGTGGAGCTCGTGGGTGCGGAAATGACGGTGCTCGGCCGGCGTCGTCTCGACGAGCGCGCAGTAGCGCTTCCAGATCGGCCGGAGGAACGGCGGCGGCTCGATCCCGCGCTTGTGCACCTCGTCGTAGAAGTAGTAGACGCTGGCCATGACGTTCAGCCCCACGGTGCGCACGATGCGCTCGGAGTCGATGCGCTCGCCGGGCTCGAGGAGGGCGACGTTCGTGAGCGCGCAGGTGCGGAACCCGGTCAGCGCGCGACCGGCGCGCTCCGCGCCGCGACGCGCGTGGGCCAGGGCCTCGGCCACCGGCACCCCGCGCGGCGGGATGGCGAAGACGAGGCCGTCGCCATGCTTGCCGGCCAGCTCCATGGCGCGCGGGCCGAAGCCGGAGACGTAGAGCGGGATCCGTGGCTCCAGGTTCATGTACCCCCGTAATCCACCACCTCGCCGCGCAGCAGCGCGCTCAGCACGCGCAGATAGTCGTCGTACTCCGCGATGCGCATGGGACGCTGTCCCATGGTGCGCATGGCCGTGTTGCCGGTGCCGACGGCGAGGTGCACGCGTCCCGGGGCGAGGCGGTTCAGCGTCGCGATCGCCGCCACCTGAACGGGCGGGATGCGCGTGCCGCAGATCGCGGTGCCGGGGCCCAGACGCAGTCGCGTCGTCTGCCGGGCCGCCAGCGCCAGCACGGCGTAGCACGTGGTGAGCAATGCAGTATAGTGGCCGGCTGGAGGCTCCATGTCAGTTGTGATGCGGTACGTCCTCGTCCTGTGCGCCGCCATCGCGGTCATCGTTCCCGCCGTTCCCGCCGGTGCCGGGGCCATCCGCGGCGTCGTGGTGTTCACCGGGGCGGCGGAACAGAAGAAACTGCCGGTCACCATCGATCAGTATATCTGCGGGAAAGAAAAACAAGCCGAAGACCTCCTCGTCGGCGCGCAGCGGGGCATCAGGAACGCCGTCGTGTGGCTGCAGACGCCGCCGCCGGCCGCCAATTGGCCGAACGCCCCGGTCAAGGTGGAGATGGACCAGAAGGCGTGCTCGTTCGTGCCGCGCGTCGTCCTGGTGCCGGTGGGGGGAACGGTGGAGTTCCTCAACAGCGACCGCCTGCTCCACAACCTGCACAGCGCGAGCAAGGACAACCCGACCTTCAACCGTACGCAGCCCCGCGGGCGGGCGATTCCCATCGCCTTTGCCAAGCCGGAGATCGTTCGCGTCGACTGCGATCTCCATTCGTGGATGCGCGCCTGGGTCGTGGTCGCGGATCACCCGTTCTACGCGCTCACCGGGGAGGCTGGAGAGTTCGAGCTGCCCAGCGCGCCGCCCGGCAAGTACACCCTGCAGATCTGGCAGGAGACGCTCGGCATCGCCACTCGCGAGATCAGGCTGAGCGCCGATGACGCCCGCGTCAGAGTGGAGCTCAGCGCGCCACGCTGATCCGCTTCGAGGCCTCCCATGCCGCCGAGTGCGTGGGCTCGGCGACCGCGCGTAACGTCCCCCCCTCGTCGAGCGCGATGGTGAAGGTGATCCTGGGCGCCGAAAACACGGGGTGCAGGTACACGCGCGCGATCTCGGCGGTGTCCTTGTAGAGGGCGATATAACGGATGTGGTGCTCGGCGAGCGACGGGTGCTCGCCGCCGGCGCCCACGACGACGGTCACGTCGAACCACTGCCCCCGGGTGACGGAGTCCGGCGCCGTCAGCTTGGGGGTGTGCTTGGCGTCGTAGTTCTTGTGCAGCTCCTTGAACTCCGGCGTGAACTGCTCTTCCTGCCCGGCCCGCGTGGTGCCCGTCACCGCCAGGAGCACTCCAAGCGACAGCATGGTGGCCGTGATCGCTCGCATACGTCCGCCTCCTGTCGGCATCAGGCTTCCGGGACGATCGCGCGGATCTTCGCGAGGAGCTCGCGCGGACTGTAGGGCTTGGCCAGGTACGCGGTGGCCCCGGCGGCCTTCGCCTTCTGGTCGTCTCCGCTCAACGCGAAGGACGTCACCACGATGATGGGGACGGCGGCCGTCCGCGCATCGCCGCGCAGCTGCCGTGTGGCCTCCAGCCCCGACATCTTGGGCAGCTGGATGTCCATCAGGATGAGATCGGGCGGCGCCGCGAGCGCGGCGGCCACGCCGGCTTCGCCATCCATCGCTTCCACCAGGCTATAGGACGTCTTGGCGAGGAGCTGGCGGACGATCTTGCGGTTGAACTCGTTGTCCTCGACGTACAGGATCGTTTTCTGGCTCATGCCGCCGTTCCGCCTTCCGCGCGCAGCGGAACCGTGAAGAAGAAGGTCGAGCCCTTGCCGAGCTCGCTCTCCACCCAGATCCGTCCCCCGTGCAGCTCCACGAACTTCTTGGTGATGCTGAGTCCGAGACCCGTACCGCCGAAATCGCGCGTGGTCGTCGCGTCGACCTGGCGGAACTCCCCGAACACCGTGTCGAGCTGATCGGCCGGGATGCCGATCCCGGTGTCGGACACGCGATAGCGCAGAAGCTCACCCTCGCGCTCGACGCCGATGGCCACCCGCCCGTGTTTCGTGAACTTCAGGGCGTTGCCCACGAGGTTGAGCAGACACTGCGTGATGCGCTTGCCGTCGCCGTAGGCGACGGGCAGGTTCGCCTCCACCGCGGCCACGAACTCGAGTCCGCGATCGGCGGCGAGCGAGCGCAGGGAGGCGCGCACGGTGCCGACCACGTCCTCGACGGCGTAGTCGCCGAGGCTCAGCTCCATGCGCCCGGCCTCGATCTTCGAGAGATCGAGCACGTCGTTGATCAGCCGCAGGAGGTGGCGGCCGTTCGTCTGGATGTCGGTGAGCGGCTCTTTGAGGTCGCGGGGCACCTCGCCGTAGAGGTCGTCCAGGATCATCTCGGTGAAGCCGAGGATCGCATTGAGGGGCGTGCGGAGCTCGTGGCTCATGTTGGCGAGGAACTCCGACTTCGCCCGGCTGGCCTGCTCCAGCTTCGCGTTCAGGGTGCGAAGGGCGTCGGCCGCCTGCCGCTGCTCGGCGTCCAGGCGCGCCAGCTCTCGCGTCGTCTCGTTCAGACGCGCGGCGAGGTCGCCGAACTCGTCGCGGTTCGGCACGCTGACGGCGCCCGCGAATTTGCCCTCGGCGACGTCGCTCAGAAAGGCGTGGGCGGCGCGCAGCGGCAGGATGAAGGCCCACGAGATCACGAAGCCACCGATGAGGGCGATCAGGACCGAGACCACGGCGAACGCCCCCATGACGATGAGCGAGCGACGGTTGTCGGCGTCGATGCTGGCGCGGAGCGCGGCCATCCGCTCGTGTTCGTCCTGGACGATGAGTCCCACCAGCCCGTCGATGGACCGGTAGAGCGGGTCTTCGCGGGTGATCTGGAGCGCGGTGGCGGCGTCGATCCTGGCGTCGCGCACCAGATTGGCGATGTCGGCGACGATGGTCATCGCCTCTTCTTGCGCGGCGCGGATCTTCTGGATGATCTGACGCTCGGCGTCGGGAGCGGCTTGCTCGATGCGGGCGAGGGTGTCGTTGAAGCGGTTGTTCTCGCGCAGGATGTTGGCGACGGCCGCCTCCTCGCGCACGAGGAGGGCCATGCCGGTGAGGTGCATCTGCATGGCGAGCGAGCGCTGCAGCTGATGGGACCAATCGACGCGCTGATGGGCTTCGTCGAGCCAGTCGGTGCGCTGCCACATCCGGCGGATCGTCTGGACGCTGAACGCGCCCATGAGCAGGAACAGCATGGTGAGGAGCAGGAACGCGGCGAGCAGCTTGTGCTGCACCGACGTCCGTATCCGCGCCACACCGCGCACGAGGCTCCCCAGAGGCGAGCGGAGCAAGAATGCCGCGAGAGGGTCGGCCTGTTGCGAGCGCATTTTGCTGGCGCGAGTATACTCCCACCGTCGTGAGAACCCCGGCCCGCATCCTCGTCGCCGACGACACGCCTGCGAACGTGCGAATGCTGGAGAAGCGGCTCCAGCACCATGGCTACGACGTCGTGGTCGCCCGCGATGGCGAGCAAGCGCTGGCGGTGGCCCACGCCACGCATCCCGACCTCATCCTCCTCGACATCATGATGCCGAAGGTCGACGGCATCGCGGTGTGCCGCCGTCTCAAGGGCGACCCGGCGTTCCCGTTCACGCCGATCATCATGGTGACGGCGCTGGCCGACAGCAAGGACGTCGTGGCCGGGTTGGAGGCGGGAGGCGACGACTACCTCACCAAGCCCGTCGACCAGCAGGCGCTCGTTGCCCGTGTCCGCTCGATGCTCCGGATCAAGGCGCTCCACGACACCGTCCAGGCCCAGACCGCGGAGCTCGCGCGATGGAACGCCACCCTCGAGGAGCGGGTCGTGCGCCAGCTGGCCGAGCTCGAGCGCGTCGGCCGGCTCAAGCGCTTCTTCTCGCCACAGCTCGCCGAGCTCATCGTTCGAGGCGGCGCCGACGATCCCCTCGTGTCACACCGCCGGGAGGTGACCGTCGTCTTCATCGACCTGCGCGGCTTCACCGCGTTCGCCGAGCGGGCCGAGCCCGAGGAGGTGATGGGCGTGCTGCGCGAGTATCACGCACGGATGGGCGCGCTGGTGCTCGCCAGCGAGGGCACCCTCGAGCGCTTCACGGGCGACGGCATGATGATCTTCTTCAACGATCCGGTCATCGTGCCCGACGCGGCGCAGCGTGCGGTGCGCATGACGGTGGCCATGCGCGACGGCGTCGACGAGCTCGCCGCGCGGTGGCGCAAGCGCGGACACGAGCTGCATGCCGGCCTCGGCATCGCCCAGGGCTACGCGACCATCGGCGCCATCGGCTTCGAGGGCCGCCTGGACTATGGCGCCATCGGGACCGTCACCAACCTCGCCTTCCGCCTGTGCGCGGAGGCGGCCACCGGGCAGATTCTCATCAGTCAGAGCGTCTACGCCGCCGCCGGCGACCTGATCGACGCCGAGTCGATCGGCGAGTTGACGCTCAAGGGATTCCAGCGCCCGGTCGCTGCCTACAACGTGCGTGCGTTGAAAGGCTGACGCCTCTTGTCAGAGCTTCGGGATGCGCAGCGTCTTGCTGATCATGAGCGAGCCGGACAGCGCCCAGAGAAGCGACAGGGGATGAAGGCGCCAGGGTCCCACGTGGACGACACCGAGCGGCAGCGCGTCGCCGACGCGACCGAGCCACGCGGCCGCCGCCACGATCGCGACCAGCACGAGGCTGGTGGGGATCGGCGTGCCCTCGAAGTACTCGACCTTCTCGCCGCCGCCGGACAGCGCCTCGGCCGTGACGTTGTAGCGCGCGAGACGGCTGACGCCGCACGCGGTGAAGTAGATCAGGATCACGATGTCCCAGAAGCCCTTCATGCCGGCCCCGTACGCGATGGCGGCCGGCGCCACGCCGAACGAGATGACATCGGCCAGCGAGTCGAGCTCGCGTCCCAGGGCCGAGTGCATGTGCCGCGAGCGCGCCACCCGGCCGTCGAGCACGTCGAGCGCCAGCGCCACGGGAATGAGCGCGGTCGCCGCCAGCAGGCGGCGGACGTCGTGCATCTCGAGGTACGCCATGACGGCGAAGATCGCGAGCACGCCGCACGCGGCGTTGCCCAGGGTCAGGAAATCCGCGAGGTGAAAGCCGCGGATCATCGAGAGGTGGCGCCGGGACGCCGGCGGGCTCACGCGATCTGCACTCTCCGCATCAGCCGCCGGTAGGGCCCGGCGTCGTTGATCGCGAGATGCTTGACGCAGCGGTTGTCCCAGAAGGCGACCGCGCCCTTGGTCCAGCGGAACCGGCAGGTGAACTCGGGGCGGTGGCCGTGCTCCATCAGGAAATCCAGCAGCGGCCGGCTCTCCGCGTCGGTGAGGCCCTCGATGCCCACGGTGTAGGCGTAGTTGACGAAGAGCACCGGGCGGCCGGTCTCCGGGTGGGTGGCGACGATCGGGTGGGTGTTGACCGTCTCGCGCCAGGCGTCGTCGTCGCGCGCCTTCGTCGTCCGCCCGGCGTTGGCGTTGGCGTTCGGCCCCGCGACGAGGCGGTCGCTGTGAATCGCGCGCAGGCCGTTGAGCAGGCGCTTCATCCCGTCCGACAGCGTCTCGTAGGCGCGGTACTGGTTGGCGAACAGCGTGTCGCCGCCGTAGGGCGGCACCTCGATCGCGTAGAGGATCGCGCCCATCGGCGGCTTCGCCATCATCGTGGTGTCGGTATGCCAGTCCTCACCGACCACGCGCGTGTCGCCCGGCTCGCGTCGGATCATGACGATCTCCGGGTCGGCCTGGATGCCCGCGTAGTTGGGATGCACGAAGATCTCGCCGAAGCGCCGGGCCAGCCGCTTGTGCTGCTCGGCGTCGAACGCCTGGTCCCGGAAGAAGATCACGCAGTGATCGAGCAGGGCCTGGCGGATCTCCTTGATCGTCGCGTCGTCGAGCTCGGCGCCGAGGTCGACGCCGGCGAACTCGGCGCCGAGGGCGCCGGCAATGGGGTGCACCTCGAGCCGGGTGGTCGTCTGCATGATCGGCCTCCTCGTGGCCGGAGTATAGCGACGCACCGCGATTTGACGGACCGTCGGCTTCTGATGTAGGGTCCTACACATGCACAGGACTCAGCTTCTGTTGCCCCGGGAGCTTCACCGTCAGGCCGCCGAGGCGGCACGCGCGCGGCGGATGTCGCTCGGCAACCTCGTCCGCGAGGCCCTCAAGGAATACCTCGCCCGCACCGGTGGCGTCGAGCCGTCTGCCGAGGCCGTCGACGAAATCCTCCTGGGCGAGCCGTTCGAGGACCCCGAACCAGACCCTCGGCTGTCCATGGATGTCGATCATTATCTCTACGGAGCGCCCCGGCGGTCTCGCCGGCGGCGATGAGCGCCCTTCGGGCAGTCTTCGTCGACACCGGCGCCTGGGTCGCGCTGCGCTACGGGCGTGACCAGCACCACGCGCGGGCGCGGGCTCTGATGAGGCGACTGCGGACTGATGGTCTGGGGCTCGTGACGACCGAGTGGGTCATGGCGGAATCCGTAACACTCCTCAAGGCGCGCGGCGCAGTCGACTATGCCCTCGCGCTGGGTGAGGCGATTCAGGGTGGACGACTCGGCTACGTCGTCGAATCCACGGCTGAGCGTCGCCGCCACGCGTGGGACCTCTTTGTCCGCTATCGTGAACGTCGGGTCGGATGGGTCGACTGTGCCAGCTTCGCCGTCATGGAGGAACTCGGCCTCGACCGCTTCCTCGGATTCGACGAAGACTTTGTCCGCGCTGGATTCATGGCCTACCGCTGACCGCGCGGCCTACGGCGGCGCTTGACGCGGTGCCCGCGCCGCGCGACCATCGGCACCAGAAGGCCAGCCAAGGAGACAACCGATGAGTGACCGCGCCATCACGCCTCGCGGGATCAACCACCTCGTCCTCAACGTGCGCGACCTCGAGGTCTCGCACAAGTTCTGGACCGAGATCGTCGGCTTCCGCCAGGTGGCCGAGCTGAAGGATCGGCCCTTCAAGATGCGCTTCTACAGCGGCGTGGACGCGGACGGCGGGGTCACGCACCACGACCTGGCGCTGGCCGAGGCGCCGCCGCAGAACGGCGCCCCCGAGTCGTGGAGCATGCAGCCCCGGCGCGTGGGCCTCAACCACGTGGCCATCGCGTGGCCCGACCGCGAGTCGTGGCTCGCGCAGGTCGACTTCCTCCAGAAGAAGGGCGTGAAGTTCCTGCGCCGCGTGAACCACGGCATGACCCACAGCGTCTACATCGAGGACCCCGACGGTCACGGCATCGAGGTGCTCTACGAGCTGCCGCGCGAGGTGTGGGAGAAGGACATCGACGGAGCGCAGAACTTCTCGGAGAGACTGCCGACCGAAGGGCCGGAGGCGCTCGTGGACCGGACCGACAATCCCGTGTTCGGGGGTGCGAAGGTCTCGGCGTGAGCCGCCTCGCTGACGACTTCGAGCAGTACGACGGCCTCGGCCTGGCCGAGCTGATCCGGAAGAAAGAAGTCTCGCCCGACGAGGTGCTGGCGGCGACGCTCGAGCGCATCGACACGCGCAATCCCGCCGTGAATGCCGTCGTCCTGCGCATGGACGAGCAGGCGCGCGCGACGATTCGCGCCGGCCTGCCGGACGGGCCGTTCAAAGGCGTCCCGTACCTTCTGAAGGATCTCGGCGTCCTCTACGCGGGCACCGTCACCAGCTTCGGCAGCCGGCTCTACGCCAACTACAGCGCCGACCACGACAGCGAGATCGTCGCGCGGCTCAAGCGCGCGGGGCTCGTGATCGCCGGCAAGACGAACACGCCGGAGATGGGCATCGCGCCCTCGACGGAGCCGCGGCTCTTCGGGCCCACGCGCAAC
>Ga0209648_10006010_pt1 | contig 10449 bp, 10 predicted proteins | sample GraSoi2013_115cm_FD_185830 | JGI IMG/M metagenome (GOLD analysis project Ga0209648, IMG submission 185830) | Grasslands soil microbial communities from the Angelo Coastal Reserve, California, USA - Sample 9_17_2013_115cm (SPAdes) (version 2) | ecosystem: Environmental > Terrestrial > Soil >...
CCACGCGAAAAAACATTCTTCGCGCCACGGAATCCAAAGCTCTAAATCGCCGGAGCAGTTCCCACATCGGATGGCACAACTTCGAGCAAGCCGTTTTCCACCAGCTGGCTCAACAGGTCGGTCAGATTCGCGCGCAACAACTCGAGGTCCACGTCGTATTCATCAAGCAGTTGCTGAAAAGCAATCTCGATCTTCGATGCCGCGGTTGCAAGCTGCCACATCCGCGTGCCGGTTTGGTCCAAACCAAAATAGCGCTCGGTCTCGATATTCAGCAGCACCGATTCTTTGTCGAGAAAGCGTACCAGCACATGCGAGGGCACGATTACGCGGTCGTTTAGCGACACCATCAGCGTAGCCCCTTTGCCAAAGCTCCCGCACGCTTATGACTTGCTGTCAGCACACCCGATGAGAACCACGCTGGGTTAGATTCTACAAGCCATCCAACCAGTTGGCTATATCGGCGGCTTCCGGACAGCGCTCTCGTCGCAAGCTAAATCAAGACAACCAAAGAAAAAGGCCGGCTCGCGAATTTCGCAAGCCGGCCAGAACGCCTATATCTTCAGGACTTTTTTCTCTTCGTCTTCGTGTCGATTCCAGGAGCAATCTGCTGCAGCGCTTCCAACCCTTGCTTCGCTTGCTGACCGTACGGGCCGTTGGGATCCAGCTCAAGCGCTTTCTGGTACGCCTCCACGGTGCCGGGCTGCACCACAACCTCCAACTTGCTGCCAACCTGCTTGTAATCCATGGAGCCAACCAGCGACGCGCCAAGCAGATACCATGCCTGTGCGCTCTTGGGATCAAGCTCCGTGGCTTTCTTCAGCGGCTCGACCGCTTCCTTCATCTTGCCCGCGTTGTACAGGGTAATCCCGCCATTGCGGTACGCCGTCGCCGCGTTCGGCGGATCCAGTTCCGCGCTCTTCTTGTAAGCTTCCATCGCTTCCGGAATCTTGCCCGCGCGCCCGTAAATGCCGCCTAGGTTGTTGTAATACGCCGCCGTCGGCTTCAGTTCAATGGCTTGTTTGTACGCGCTAGCAGCATCATCGGGACGGCCATCGGCATCGTAGGCGTCCGCCAGGCGCGCCCATATAAGGTGAAGATTGGCATCCTTTTCCGGCGCCGCCGCTTTTGCCGCTTCCAGTTCTGTCACGGCTTTGTCGGACAGATCCTTTACCTGCTGTTTTAGCGTATCGCGCTGGTCCGCCGGAGCCTTCGCCAACTCTGCCTTGGCTTGACCCGCCTGACCCAGAAAGCCAACGCCCAAATCAAAGTGCGCCTTCATTCCCTGAAATTTTTGCTTCTCCTCTTCCTGCTTTTTAAGCTGCTCTTGAGTCGCAGCGCCCTGTTTTGCAAGGATGTCCTTGAAATTTGCATCTACCTTTGCCTCTTCGCTACCCCCTACTCGCACCTTCGCCAGTTGGTACGGAGGTTGCTTGTCATTCGGCGGAGGAAACGTCACGATGGTCACGCCGTAGACGCCGGGCCGCAAACCGCCAATGCTGTATTTTCCGTCCTTGTCAGTCTTCGCGTCCTGTTTTACGCCCTGGTCGCTTACGGCTTGCACCCCAACGTCGGCCCACGGTTTCGCATTGATATCCAAAACCGTGCCGGTAATCGTTCCCGTTTGTGCGGCGGCCTTCGGCGCAAACGCGCACGTCAAGGCCATCAACACAATCAATGACACCGCACACGAATTCACGTTTCTCCAACGTAGCATCATGCCCCTCTCCTTTTGCCGCTCGCGAGCCTACCCGTCTCGCGCCGGCGTGCGCCTATTATCTCCAAACCTGGCCCCATGCCAAGCTCAAGGCTTCGCTGCCACCGTCCGCCGGTAAGGAATCGGATCCGGCACCCCAGCTTCGGCGAACGCCCGCAAGCGCAACAAACAACTGTCGCAGGCGCCACACGCTGCATCTTCGCTCTGATAGCAGGACCACGTCAAATGCAATGGCGCGCCGAGTTCCACGCCTCGCCGGATGATTTCGCTCTTCTTCAGCGTGATCACCGGCGTCACAATCTCGATTCTTGTTTCCGGCCGCGTGCCGACGCGTACCAGTTCCTGAAATGCCCGGTAATACTCCGGCCGGCAGTCCGGGTATCCGGAACTGTCCTCTGCGACGGCGCCGATGTAGACAGCCTCCGCGCCAATGGCTTCAGCCCAACTCACCGCCACGGAAAGAAAATGCGCGTTGCGAAACGGCACGTAGGTCACGGGAATGTCGCCGTGCGGCCCGGGAACACCTAGCTCGTCCTCTGGCACCGCAATCTTCCGATCGGTCAAGGCGGAGCCGCCTATGGCGCGGAAATGATCCAATCGCGCAACCAGGCGCTTGCGAATTGCGTAAAAATCGGCGACCTCTGTGAATGCTCGGCGCTCCCGTGCTTCTGTGCGCTGGCCATAGCTCGCGTGCAGCGCTGCGACGTTCCGGGCGCCGTGGCGTTCATGTGCGATGGCAGCCGAGACACAGGAATCCATCCCGCCACTCAGAAGCACCACCGCGCGCCTGCGTATGTTGTTCATGCTTGCTTCTAAACACCCTTTGTTGCCGGATCCCACACAAATTTATGAAGCTGCAGCCCCAACCGCACCGGCAATCCGTCCGCCAGAATCCATTCCACCAGAGTGCGCGGCTGCAATCCCTGCCACTTCCCTTCCGGGTCGTCAAACACGGGAGAAAAAAGAACCGCGCGCACTCTCTGGGCTAGTTGATGCTGCAAGGTGAAGTCGCGTGCAAACTCGTAATCGCGTCGCGTGGAAAGGACAAACTTCACCTCATCCCTTGCACTGATGGCATCGAGATTCTTCATCTCGAAAGTATCGGCTTCCCCGGAGTCCGGACACTTCACGTCCACAATCTTGATGACCTCTTGCGGTAGCCGGCCAACAAACCGTTCACCGCTGGTTTCGATCAGAACGGTGTAGCCCGAGGCGAGCAGTTTCTCCGCCAGCGGATAGATCTCCTCCTGCAAAAGCGGCTCGCCGCCAGTCAATTCCACGAGCGGCACAGTCGCATCCGCAGCGCCCGCACCAGCACGTCGCCCCGCAAGGTCATCGACGCGCGCCAGCACTTCGTCGACACTCATCTTCTTGCCGCCGTGAAAAGCGTACGCGGTATCGCACCACGTGCACCGCAAATTGCAGCCCGTCAGGCGAACAAAAATACACGGAAGCCCGGCGCGCGTGCCTTCTCCCTGAATCGATTTGAAAATTTCGGTGATAAACATGGAATTTAGCGGCTGCCCGTCTATTGCTGGCTTGAGCCTGTCTTGCGCGCCGTCTTGCGGCTCAGCCACCAAATTGCGCCGAAGAAGGCCACCATGGCAGTCACCAGCCGCGGATAACTTGGAGCAACGCCAATGTACCGGAACATGAAGATGTAACCCAAAGCCACCAGGAGCACTGGAACCATGATGATGACAATCGATCGATTCACAGTCCGTCCTTCTTACTCCTACTTCCCGGGGCGGTATTGAGCGCTGGCCGTATCCGTCTCCCACACCACGATATCGCTAACCCGCGCGCCGGCGGGCAACTCCTTCACGTGCCCGGTAACCTCGTCGTAAAAATATTTCGCGAGGTTTTCGGCCGAAGGATTGACGGTGCGAAAGGGCTCCAAATCGTTGATGAACTGGTGGTCCAGGCCGCCGATTATCTGGCGAATCACCCTCTTCAATTCCGTAAAGTCACAAAGCAACCCGATGGAATCGAGCTGCGGGCCTTCGACGGTCACCCGAACGCGGTAATTATGCCCGTGCACGTTTTCGCACTTGCCGCGATACCCGCGGAGCGCGTGCCCGGCCGAAAATGTCTCTTCCACGCTGACTTGAAACATAGTCTGTTCTTCTTAAGCCTCGCGACGATAAATTCTTCTTTTTACTGCTGTTCCAGAAACTTCGCGACATCTCTTAATTCGTGTGTCGTCGCGTACCCTGGCAGGGACTCCAGGAAAATTTTACCATACGCCATCCGCTGAATCCGGTTGTCGAGCAGCGCCAGCACTCCGCGATCGGTCTTCGTCCGAACCAGCCGCCCAAACCCTTGCTTTAGGGCGAGCACTGCTTGCGGGACCTGGAACTCCGAAAACGCGTTGCGCCCATCCTCCTGCAAAGCCTTCACCCGCGCGGCGACAATCGGATCGCTAGGCACCGCGAACGGCAGACGGTCCACAATCACACAGGAAAGTTGCTCGCCCGGTACGTCAACACCTTGCCAAAAACTCGAAGTGGCAAACAACACCGCGCCCGGTGTGTTCTTGAATCGTTCGAGCAGCGCCGAACGTGGCGCCGTGCCCTGCAGCAGTAGTGGAAACGACACGCGCCCCCGTACGCGCTCGAACAAATCGTTCATCTGCGAATAGCTGGTGAAGAGGCAAAACGCGCGGCCCTGGCTCAACTCCAGCAATTTAACGATTTCATCCGCGGCCGCCTCCGAAAAAGACGGATTGCGCACATCCGGAATGGCGCGTGGCATATATAGAAGCGCCTGCTTCCCCCAATCGAACTCCGGTGGCAGCGCTCCTTCCTTTGCGTGATCGAGCCCCAACCGCTGACGGATATATTCGAAGCGGCCGGCGACCGTGAGGGTGGCAGATGTCAGGACAATGGAATCGAATTGTTCAAAAAGCCGACTGCGGAGTACCTGGCTTACGTCAATCGGCGTAGCGGCCAGAAAAACCCCTTTATTTCGGCGCTCGTACCAGTAAACGAAGTTGCGCTCGTGCGATTCGAAGAGAAACGCCAGCTCCTGGCGAATCTCGAAACTTCTGCGTGAAATTCGCAATAACTCTTCCGGCTTCGGCGTCACTGCCGCAAACTCGGTTTCCAGTCCCTTCAGTGCGCTCACCAGAGCGTCGTAGGCTTCGCGATGCTGCTCCAGGAAGGCCTCGCGCTCGTTTCTTTCGAACGAGTAACGGCCGTCGCGCGCGGGAAACGCGTCGAAAAACGTGCGGCTGCGCTCGCGAATACGCTGCGTTCGACGCAGCAGCGCTGGCGTCCCGAGATGCAGCAGCCGCAAGGAGATGTCGGCGTCGCGAGCCAGTTCCTCGAAACGATAGTTCGAAATCTGCCGGCCAAAATAATCGCTCGCTACGTCCTCCATCTCGTGAGCTTCGTCAAATACCACCGCCGAATACTCCGGCAAAATGCTGCCGAAATCGTCTTGCTTCAGCGCGAGGTCCGCGAAAAACAGATGGTGATTTACGATGATCAGATCCGCTTCCTTGGCGCGCTGCTGCATTGCGGTGAGGAAGCATTGCCGGAACTCCGGACATTTCTGTCCTGTGCAGGTATCGCGCCGCGCATCGATTCGCGTCCAAAGCTCCGAATCATCTTGCAGAAATGTGAGCTCTGCGCGATCCCCCGTTTCCGTCAGCTTGGACCACTCCTGAATCTGGCGGAAGGCATCCATCTCTTCCATGCCTTTTAGGACCGGCTGCTCGGCGATCTGGTGCAGCTTCGCGCGGCACAAAAAATTCGAGCGCCCCTTCATCACCGCCACTTTCAATTCCGGAGCAAAGTGTTTCTGCAGAAATGGGATGTCTTTTTGATAGAGCTGCTCTTGCAAGGACTTTGTGGCGGTGGAAATCACCACGCGCCGCCCGCTGCAGATCGCCGGCAGCAGGTACGCTAGTGTCTTCCCCGTGCCGGTTCCCGCTTCTACGACGACGTGATGATGGTTTTCAAAAGCGTCCTGCACCAGTTCGGCCATCTGCAATTGCGCGCGCCGGTGCTCGTAACCGCCGATCATGCACCGCTCGAGCAGGCCGCCAGGCCCAAACACCTCGTGCATCGTCGGCTTATTGTTTTTGCCGGCTGCCAACTCCTCCGAGGACGCTTCGCTTACCTCTGGGTGCGCGTCAGCGTCATCCAGCGGAACATAGCGCCGCTCTGCCGCAGGAATCTCCTCTCTCTGCGCCGCAGATGCGTTCCGTCCCACCGCTGACACTTCGCGCTTTGCCAAATCAATAACCGTCCGACACTCTGAACGTAAGGTCTGACTCCAAAGATAGCACAGTGGAAGACGCCGCCCCGTGGGACCCCGAGGTCAAATGATGCGTGCGAAACCGCACTTTTTACGCAATCGAATTATCTGCTTTCGTATTTAGCGGTTGAACAATCTACATTCCTTTTACATCCATAACTTCGTTAGCAGGCGATAAAATCGTATGCGGGACGTGAGTGCCTGCCCGCGGTAGGCTCGGCACAAACTCTGTCGTGGGGGCCCTGTGGACTTCCGAAACGTTATTGCTTCGCTGCTCTTGCTATCCGCCGTTTCTTTGACCTCGTGCAGCGGCAGGTCGACGAACCCGCCTCCGCCAGGAGGAGGCAACGCGACGCTCAGTGTCACATTAAGGGCAACTCCGCTCAATCCTCCGCCCAATACGAACCTTCTTTCCTTCATCGTCGACATAAACACCATCACGCTGACTTCTTCCACCAGCTCGACCGTAAATATCCCTCTGAACGCCACCAGTATTGGCGTCGATCTTACCAGGCTGCAAAGCGACTCCGCCTTTCTTGGCACGTCGGCAACCGTCCCTGCGGCATCCTATTCCAGCATCACCGTCAGCATTTCGAATCCTGTGGTTACCTTCTGTACGCAAACCACAGGCGTCGCCGGTTGCGCTGCCGGCAGCGTGACGACAATTTCCGGGGCCGCTGCGGCGCCGAAAATCACCTCCGCGCCTTTCCCTCTCACGTTGACCGCAAACCAGAAAACCGGCTTGGCGATCAATTTCAATCTCGGCAATGCGCTGACCGTGAGCACCTCCCAACTCCAAGTGGTCACGGCGGTGAACCTCGCTGCCGCCAACGTGGTGAGCGCAAGCGCTCTGCCGCCGACTGTAAGCAGCCTCCCCGCAGGCCAACTCGATTTTGTGGAAGATGTCACGGGCGTAGTAACGGCGGTCAATACCACAACTCACTCCGTCACGGTGCACACCGCAACGGGCGAGTCGCTCACGGCTCTCGCGAACTCCTCCACCGTCTTTTCGCCCAACTGCTTGGCTTTTAACCTAAGCCTGACGTTTTCTTCCTGCGTTGCGCAAGGGCAGGTCGCGAGCCTGGACATGGCTCTGAATTCCGACGGAACGTTCACGCTGCTCGAGTACGATCCGCTGTCGCTCACCGCGGGGGACTGGATCGAAGGCATCGTCACAGCTCCTCCTTTCTCGTCAACACAATTTTCTCTGGTCACCAACGATCTCGTGCTTGCGACCTCCGGCAGCTTAATTAGCCCTGGCCTGCTGGGCGCTCCGCTGAACGCCACGCTAGTGACGAATCCCAGTCCTTTTCTGGTCGATAGCAAGGGGCTTACGATTCCTGTGAACAATTTTACCGGCAGCACGAGCGCCTCGATTTTTCTGCCCGGGCAAACCCTGTTTGTGCACGTAACCGCTTTCACCGCCGCCTCCGGCAGCACGCCTGCGAGCGTCAGCGTTGACAGGGTGTATCTCCGCTTTACGCGCGTCTCCGGCACCGTCGCGAGCACTGGAACGCAAGCAAGCTTCACTATCCAGAACCTTCCTTCCTTCTTCGGAATAACGATCCAGCCTTTGGTGGAAATCACGCAGGGTGCGCCGCCGAGCATCCCGGCCACCAATTTCGATGGCGTGAGTGCGGCCACGGGGCTTAGCAACCCGCAAACCGTTTCCATTCAGGCTTTGTATTTCGGTCAGACGACATCGATGCCGTTCAGCGCCGCCAAGGTCCGCGTGCCGTAACGGATTTCACCGCCTCCGCAGAGGCAAAACGGGCCGGCCCGAATTAAATCGAGCCGGCCCGGTCCTTTTCTATTTCCTGTTCTGAGTAGGTCCGCCAGTAATCGGCTTTAAGCCGGCTGCATGCCGCCCACGGTCGTATTAGGCGGCAGCGGCGATGTGTACGGGCCGGACGGTGCGCTAGCCGCAAGAGACGGCTGGAAGCGATTGTACAGGGCCAGGGAAATTGCGCCCAAGCCCCACAAAATGATGCCAAACTTGATCCACCCTCCCGCTCCCGGAATCACCGTGGCCAGACGCACGATGATCAATCCAACGGCCATTCTTCCGATGAGCGGCCACGTCTCTCGCGTGCGCCCCATCAACCACTGCCCCACTACGGCTCCCACGATAACTTGCGCAAAGTACAGCGCCGCGTACCAGATGAAAAATGCGGAAATCCCCACGAACAAGCCCACTATGGTGACACACGCAATTAATGCCGCGATCGGGACACCAAAGAAAACCAACACCCCCAACCCAAACGAAGCGCCGTAACGTTCCGCGCTTGCCACGGCGTCAGCCGCAAAGCTCGGCATCAACTGGAACAAGACCAACCCGAACAAAACGAAGGCCGCCAGCCAGATGAGCTGCCAGACGTAGTAGTGTCCTTCCATGTATTGAGGCTTGTGCTCCAGCTTGTGATAGTCGACGGGCGAAGCAAGCTTGGCCTGGGGCGAAACTTCCGGTTCTTTATCTCCCTCGTAACGAATGGGGCCGGCAACTTGCGCAGAAGAGTTGATCGTCAGCAGCTCTCCCTTCATTTTGATGGCGCCATCGACCTTGCCTGACAACGTCAGATGCTTTCCAAACATGAACAAGTCCCGACCGAGGCTCCCTTCCAAGTTCAGGTTCTCCACAAATATCGTCAAGCTCCCGCCCACTTTTGCGGCCGGTTCCAGATTCACCACCTCGTCGAAGGTTAAAACGTTCTTTCCAACCGTGCCTCGGATCGCTAGCGTGTTCCCAGCTGCTCGGACGTTTCCGTCCACCTGCCCGTTGATCTCAAGAAGGTGCGTGGCGCCGATTACATCGCCCTTGACGTGCCCGGTTATGTAAACGTCGTGTCCGAACGCAAAGACGTCACCATCGACTGTGCCATCGATGCGCACGCGTTCGCCGAACAGAAAAATATCACCCTTGATTGTTTCGTCCGATGCAACTACGACCGACTCGCCTTTGCGCGTCTCCGAAGCCATTGCGGAGGCCGGCTGGAGCAACAAGGCCGCGCAGAATCCGGCCAGGACCAGCGCCAGCGCCGAACCACGGCGTACGCGCTTGCGGAAGAACGCCACGGCGAATCCCGCCAGCGTCACCAGCGCCAGCACCTCCAACAATGTGACCATCGATTGCCATCCTTTCCAGAAGGCGCCTTGAAAAATGAGCAAACTCAAAAGATCGGATCCGCCAAAACCTGCTTGCTGCAACTGCGTCTGCCATGGCTCAACGTAAGTGGTGTACAGCGCGTAGACTCCGGTTGCAGCAAGGCCGAACGCTACCGTCCAGATCCATTGCATCGATCTGCGCGCCCGCTCCTGAAACCGCGCGAGCCTGGCGGGCAGCGCTTCCTCTTCCTCCAGCATGGCTCGCGTCAGCAAACGCGATTCGCGCTCTAGTGCGCGGAGCAACGTGCGACATGCGGCGCAGTCCTGCGTGTGAGCGGAAACCTCTTGCGCGCGGGCGCGGTCGAGTTGCCGCTCGATATACAACAAGCAGGTCATTTCGTCGAGGTGCTGCATCGCTGCGCCACCCGATAAATTATCGGTTTCCGTCACGAATTCCCTCCCGCGGCCAGCGCGCCGGTTTGTCCGAGCGCCTGGCGCAGTTCATGCCGCGCGCGTAGTAATACCACTCCGACGAAGGCGCGGCGCACTCCTAACGCATCGGCAATTTCGTCGTAGCTCATATCCGAGTAGTAGCGCATCACCAGTGCCATGCGTGCGCGCGCTCCCAATTTGTCCAGCGCGCGCCGTACCTCTTCGCTGGTCCGTTGTTCGATCAGTCTGTCCAATTGATTCGGATCGGGATGCTCCAGCGGCACATTTTCCAAATCCTCGGTCTCTTTGTCCTGGCGTGTTTTGCGCCGGCGCAGAACGTCCCAGCAATGGTTGGCCGCCACCTTATAAAGCCAGGCCGAAAAGGACCGGCTTTGGTCGTACTGGAGCAGCCTGTTGTCGCGCATCAACTTCGCGAAAATGTCCATCGTGGCGTCTTCCGCGTCTTCCTTGGATGGCAGCGCCCTACGGCAGAAGCGGAAAATGGCGGGCGCATACTCCCGGTAAAGCACTCCCCAGGCATCGGCATCCCCTGCCCGTGCCCGAGCAATCGCCTCCGTAGGCTCCGTCTTTCCCGGCGCGCTCATCCGCTCTGGTCTCGGCGCATCCATAGACTAGTACGCAGCATACACCGCAAAAATTACACATTGCTATGGCACCGCACTGTAGCAGAAGTCGGAGCTTCTGAAAGCCTGAATGTCGAGGGATTGAATTGCCGCCGAGGCACCGAGACACAGAGAGAGAGATTCGGAGTTGGGGGGATCCGTAACTGAATTGCAAACAGGGGCGCGAAAAAGAGACTGGATGTTGTTGATTCCAAAGGAGCGATTTTTGCGGTACCCCCACCCCCGGTGTTTTGGAAAAAGAGGCTGGATTTGTTTGATTCTAAAGGAGTTGACTTTTTTGGCGACGACAAAGAG
>Ga0209648_10006011_pt1 | contig 10448 bp, 9 predicted proteins | sample GraSoi2013_115cm_FD_185830 | JGI IMG/M metagenome (GOLD analysis project Ga0209648, IMG submission 185830) | Grasslands soil microbial communities from the Angelo Coastal Reserve, California, USA - Sample 9_17_2013_115cm (SPAdes) (version 2) | ecosystem: Environmental > Terrestrial > Soil >...
GCTGCCGGAGAAACGCCTTCTCCCCAAATGGTCGCGGCGGCCGGCGAAACCGTGGGCCTGGCGCCGGGCGTGGCATTAGCATGTTTCGCTACCGTGATCCTGGGCGTTATCCTCTTCGTTGCCGTAGGGATCAAAGAAAATGGGCTGGCGCGCCTGCATGCTGAAAATCCGCCCGAAGTGCTGGCAAAAAAATCCCGCGAAATTATTTCCAGCCTGGGTTATCCAGGCACATCCCTCGACAAAGCGGATGGCTTCAATTATGACAACGATTTTCTGACCTACATCGAGAAGAACCCTTCGCAACATCCGCAGTGGAATCGCGTGCTTTCCGAGCAGCCGCCCGTGCTTCGGTATTGGTTTCGGCAAAGTCCTCGCGAAATGAGCCCCGATGGCTTTTGGGGCAATTCCTTCACTCCGAATGTCGTTACCTTCTCCGACCCGCCCACCACACTGTCAGGAATGATTAATGTTCAACTCGACCCCGAAGGCCATTTGCTTTATTTCCAAGCCCTCCCTCCTGAAAAAGAAGAGAACCCGCAACCCTCCCGCGCCCCCGATTGGCTTCCCCTATTCAACGCCGCGGGACTCGACGTTGCACAATTCCACTCCGTCGAATCCTCGTGGGATTCGCTGGCTTCTGCCGACACGCGCGCCGCCTGGGACGGCGTCTGGTCAGGCAGTGGCCGACCTCTGCACATCGAAGCCGCCGCGCGCCGCGGCAAGCCTGTCTTTTTCTCCCTCATCGGCCCGTGGACAAAACCAAAACTCATGAGCCAAGACGTGCGCACTAGTGCGGACAAGACCAGCCAAATCATCGGCCTCTGCATCGCGCTGGCTCTGATCGCGGGAAGTTTGTTTCTCGCGTATCGCAATCATTCGCGTGGCAAGACTGACCGCCAGGGGGCCCTGCGCCTCGCCTCGCTCGTTTTTGCCATCGAACTGTGTGTTTGTCTCTTTCGTTCTCACTTCGTCCTCAGTTTTGACACGATCGGCCTGTTGATCATGGCCGTCAGCACTGGCCTCTTTATGTCCGCCTTTATCTGGGTGTTCTATCTTGCTCTCGAGCCTTATGTCCGCCGCAATTGGCCGCAGATGATCATTTCGTGGACCCGTTTGATCAGCGGACGCTTGCGCGATCCGTTGGTCGGCCGCGACCTTCTCTTTGGCGTCCTCCTTGGCGTCACCTGGCTTTTTGTCCTGGCGGTTGGCAGTTTCTTTCTCATTCGGGCCGGCGATCGCCCGCTGCTCGCAAACGAGGAGTTCCTCCAGGGATTTCGTGAATCGGTGGCCGTTGGGCTTGCCAATATCGTCGGTTCGATCCGGACGACCCTAATCTTTTTCTTTCTGCTCGTCCTTCTGCGCGTGCTGGTGAAGAACCGTTGGGTGGCCGCTGTGATATTTGCACTGCTATTTACCGTGCCGAAAGTCTTGGGCAGCGATCATCTTTTAATTGAGACGCCCGTCTGGCTCATCGTTTACGCCATCGCTGCGTTTACCGTAGTGCGCTTCGGATTGATCGTTCTGGCGATGGGTGTGCTTACGGTCGACGTTCTCCTCAACGTGCCCATGACTCTGGATTTCTCCTACTGGTATGCCGGCCGGTCGCTCAGCGTGGTTCTTGGTTTCGTGCTGATTGCCGCCTGGGGGTTCTACACTTCACTCGGCGGCCAGCGGCTTTGGAAGGAAGATCTCTTCGAATAGCCCAAATCCCTTCGCTGCTCTCAGGGGGACTCGCCCGCCTCGCACTTGCTCCGCGACCAGACCGACGCGCAAAATGGGTCGTGCGCCTTGCGGACTCATCCTTGGGCGAACACAACTCGTCGCTTTTCGCCTGATCCGTTCCCGTTCGGAAAGGACTGAAATCCCTCCACGACTTTTTGCAGGGCGGCCGCCTGCTCATGCGTCACGCGAAAGTTCGTACCTCGCGCGCACCGCAGGATACTGAGGCCGGCCAATTCCGGCCGTGACAACAAGTACTTCCGTGAAATCACAGGTTCGAGTCGCTTGAGCATTCGGAGCTTTACGCGAAGCTGATTGCCCGCGAACTTCTCGGTCTCTCGAATGAAAGGAAGCTGTTCCGGCTGGCTCTGGCTGAATACGCGGTGCCTCGGCGACCTCTGCCAATCCAATGATTCCTCTACGCTGTCCCTATCGAAAATGTTATCCAGCGCGAACGCCTTTAAAATCAGCGACATTCAAGAAGATGAAACTGAGGTGTGGCTAACCAGGCGATCGATTGGAACTTCCAGAGGAATATTCAGTTCCTCGAGGACTACCTGCAGATCGACCCAGCGACGATCTCGGCAGCCAGTCGCGAGATAGCCCTTGCGCATGTTTCGACAAAACCGGGCTCGACGGTCGAACAACTATTGCAACTTACCAAGGATAAGATTCCAGCAGACGACATCTTCGCCATGATCGCAGCAAATTCCCTTACGTTAACTTGTGGGCGGCACCGCTCGCGGAACCGTCGCGAGTTGAAGTCTTCGCGAGTTCGGACGCGGCCACAAAGCTAAAGAGTAGCGACGTTCAAAAGCCAGAGATTTTTCACTTAACCACTCTACGCTGCGGGAGCTTGGCAAGCTGGGACGGCCGACTTTCCCCTGCCACCGTATCAATTTCGCCAGAGACACGCTCAATTCCAGCAGAGAGCGCCCCGCCAAGCGCGGGGCAGGCTAGAGAGGGCAGCCAGGACCAACGCCGAGGAGCCAGGTGAGACACCGCCAGGTGTTCACAGGGCGAGGCGCGAACGCGTCGCGGTCCAGGCGAAACGTCAGGCTGACGCCGCGGCTCCCGACCGCGCGCAGCCGAGGGGCGCCGATGCGACGGAAACGGTCGGAGCACAAAGGATCAAGCAGGGTGTTCTCGAAGTTGCGCGTGTTGGCGAAGGCGTCCAGTTGTAGCCGCCCGTTCCAGAGGCCGAAGACCGGCACGCGCGTCTGCCGAATGAAGGGAGTCTTAACGACGTCCGCCTGGAAGAGGCGCTCGAGTTTGTGGTCGCGGTTGCGTATGGCGGCAAGCAGGAAAGAAAAACGGGAAGGTTGCTGATCGAGCGAGAGGGCCTTGACAAAGGGCTCGCGGGGCAAGCTGGCCGAGGCCGCAGTCACCACGACGACGGGGCTGGTGCGTTCCGGCGTCACGGTCAAACGTGGGCCGGTCTGCGCAGTCGTCGACAAGCAACTGCTCAGCAAGACCCCACACGCCAAAAGGAGGCAATTTTTCACCGGGGAACTGGGAGCAACTTGCCTTCCGTCCCGTTCTGGGCCCGTGGCAGTGCCGGAGGCCAAGCGCAAGACGCTGAAGCGTCATGGGTTGCTGGAGACCAGTCCTTGCGGAAATCATAGAAAAGAGCGAAGTCCGTGCCGCCTCCTACCTGAACTCGTTTGCCTTCTCCTGGCACTTACGCGGCCATTAAGGCTTGCAGGCGGGACAGTTGTGGCTGCGGCGCGAGTTGTTGTTTCGCCCATGATTCCTTGGGATTTCCCGTCCCGCTACGATTCTGCGATGCGCAATCTGGTCATTCTTTCCTTCTTCTTGGGGTGTATGGGTTCTTCGGCTCTTGCCGCAATTGCGCTTTTTCGGAGTAGAATAAACTCATGACCCAAGAAGCCGCGGACCTTTTGAAAAAAGCGCTCTCTCTCCCCGTATCAGAACGTGCCGACCTTGCTGGCTCTCTCATCGAGAGTCTGGACAATACGCAGGACGAATCCGTTCAAGCTGCCTGGGACGAAGAAGTAGCCCGCCGTATGGCCGACATTGACTCCGGTGCCGTCAAGCCGGTTTTGCATGAAGACGCTCGTCGCCGCCTCTTGTCCGCTCTCGAATGAGCGCTGCCTCATTCTCCTTTCATCCGGCCGCCATCGAAGAAGCGATCTTCGCTGCGCGCTGGTACCGTGAGCGCAGCCCTTTGGCCGCGACGAGATTTGTCGCCGAACTCAATCAGACGATCGATAGAATCTTAGAAGCACCGCATCGCTGGCCGCGTTCCGCACACGACACCCGCAAACTCAAGCTCCCCTGTTTTCCCTTCTTGGTGATTTATCGAGAAGTGGAAGAATCCGTCCTGGTCTTGGCCGTGGCCCACGGCCATCGCCGGCCAGGCTACTGGAAAAGTAGATTCTAAGTGTCCGTGCTCCATTCCCGAACCTGCAGCGACAATTGCTAGCTATGGTACGCAAGAATTCCATCCGGCTCCCATCTGACAGAGATGTTGGCACTTATTTGTTCGGCTTACGTGACTTCGAAAACCCGGGAAGCCAGAGTGCTGGCAGAAAATACCCCTCAGCCTGACTGACCCTGTGTCATCCTGAAAGCCCATGCTTCGATTCTTTCCGAACGCTAAGCGCTCACTGGATTCTCTGCTTATCTTGATCACCGATCTGGTCACGGACGGGCTTCTTTTCTTCCGTCTCCTGTTCCGCTCGCGCACAGCCCTCAGCGCGGAAGTCCTGTTTTTGCGAAAGCAGCTTGCCTTCTATCAGGAGAGACAGGTCCAACCAAGACGATTGAACGACTCCGCCCGTTTCTCCCTAATTCTCTGGTCTCGCCTATGCAATTGGAAAGAGGCTTTGGTGATCGTCAAACCCGAGACCCTGATCGGCTGGCAGCGCAAGAGTTTCCAGTTGTTTTGGAAAGGGAAGTCGCAAGCCGGTCGGCCACGAATTCCTGAGAACATCCGCAAACTCATCGTGCAGATGGCACAAGAGAATCCGACTTGGGGACAAGCGCGCGTGTCAGCGGAGCTGTCGGTGAAGCTGGGTATCTACGTTTCTCCGCGCACGGTGCGCGCCTATTGGCCTCCCGAACCGGAGCGACGAGGCCGTCGGAGGACCTCTTCGCAGAACTGGAGGACGTTTGTCCGCAATCACGCCCAGTCAATCGTCGCCTGTGATTTCCTGGTCGTGGTGACCGCTCGGTTTCGAACTCTCTATGTGTTTCTCCTGATGGAGGTCGGGACACGGCGCATCGTGCATTGCAACGTCACCGCACATCCAACGGCCGCGTGGACTTTGCAGCAGCTTCGCGAAGCGATCCCCAGCGATCATTCCTACCGTTTCCTGATCCATGACCGTGATTCGATCTTCTCGGCAGAGGTGGACCAGCAGCTCAAAGCTTTTGGATTGCGGGTGCTGCACACGCCCGCGCGAGCGCCAAAGGCAAACGCCTATTGTGAAAGATTAGTGGGAACTATGCGCCGGGAATGTTTGGATTTCATGATTCCGTTGGGCGAGAAACACCTGCGCAGAATCCTGGCGGAGTGGGTTACGCATTACAACCAAGGGCGCCCCCATTTGAGCCTCGGACCGGGGATTCCTGAGCCTGCTGCAGTGTTCCTACCGCTGCAAGGTCACGACAGACATACCTTCGCCCAAGACTGCAAAGTCGCGGCGCGCGCGGTTCTCGGTGGCCTCCATCACGAATACCGGTGGGAAAGGATCGCTGCGTGAAGGGCCGATTGCTCCGATGACTGCAGCGCCGGCGCTACACTGAGCAATTCCCGTCCACTTGAACCACGGTGGCACACAACTCCAATCGTACCAAGTTCATCTCTACCGCTGTCTCGAGTCCAACGATTGCGGGCGGCTCCTTCTCAGGCAACAATGCGTATATAAAGGTTAAACGGTTGTTTGCCGGTTGCCCATTGTATCGGTCAACTTCGAAGCTAAACGGAATTTTTGCGCAGCACAGGTCGAAAGAACAATTCGCCAGGCACAGCGTCCCCGAACCAGAACAGTAGATTTACAATCGAGATTGCGGCGACATGGGGGCACAGTTTTCCCTTACCCACAGTTGAAGCTACCAGTCCGAGCAATGCGGTCAGAAAACCGAACCGTATCCTTCGGCGTCGCCCAACCCGGATCGCAGTTGGCAGGACGGACAGGTCCAGCAAATCCAGCGCGTTCCGAATGCCGGAAACAACGGAGATCATTGGGAATACGAATTGATCTCCAATGGATTTGCTCGCGGCACACCCGCTCGGCATGCCCCCAAGCGGACTGGCACCCATAGCTAAGCCGTCGTTCCACAAATTTTAGACTGCGGCCGCTTTCGCCTTTTGAACAGGTTTACCGTATTTCTCGACTAACTCACGTTCTGCTTGTAGCCAATCTTTCGCATCCTGTCCATGAGCGCCACCGCGTTCGACGTAGATCTGGTATGCGCGCAATTCGATTTCTTCACGTGTGGGAGCCCCCGAGGCAGTCTGCGGTTGGCTCTCCGAAGAGGATTTTTCTGTCGGCTTGTTCATAACTCCTCCCTTGGTGACTCGGGCCTTCAGGAGAAGGCCGAATCGAAGAGCCTCCTGCAGGCCACCCTTACCCCGCGTAGGCGTGACCTGCTGGGAGGCGCAACCTCTAGGTCGTCGCAGCAGCAGCGGCCTGTTCCAGAATCTTCACCGCCTTGCCCACCTCCGCGACTCCGAAGATCAGGAAGGTGGCGTTGGTGTTGGGTTCGGTTCCGCAGTAGCCGTAGTTTATGTTGATCCCCGCGTCGCCGAGCCGAGATGACGCACGCCCCAACTCCCCGGGACGATGTGCCATTTTGACCTGCGCAACGTCGGTCTCTTTGTAATCACTGCGTTGACGGTCCAGAGCGGTCTTAGCTTTGTCCGGATTGTCCACAACGAGACGGACAGAGCCCTTGCCCTTTTCGTGAGGGAACTGTTGATACGCGAGAATGTTGACGCCTCCTTCGGCGAGAGCCTGGCAGAGTTTGCCAAGCGTTCCAGGCTTGTCCTCTAGGCTGATAGTAAATTCCTTTGCCGTCGGCATGTTGGGTAACCTCCTTCAACTGTGTCTCGGAAACGCCGGCCGCGCGTTCCTTGGAAATCGGAAAATCCCTGGTTTCGAATGGAAGAACGCAAGCGACGGTTTCCTTTGTAATCTTGGACCGGTGGGGCCGAGTGGGCAAGGGAGAGCTGGGCGATTACAGCTGTGATATGCACCGTGCATTCACACCTTTTCCACAAGGGCGGACAGGAGTACCTCACTCGTTCGCATCACTAATCTGTGGTCTCGATAATTTCCCCCTGAGTGGAGAAAGCTGGACAAAAACCAAAACTTAAGATTCCGCCCTGCCGTACATGGCTGCCACAATAGTGACAATTTCGATCCGTGCTATTTGCCACATGGCGATTGAAGAGGCTGCATCAATTGGCCACTCCTCTGGTCCGAGACAAAATTAACAGCCAGAGCACAGGAATTAACCGTTCTTGTCGTGCAGGGCAAGGGCTCTCTCCTAGCGGCCGATCCGTCGTTTCAGGATTCTCTCCAATTGTCTTCGAAAGCAAAAGGTTGCCGCTGTCCCGCCGACTGCGGGCAGCCGACGCCTAAAAGCCTACTGCACCACCGCCAACAGTGGTGGAAGGTTCCGCAAAGGTTGGCAAAGGTTCCGCCTTTGGCATTGCTCTGGCCGCTGTGCGACAATCACCGTGGTCCACCACGCGGTGATTGCTGCGGAGCTAATGCAGGGCGCTCCGTCGATTCTGTGCACGGATTCGACGAACTCGCGGCCGTCTCCATGCTAGCCGTACGCCAACGCATTTCGCATCCCCCGCGTTAGGCGTCCTGCCAGATGCGGCGATTGATGGTTGCACCTGTATAGCTCGGTGGGCTCGGTGGTTATTCTGAAGGTGTCATGCGTACTAACCAGCAGCTTGAATTCCTCAAGGAGTTCGAAACCTCGCGGGCGCCAAACCCACTTTTCTGTCACCAGGAGTTTCTGGAAAAGCTGGCTGAACATGGCAGGGATGCACTTGGGAGGCGGGCGGCCTTTCTGATGCAACGCCTGTCGGTCGATGTCCGCCGCCTGCACTACAAGGCGACTTCTGGCATCAACCGCGGTTGGCGCCGATCACGGCTCTGTGGCAGCCAGGCCAGTCATTTTTACGCTTGGTGGGCTCCCAAGAATGCCATTCCGTTGAAGGAGTCCGGCGAGTTTTCCGACGTCCCCGACGGAGCGGTCTTTCTGCGCGACATCCGCCATCATGATGATCATTCTGCGTTGACGCCGCAGTCGTTCAATACCCACTACATGCCGGTGACGGTCCGTGATCTACGGCGCGAGGAATATGCTCCTCTGCCCTGGACGCAGCCGCAGGAGCGGTTTGCTTCGGCCCGCCAACCGGTGCGACTTCTCAAGGGCCATCCCGGTTCCGGCAAGACCAGCGCTCTCTGGCACGCAGCCGATTTGGCTACTACGGAGCGCGGGCTATATGTGACGTATTCCCCGGATTTGGCTGCGCTGGCCCGCGAGTACTTCGACCGCTTCTGTTCCGCACACAAGCACTTCGCTGTGGTCACGTTGCCCCATCTGGTCCGGCAGATACTCGGGTCGACCGCCCAAGTGGTTGCCGAAAGCGAAGCCCGACAGCGCTTCGTGCGCGACGTGGCACCTTTTACCCGGCTCCTCGGCGTTTGGGCACATTGCCCGACGGCTCTGTACGACGAATTGCACGCGCATCTGGCCGGGGAAGCGCTTCCTGTTGCCATCGGCCGTTTCGCCGCATGTAAGAATGCGCGGGTCACGGACCAAGCCTATCGGGAACGGCGCAGGCGATCACTGGGCCAGACCGCGGTGACAGCAGCACTGGAGACCGCACGGCGTCTGGAAAGCTCTAATGCCATCCCTCTTGCCGAGCGCTATTTCCCGGAACTGGCGCTCGCCTGGCAGGCCGTCGAAAAACTACGCAACGGCACCACCGGCAGCCGACCAAGCGCTAGTCCCGAACTGTTCGATGTTGACTGCATTGCCGTCGATGAATGCCAGGACCTGACGCCCATAGAGGCTTGGCTGATCGTGGAACTTGCCTCCCGGGCTCGAGAAAGACGTCGCGCACCCATGGCTTTGCTGCTGGCCGGCGATGAGGCACAGACCGTGCGTCCCACGGACTTCGAGTGGGGTTGGCTGAGCGATCTGCTGCATGCACAAGTCGGTACTCCGGCAGACTACAAGCTCTCCGCGAACCTACGTAGCCCGCGCCGCATCGCGGCGCTGGTAAATCGTGTTTGGGACCTTTACTCTCACGTGGAGAAGCAGGAGCGGCCCAGCGGCAGCGGTTACGCAGAGATAGAAGATGACGCCACCGACCAGATCCTCTACTGCACGGCCACGGCCGGCGCCGAACTGGACGAGTTGCTGACCTCGCTTTCCACCCGCGAGGGCATGGCCCTCATCACTCTGGAAGACACGGTTCCCACCTACGTCCCTGAAGCGGTGCGCAAAGCCGTACTCACGGTTTCCGAGGTGAAGGGACTGGACTTCCACTCCGTGTGCGTGCTCGATGCCGGTCGTCATATCGAAAGTGTGCAGCGTCAGGATTGGCGCCAGCGGGCGGACTCTGACATTGAAGATCTGCAGAAGCGCCTGGCGATCGACCAGTTACGGGTGGCCGTCAGCCGTCCCGCCGAACGGCTGATCTGGCTCGACGTCGGTCCGACCGATCAAATTGTTTGCCAGAGCATCGCGTTTCTCAATGGCGGGCCGGTGGAAAGCGGCGTGTCATCCTGTGTCCCCGCGGCTCTGCTTAAGACCATCGAGGAAGATGAATTGGATCTGGAAGAGCGCGTACAACGTTGCCAAGCTGATGCCCGGCAATATCTACGGGTGAAGCCGGAAATCGCATGGTCACGGGCGCAACAGGCCGTTACCCTGCTTGGACCGCTTAGTTCTCCCGTCGCGGTGACGGACGAGGCGACCCGCGATGCCGTCTATCTCACGCTGGCAGAAATATGCTTCACACTGGGAATTCGCAATACCCGGCTCGCTCCGGAGTTGGGCAGACCGGATCCGTTCTACGAAGCTTGCCGGGCGGCATATCGTGCGCGCCGCCATGGGCTGGGGGCGATCATCAGTGCCATCGGGCATGTTCATCGTCCGGGCCATGAGAGTCGACTCCAGACATTGGTGCAGTTTGCCCAGGTTCTTACCGAGTGCAAGAGCGAGATCGAACCTTGGCTTCTGATCGAGATCGCGACAAAAACCAACGTCTGGGTAGAAGAGCTGGAGTCGGGCCTGGTGGACGGCCATAACGCAGAGATGCTGCTCGATCTGTTGCCATCGTTGTATGAAGTTCTAGATCTTCCGGATCGGCTTGGCCGTGTGCAAAGAATACGGCAGCGCGCGATCCACATGCTCGTCAAAGACGGAAAGTTTACAACTGCTCTGGCGGTGCTGGGCACGTTGGCGGAGCGCCAACCAGAGCTGGAAGCAATTTGTCTGCAGGGTAAAGGCGATTTTCGTGGTGCGGCGCAGTGTCATATGGCTGAAGGAAAGCTGAAAGAAGCCTTGACCTGTTATCGCTCGATCCCTGATCTGCAAGAAGCACTCAAGCTGGTCGGCCAGATTGGCGAACACCCTGCGGCAGAATCGTTGCAGTGGATCTCCAAGCTGCAACGATTGGTTGCGGAACGGCCAGAGAAGTTCACCCAGATAGTGACCCCCGCGGAGAG
>Ga0209648_10006012_pt1 | contig 10447 bp, 9 predicted proteins | sample GraSoi2013_115cm_FD_185830 | JGI IMG/M metagenome (GOLD analysis project Ga0209648, IMG submission 185830) | Grasslands soil microbial communities from the Angelo Coastal Reserve, California, USA - Sample 9_17_2013_115cm (SPAdes) (version 2) | ecosystem: Environmental > Terrestrial > Soil >...
CATTTTCCCGCCGAGCCCGAAGGTGCCCCGGGTCTGGCGAAGCTTGTACTTCGATCCGTAAAGAACCTGGCCGAACGCTGACGGGATGATGTCCCCGGGAACGCCTATGCCGTTGTCCTCGATTCTGAGATCATAGACTCCGGGACCATCTAGTGGTCCAGATTCATGAGAGAGTCTAACATAGATGTCTGGAGGAATGCCTCCGGTCTCGCAGGCGTCAAGCGAATTCTCGACAAGTTCCCTGATCGTTGAGTAGATGGATCTTGATGGGCTGGTGAAGCCTGCGATGTCTCGGTTTCTGTAGAAGAAGTCGGCCGCGCTTATCTCCTGGAAGACTTCGGCGACTGTCATGCTGCGGCCGTTACGCTTTTTTCTTGGCTGGCTCTGACCCTTCCCACAGTCCTAGAGCTTTCTCCTTCTTGACTTTCTTTCTCCTCTTCTTAAGAATCTTATACACGGTCCCGTGCTGCCTTCCTTCGATCAGTTTCTCCAACGCGTCTTTAGCCATTGAGACAGCTTCGAAGGTCCCGATGATCGAGATCGTGTGCCCGCTGACGGAGATGAGGGTTCCTGTCAGTTCCTCGATATTCCGTCGAGCTCTTCCCTCCTTGCCAATGATACGGCCGTCGACCCGTCGGATTTCAGCCTCGTTCTTTCCAAAGTAATCATGTAGATCAACGATGTCGAAGGTATAGTCCTCGTTGAAGAGAGAGAACGCGCGGGGCGGGGAGAATCCCCGTCCAATCGCTAGAACCATGTCTTTTGCTCTCAGTGCGTAGGACGGATCGGGAGAATCGGGTTTTACTCCAATATCGACGGACCCGGACTCGCTGTCAATCTTCAGATCAACAAACAGCTTCTGCTCGATCGTTGACTTCACTGATCCTTTTGGTCCAACAAGTACTCCGATCCTCTCTTTCGGGATCATAGCGTTCATTCTTGTTTCTGACATCATTCTATCTCCGGAAACACCTTTTCGAACGGGCGGGTCTTGACCCCTAGTCCTTCGAAGTAGTGGTTCAAGTTTTCTACGTCCCTCTTCAAGAACAGCTTCGCCTCCGGATGCTCCATTGTTACTGCTTGGGCAAAATCTATGAAAACCGGGTATCCGTCTGGAACCAGGATATTGTACTCGCTTAGATCTCCATGAACCAGCTTCACCTTATCGTGGAGGTCCTTCAGCATTTCCAAGGTCTTCTTGTACCAGCCAGCAGGCGCTTCAAGGGGAACCTCGCGGAGGTGCGGGGCGGATTTTCCATCTTTTCCGATAAATTGCAGGAGGATGACGTTTTTTTCCACGTATATCGGTGCGGGCACAGTGATGGCCTTACCAGCTAGCTCCAGGTTCTTGTACTCTTTCAGAGCCCACATGTCAACAAGAGATCTCGTGTCGTGAGGAATGTCCTTGAATCTAGGATCACCCTCAATGTACTTCAATCTGCCCTGTCTGAAAATGTTAGAGGATGTAAGGAAGATCTTGACTGCCACCTCCTTGCCTTCCGGGTCGAGTCCGTGATAGACCCGGCTCTCTTTCCCTGCTTTCAGGACCCCCGTTATTTCTTTCAGCTTTCCGATGTTGAGAATTTTCAGGATTGTCAGAAGTGTCCGTTTGTCAAAGACTTCTTCGAGAGTCTCCAAATCCTCGCTAGACTTTATCCTGAAGCGTCGCTCCCGGTCGTATCTCTCCTCACGTTTCTTGAGTTTCTCGTCGATCTTTTCAGACAGAAGCGTCACGCAACCGATTATCGTCTCCGAATTCTAGGAGCTAGGCTGAGGTACAGTGAGACCCAGGTAGAGTCTGCCAAGTTCCGGATGTTCAAGCAACGCTTTAGCCGATCCCTGGAAAATGGTCGTACCATTGACTAGCAGATATGCTGTGTGGCCAATTTGGAGAGCTCGCGTTGCGTTTTGCTCCACAAGAAGGATTGTGATGCCAGAATCCTTGGAAAGGTAAGTTATCGTGTTGAGAACTTCCGTAGCTAGGATCGGAGACAGATTTGCTGTGGGCTCGTCGAACATTATCGTATTTGGATTCCGCAGCAAAGCCATGCTCATAGCCACCATCTGTCTTTCTCCACCGCTCAAATGGGAAACTCTGGTGTTCATGTACGATGTGAGCTTTGGAAAGATCTCGAGCGCTCTCTCTTTTCTCTTCTCGAAGTCTTGAGTTCCGACTGTGTAGCCAGCCATTTTGAGATTCTCATCCACAGTGAGTTGCGTGAAGGTACTCTCCGTCTGAGGAAGATAGGCTATGCCAAGCCTGGCGATCTCGTGTGGCGCAAGATTCGAAATGATCTTTCCATCAAGAGTGACATGGCCCTTGTAGATGTTGGTGAGGCCCGCGATTGTCTTGAGAAGCGTGCTTTTTCCCGACCCATTCGGGCCCACTATGACCGTTATTTGGTTCGGTTGAGCCTTCAGTGAGACTCCGCTGAGGATCTGGAGTTTGCCGTAGCCTGCTGATACGTCTTCTACCGTAAGGAAAGTTATCCACCAAGATACGCTTCAATGACTCTCTTGTCTTTCATGACATCGTCTGGAGTTCCTGATGCGATCACGCGTCCTAACGCCATGGCGAACATATTATCGACGTACTTGAGGGCGATGTCGAGTCTATGTTCTACGATGAAGAATGTGAGGCCAAGTTCCTCCCGTAGTTTCAGTATTCGAGAGAATATTTCATGCGCAAGCGTTGGATTCACTCCGGAGACTGGCTCATCCAAAAGTAAGAGTGTCGCGTCCGACATTAGGGCTCTTCCAATTTCAACTAGTTTCATTTGTCCGCCGCTAAGAAGATAGGAAGGTTGGTCCCAGATTCTAGACAAGCCAAGGAGGTTTAGGATCCTTGCTGCCTTTTCGACCGCTCGTTTTTCACTCTCCTCCCATGTAGGTGTAGACAGCTCCTTCCATGATGTTACACCTGAGGGAAGCACGGACTTGAGGAACCTCTCTCCGGGATTGTTCCGTACTGCCACCAGAAGATTCTCAAGCACAGTTAGTTTCCAAAACAGAGCGGGGATTTGAAAGGTTCTAGCCAATCCTAGGTTGTAAAGCTCGTATGGTGCGAGACTGGTAGCTTCTTTTCCTCGGAAAAGAACTCTTCCAGAATCTGGCTTGTAGAGACCGCTGATTACGTTGATGAGTGTAGTTTTTCCAGATCCATTTGGCCCTATCAGAATACTGATTTTTCCCTCTTCGATATCTAGGGAGACTCCATCAAGTGCGTGTAGATTTCCGAATGATTTTCGGATTTCCTCTACAGATAAGATGCCCGATGTCATTCAGACTAGCTAAGAGAAAAAGGGGGAATTGACGGATTAGCTTTCCGCTTTCCGCCTAGTAGGGGTTGAAGTGGTCTAGTGTGCCTGGCGTGTTGGGACTTGCGTCTGCCGTCCATTCGCCCGAGTAGCCCCATGTGTAGGTGCTACCGCTTGCGACGACTCTCCAGACTTGGTATATGTTTGCCACTCTGTCTCCATTTGAGTCGAGTCCGTTCCAGCCTGTCACACCGAAGTAGTTCGCGGCGACCGTCGGCATGATTGCTTGGATCTTTGTTCCGCTGTATACTCCTGCGCTGAGTGTGCCTAGGGCTCCGAGCCACATGTCATCGTATGTGCCTCGGCAGTAGTTGTCGCAGACGTTCCCGTTTGATATGCTGGGGAACACGTTGTCGAGTGTGAGTGATTTGGTGTTGTTAAGGAAGCCGTAGATTGTTGAGGGGAGCCGGTTGCTAGCGAAGTATCCGCTGGAGGTGCTGTTGTTTGATATTACGGTGTCTTGGGATTGGCCGTCAGTGCCAGTCCAGACAGAGGTAATACCTGTCAGATTCTTGCCCATGCTATCAGTGCATCCTGCCACTGCGCCTGACCCAGAGTTGCATCCTGGTATGTGTCCCAAGAGGAGATTCTTGTGCTGCGCGTTGATCTGGTAGATCATTTGGGTGAATTCTTCGAAAGCGACCGAGCTGATCGCTACTTTGTTGATGTAGCTCGTGGTGCCGACCGTGGCGTTAAGTGCAGTGAAAGCGCTGGACAATGCTGTTACAGTCGTTGTGAAATCGGTGGTTGACGGAGGGTATTGGATTATGCAGACTGTATCTGCCGCCACGCAGCCATTTGAATCAACTGTGCCGGCCTTGTTTGTCAGTAGGTAGTTGAAATTGTAGGCAGTCGCGTTTGCGAGCGCGTCTCCATAGGTGTCATGCCTCTGCACAACGATCAGCTTCGAGGCTCCTTCTGCTTGGATCATTCTTGCGTCTGCCATTCCTTGCCATCTGTCGTCTGGTGCTGTTCGGAAGTAGTATTTTGTCGAAGACTCGGGGATTGCAAGTGCCGCGGAGGTCGAAGAGGGACTAATCACCACGATGTGGTTCGAATTTGCGTACGTTATCAGGTTCTGGAGGGCTCCACTGTTCAACGGCCCGACTACAACCTGTACGCCTGAAGCTGCGAAGTTCTGAAGATCGGTGAGTGCGATTGATGCGTCAAGCTGGTAGTCGCTTATAGATACCGCGAATTTCAGATTGCATCCTGCGTTCGACAGATACGTGTTGATGTCGGTGATTGCCTGTTGAGCTGCGTACGCTGCTCTTACTCCCTGGGATGATAGACCATCGGTCTTGTCGGTCAGCACTCCAATTGTCAATGTGCGACCTGAAGAGCAGAGTCCGCTGTTGAACTGTCCTCCGGCTAGTAGCGAGGCGTAGGTTATACCTGCGCCGACTCCAACTCCAACAATGAGTAGAATCAGAGCTATGGCCCTTGAGACCATCTTCTTGGCGGGTGGTGACATGGGTTGAGATTGTGGTTGAGATTGCATTTTGTTTCAGAAGGGTCGCGGTCGCGATTGCCGATATAAGCCATATTAGAGTTTGAGACATGTTCGAGACTTCCAAGGTCAATGCTCTCTTCTCCAAGCACCTCACCGCGGTGGAATAGGAAACTAATCCTGGTTTCTGTGCTACTCGGTATCGCAGTTATTTTCAGCCTGGGAGTGATCGTTGTCTACGTTGTAAGACCGATCATTCCTCCGTACCTCTTGGACACAGTTGTCTACGCTTCTCTCTTCGGACTTATGGCGATGGGGCTGACTTTGACCTATCTGACGACAAAAGTGCCGAATTTCGCCTACGGGTCCTTCGTGACGATCGGAATCTACACATCCTTCTCGTTGCTTCGGGTCAATCACATCAGTCCCTACCTTTCTGCTCCCCTTGCCTTCGTGCTCGGAGGGGTCGGTTCAGTCGCTATGTATCTCGGGGTTCTTCGATTGTTGGCGAGGAGGGGCTCATCGCTGGTTGCACTGATGATTTCTACTCTCGCTGTAGACATTGCCTTCATAGGAATATTCGGGATCTACTCGGACTACCTATCTTCCCTCTACAGAATCATCGACACCAAGTATTTCGTTGCCCTCAGCGCAACTCCTGGAACCGACTTCACTCTCCTGGGCTTACCTGGTCTGCTTTACGTCGCTCCCATCTCTCTCGCTGCGATAACAGCGGGATTATACTTGCTTCTAACAAAGACACGATTTGGAATAGCGATGAGAGCGTCGGTCGAGAATCCGAGCCTAGCTCGTATTCTTGGCATCGATGTTGAACGAACGTATGTTTTCGCATGGTGGTTGGCAGGCGGATTCGCTGCGCTGTCAGGTTCATACTATGCCCTGTGGCTTCCTGGAGGAACGTCTGCGGGTTCCAATCTGATAGTGGAGATCTTTGCGGCTAGTGTGCTTGGAGGTTTAGCCAGCATATACGGAGCAGCCCTTGGAGGGCTGATTGTTGGAGCTAGCGAAATACTCCTCACTCAAGAAGGTGCTCAACTGTTCGGATCATGGGTTCAGATTTACCAAAAGGGAGTTCCACTCGTACTCATGGTCGTAACCTTGCTCCTGTTTCCTCATGGTCTTGTCTCTGTGGGATGGAAAAGGATCCTAGTCTCAGCGGCCCAAACGTTTCGACGAACCAAGATCCTGCTCGGCCGAATGATTCGTAGTGCCGGAGGGAAATAGATGGACGTTCCCATGTTCGTTTTGTTCGGCATAGACATTATCCGTTTTCTAGTTGATCTCGGGACGGCCTACGCGCTTTACCTTGCGGTTTCCCTCACGCTTAATCTTGAGGCGGGATTCTCGGGAGTTCCGAATTTCGGTAAAGTCATGTTTGTCGCAGCCGGAGCGGCTGCCGCCGGGTCCGTTTCTGGCCGAGTCGCTGCAATAGTTCTCGGCATTAATACTCACGGCGACTACAATGGCTTCATCGCGACAATAATCCCAAGCATAAACACTGCACTTACGCAAAACATCGTTCTCTCCGCTGAGCTTCTTCTTCTGGGGGTCCTGCTCGCTGCGGTCGTGGGTGCGGTGCTTGGTTTCGTCGCCTCGTTTCCAGCAATCAGATTGAGGGAAGACTATCTTGGCATGCTCCTGTTGGCATCTGCTCAACTGTTCCAGATTTTCCTCGGGGGCTACCAGCCTCTTATCGGAGCCAGTCAGGGTATCGAAGTACCAGATGTGTTTGCATGGGCCGAAACAGGTATCGGGGTCAGAGATGTTGTTGTGCTGGTCCTGGTCGCTGCGTTTGCAATTCTAGTCTATCTTTATGTTGAGAGGGTGGCTCGGTCTCCCCTTGGACGGACCCTTAGGGCAGTCCGAGACAACGAGGTAGCCGCGAGAGCACTCGGAAAAGACGATGCTGCAGTCAGACGTAACGTGATAATAGTAGCGTCTGCGATCAGTGCCGTTGCAGGTGCCCTTCTCACCTTCTACGTCGGCGCAGTGAACGCGGAAACGTGGACTCGAATAACTTGGACCTTCTGGATATGGGTGATGGTCATCATAGGAGGAGCTGCAAACAACGCTGGCGTAGCCCTTGGTGCATTCTCGTTCACTTTCCTGTTCAAGGTTGTTAACCAGGTGAAGTTCTACTTCCAGGGTTACATTCCGTTCGACGTTAACTGGCTCGAATATTTGATGTTCGCTTCATTGCTTATCATAATCCTGGCTTTCAGGCCCGGAGGAATCCTCCCAGAGAAATCTTCAGCGACGCTGCCTTGGAGGACGATTGCACAAATCGTGGAGTCAGAATCAAAAAGTATTGAGGTATCTTCCAACCCCAGCGGTGTTGCGGGACAGGACAAGATCGAAGGAAAAGACAGGCCTGTATAGACTATTCTATGATAGCGGAGCTCTTGATTCGACCCTTTGGTGCTAGCTGGGCGGCGTGTGTCAAGAATTGAGTTTGAAGGGCTGTCCCTGAGTCAGGACTTTCTCTGGCACCTGGCTTTTCCATTTGCTTAGCCATTCAAGATCTTCTTTGGCTTCTCTGAGATCGTCTGGTAGCATTTGAGGGATCTCGTCCGAGATAGGATACCAGCGATTACACTCTGTGCAAACCAGTAAGCCTTCGGTGATCTCTTCTTTCTCTTCGAAAACGTGAAGTTCGAGTGGGTAATGCTTGTCGATCGGGCAGGCGAGTATCTCCATGAGGCGTCTCTTCAATCGGACTCTGAATCGAGGTTTTCGCTTCGTGAAATAAGGTTGACTATTACCTATCCTGGCTTCAATGTTACGAGTGTCTTCGACTTGCCGGATCTAAGAGCTGCGTCGCAGACCCGTATTGCCCTAAGGGCGTCTTCACCTGAAGGGGCCTCGTTCGTGTCGCGGATTATTGTTGTTAGGAAGTTCTCAAGTTCGACTTTGAGAGGCTCAGCCCATGGTGTGAATGGTTTGACGAGTCGCTGCGAATTCTCCAGTGTAATCTCCTGGGTGATGTAGTCTAGGCTTATTGTCGCTTCGCTGCCTGTAATGATGAGTGTTCTGACCTTCCGAGGGGTAAGCCAATTCGCGTCAAGGAAACCTGTAGTGCCTTCGTCGAAGCGTAGCATTATCTCAGCATAATCCTCGTAAGAGTGAGTTCTTAGAGAGCCGGTCTGCGCGAAGACTGCGGAAACCTCTTCCTCCAGCAAATAGCGCATTGCATCGATGTCATGTATTGCGGTGTCCTTGATGACGCCGACATCTCCGATCCTTATCGGCCATCTGGCTACTCGACGGCCCGTCGCAATTATTACGTCGCCCACTACTCCTTGCGTCAACATCTTCTTCACAGCCTTTACTCCGGGGTTGAACCTTTCAATGAAACCAACCAGGAGTTTCACCCCCGCTTTCCTCGCCGAGTTCACCAGTCTGTCCGCGGACTGCTCTTCGCCGGTCATAGGTTTCTCGACTAGCAGGTTCTTACCCGCTTCAATTACCAGCAGGCCGACCTTCAGATGAGTCTGAGTGGGGGTGCAAACGGTAACTGCCTCCATGTTCGGCACTCGAAGAAACTTGGTTAGATCGGAGAACCAGGGAACACCGTACTTGGTGCCAATTTCTTTAGCTCGCTTTTTGTCGGCGTCGCAGATCGCCACGAGGTCAGCTATTCGACTCTGACGAAAGACTCGAACTTGGTTTTCGCCCCAGAAACCTGTGCCTATGACGCCAACCGCTAGACGTTTCAAGTATCGAAGGTGCCTCTTCCTATGGTCGTGTAGAAGAGGCCGGCCTTCTCAACATTTGAAGCTTCCAGAACTCTAGTAAGATCACAGATTGCTCCCGGTCGATTCATCTCGGTTGAAAGTTGATCTGGGTCAAGCTCCGACGCGGATGATTTCGGAAGTGCAACAAGTGTGCAGTTGGCCTTCGCGACGGCTCTTAGGAGGCTGCTCTCGACTCGAACGTGCCCTCCAACCATCTCTGTCCAGGGATGAGATCCTGTCTCGCCCGAGTATAGCGATACTCTTGCGCCTCTCTTCTGAAGAGATTCGATTATGGTGGCGATTCGGGCTTAGACCAGGGATTCTTCAGCAGCCCATCTGTTCCGAGAATTGCAACTCTAGATCTCCTGAAGGGATATCCGCAATGGCCGAGTGCTCTCTTGATCATGTCGACGATCTGAGACTGGTACTCTTCATTTATGGAGTGTGCTGCTCGCATGAGTCTGGCCCCATTCCTTTGCCGGGAGCTTGAGAGTGCTATGTTTGTTGCAATCGATTCTCTCTCTGGAATTGGGTTCGAGCTTCCCGTGAAGGCAGCTCGCCCATCCCTGGAGAGTTCTAGCACTTCATCATAGTTGATGCCATGAACTTCCGAAATCTTGGCAAGTTCCAGTTCAAGCGCTCTCGCTACTTCTCGACTGACCGCTGAGTATAGGCCTGAGGCTTCCGCGATTTCCATTGTCGAGGTCAAGCTTAGTGTTGGAAAGACTCGGAGGAGTTCCTCTTGGAAGGGGTTTGAGATAGCGCCACCGAACCCCGCGAGCACTTTCCGTTTTTCTTTGAACTCTTGGATTCTCTCGCCCGTCCAGAATAGCGGCATGTAATAGAGATTCATGTCAACTCCAATGTTTAGTCCACCGTGTTTCTCTATCGTTGATTTGACCACGGAGGAGGTGTAGCGGGGTTTGCAGAGGCCAGTAAAGGCAATAGTCGTTCCAGAAACGAGCCCAGGGGCGAGGTTCCGGACGGTCATCTCAAGCGCGTTCGTATGATCTGGACTGGATGCGTGGGTCGCGAGAATCAAGGTCCTGACTTGCGATAGGGGTAATCTGTGATGGTCTGGCGTTATCGCGATCTTGCCAGACTTTTTGAAAATGCCGAGTAACCACAGAGCCTCTTCTAGGCCCGGTCTGTTCGAATGTGTTCTGCCGTCGTCTCCGAAGGGTCCTACGAGGTAGTTTGGAATGCCGGCTTCAGCGTAGAGAACCGAAAGAAGGAGGGCCTCTGGGTTATCGCCGATAATAGCAACGGAATTGTGTTCTTCCATAGACCCATCAGCTGTTACGCACTTTCTGGCGGGGAACCTTGTGGCCCTTCGTGATCTGCCTTAACCGATTGCATCTACTCTGCCGACAGATTTCGGTTTGGCTTCCGGCAAACTTGCCTGTGTTAGACGCAAGATTTGTCAGTGCTAACCAAGAATATTCGAATCGTGATCTGGATGATTCTCTTTGATCTGTGAATTCCTTCTATCTCTTATCTACCCACGATTCTATTACAGATTTTGATCTCGGGTCCGCTAGCTTGAAGGTTTGGATCGACGTTCTGACCCCGAAGCATGCTCTCTTCTTCGAGCCGCTCTATCGAGACCTTGTACATGATGGACACGAGATGCTACTGACGACTCGCACGTATCGCGAAGCGGTTGAAGCGCTGAGATTGAAACATTTGCGATTCCGGATTGTTGGAGAACATGGAGGCGGATCCCGCTACGGCAAGCTCCTAGCCAGTGGACGTAGAGTGGTGAAGCTAGCCCAACTGATCGAGAACTGGCAACCTGATACGGCAGTCTCATTCTCCTCGCCCGAGGCTGCGAGAGTCGCTTTTGGACTTGGAGTTCCACATGTTGCCGTGAACGATTCTCCCCATTCCTGGCTTGTAGCTCGGCTCAGTATTCCTCTCTCACG
>Ga0209648_10006013_pt1 | contig 10447 bp, 8 predicted proteins | sample GraSoi2013_115cm_FD_185830 | JGI IMG/M metagenome (GOLD analysis project Ga0209648, IMG submission 185830) | Grasslands soil microbial communities from the Angelo Coastal Reserve, California, USA - Sample 9_17_2013_115cm (SPAdes) (version 2) | ecosystem: Environmental > Terrestrial > Soil >...
AAAATTCTTTTGTATCAAGCAATTACAGAGCTTGGGGTAGAGCATTCGGCTCTCGACCGAATGCTTGGGCATGCGAAGTGAAATTAAAGCTATCCAAGTTGCTGAACCAAAAGCTCTTTTCGGTCGCCCGTCTAAGATCAACAAATGCTGTCATAAAAATGTAATAGTCCTTTCGGATTCTGGAGCCGCACAATCGTTCTTGTTGCTCGCGTAGGCTGACATTTCCGGCAAGGAGAGTCGAACGAAAAAAGTGGAGCTTTCGGTTTGGAGCCGAATACTCGTCAATCCGCGACGAGACGATGAGTCGGCAGGCGCCGAGATGACGCCTAGTCCCACTGTGAAATTCCGAGATAGGTGCCTCAATACAAGGTGCTAGGAGACTTGCCTACGACTACGGTCGGCGACGACCGTTACTTGAAGGTCTTGTGCCAAGCGAACGATGTCCTCCGTGAAATCATTGCCTCGTAGCCGTTCGAGAAGACCGACTTGTGCGTGGGCCACGAAGATTTGCGTGACTTGATTGTGCCGGGCGAATTCCACCACCGTCTTGGCTATATCGCTACCGCCAAGGATCCGGGTTTCGATCTGCAGACTTCGCGCGAAGCGAAGGTGCTTTTCTACCGCCTGTCGTTCCTCGGCTGGTAATTGCGACAGTTCAGGAGTCTGGTGCACGAAAAGCGCGGTGCAATCGGCGTGGAGGTAGTCAGCTACGCGGCGTCCTCGACGGATGAGCATGGCGGTCGAGGGATCGGCCGTGATATGGATGAGAATGCGCTCCTTTGGCTGATCATCGGTTTGTTCCGCTCGGACGCGCTTCGGAAATCCGGGGGACCTGAAACGCGCGCGTCTCATCGTAAGCGGACTGCCTGAGGTCGACTTCATGTGCCGCTTGGCGAAGCGTCAACTCGCGGAGCGCGCCTAGGTTGGAACCCTTGAAGAATCCGCTGAGCGCCTTCTCTACCATTTCTGGCTTGTAAACCGCTCCCCGCTTCAGCCGATTGAGCAACGCATCAGGTGTGACATCGACCGCTACAATTTCCGCCGCTTGCCGGACGATCCCGTCCGGCACGGTTTCGCGCACCTGGATGCCGGTGATCTGCCATATCTGGTCATTGAGGCTTTCGATGTGTTGGACATTCATCGTGGTCCAAACTTCGATGCCAGCGTCCAGTACGACTTGAACGTCTTCCCAACGCTTGGTGCGTTCCGAACCGGGAACGTTCGTGTGGGCTAGTTCGTCCACCAAGGCGATCTGAGGCTTGCGTCGCAGGACTGCTTCGGTATCCATCTCCTGAAATAGTTTTCCGCGATACTCGATCTTGCGATGCTGCACAATCTCGAGCCCCTGGGCCTGTCCGATCGTGTCCGGGCGCGTGTGCGGTTCAAAGTAGGCAACGACGACATCGACTCCCCGCTGTGCGGCAGCGTGGCCATCCGCGAGCATCTGGAAAGTTTTTCCCACGCCCGCCGCATACCCCAGATAGACCTTTAGGCTACCGCGTGGCGTGTCCACAGGTGCAGGCATACCGGAACTAATAAGGGAAGACTCGGACGTCGATACCTTCGGCCGCGCGAATGAGGCGGAGGACCGGATCACCGAAGAGACGGTCCCGCCAACTGTTGTGGGCGCTGTGCCCGATGAAAATCTGCGTGATGCGATTCTCACGCGCAAAATCGACGATTGCGGATATCGGGTCGTCGCTTTCCAGCACTTCAGTGGCGGCCCCAGCCTTTTTCGCCGCGTCGAAATATCTTCGAATCGTGGCTCTCTCCCTCTTGGACCTGCCGGGCTCGCAAACATACACCGCGTGGAGGTCCCCCTGAAAACGCTCCTTATTGCGTTTCCCGCTTTCGATCATGGCCAACGCATTGGAACGCGGCGTCATGCAGACGAGAAAACGCTCGTGCGTTCCGAAGACAGGCTCGATGCCGTGCGCATGAACATAGGTTTCCAGTTGCGCATCGACGACTTCGGCAGTCAGTAGCAACGCAAGTTCGCGAAGTTCTGAGAGCTTGCGCTCCTGGGAATTGCTGATTCCAGTCGAAGTGAGTTTTTCTCCCTGACGCGACAAGCAGAGGTCGGGTGGGACATCCACGATCACGATATCGTCGGCGGCGAGCAAGAACGACTTGGGAATTGTTTCGGTAGTGTCCTTGCCGGTAATCGCTTGAACTTTCTCTTTGTATTCCTCGACATGAAGAAGGTTGACGCTCGTCAAGACCGAGATCCCGTTTCGCAACAGCTCCTGCACGTCCTGCCAACGGTAAGGATTCCGGCTTCCAGGAGGATTGTGGGCGGCGAGAGGATCAATAATGCAAACTTGCGGTGCGCGGCGGAGAATAGCGTCTATATCTATAGCTTGACCTTCAGGAGTCTCCAGCGGCGGAGTCATCTCTAGCTTTTGCAAAAGCGCCTGAACCTCTTCGGATTGTTGGCCCTGCACAGCACCTACAATCACATCTTCACCGCGCTCATGCCGCCTTCGGGCTTCATCCAGCATGCGATAAGACTTGCCTACGCCGGGAGCATAGCCCAGAAAAATCTTGAGTTTCGCTCCCCAGCGCTTGTTTTCCTCGGCTTGCACCTGCTTGAGGAGTCGCTCTGGACTGGGTCGCGGGAGTTCGGATACGCGCATTGTGGAAGTCTTCCAGTGACAGTGTAAACCCTCAACTTGAGGCCCGCAACGCACGGGAGGAAAGGCGTGGCCAAAATTTGACGGACAAAAAAGTGCGCGAGAACCCTTGTCCGTGGCGTGCCGACAAAGTACGAGGCCCTATTCCTGTCGCTAGAGTGGGGGTCACCTTCTAAAGGCAGCGTCGTCGTGCTTTATGCCGGCGATGATCAGGGAAGTGCAGCATTTATCGGAACGCAGCCCAGCGCCGTATCCGCTGCTGTGGGCACGCCGCAAGTAATGCCGCTGCGTACAACACAAGTGTTGATCGTTTCCAGGAACCCCGCGCGTGGCTGGTTTCCGGACGGAACGATAATGCCGCCGTTTCGTACATCGAAGGCAGTGAGATTCGCTAGATCGCTGACGAAGGGCGGCAGTGCCTGCCAGCGCAGCCCAAACGTCAACGTGAGCCGGTTATTGAGACGCCATTCATCCTGGCCATAGACGCCCGTTTGAATGGCATGGGCGTGAACATCAGGGCCGGACTGCGCGACATATGTCTTTGTGGGCAAGCCCAAGAGTAAATTGGCGAAGGCATTGCCCGTGAAAATGCCCTGGTCGAACGTAAAAGAGCCGAAGTCGTCGGCGCCGCCGAAGCTCTCGAGGTCGATGTAAGCGACGCGGCGGACGTCGGCGCCGAATTTCAGGGTGTGTTTGCCCCTGATCCAGGTGAGGTTATCCGCGAACTGAATCGTTTGGGACTTGGTCGTTCCGGCCTTGTCTCGGCCGATCGGCGAATAGTTGCCGGCGTCATCACTGAAATTGAAAATCGGGAAAGCGCTGACGGTTGGATGATCGCTGATGTCCAAACCTTGCAACCCCAAGGTCGAGATAACGGTGGAGCCCTGAATGGGGAAAAGAACCTGCAATTGATAGAAGGAGAGGCCGAAGCGCGCTTCGTTGACCAGACGATCGGTGATCGCGTAGTTGTGAGAGACGATGAGATTGTTATTGTGCTCGAGGTCGCTGTCCGGCGGCAGAAAATTGTTCACGGTGCCTAAAAATGAGTCCGTTAGCGATTGCGAATTCAAATGTTTCCAGCTCCAGCGCACAAATAGGGATTGCTTGGAAGTCAGCGTGCGGTCGATACGGACATCATAGCCGTTGGTGTTGCTGGGGGTGGGAGTCTGCTGCAGATAGTTGGCTTGCGAGCCGAAATTGGCTGCACTGACATTGATGTTGGGCGAGGGGAGATAGCCATTGAGCAAGCGGGTGGCGACGGGATTGATGCAATCCCGCGAGTTGGCGCACTGGCTGCCACTGGGAATTTTATTTCCCGGGTACGGATTGCCGGTGAAGGGATCCATGAGAGGGGATGAGAGAGCCGAGAAGTCGCCGGCGCGCATGGCGGCGGTGGGGACAAAGAGAAACAGAGGCGTGGAGTATCTCCTGCGATTACCTTCGTAATCCGCAAAGAAGAACGTCCGGGGCCTGCCGTGCATCAGCTTGGAAATCTCCAAGGGCCCGCCCAAGCTCCCTCCAAAGGTGTGGAAGACTTTGTGGGGCTTGAGAGTCTTGCCATTGATATTGGAGCCCCAGACGGCCGCATCAAAGGCGCTGTTCTGGGTGTACTCGAACAGACTGCCGTGGAACTGCTCGGTTCCACTCTTTGTGCTTATCGTAACGTCCCCGAGTTGGGCGAACTCGGCGTTGTTGTTGAACTGGGTGACCTTGAATTCGCCAATCAACTCCGAGGATGGATTCATGTTGCCGAGCGCGCCGTTCTGGCGAATGTTAACGGTGGAAGAGCCATCGACGGAATATTGAACCTGCGACGGAAGGCCGCCGCCGACAGAAACGTTACCGTTGGCATCTTGCTGCGCGCCCGGAACCGTGGCGAGCATGGCTAGAGGACTCGTGGTTGTCCCGCGATAATTTACGGGAAGACTGGTGATTTGCTGGAAGCTTTTTGAATCTCCGATCGTAGCATTCTCGGTATTGATCACCGGACCGGACTCACCCCCGACCTCGATCGTCTGCGCCGCCGAAGCCAATTTGAGCGCCACGTCGAAGCGCATCGTTTGTCGGGCATCCAGCTGCGCAGAAGAGATCTTGAATTCCGCGAAACCAGTCGCTCCGATCAGAAGATCGTAGTGACCTGGCCTGAGATTGACGAAATGAAAGGTGCCGTCGGTGTCGGTCGTAGCCGAATGCTCAGACTTATCCTCGACTCGTGTGAGGACAACCTGTGCTGCGAGCACTGTCCCCTGACTGGGATCCTTGACCACACCGAGGATGTCTCCGAAAGTTGATTGCCCGATGGCCCACGGCGCTGACGACAAGATCGCGAAAAAGAGCGTCGATAGTTTGCCTAGCATTGCGAGGTCCCCCGATTCTCGTGCACGCAAATTCGTTCGCGCACAGCAGTAGGGGGACAGTAGAAGAACACGCATAAGGAAGTCGTGAGCATTTCCACTAAAGAACTAATTGCTCGGATGGGTTTATTGAATGGCCCGTCGAAATATTGGCGGAACAGACGTCCCGCTAAGTGCCTGTCCTTGTCATGCTATGCATGGCGAACCTTATACATTCCTTACAAACCTCTCAGGACTTTCTCAGGCGTGATTCGCTAAGTTGTGGTCGTGGGGGGGGCAATTCCGTTCGCGTTAAATCGGTTGAATCGAGAAGAGCCAACCGACCGAATCGCACGCCTTGTCCCGCAGGCCAATGACTCTGATTGTCTTAGCAACGACTTGTTTGCTGGCATGCGCTTTCCACGTTTACGTCCTCTGTCAATGGATACGAGACACGAAGAGCAAGAGGACAAGTCCTCCCGCAATTGCTGGACAGAGCGGTGCGACACAAGAGAACAAGCGCCCCTACATCTTGGGTTCCCGGCAGAATGCGGAAAGACACGACAGCCCTGACGTGAGTTCGCACCGGTCTCGGAGGATGACCGGGCTGTCTCGCCGTCGCGGAGTTGGTTGGAACGAGTCCGAACGGATTGCGTACCGGAAAATCGCGAACTCCCTGAGTTCGCGGAACAGAAGTTAGGAGAGAAGAATGCGCATTGGTGTGATGAAGAGAGTTGTTTCACTCATGTTGGTCACAGTTTTGTGCGGCGGTACGATTCCCGTTGTTGCATCTACGGACGACAATGAGAAGAGCGAACGCACGTCCAAGCCAGCAGCAGCGAAGATGGAAGGCCCGGCTCCTTTGACGGAGCGTGAGCGTTGGCTGCTGGATCGCGTGGAAGAACTGGAAAAGCGTGTCGCCGACCTCGAGTCCAAGGGCAAGCCCAGCGAATCTCCTGCCGCGGATGCGTCAGCCCCGCCGCCAGGAGCAGTGAGCGCACCCACATCCATTGCTGCAGCGGCCACTCCGAGTATCGCTCCCGGAGTAACGTCCGCGAACCCAGAGTCCCCTTCCAATGATCGTGTCGCAGCAGTTGGGCCGCAAGCTACCGAAAAGGGTAAGTCGGGAGCTGCCAAACCCGGAAAGGCCGATCCTTTTGCGTTTGCCGATTTCACATGGCTGAACGGCAACTCACGCACCAAAGACACGCCGTACGCCACTAGTTTCTTTACCCCAGAGCCACGGTGAAGTGCACGTGACGCAGCTCGGCGTTGGCGGCGACTTTCACTATGACAATGTACGCGCCCGGCTGATGACGCAGTTTGGTCTGTATTCGCAGACGACGCCGCGCAATGACGCCAGCCCGGCGCGCGGCCAGTGGAATCTCGACAATGCGTACCGCTACGTTTCCGAGGCTTACGGTGGCTACCACTTCAACGCACTGCATGGGATCAACGTGGATGCGGGAATCTTTATGTCCTACATCGGGCTTTTCAGTTACTACCAATTCGACAACTGGGCGTATCAGCCGTCATACGTCTCTTCGAATACGCCGTGGTTTTTCAACGGCGTACGCATGCAGATTTTTCCCACGGAGCACCTAAAGATCGAGCCTTGGTTCATCAACGGATGGCAGTCGTACGGTCGATTTAACGGCCGGCCGTGATTTGGGATGCAGATCCTGTGGCGGCCGAATGGATGGCTTTCTGTCCTCGGGAATCAGTACGCCTTGGGTGAAGAGGCGCTGGGAGTCTCGGGCCGTATCCGGTACCACAGCGATGACAGTATCGAGATCAAGTATCTGGACAGGCCGGAGAATTTTCTCAGCAAGGCGGCTTTCTCTCTGACCGGCGACATCGGATGCGAACACGGCGGCGGTGTGAGCTGCTGGGGAAACTCCGCGAAAGGCCCAAAACAAGATTTCCTGGGCTTCATGTTCTACAACCGCTTCTGGTTTAACCATGACCGCTACGGTCTGACCCTGGGAGGCGGCAAAATTAACAATCCGGGACGCTATTTGGTGCTGCTGCCGCCGATCAATGGCGCGACGGCGGCGTCAGGCACGCCTTACTTCACGGAAAATCCGGGAGACCAATTCAAGGCTTGGGATGCGTCGGGGACCTTCGATTACATGCCCAGCCAATACATTACTTTTCGCTGGGAGTTCAATCATCGCGCGGCGAATGTGCCGTACTTCTCGGGACCGGGAGGAGTTACACCGTCCTGTCCCACTGCTCCTATCGTCGAAAATATTTGCGGATCGCCAGGCGCATTTGTGCCGGGCTTCACGCCGGATTTGAAGAAAATCGAGAACCGGATCAACCTCTCGATCCTCGTGAAATTTTAGTTTTCTGCCGAATGGCGGAGATGTGGGATCAAGCCAGGCGCAGCCGATATTTGCAGCATGATTTGAGTTGAGGAGAGAAGGAGCATGTTGGACATCATTTTTATCGCAGCTACCGTGTCTTTTTTCGCGTTGGGAATTGTCTACGTTCGCGGATGCGAACGCTTGAAATAGGAGTGAGCGTATGCATGCAGGTGATGCGGCACTGTTGGTGATTTGCGCGCTTCTCTTGGGCTATTTGCTCTATGCCCTCTTGAAGGCCGAGGAGTTCTAAGCATGACCGCGAATGGCTGGTTTCAAATCGGACTCTACCTGTTGGTGATCATCCTAGTTACGAGACCCATGGGCGTGTTCATGACGCGAGTGTTCAACCGCGAAAAGACGTTTCTCGATCCGATCTTCCGCCCCATCGAAAGGTTGGTGTATCGGCTGACCGGCATCGACGAGAAGCGCGAGATGCGCTGGACGGAATACGCTATAGCCATGCTTCTGTTCAGCGGTGTTTCCATGGCGCTTCTCTACGTCATCGAGCGCACACAGAAATGGCTCCCGTTTAATCCACAGAAATTTGCCAATGTTGATCCAGCCTTGGCCTTCGGGACCGCAGCTTCCTTTACAACAAACACGAATTGGCAGGCTTACAGCGGTGAGAGCACGATGAGCTATTTCACCCAGATGGCGGGCCTGGCCTATCACAATTTTGCCTCCGCCGCGGTCGGCATCGTGCTGGCCATCGTGGTCATCCGCGGCATCGCTCGCAAAGAAACGGACAAGCTCGGCAACTTCTGGGTGGACACCACGCGCTGCCTGCTGTGGGTTTTGTTGCCGATTTGCATAGTCGGCTCGCTGGTATTTGTGTCTCAAGGTGTCGTGCAGAACCTGAAACCCTACACCACAGTGCAGTTGATCGAGCCCCAAACGGTGCAGGTAACTGGAACAAATGGAAAGACCATCACACAAACTGTAACCCAGCAGGTCATCGCACAGGGCCCCGTGGCATCGCAGGAAGTCATCAAAGAATTTGGCACCAATGGCGGTGGATTTTTTGGCGCCAATAGTGCCCATCCATTCGAAAACCCCACTCCGTTTTCAAACTTTTTCCAACTCGTGCTGATTTTTGCGATTCCGTCCGGGTTGACCTACACCCTCGGCCGCATGACCGGATCACAACGTCACGGTTGGGCAGTCTGGGCGGCCATGGCCTTCTTGTTCTTGGCCGGTGTGACGACCGCGTATTGGGCGGAAGCGAAGGGCAATCCGCTTTTGGCCGGCACCGACCAGCGAGCAAGTGCGCTGCAATCCGGCGGAAACATGGAGGGCAAGGAAGTGCGCTTCGGCATCGCGAATTCCACGTTGTTTGCCACGGTAACCACTGATGCCAGCTGCGGTGCCGTGAACAGCATGCACGATTCGTATACGCCGCTTGGCGGAATGGTGCCGTTGATCAACATCATGTTAGGCGAGGTTGTTTTCGGCGGAGTGGGCGCCGGTCTCTACGGCATCTTCGTATTCGTGGTGCTCGCCGTATTTATTGCCGGGTTGATGGTGGGTCGAACGCCAGAATATCTGGGTAAGAAGATTGAATCGTATGACGTCAAGATGGCTATGCTCGCAGTTCTTATCTTAACCTTTACGATCCTTATCTTTTCAGCGGTCTCGGTTGTTAAGCCCTACGGAACTTCAAGCATCTCGAACCCTGGCCCGCACGGTTTATCCCAAATCCTGTACACGTACGTGTCGTCGACTGGTAACAATGGCTCGGCTTTTGGAGGCCTCAACGCGAATACGATGTGGTACAACACGACCACTGCGGTGGCTCAACTGCTGGGCCGGTTCTTCATGATCATTCCGGTGCTCGCTATAGCCGGAAGTCTGGCGAAAAAGAAGACTGTTCCCGAATCGGCCGGCACGTTCCCTGTTACGGGCGGGCTATTCTCTGGCTTGCTGGTCTCTACCATTTTGATTGTCGGCGCTCTTACGTTCTTCCCGGCTCTGAGTCTGGGGCCGATTCTCGAACACCTGCTGATGAACGCAGGAAAGGCTTTCTGAGGTGTCTATGGACCCGGTCGCTCAAATCGGTCAAATCAGGAAAAAATCGCTCGCCGATAGCGCCATTCTTTCGCGGGCCGTGGTGGACTCGTTTCGCAAGCTGAACCCACGGACGATGGTCAAAAACCCGGTGATGTTCGTTGTGGAGGTCGGCGCAGTTCTCACGACGATTCAACTTGGTTGGAACGTTTTTCACCATGCCGGACAGTTTGGATTTGGACTGCAAATCACCCTTTGGCTATGGTTCACGGTTCTCTTTGCTAATTTTGCGGAAGCTATGGCCGAAGGCCGCGGCAAGGCACAGGCTGACACGTTGCGCAAAGCGCGCGCGGAAACGCAAGCGCATCGCTTGCGTAGCGATGGCAATACAGAATGCGTGGCCAGTTCGAAGCTACGCACCGGAGACATCGTCGTGGTCACCGCAGGCGACTTCATTCCGGGAGATGGCGAGGTCATCGAAGGCGTTGCGTCGGTAGACGAATCAGCAATCACGGGCGAGTCGGCTCCCGTAATCAGGGAATCCGGCGGAGACCGTTCGGCGGTCACGGGTGGAACACGAGTTTTGTCCGACGAGATCAAGGTACGCATCACTTCGAATCCGGGCGAGACCTTTCTCGACCGTATGATCAAGCTCGTCGAGGGGGCATCGCGGCAGAAAACTCCGAACGAGATTGCGTTGAATATTCTCCTGGCGGGGTTAACGATCATATTTTTGCTGGCGGTTGTCACGCTCCAGCCCTTCGCGATCTATTCCGGCGCTCCGCAGAACATCTTCGTGTTGGTCTCGCTTCTCGTATGTCTGATACCTACGACGATTGGTGGATTGCTCTCCGCCATCGGCATCGCGGGGATGGACCGCATGATTCAGCGAAACGTCATCGCCATGTCCGGGCGCGCTGTCGAAGCATCAGGGGACGTGGATGTGCTGCTGCTCGACAAAACGGGAACGATCACGCTGGGCAACCGCGCCGCTACACAATTCTTTCCCGCGCCGGGCATCGAAGAGGCCTATCTGGCTGATGCTGCGCAGCTGTCTTCGCTGGCCGACGAAACTCCGGAGGGGCGGTCTATTGTTATCTTGGCAAAA
>Ga0209648_10006015_pt1 | contig 10443 bp, 9 predicted proteins | sample GraSoi2013_115cm_FD_185830 | JGI IMG/M metagenome (GOLD analysis project Ga0209648, IMG submission 185830) | Grasslands soil microbial communities from the Angelo Coastal Reserve, California, USA - Sample 9_17_2013_115cm (SPAdes) (version 2) | ecosystem: Environmental > Terrestrial > Soil >...
GTGGCAGATTTACCCTGGGCGGGTTGGGCGGTGCGGCTCAAACTGCATGTACGACGCTTTTTCTGCCGAAACCCGGAATGTCAGGGCCGGATCTTTACCGAACGCTTGCCCACTGTGGTGGCTCCCTCTGCTCGACGCACCACACGTCTGTGCGATCTGCTCACGCTGATTGGCTTTGCCATGGGAGGAGAAGCTGGAAACAGCTTGGTAGAACGGATGGGGTTGGAAGCCAGTCCTGAGACGAGGCTCGCGGCTGGTTCGCCAGCAGGAAGAGCGGCAGGTGCCCACGCCTCGGGTGCTGGGCGTGGATGATTTTTGTTTTTGCCGCAGGAGAAGGTATGGAGCGATCTTAATCGATCTCTTTCTTCGAGTCTTTGTCAAGAGGCAATTTTCCCTTCTCAATTTGGCTTCTGAAGTGGGTTATCCTTCGTCTGTCTTGAACAGCCGCGGCATACTGAGATGGGATGGGCAAACACCTTGTTTTTTGACTAACTCTGTGGCCCATGTTCCTCTCTTTGTAAAGATGAGCGAAATCGCTCCAGAAAAGCCAGATGCTCGGCCAGTTGGGTCTCCAAACGAGCGATAGCCAGCCCACATTGCATATGTTCTTGCAGGAGGGCTTGATACTGCTGCTCCATTTGATCACGCCTGGCGCGTGCCGTACGCAATTCAGTGACTAGGCGAGGCTTTTTGTAATTGAGAAGTGGATCACGCGATGAGACCATGGTTTCCTGTTGTCCAGAGGAGCGGCGAGTCGCGCCTCTCCGCTTCGACTGCTTTTTCTGCCGCTCCTTGCGTAAGTAGGTGCTGTGGCGGCGAAAGAGCGCCAGGGCCTCAGCATTGCGATAATAGGCCATGTAGTCGAGACCGCTGACCCCTTTGATGGTAAAGGTCGTGACCGGACGTTTTTCCTGCTCCAGTTGCGTAATAGCCTGGTTCAATCGATCCAATGTCGCCTGCTTTTGCCTCGCTGCATAGTCACGCAAGTGGGCATAACGATCTTCAGAGGGACTGGGCGTCTCTGTCATCTTCTTTCTCTCCGTGATTGATATGAGGCAGAACGGTGTCTGCAAACGGTAAATACCCGCCGTCTTGCCGGGCCCTGATTTGGATCTGCATCATGGTGATGATATCATCCAGGTACTGGATCATCTGTTGCGCCTGCTTGGCATCGACGGTATGTCCATGGGCTTCGTGCTGCTCTGTGTGCAGGGCATAAAGCTTGCGCCAGGTGAGAGCGTGTGTCAGATTGCTGTAGTGGGGAACGAGAAACCGACAGCCTAAGCACAGTGCGCGGTTGTTGGGACGAACGCACAATCCTGCACTGCAAAATCCCAGGACGGTCGGGCCAAGGAGACTCCATTGCTCGAAGATCTGGCGCAAAGCCTCATCCATCTGCTCCAGTGTCCGGGGAGAAGGCGCTTGCAGATAGGTCCGTTCAAGAGAGGGGTCAAGGTCGATTGCGCCTCAAAGAGGAGCGCAAGCAACTGCGCTGTTGGCAAGCGGCTGTAGTACGCAGTGGCCTGTGGCACCGTCAGAGCCTGTGTTGATCCTGAGAGAGTGATCCGATGATGCAGCAAGTAAGCTACGGCTTCGGCGGGAACATTCTGGACAGTTCTTGCATGGGTTGCTAGAACATGACGAAGTACATGCGCAGCAATGCGTATCGGTTTCCCTGTCCTGGTGGTAAGGGTGATCCCATGAAAAAGAAAACGAAGGAGTAATCCTACATCCCCAGGGTCGAGCAGGCCAAGCCGACCATCAGCGCTGGCTCCCCACTGAAACAGATAGGGTTCTGAAACCAAATCTTCTGACTTCGTGCTTCTGGTGGGCTGAACGACAGGAATGACCCCCCCATGGGTAGCTTCGAGCAATTGCCCAATTTCTCGCAGGTGTCGCCCGGCCATCTCACCGATCAGAAACAACTGGCGTTCGCTCTCTTGCGTGTAGCCCTTAGGCAACAGCTTCTGGACGAGCAGGCCGATCTTGCGGCCAGTAGGCAGCTGCTGTTTGATCTCATCCACCACAATCGTCTCAAAGCGCGTCGCACTGATCTGTAACAACTCACTCACGCGACTTCCATTGGTCAAGGCCAGCGTTGCCAGCGCGGTCGCATACAACACTCCCCGGTACAATGCTTCTGGCTCAAACAACAGAGCTCCAGTAGACATGGCATGACGAAACCAGACACTACTGCGTTTTGGCGGGGCCAGCAGCCCTGGCCGCAAGGTCTGCCACAGTCTTGTCTGTCCTTCTTCCTCTCCATTTGAGGAGGAAGAAACAGGCAACATTGGCCAGTTCGTCAGGATATCGCCGCACCACAGTAAATCGGAGGGGCAACCTTCGTACTGAAGAAAGTAAGTTTCCGCGCCGCGCGCATAGGCGAACAGTTGTCGCTTCCTTTGCCAGTGGGTACAGCGTCCATACAACTCCGGGTGGGCTACTACCCAGGCGTCACGATTCCACAACGTCAGATTGAGTGTGACGGTTCGCTCCACTAAGGAGACTGCTGCAATGGTCGGAGCATCCTCTGTGATGGAAAATGCACGATCCACGTACTGGAACGGATGCGGGAGGGATATTGCACCTGCCTGAGCTTGATCGCGAAAGCCACAAAATGTTGTGTACAGGCGCTCCATGGCCTGCTTACGGAATTGTGCCACCTCAATGAGCAACGGCAGTAAGGGAGTGAGCACATCACTTTGTTCTTTCCGACGAGTTTGGGCAGCGAGAACGGTTGCTCTGTGTTGGGCATGGCGCTCAAGAAAACGAGCTGGCAGTGGAGGAAAGGTATATGGTTCCAGGACCAAGCGGTGCCGCTCGTCCAGGTTTTCAAGGTAGGTTCGCAGGTGACCGCCAGCCACAGAAGCGTAGCTCGTGAGCAGTCGTACTTCTCCAGCAGCAAGTTGCCGCCCAGTGACAAAACGCATCCACACTTCACGCCCTTGCAGTTGTGAGATCTGGGTCATCCCGTAATGGGCACGTAGGCACCGGCACAAAGTGAGTAACATTGAACTGACATGCACCAGGGTATTTCTCTTCATAGCATGCGCAGCACAGCCAACAGCCAGTGCAATGGGGATCGCATCGGGATGATCTGCCACAGAGCGAACCAGATGTCCCATCACCTGACTAGGGAGCTGGTCCCACTCGATGCCTGGAGCATCACGCAAAACGGGTGGGAGCCAGGCGAAAAAGAGACGAATATGGTTGCTTCGTTCAGCGGGGTTACTGAAGGCGTACCGATCCTGGGGCGCGTGTTGCAGTACCTCCTGCACATTTTCAGTCGTGGCGGTAAGGAGTTCCATAAACGATGTGGTCCTTCTTTCTTCATCATCATTGATTTTGCTGCTGCATCTTTTTGATCCAGGCTAGGGTTTCTGCGTCGTGTAACCAGAGTGTGTCTTCTTCTGCTGGGAGCATAGGGTGCTTCGCTGTGGGAATGGCCTCTGTTTGAGGAGGAGGCGACCCATCAGCTCCTGGAGCACGTGCAGGAAGATAGTGTCGTTCTGCGAGACGTTGTTGCATCAAAGCGAGCACCTGCAGGGTCTGCTCTCCATCGCGAGAATGATCGTACACATCGATGGTATGAGGACTCTGCCATCCCATGATCGTGCTTCCGAAGGCTTCTCGCTCGCGCTGATAGCGTTCGGTGTCAAAATGATCCGTCCCTGCTCCACATTCTTGGCGTAGCATGATGAGAAATTCGGTAATGAACAAATGTCGGATATCATGCGGAGAAAAGGTCACCGGACAGAGCGAACGGAAGGACGGGTAGTGCTTGTACCAGTGGTAGTAAAAACTCTTGACGGAATATGGGGTTCCCCGCTCGGTGAGAAAGAGCGGTTCCCTGTCCTCCATCACGTCGAGCCTGCTTCGTCCTTGTGTATCCCACCCAGGGCGAATCTGTTCTAGATAGCGGGTCAAAAGTCGCATCACGCGAGGATGGTGAGTGAAGTAGATGGTTTTGACCTCGCGTCCCAGACTTCCCTTGCTCACTATCTGCGCCTGACCAGCAATCCCCTGGTTCCGGTATCCGCCTACTGTAAGCAAAACCACCTCATGGAGCCGAGCACCTGTGTTTCTGAGCAATTCGAGAATGATTTTCTCTCGGCAAGAGATCTCTGGGCTCTCCATCATGGCGTCAAGAATCGTGTGGATGCCAGATCGGACATCTCCTAACTCCTTGCGCAGATCAGGTTTCCACTCCCTGGCCTTGGGATAGCGAATGAAAGCCGTCGGTTGTCGTCGTGAACGCTCATGCATTTCCCCGCGAATGCCTGCATGATCAGGGGCACCAGCGTTAGCAATGGCTTGATCATGCAGGCGTTTGAGGGAGAGCAGGGTATCGGAGGTCAGCGGATTGGAAAAAGCATACAGGCGCTCATCTCTCATGATGAGGTAAAAATCGCGCAGCGCCGACCGAAAGACCTGAAGCGTGCTTTCCTGGAGTGGAGTGTCGCGTGTGGGGAGAATGGCAACACGCTCTTGCGCGCGCTCTGGGCGAACCAGACAGCAGAAGCGTTCCCGGTAAAAGTCGATGAGCAGGGGGCGCAACTGCTCAGGTGATGCATTCCAAGCACACCCTTTTTCACTCAAGAACGCAAAAAAAGGAAGTAAGCAGGAGAGATACGTATCTCGTGTGTTCGTCGGACCTTGTGAGGAGCGTAGCCGATACCACTCTGTCAGAGCAACGATGAGGTGACCATGCTGATCGACGAACAAGACTTCGTAAGGGGCACCTGGCTGGCCTTTGATTCTTTGGATCTTTGTCATACATCCTCCACTTTTTCACCTGTTCTAACGATCTCCAAGCGAATGTTGTAAACAGAGCCGAGAAAAAGGTCTAAAATGGCTACTTTCCTGAGTTTCTGCTATGCAGAATATCACTAGCATTATCTTACTCGATTAAGATCGCTCCATACCTTCTCCTGCGGCAAAAACAAAAATCATCCACGCCCAGCACCCGAGGCGTGGGCACCTGCCGCTCTTCCTGCTGGCGAACCAGCCGCGAGCCTCGTCTCAGGACTGGCTTCCAACCCCATCCGTTCTACCAAGCTGTTTCCAGCTTCTCCTCCCATGGCAAAGCCAATCAGCGTGAGCAGATCGCACAGACGTGTGGTGCGTCGAGCAGAGGGAGCCACCACAGTGGGCAAGCGTTCGGTAAAGATCCGGCCCTGACATTCCGGGTTTCGGCAGAAAAAGCGTCGTACATGCAGTTTGAGCCGCACCGCCCAACCCGCCCAGGGTAAATCTGCCACCACGCGGGTGTAACGCGAGTGGATACTCTTGGAACGACAGTGGCAAAGCGGACAAAGCGCTTCTGACGAGGTTGTCTCCACGATGGCAATGAGTGACTGCTCATCGGCTTCCAGACGAACTAACTGTAAACAAGAGGTATCGGGTAATAAGGTTGGGCTTTTCTTGCGGGCCATCGCAGACTCTTTCTCTTAGGGGACCACTTTCTCTGAGACGCTCAAGTATACCCGCTCCACCTCTCTGAGAGCAACAAAATAATCTCATCCATTTAATTCATCAAAAGTTTGGATGAGCCGACCCCGGTAACAACTACGTGCAGTACTGTTTGCAAAAACAATCCGTCAGAGTAGCTCTGTTTATAATAGGCTGACAAGATCATCGTGAAGGACGTTCAAGAGCTGTTGCTTCTCCTGCGCAGACATTTCCGGCAGATATTCTGCCAGTATTTCTGTATTGATGAGGACACTCGCAAAGCGAATCTGCTGTTCGTAGTCAGTTGGTAAGGCAGTGACCTCCCCATAGCCTTCCACCAGCGAAGGTTCAAGCCGGAAAGAGAAATGCTCGCCATCTCGCAAATGAAAAAAACCCAGATCGTACCAGCGACTGGCTCCTTGAATCGCGCCAAAATCAATCAATCCGGTATAGGTTCCATGCTCCTGATAAATATGCAACTCGCAGAAATCCCCATGCACCAGGGAACCGTCTTCGATATCCAACCAAGAATCATAGCAATGAAGAACCTGCTCAAGCATGCTGACCAAAGGCGCAGAGAGGATGGTGCTGGCTAACGTGTTCAGGTGCTTGTCCCAGTTGTGCAAGGCAAAGGCCCGATGGGTTGAGAAAGGAGCCGATAAAGGCTCTGTTGCTTCAAACTCATGCATCCAGCCGAAGCCACGAACAGGCAGCGAGTTGATACGAGCCAGATCCTTGCCTGCTTCGCGCATAATCGTTTGCAGTTCGCCCTGACTGAGGGTGTCCGATTGGCTGAGTGGCACTCCTTTGATTTCCGTGGTGATCATGAATGATTGTTGCAGGACTTCGTTGTAGCGCTCGAAATGGATGACCTCGGGAACTTTGATCTGCAAGCGACGCAATTGGGTATGGACTGCTGCTTCCGTTGCAAAATGTTCCTGCGCTTCTGGTAGGAGACGCAGGTAAAAGATCTGGTCTGAGGAGGCAATGCGATAGACGGAGGTGTAGGTGCCTCCAGAAGCAGGTTCGATGGACGTGAGGCGAGAAGAGAAAAGAGGTTGTATGGCAGCCGTGATGCGCTCTAAGTCTAGAGGACGTTGTTCAGCCATGGGTCGGCTCGCGGCGTTCAAATCGTTGCTTGGGCATGAGCCTGCCTCTCTACGAAACAACCAAACCAAAGATCACACGACAGAATCGTCTTTCTTGTTCTATCCTACGCAATTTTGCTCGTCTAGGCAAGTTTTTTTGCAAACGGTACTGCATGTAGTTGTTACCGGGGTCCTGGCGAGGTTTGAGCCGCCCCAGACGAGCATGAAGAACGTTACTCCGTTTCGGACAGGGACTTTCTTCGCCAGGTGAACAACCCCATGAAAATCAACGCCCCAAGCGTTCCAAAAATCACTGCGTACATGGGGGCCTCGAACAGGTGGGTGGAAGCGGTATCCAGCGTACCGAAGAAGGCAGAGGCAGCAGGATCACGCATGCCACTCTTTGCGTAATCGGCAGCTGAAATGGCTTCGAGCCGTTGTAAGAAGAGCACATTCACCGTCATCCCAAACAAGAGCGCGATGAGGACGCCAAGGATCGCACTCCAGACGCTACAGAGCACGCCAAGAAGCCAGTGTCCTGTGAGGCGTGTTCCCACCACACCTGCTCCGGCGAACGCCAGAAAGATGAGACCCATAAAACCAAAGGTCGAAAGCACACTCGCAGCCTGATTCAGATCCACAAAGTATTCGACGGCGATATCGACGACGAAGAACAGGCCGATGAGCAGGCCGATCCTCGTGGCTTGCCAGAGGACGTTTTTCACACTGGGTGAACGGACAAACTGGGGTAATCCGACTCCGACCCCACCGTAAAGCAGCAGCAAGAGGATGGTGAAAAGCGCTGTGCTGAGGTATGGTGCAGACCGCAAAAGGGGAGCCTGAACCAGGATGACACCAACCAGGACGAGATCCAGCAGCGCAAGGCCCGGAAGCATGGGCCAGAACGGGACAGAAACATTCACACTCCTCTTCATCACAGAGATCTTCCTTTCTGATCGATGGTGTGCGCCGGTCATAGCTGATCCCATGGGGAGCAGGAGAAACGCGCGAGCATCTTGCACAAGGCATCTTTGTCCTTTGCCAAAACAGTTGCCGCACGGTGTCGGTTCAACTGAAAAGCCCTTGCCATCATCTTTCCTCCAATTCACGCTAAGCCTCAACAAACCTGCCCTGCACACCGATCCAGAAGCGTTGATGAGGTTAGTTGCTCACGCGCGAAAAAGGGAGGAGCTTTCGTAGTGCAGCCCCAAGTGTTCCACACGCTGCTCCCACTGCTGCCATCACCGGGAGCACAACAATCACTCCTGAGAGCAGCCCAGCATTGATGTAGTCCCGCATCGTATGGAAGGTGCTGTGCTGGAAACCGGAGATCTTGTCTGCCTGGTGGCTGACGATGTCAAGAAAGAGGTTATCGATCACAACAAAGGTGGGCATAGCAATCCCGACGCCTAACAGCGCTGTGATAGCTCCTGCCCAGGTCCCAGAAAGCAGGCGGTTGGTTTTACGACTAGCCAGAACCCCCACCAGGGCAAAAAAGAGGAAGAGGGCGATAAAGGTAATGGCATAGGTGGTCTGATACTCGCTGTCAGACTCAAAGGTGGGAAAAAGGACGGTTGTCCAGACAATGGTCCCAATGGCCAGGACCCCCAGCAGAAGACCGAAGAAAACTCCAGGCTTGTTCCAAACCCGTTGCATAGCGATTCCTCCTTGGATTGACGACAACTGTTCTCTCAGGACACTTTTCGTTTCATCGGCAAGCACCTCCAGCCAGAATGTGATCCCGATCCGGCCTTGCACTTCTCGTGTTTCGCGGCAGTGATCTTTGAAGGTTTGCAGCATCAGCGGGCCATAGGTTCGCCGATGTGCTCGTGGATACAGGTGCAAACACCAGGCGTAGAGACGCTCTGCCAGTATTTGTTCGCAAGGTTGCTTTCTCTGTTTCATACGGTTGTGTTCACCTGCGTACCTGGGAAAAGACGACGCTGAGAGGCGATGGAAACGACCTCATGATAGCGCTGGAGCTCCGTCAGGAAGGCGCGTCTGCCCAGGTCAGTCAGGCGATAGTATCTCCTTCGTTCGTCATCGAGTGTCGGATCAGGTCGCTCACCCGCTTCCTCAATGAGCCGATCAGTGAGCATGCGTTTGATCGACCCATACAGCGTCCCGGACCCCATTTTGACGTGTCCCAGGCTATCGTGTTTGACCTGCTTCATGATCTCATAGCCATGTTTTTCTCCACTGGCCAGAGCCAGCAGAATGTAAAAGACCGCCGGTGTTAACGGTGTCAGCGTCGTCTTATTCGTCTTCATAGAGCAGAGTATACGTCCATAATGGACATATGTCAAGGGGTTTCTGATAGTTGGTCTAGCGTGTGCTCTGAGCAGGGAGTTGGGTGTGACAAGCTGAGCTAGTTGAAGCAGTACGTCGTTGTGGGTTTCGCAGTGTTCATACACCGATTCGGGCTGCGCTCTTTCACGCTCCCAGTTAAGCGGATCCGACGGGCGGCCAAACATCCTACCGGGCTTGATGTCCCACCGTGCAAACGGGCCAACCCTGACGCTACGTACCCAAGCGTCCCCGTCAGCTTTACCTGACAAGCATACGCAAACGACGCACTCCCTGCAACTCACATGCTAACAATACGGATAGGTAGGAGCTTACGCTCTTTCCCCCCGTCCAAACCGAGCAGGCACCTTTCAATGCACTCGGCTTTCCAGTACTCGGATAAAACACTATTACGTGTCCTTCAGTGTGAGTTGATGGATTCGGTAAAACCTCCAGAGCGCACCAGTCAGAGCACAGCACAACCTGTTGTATAGAGTCCCCCGCTCTGCCGGAGAACAAGACCCTATTACTCTTTCCGTCATTTGCCTTCTCTGGTACATCCATTTCTTCTCTCTTGAAGCTCCTTTCCCTGGCGGACCTTCACCATGTCCTCCCCATTACAGAAAGGCGTTCGGCTACTACGCCGCCTCTGCCCGCTCTCTCGCCCGCTAGCATTCTCGCGGCTCTTACGAGCAATGGCGATGTGAGCGTTCCCTGATTTCTCATCGAGAAGTGAAAGCAACCTTTAGCTGCCTGCTTTGCGCCGGGCGGACAATGAAGTAGTGTTCATTGGACCAAGAAACCACTGAACCAGCCGCCATGCCATTTTGGCTAGGGGGTGTCAGCCATTTCCCCCTTCGGTAGTAACGACACTTACGCAGGTTCCTTTTCGTCAACATAGGTCGCAGGGGTAGCCAGATGGTCCCTTTCGGCTAGGCCCATCCGATACATTGTCAGCGGGCTTCCCACCTCCAGCAGTGCCGCTGTTGGACGCAGGCCGCTCACCCCTCGTACCACTACTCAAGTACGGCTCTTCGAGCAACTTCTCAATAAGCAAACAGGCGCACTCCTGGACCTACCTCTTTTCAGGGTCTTTGGCAAAACCCAATGGTGCCCATCAAGACTGAGATAGCAAGCAAGCCATAATTTGCGCTCAAAACGAGTGCCAATTTTCTCAGTCTTGATGGGCAAGGGTAAAAAAATGCCTAACATCCTGCTGTGAACACCTCCTTCGCTACAAATCGCCGGCAGCAGGGGCAAAGTGACAGTTGAATCAGGCGATGAGACTGACTGGTATGCGCTCTTGATGCGCCTGGAACGTCTGGCAACGTGACAGTAGTTTTGACAGTAGAGCCGTTGAACAGAGCTGTATACAGCTAAACGGATCTGAACAGGAACAACAGGGGGAAAAGAGGCTGAAACGAACGGAGAGGCTGATCAAGCAAGCAGAGCTCAACCTTCGCACTACGCCTCCTACCCCTCTCGACGAAATTGGCCATTTCGTCGAGATGCCGGGTTCTGAAGACTTCCCCGGCTAAAGCAGGGGGAGTTCTGAGCGGCGCTTCCACGCTTCTACGTTTCCCCTCCTGGAGAGGAACAGCAGCTCTTGTGTGGCTTC
>Ga0209648_10006016_pt1 | contig 10441 bp, 9 predicted proteins | sample GraSoi2013_115cm_FD_185830 | JGI IMG/M metagenome (GOLD analysis project Ga0209648, IMG submission 185830) | Grasslands soil microbial communities from the Angelo Coastal Reserve, California, USA - Sample 9_17_2013_115cm (SPAdes) (version 2) | ecosystem: Environmental > Terrestrial > Soil >...
AGCTTCTTTGTCTTCGGTTCGGCCGGCCAAACGATTTGCAATGAGGAGCGATCCAACATCACCTCTACTCCGGCTGGTGTCAGACTGATCGTTGGATACTGGCCGCCTGTGGAATAGAGCAATCGCACTTCCTCCAGTTCTCGAAACAGGTCATGCAGATAGTTTGCGGACTTCTCTTTCAACAGTCCATAGGTGCTGAGCCGATCCAGTTGCGCGTCGGACACTTCGCGGGCCTTGCTGCCGAGCAGCACCTGGATCATCCGGGTCCGCCCGAAGCGAGGCAGAAAGCCTTTCTCGGTGCGGTGCGACATTCTGGCGACGCCACTCAACAGTTTTCGTACGGTCAGGCGCTCTTCGTCGCTTGGTTCACGGACGCTCTTTGAGCGATCTCTTGTGCACCGGTCGCATGCTCCGCAATTCACCGCCGTGGGATCGCCAAAATACCGGAGAATCATGCGTTGGCGGCATTCCCGCCCGTAGGCATAATTGATCATGGCCTTCAGCTTCGCTTGATCTCTCTTTTCCTTTTTACGAAGGCTTTCGGCATCAATCGGCAAATGCACCGGTAATAGATCGGGTCGCAGAAGCTTAGTTCCGCGCACCCTTCTTCCCGGAATGTCATAACGATCTATGATCTTGTGCCGGTCAAGAATCGTCAGCGCAGACCGCACAGCCATCTCATTGGTGCCATCGCCAAGCCGGCCGGCCAGATCGCGAATGGGCGCCACCACCTCCTGGGTGTCGCTCGCCAGATTTCGCAGCAGCAGATAGACATTTCGAATCAGCTCGATCGGCGGGTTACTTCCTTCAATAAAAAACTCTTGTACGCGGGTGTCGGCATAATTGAACAACAACTCGCATACCGCCGGTTCTCCATCTCTGCCCGCCCGGCCAGCCTCTTGATAGTAGGCTTCGAGCGAACCCGGGATATCGAAATGCGCGATGAAGCGCAGATCCGCGCGATCGATGCCCATACCAAACGCATTGGTCGCGACCACGACGTCGCACTCGCTCTGTTTAAACTGATTTTGAGCAGTCCGCCGCGCTTCATCCTCGATGCCACCATGATAATCCACTACCCTCACGCCCCACGACTTGAGCTCCTGGGTGATTTGTTCGACGCGTTTGCGGGTGGCGCAATAAATGATCCCGGTTTGATGCTGGCCGATTAGCTCCCGGAGCCGGGCATACTTTTGCGCCTCGCTTTCTGTCTCGGTCACAAGAAAGCGTAAATTCGGTCGAGCGAATCCAGCGACAAATAGGCTTGGCTCTTGCAAACCGAGTTGTTGGACCACATCGGACCGCACCTCCGGTGTCGCCGTTGCCGTGAAGGCTGCGGCCTGCGGCCGTCCTAATTCTTCCAGAACGGCGCCGAGGCGATAATAGTCCGGCCGAAAGTCATGACCCCATTGTGAGATGCAGTGCGCTTCGTCGACGGCAAACAGCGCGATCGCTACCCGACCGAGTGCATCCAGAAATAATCGGCTCCGGAACCGCTCAGGCGCAATATAGACGAGACGAAATTCGCCGTTGCGCAGCTGCTGGATTCGGCGCTGTTGCTCGCTGGCCGGGATCGAGCTGTTGATCAGCGTGGCGGCAATACCGCGCGCGGTCAAGCTATCCACCTGATCTTTCATTAAGGCCACCAAAGGCGAAACAACAATAGTGACGCCTTCCAACAGCAACGCAGGCAACTGGTAACAGAGCGATTTTCCGCCACCGGTCGGCATCAGGACGAAAACATCCTTGCCGGCCAGGATGTGAGAGATCACTTCCTGCTGCGGCTCTCTGAACTCTGGAAAACCGAAGTACGCCTCAAGGGCCTGTTGCGGATCCATGGACCTTGGAGACGTATAAAATCACAGCGTGGCAATCCTGCAACTGGAGGGGCGTCCAAGCGAGGGATTGGGCGGCAAGAGGTGAGGGCCTTGCGAAGGAGAAAGGACCGGGAGAACGGGGTCCGTTCCTGTGCCCACTAACGATCCCTCGACCGCCAACCGCTAACCGCGAACCTCCACAGCCCCTCAGAAATCAAAGCCAATCTTCAGCCGAATCTCATTACGTTCGTGGCTATTCAAATCCAGAGATCCTGACCGCGCTCCATCGGCGTGCCAACCAGCTACCTGCGGCAACCAGGTTAAAGTCGCCCACCACCGGCCAACCGCGTAGTGAAGCGCTGGACCAACTGAGAATGCCCAATCTACCTGATTCCGAATATTCGCATTGGCCAGCTGGGTCGCGTAGCGTGTCTCTAAACCAAGGAACCAGTTCGAAGCGAACCGATAGGTCACACCGGTAGTGATCTCCGGCTTAAAATTTGTGGTGAAACTCTCGCCATGGGACGGTCTTGGTCGCTCCCACTCAGTTTCGTTTGTTAGGTTTAAAACTGCGATCACTCTATCCTCCAAGAAATTCTTTTGAACAAGTAAACGCGTTTCGATTTCCCACTCGAGGAACTTGTCGCCCGAGGGGCTATCCGTAAGAGCGTATTCGGGCTCGACAAAGAGCGCGATTCCCACCGGATCCTTATAAGGGCTCGAAAAAGCGTATTTCAGCTCAAGCGCGTTACCAACAAAAGAGAATCGGTTGCGCCGGACGGGCGTATTTGAGTCTGCATTTTCTTGACCGGCTCCACCGGTGAAGTACGTATGATTTTCGTTCCACTCCAGAGCGATTTGGAAGCGATCGGTGACGCCATACTCAACTTCCTGCTTCAGATCGAAAGCGGAATAGGATCCGGTTCCTTTGCCAAAGCGGCCCGTGGTCCAACTATATAATTCCCATTTTCCTTTTGGGAGGGTTTCGGAACCGTAACTGTACCCGAAATAATTCTCGTCCGCGCGAACGGGAAGAACAAGCAAGGTCGCAGAGGAGAGTGAAAGCAACCAGAATCGGTAGGCGACGAGATTCACGCCGCAAACTGAGAATGATTCTCATTTGCAGTCAAGTTACTTTTCTTGCCGAGTTCCACATTTCACGTGCCACCAGCCAGAAAACAGCAGGGGGAGACCCGGAAGGTGGTAGGCCGAGCGCCGATCTGCCCAGCGCCGCGCTACTCTGAGCCGGCTCTTTTCCCGGCAGGATCTTCACTAGTGGAAGGAGATAGCTGATGTAGCAGCGTCGCGACGAGAGCGGCGACGTACTCCTGATCTTTTGACCGGGAACAGGTTCTTTCCCATCCCTGGCCGAACCAAAGCGCAGTGAAAGCATGGTCCGAACACGTCCGCTCCACTCTGGGCAATCTGTGAACCGCCAGCCTATAAGATTGGCTACGACCAGTGAGGGTTAAAGCTCGGCTGGTATAAGTCCGAGCGTTAGCGCGGATCAAACCGCATTAGGCGGCTTTTCCGCGACCAGTGCGCCTCCGCCAATCCCGTTCTTCCGCTGCTTCGGCGGTTCATCGGCAGATTGTTGAGCAATGGCGTCTTCTCGCGCTGCCTCTCGTCGCGCCATGATCGAGAAGAGTACGATCCAGAATTTTTTCTCATCAAATTCTATGGCATTGATCATAAGTCGAGGTGGAGCTGTGCACTCAGGAATAGCGCCCCTTTCGCGCGAAACACCGCTGTTTGGATGATTTCTTTATCTCCAGCGAAGCAGGCAACGGCAGTGGTGATCGCGACACCAAGACCGGTGAGGATTCGCATCAGTTGGTCGGAGTTTTTGAGTTAGCTGCCGAATACATCGGAACAATTAGAGACCCGGCTCGACTACCCTTTTCCTCGGCAGGAATCGTAAAATCTTCGCGTAAATGCTCGATTATTGCCGAGCGTTCGCCGCGTTGCGGTGCGTTCTCAGCCTTCTTCGAGGTATTGTCATTAGCCTGATGGAATGCGCTGACGATCGGTTCGAGGGTAATCGAGAGGCCGTCAACCACCGAAAAGAAATACCAGTCGAAAACGACCATCACTCCCAGTGAACCAACCACCAACATCGCGGCACCGGCCATGACTGATTCGAACCAATTTGCTTGTTTTCTTTTTTTGCCGACCTGGCGCCTGTTCACCCGTTCATCATGGACTGTCCCGCGAAGGTATTGGTTTGCCATATGGTCCTAATAAAAGACGTCAGTTATCCATGAACTAGTGATTCCGGACGGACGCGGAAAAAGCCGGAACGAATGGCAGGAATGAGATGCTGAACGCGGCGAGGAAGGGGAGGGTGTGGGACTTCGCCTATCGTCAGACAAGTCGCCGCTACCGAAAACGCTCCCGGTGAACCCGATCACACCGACTTTGTCCGACGATGGGCGAAGTCGGACACACCAATACCCATTTCCGGCCCGCGTTCGGATTCTGTTTGCCCGCGCTAAGCAACCAATCTTCCGCGCTTGTTGGCAAAGGATTGAAGCGCCGCTGTCCAGACCTACCTTGAGTCCTATTCCAATGTCTCTATGAAAACCAACAAAGTGCCTCGCGAGCGCAATCCGTTCCTCTTATCTGGTAAGCGGCGCTGGCGGCTGTTTCGTTGGATCTTTCGGCGCACCAGACGTGATGGTGCGGCAAATAATTTATTGAGTGAAGGAGCGAAGCCTGCCTAATTGTTTCGTAGTAAGACAAAGATGAAGCCACCTGTTAGCGAACGATCGAATCCGTGATCCGCTCTCCTCTGTTGCTATTGCTTGCTAACGCGCTGAGCAACGATTCGAGCGTCATCGAAAAGTCTTTCAATTTCGCCGTCGGAATTCCGCTTTCGGCACTCCTACTCATACTAGCGCTGCGCTCGAGCGGTGAGAATCGCGCCACGCGTCTCGGCTTCGCTCTGTGCGCTCTCACGTTTACGTTGAGCGCATGCATCGAGGAGATCGCTCTTTCCCTTGGTCAATCGGCTCAGTCGCTGATCGTGATTGTGGCAGGCGACTTTGCCTTCTGTGCGGCTGCGGCCTGGCCGGTGACGATCGTTGGACTCTGGGCGCAGGGCCCCTATCCATCTGCTTGGAGACGGCAGGTGGGCCGAGCGGTTTTGGCAGCGGCCAGTGGTAGCGCGGTTTTGCTGAGCTTCGCGCGCATCACCGGATTGCTTGGGTCGCTGGTCTACCACGTTCCGGCATTGGAGAATCCGCTGGAAGGGTTTGATCTCAATGCTTACAACGGATTGTTTTTTCTTTGGCTTGGGGCATTGGTCTTCTTACCTGGCCGCCTTCGTGGCCGGCTCTCATGGATATCGGTAACCGCTCTGTTGACCGGTATTGCCCTGGTAACCGCCCATTGCTTGGAAGAACACTTGACGAATTCGCCGGCCTGGCTGCACTCGGTGGTGGTCTTTACCAAACCATTCAGCCTCCTACTCATTGTTGCCGGCGGCCTGTTCGGCTTTTCTCGTTTTCGCTTTAGCGACATTTTTGCGCAGCAGGGTCTCCGTATCTTGTTGGGTGCCTTACTCGCTTTGGCTAGCTCATACCTCGCGCGCGGCATCTTTGGATCCCCGCTAAGTGAAAATGTCCACTCGCGCGGCTTGGCGGTACTCGGCTTTGCCGTAATCGTCTGGATCGGGATCCTTTGCTACGCGAAAATTACGATGCTGAGCGATTGGTTGGTTGATCGGCAAATTTTCCGTCAAGCCGATTATCAGCTTGCTCTCAAATCGTTCCGTGAGGCTATTGCAACCGAATCTGATCCAATCCGGATCTTCCATACCGGAGAAGAATTGATACGAAGCGCATTGCGGATCGCGGATGCCGCCATTTGCGCGAACGATACTCCAGAGATCGTATTGGCGGGTCCAGTCTGCTCGGAATCGGTCCGCGAATGGAAATTTCCAATTCAGAAAGGGGAAGAACCGGCTCCATTCTGCTTGGAGATCTCGCCCGGTCCTGGCCGCCATACTCTATTCAATGCGGAGATCGATTTCCTGCGCGAAGTTTGTCTAGCCATTGGGCGCCGCCTGGAGGCGACCGACCGGGAAAAAGAGAATATCGAAAGGGCCCGCCGCGAGGCACAGCTAGTTAAGCAACTGGTGGAAGCGGAGCTTCGAGCCCTGCGAGCTCAGATCAATCCGCATTTTCTGTTCAATTCATTAAATAGTGTCGCAGCGCTGATTGCGGCTGAGCCCCAAGCCGCTGAGGAAATGATAATCCGATTGGCCAAAATCTTTCGGCATGTGCTGACTTACCACGATCGTCCGTTCAGCTCGATCAATGAGGAGATCTCTTTTCTGGAGACCTATTTGGAAATCGAAAAGGTTCGATTCGGCGATCGGCTTCAGGTCAACTTTGATATCCAGGAGTCGGTGGCGCACCTCTCGGTGCCAACGTTGATCCTCCAGCCATTGGTAGAAAACTCGATCAAGCACGGACTAGGACCAAAGGTCGGCGAGAACCAGTTGATCATTCGTGCCCGGCAACAAACGGACTACCTTGAATTAACGGTCGAAGATAATGGTGTGGGGGCAAATGTAGAAAAAAGGCTTTCCCAGCAAAGCTCGACCGGGTTGGGGCTCCGGAATGTGGAAGAGAGACTGCAAACCGTTTACCGTGGTTGCGCCCGGTTCTCTTTTGAGAGCCAGCCCCGCATTGGATCGCGCGCCCAGATTTTGATTCCGATACCAGCGCCGCATGAAAAGACTGCGCTCGTTGCTCATTGACGACGAACCCAACGCTCGAATGCGTCTGCGTCGGCTGCTGAAGGACGAGGAACATGTCGAGGTAATTGGCGAAGCCAAAGATGGACTCGAAGCCGTGACTGAGATCCAGCGGCTGAAGCCAGACTTGGTCTTCCTGGACGTGCAGATGCCCGGCTTAGACGGTTTTGGAACCTTAAAGGCGCTGCCACCTGAACTGTCGTTGCCGCTGATAATCTTCGTCACCGGGTTCCATGAACATGCCATGGCCGCATTCGACGCCAACGCCATCGCTTATTTGCTTAAGCCAATCGAGCCAGAGCGACTGCGGGAGATGGTCGAACGTGCCTGGCGATTGCAGCATTTTGCCGAAGATCGTGCCCAAGCTGCCAACGAAGTGCATCAATTTACAGCGACTGTTCCGCCCAATTTTCGCCAGATCGTGGCCCGCAAGCTGGATCGTTTCTTACTGCTGGACCCGGCCGAGATCCTCTATTTTTACATGGACCACGGGATCGTCCGCGCTCGCACCAGTGACGACAACGTGTGGGTCAACTATCAATTGAGCGATCTGGAGCAGGGATTGAGTGAGTTCAACTTCTTTCGCGCTCATCGCGCGTCGCTGGTTAATTTACGACGGGTCAAAGAAATTAGACCCAGTCCTCGCAGCGCGTTCCTACTGATCATGGATGACACCGCCCGAACCCAGATCGAAGTAAGCGAACGTCAAGCCCGCGTTCTGCGCGCGATCATGCCGGGGCTGTGAGGGTCACGCCAAGCGTGGTGGAATAGGGATCAAAGAAGAACTCACGCAAAGGCGCAAAGAAACACAATCTTCGGTAGGGGCGACTAGCCTGTCCGACATAGTCTGATGCTCACGGAGGTTGCATTCCCCCATATGACGACGTTGGATCCAACCGAAGACTTTGTCTCATTCAACCTAAAAATCCGAATGGAGCGGCCGGTTTGCACTAGCCGGAAATCGCAGTCGCCTTGGCCTCGCCCGCCCGAGCGCCTCGGCACGAGACGATGTTTGCGATGGCGACTGCGCCTTTAGGTCAGCCACACCAACCGCTTCGTTCGATCGCTTTGGCCGGCAACACCGAGGGGACCTAAGGGGACAGTCGCCGCTGAAGATTGTAGTTCTTTGCGCCTTTGCGTCTTTGCGTGAGTTTTTCCTCTTTCCGCTGCGTCTCTGCGTGAGCTTCTGGCGTTTCGAGTTGACTCAACCCGGCTAGCTCGTATTAACCTGAATATCCCCAGCCCCTTATACGAGGTTACGACCATGTCATCAGCTCCATTATCCTGGGTTTTCGATGCAGATTACCTCCAGGCTTGCAATTGCGACTACGGGTGCCCGTGCGAATTTGCCGCTCCGCCGACACCTGGCTTCTGTGAAGGCACAGGGACGTGGCGAATTAAAACCGGCCGATGCGGGGATGTTCCCCTCGATGGTCTTTGCCTGGCTTTTGCCGCACACTGGCCAAAGGCGATCCACTTAGGCGGTGGCACTCTCACTGTGTTCGTCGACGAGCGCGCTAATGAAGAGCAGCGTCGGGCGCTCGAGAACATTGCTTTGGGCAAACTCGGCGGCCTTCCATTCGAAATTCTGGCCACGACGTTCTCTACCGTTCAGGAGACGCGTTTTGTCCCGTTTGAATTTCACCTGGCCGGACGCAATAGCGCCGCGCGGATCGGTGACAGCGTCGCGTTCGATCTCGAACCAGTCAAAAATCCGGTAAGTGGGGAGCCGGAGTTTGTGCGCATCGAACACGCCACGGGATTTATTTTTAAAGGCGCAGAGGTGGTTTCGGCGCGTGACTTACGGGTCTCAGCCGGTGCGATTAATTTCCGGTACTCTGATAAAGCGGGATTTGTAACTGAGGTTCATTACCAAAACTAGCCGCCCTGAAATCACGGCAACGACCGCAGCGACCATGGAGAGATTGATCGAGACTGTGGTGCGGCGGGATCGGCTGGCGGTCAGCGTTGCCCTCGTAGGGATCGCGGGAGTCGCGTGGTTTTACCTCATTTTTGAGACCGAGAGATTCGCCGCGACCGGAATTTGCCACTGTGCAGCGATGGCCATCGGTGGGCCCAATTTGGCGCCTTGGGCGCCTCAGACTCTGCTGCCTCTCTTTCTAATGTGGATCGAGATGATGGTGGCGATGATGCTTCCAGCCGTCGCACCGCTCGTTCTCCTTTTTTCGAAGGTTGCACGTTCACGCGCCGAGCGCGGTCAACCGTACGTGCCAACAGCGCTCTTCATCTCCGGATATTTCGCGGTCTGGTCCGTGTTCAGCCTGGGTGCCGCGGTTGCCCAATGGGTCTTGCATGGCGTCGCGCTGCTCTCACCTCAAATGACCGCCAAAAGTACGATTCTTTGTGGCCTACTCTTCGTTGGCGCCGGGTTATTCCAGTTTTCACCTCTCAAAAATGTTTGCCTCAATCATTGTCGATCGCCGTTGACGTTTTTGCTGACAGAATGGCGCGAAGGCCCGACTGGGGCCTTCCTGATGGGATGGAGCCACGGCCTGTTCTGTACCGCGTGCTGCTGGCTGCTAATGCTCCTGCTCTTCACAGTGGGCGTCATGAATCTTCTTTGGATCGCGCTGCTCGCAATATTTGCTTTGTCGGAGCGCGTCGCACCCAAACGTTGGTGTCTGGCGCAAGTATCAGGCTTGGTTCTGGTCACGTTCGGAACATGGATGCTTTGTTTACCGCCAACCGCCACTTGATCACAAAAGCTGCACGGGATACCGAGGCATTCCTCACTCCATGGGCGGCAGATTCGGTCGCACTTCGATCGTTCCACCAGCGACAGCTGGGTAGCGCGATGCCCACTCCAACGCGACATCAAGGTTCGGCACATCGATGATAAAGAAACCGCCAAGCTGCTCCTTGGTGTCGGCATACGGTCCATCCTGCACCAGCGGCTGTCCGCCCCGCAGCTTGACTGTGGTGGTAGTCTCTGGTGGCTGGAGGCCGGCTCCGCCTACTACAACGCCCGCATCCTTGAGCGCTTTCATATAGGGAAGGAAGCTTCCCCAAAAGTCTTCTTTCTTTTTCGGGTCAGTCCGAGCGGCAAACTCATCAGAGTCTAGATAGATCAAGAGCGTGTAATTCATTGGTTATCCTTTCAAATGATTGTGAGCGCCTACATTGTCGCTCGCAATGATGACGCGCAGCAGACCAGGATTTCGACACCGAGACGCAAAAAAATCTCACGCCAGGACGCAAAGACGCAAATCTTCGGTAGGGGCGACTAGCCTGTCCGACATAGTCTGATGCTCACGGAGGTTGCATTCCCCATATGACGACGTCGGATCCAAACGAAGATTTTTGTCTCATTCAATCTAGAAATCCGAACGGAGCGATCGGTTCACGCTAGGCGGAAGTCGCAGTCGCCTTAGCCCCGCCCGTCCGAGCACCTCGGCACTGGATGATGTTTTCGATAACGACTGCGCCCTTAGGTCACCCACACCAATCGCTTCGTTCGATTTCTTTAGCCGGCAACGCCTACGGGACCTAAACGGACAGTCGCTCCTACCGAAGATTTGCGTCTTTGCGTCCTGGTGTGAGATTTTTTGTCCACCCTGGCGTCTCGGTCTGCTCTTCACAAAACCGCTCGATGTAATCGTTCAAGCGGAGGAAGCCGGTCCTTTCGAGTCGATAAAACCGCAGTGTCGCTTCCCGCGTTTCGCTCACTAAGCCGGCTTCGCGCAACACTCGCAAATGCTGAGAAACGGCTGGCCTACTCATGACCAACCCAAGTGCCAGCTTACCGACCGGCAGGGGACCAAACCGAAGCCGTTCGAGCAGTTCGCGTCGGGTCGGATCGGCCAACGCTTGGAACAACAATTGGTTTGCCACTGTTATGTAA
>Ga0209648_10006019_pt1 | contig 10438 bp, 10 predicted proteins | sample GraSoi2013_115cm_FD_185830 | JGI IMG/M metagenome (GOLD analysis project Ga0209648, IMG submission 185830) | Grasslands soil microbial communities from the Angelo Coastal Reserve, California, USA - Sample 9_17_2013_115cm (SPAdes) (version 2) | ecosystem: Environmental > Terrestrial > Soil >...
TCGGCGCCCATCGGAACGCCTGCGCTGATGGCCTGCACCGCGGCTTCGAGCATGGCTTTGCCGCCAAGTGCGTGCACGTTGACGAGCTGCACCCCTGTCATTGCCGCCGCGGAAAGGACGGCGCCGGCAACGGTGTTGGGTATGTCGTGGAATTTCAGGTCGAGGAAAACACCGGTGCCCAGCGCGGCGACTTCTTTAACGGCAGCGGGGCCCGCAGCCGTGAAGAGCTGGTTGCCGATCTTGAACATGCCCACAAGATCGGCAACCTGCTTTGCGAATTTAACCGCGGTGGATAACGAATCAAAATCAAGTGCGACAATCAGGCTGCTGCGGGGATGGGCGTCGAAGGTCAAGGTCATAGTTGACCCCGACTCCCTCGGGGTCAGTGCTTCTCGGGTAGTGCCATCAACTCGAGCCGGACCTGGCTCACGCCCGAATGGATCAAACCGATTTTCCGGGCGACACGATAGGATACATCAATTTCGCGTCCTTCTTGATAGGGACCCCGGTCATTGATGCGTACCAACTCAAACTTGCCGTTCCGGGGGTTCACCACGCGGACGAGGGAGCCAAAAGGAAGGTTGGGGTGCGCCGCTGTGAGGGCTTCGCAGTCGAAGCGCTCGCCGTTGGCGGTTTTGTGCCCGTTGAATCCGGGGCCGTACCAACTGGAATTACCCACCCAGGACTTAATCGGCTTCACGGGATGATTCAGATGTGCTACGAGGGGTGCCTCCATCGCCGGAGCGATGAGGAACATAAGAAGTACCCAGCGCAGTGCAGCCCAGCTCATGAAAAGTCGATGTCTCATAGTGTGTTCTTTGTGCTACTCGGATCCAGAAAAGTGTAGCAAAAAGGAGTCATTATGTCAACCATTTTCTGCGAGGAATTTTTCCCTTATCTCATTCAAAGTAAACGCTTTAGCTTCAAATAGTACGTTCGTAAGGGCCTCGACAAGTTGCTGACTGGCCCTCGGGTCAGTAAAGCTGGCCGTCCCGACCTGTACGGCTGAAGCACCTACAGCTAGGTAATCAAGCACGTCTTCGACCGTCTCGATCCCTCCGAGGCCTATGATTGGTGTCTTGACGGCCTTCTTCGTTTCCCAAACGAGCTTCAAAGTAATGGGTTTAATGGCCGGACCTGACAACCCCCCGGTTGGGTTTCCCAAGCGGGACTTTCCGGAGCGGAAATCGATGGCCATGGCGGAATAAGTGTTTGCCACGGTCAGGGCGTCCGCTCCAGCTTCCTCGGCGGCCTGGGCGATAAGTCCAATGTCTGTAACAAGAGGGGAAAGTTTGACCCAGAGGGGCCTCTTGGAGGCGGCCTTTCGGGCGGCTCCGACGACTTCGGCTACTAGGGCGGGATCGCTGCCAAACTGCATTCCACCTTTCTTGACGTTGGGGCAGGAGACGTTGAGTTCATATCCGGCCAGACCCTCGGCATCCTCAAGGACCCGGATCACCTCCACATAATCCTCAAGGGTGTAGCCGAAGACGTTGGCGATGACGGCCGTATCGAAATTTCGCAGTACCGGGAGTTTTTCGGCGACGAAGGCTCGGACCCCAACGTTCTGGAGTCCGACGGCATTGAGCATCCCGGAGGGGGTGGGGTAGAGGCGGGGAGCGGGGGCCCCTTCGATGGGTTCGCGGGACAGGCCCTTGGTGACAAAGCCTCCGAGGCGGTTCAAATCAACGAGGTGGGCGAATTCGAGGCCGTAGCCGAAGGTTCCACTGGCGGCGAGAATAGGATTCCGCAGGCGCAACGCGCCAATTTTTACGCTGAGGTCAACGGCGCCAGCGGAGCTCACTTCGTGAAGAAGAATACCACGAAGTGTTTAGTGATGTGGCCGAATTTGCGCTGGTCCTTCCGTAGTGAAGTAGTATGGTCTTAGCATATTCGTTGCATAGCTGGCTGATATGGGCTCATATCTCGGGGAGGAACCATGCGCTTCTCTTTCGGCTTATTCGCCGCTTTCTCGCTCTCTGTTATCGGGGCGCCCGTTTTTGGATGCTCCTGTGTGCATCCCCCACCTGGCGTGAACACGGCGCAACAACTTGCCGAGTGGGCTGCGAGGGGGAAAGAAGCAATATTTGAAGGGAAAGTGGAGGGCGTCGAGCTTAAATGGAAATTCGTGGAGGCGCGCATCGGAGATCTTGTTCCCGCCGACATCGAGCGAGAGCCGCCCGAGATGGAGGTCTCGTTTGAAGTGTTGCGTCCCTATCGAGGAGCCGAGGACAAACATGTCAAAGTTAGAACCGGCCTCGGCGGTGGGGACTGCGGTTTTGATTTCGAGACGAGTAAGAAGTACCTCGTCTTCGCATATCAGGACGATTCGGGCGAACTCTCGACCGGCATTTGCAGCTCGACTGCTTTACTGGAAGAGAGCGAGTCGAATTTGGCTTACCTCCGCGGGGAGCCCGAAATTGCAGAGAGAGACCAGAAGAAATTAGTTGCTGATAGGGGAGCACTCTGTGGCCGTTTGATTCTCGATAATCCGGCACGGGCCACCGAGGGGCAAATCCTGCTTTTTAGGACTGGCAACAAGTCACTCGTTCCGTCCGATGAAATCGAGCCTGGAGCCGACGGTTCGTTTTGCGCTCGTGATCTTAGACCGGCGAAATATCTCCTCCTATTTAGGGATGGCCCGGATGAATCGCCTAATTTGTTCGCCTTCTATCCCGGGGTGATCAAACCGACGGAGGCGACCGAGGTGGAGGTCGTGCCCCGGGAGACTGTTGCGCATCTTCTATTCAAGGTGCCCAGCTGGCGGACCCACACAGTCAGCGGAAGAATTTCAGCATTCAATAATTCCAAGGGACAAGCTGGGCCGAAGGTGATGCTGCTAAGTGCTGGTGATCGATTCCTGCTCGCGTTGGGATACAGCGCGGATGTCGCTGCCGATGGGACTTTTGCGCTTCTCCACGTTTTGCCAGGTAGATATTGGGCCGCAGTGACGGTCGATTCCGATGGAACGACAAAATGGTCTACGCGCAAGGTTGAAGTGAATGTCGATGGGGATGTCCCCGGCTTAAGTCTGGAGTTGTCTGCTAACTAGCGTTGTCTTGTCGAGGCAGTAGCGTGGCTCGATTTTTTGAGGGCATCGGCGAGGATGTGGCCGTCGCGGGAGGAGAGCGTGATTCCGCAGAGGGCGGCGAACGTTGGTGCGATATCGGCGGGTGTGATGGGTTGGAAGTATTGGCCGGGTTGGATGCCGAAGCCCATCAATAGGACGGGGACGTGCTGATCATAGTTGTAGGGGACGCCGTGGCCGGTGCCGTAGGAGCGCGATTTTCCGAGGGGAGTGCCATCCAGGAGCCAGTAAGGTTTTGGCAGGATGAATAGGTCGCCGCTGCGGCCGGGGAAATAACTGTACGCGAAGGCGCGGTGCGCGGAACTTTGCGTGGAGTTCGGGGGCGTGGCGGGGCGGTCGCGCAATTCTTCGGCGCGATAGACGGCGGCGACGCCGGGCACGGTTCGAATGGCATCCATTACCGCATTCATGGCGTTCGAATCGGCTGCCAACTTTTCGTAAACTCCGGTGGCGAAATAAACGTCGCTGCCGGAGATGCGTGCAACCGCAGGCTTTGCATAGTTCAGAGATTCGAGAGTCTGCTCGATGCGCTCCTGCACTTCGGGCAAATGGAGCACGCCGGCGTCGGCGCCGGTTTGTTGCATTTCTTCGGGAATCGGCACGACGCCGTGATCGGCGCTCAGCGCGACGACATAATTTCCGCGGCCGACTTTCTTATCCAGGTGCGCAAACAGATCGCCGAGATCTTTGTCCAGCCTTACAAGGATGTCCTGGATTTCGCGGCTGCGGGGGCCGAATTCGTGGCCGACGTAATCGACGGAAGAATAGCTGACAGCGAGAAAATCGGTTCCGCTCGAATTGCCCAGCTTCAGCGCGTCAACGGCTTTTTCGGCGAGTTCCGTCAGCGCCGTGTCGGCGTAGGGGCTCGAGGCCCATTGCTCGTAAAAGGCGCTGTCTGGTTCACCGACGCCCGTTTTTCCGCGCAGCGGATGGGAAAATGTAAGATCCCAACCGCCGGGAGGGACGGCGCCGAGAGCTTTCTCGCCGTACCAATAGGCATTTTCCGGGAGTGAAAGCACCCAAGTCTTGCCGAAGTCTGCTTTCGCTGGGTGCGACTTGGCTTGCTCCTCGATGAAAGGCATCGTGCCGTAGGGGCTCGACGTGACCCAGGCGCCCCCGTCGAACCAAGTGGCGGCATCGGCTTTGTGTCCAGCCATAGTGATGGCGGCGCGGGCCTTTAGCGAAAACGACACGATGCGCGTTGCTCCACTGGTCTGAAATTTTAATTCCTCGGCAAAGGAAGGCACGGCCATCCGCCAGGCCGTGTCCGCACCTTTCGGAGTGGCGCCGGCGTAGCCGATGTTCTTTACGCTGGGATCCGGGTCGGAGGTGCAGGTCACCATTTTTTGCTCTTTGCGATCCCACCAGGCGTTGGCGACCATGCCATGAGTGGAAGGGAAAGCACCGGTCGAGATGGTGGAGTGGCCGACGCAGGTTTCCGTGGCTGCGTAAGGATAGGCGGCATCGCGGAACCACGCGCCTTCCTCGACGAGGCGCTTGAGGCCGCTGGTCCATTGACCGAGGAATTTGTCCACGTAGTCGCCGCGCATCTGGTCGACGACCAGGAGCACGACCAGCTTGGGCTTTGCGGGCGCTTGCAGCGCCTTGGGGGCAGCCGCGCGAAGCGGCCCCTGGGCCGCAGTGCGCGGAGCAAACGAAATGCTGCCAGCGAGAAAAAATGCCGCTGCCATCATCCCGCGCTGCAAAAGGGTGCGCTTCCACAAGAATCTGCTCGGAACCATAGCCTATGCCGCCTCCTCAATCCGCCCAAGAGTCTACTACGACCGTGTTACGGTTCGACGATCGCGGACTGGATTGGCCGGAGCGCGGGCAGGAATGATAGGATTACCCGACCATGCGCATCGTCGAAAAGAACCAATTGATGTCCGCGCCGGAAATCGACCGCACGTTGCAGCGGTTGGCGCACGAAATTGTCGAGAAGAGCGGCGGGACGAAAAACCTGGCGCTAATCGGGATCGTGAGGCGCGGAGTGCCTCTAGCGCAGCGGATTGCGCAGGCCATGCGCGGGATCGATGGCGTGGACGTGCCCGTCGGAGTGCTCGACATCACTTTGTATCGCGATGATCTTTCGAAAGTGGCGCCGCAGGCGGTGCTGCGCTCCTCGGACATTCCGTTCGGCGTTGATAATATGGACCTTGTCCTGGTGGACGACGTGTTGTACACCGGCCGGACGATTCGCGCGGCGATGAACGGACTGTTTGACCTGGGCCGGCCGAAGCGCGTTTCGCTCTGCGTGCTCATCGAGCGCGGCCATCGCGAAATGCCGATCGAGGCGCAGTACATCGGCCGAGGCGTACAGACCAGCGACACGGAAATTATCGAAGTGCGGCTGCGGGAGATCGACAAGGAAGAGCGCGTGGTGCTGGTCGACCGCGTGGAGTAGTCTTCGTCCCCATCAAGTGTGGAAAGTTACAGCAAGCTATGAGCCACGAATTGAAAGCGATTGTCAGCGGCGACAACAAAGCCAGCTTCTCTCACTATAGGGACGGAAATTTCTTCTACGTGGTCAGGGTCAATGACAAGGACTACAGCTTTCCGATTCCTATTGAGGATGCGAAAGGCGCAACTCTGTTCGCGGAGTTCAAGGCAATCACCTTGATGCGTTGGATTCGCAAGGCGATTGAAGACAAGACTTTTCAACTGGCGAAGTAAGGCATGCAGGCATGTTGGGGAAATTTCAACGGCCTGCTAAGGTTTAAGAAGGGACATTGAGTTACAACTTTCGCGATTTGCTGGCGCTTGAACCGCTCACGGCGGACGAACTCGGCTTTCTTCTCGATCAGAGCAAGCCTTTTCAGGAAATTCAGAAGCATCCGCTGAAAAAATTGGCGACGCTGCGCGGGAAGACGGTGGCGCTGGCGTTTTTCGAAACGTCCACGCGCACGCGCATCAGCTTTGGGACGGCTGCATCGCGGCTCGGTGCGGACACGATGAATTTACAGGCGGAGGCGTCAAGCCTGAAAAAGGGGGAGACGCTGCTGGACACGGTCTTCAATCTGAATGCCATGAAGCCGGATTGTCTGGTGATGCGGCATGCGGCTTCCGGCGCGCCGGAATATGTGGCGCGGCATCTGGACATTCCCGTAGTGAACGCGGGCGACGGCACGCACGAACATCCTTCGCAGGGTTTGCTGGATGCGCTGACGATTCGCGACCGGCTCGGAACAATTAAGAATCTCAACGTCACCATCCTCGGCGACATTCTGCACAGCCGCGTGGCGCGTTCGAACATTCATCTGCTGGGGAAATTCGGATGCAAGTTCACGCTGTGCGGGCCGGCGATGTGGGTTCCGCGCGAATTGGAAAAGATCGCGCCGGGGACGCCGATTCGCTGCGTCTACCGGATCGACGAGGCACTGGAAGGCGCGCACGTCATCATCATGCTGCGTGTGCAGACCGAGCGGCTGAACGATCCGCCGCTTTCCGCCAGCGATTACATCCTTCTCTATCAACTCAACGCGGAGCGCCTTCGCCGCGCCAGCGCGGATGCCATCGTCCTGCATCCCGGGCCTATCAACCGCGGCATCGAGATCAGTCCGGAAGTCGCCGACGGGCCGCAGTCGTGTGTGCTCGAACAGGTCACCAACGGCGTCGCGGTGCGGATGGCCGTACTTTATCTGCTTGCGAGCGGCGCTACGGAGATTGACACGCATCCCGCGCTCGAAGTGAAACCGAAGGAATCCGCCAATGCTACTGATTAAGAACGGGCGCGTGGTCGACCCGGCGTCGAAGACGGACGCAGCTCTCGACGTACTGCTGGACGGGGAAAAGATAAAGGAAGTTGGGCCGGCGGGGAAAATCGCGGCGGCACAAAACACGGATATTCTCGACGCCAGCGGCTTGATCGTCGCTCCCGGTTTTATCGATATCCACGTGCACCTGCGCGAGCCGGGACAGGAATCTTCGGAAACCATCGAAACAGGCACGCGGGCGGCGGCGCGCGGCGGATTCACGGCCGTCTGCTGCATGCCGAATACGAAGCCGGTAAACGACAATGCTTCCGTCACGCGGTTCATTCTGGATCGAGCGAAGGTTGCTGGCAGCGTTCGCGTGTGGCCGATTGGCGCGGCATCGGTGGGGAGCAAGGGCGAGGCGATAGCCGAAATCGCGGCTATGAAAGAAGCGGGGATCGTCGGCGTTTCGGACGATGGAAAACCGATCGCCACGGCAAAGCTCGCGCGGCAGGTGATGGATTATTGCCGGTCGCTGGATCTTCCGGTCATCGAGCATTCGGAAGACGTTTCGCTGGCTGCGGGAGCGGTGATGCGCGAGGGAGTCACTTCGACGCGGCTGGGCTTGCGCGGAATGCCGGCGGCGGCGGAATCGGTTTGCGTGGCGCGGGACGTGCAGCTCGCGGAGCTTACCGGCGCGCGGCTGCATGTGGCGCATCTTTCGGCGAAGGCGTCACTCGAGCAAGTTCGGTGGGCGAAATCGCGCGGGCTGCGCGTCACTTGCGAAGTCACGCCGCATCACTTCACGCTGATCGATGAAGACGTGCAGTACGATTCGAAATTCAAGATGAATCCGCCGCTGGCTGCGCGGGAAGACCGCGAAGCACTGCTGGCTGGATTGGCGGACGGAACGGTGGATGCGATTGCGACGGATCATGCGCCGCACGAGCCGGCTTTGAAAGATGTGGAGTTCGATCGCGCGCCGTTTGGGATTCTTGGTTTCGAAACGGCGCTAGCGCTGGCGCTGGAACAATTGGTGCAGAGCGGGCGAATTTCGCTGATGCGGATGGTGGAGCTTTTTACGACGGGTCCGGCGCGAGTGCTGGGCATCGAACGAAAGATCGCTGCAGGTCAGCCCGCCGATTTGACCATTTTCTCGACCGAGCGCACCTGGACTTACAACGTGAAAGAATCGACCAGCAAATCGCGCAACTCACCCTTCGACAGCCGGAACTTTAAGGGCGGACCGATGGCCACCGTCGTCGCGGGCCGCGCCGTTTATAATCGATAAGAAACGAAACGCAGAGATACGGAGACCGCCGAGACGTACATTCCGGGATACGGACAACTGACGTCAAGTGTCAGTGGGCGGTGGGTTCGGCGGCGGGGTGCATGCCGTGCTGAGGGACTTCGTGGATGCCGCGGGCGGGGGGCTCGATGCGCTGGCGATAGAAATGATCGAGCGGGACGCGGCCTTTGCCGATGGGGTAGCCCTTTTCGATGGCTTTCGTGACGTAGGCTTTGGCGAGCGTGGCGGCTTCGAGGAGAGAGCGCGCGGAAGCAAGTTGCGCGGCAATGGCCGACGCAAACGTGCAGCCGGTTCCGTGGGTATTGTTTGTCTTGACGCGATCTCCGCTGAGCTGGACCATCTCGCTGCCGTCGAAGAGAACGTCCACGGCGCGCTCCATGTGGCCACCTTTGATGATCACGGCGCGGGCGCCCATCTCGACGATTTTGCGCGCGGCGATTTCCATGTCTGCTACATCTTTGATTGTCAGCCCGGTTAGAACTTCGGCTTCCGGCACATTCGGGGTGATCACGCTTACGCGTTTGAGCAATTCTGTCGCGACAAATTTGATTCCGGCGGCATCGAGAAGTTCCGCGCCGCTCGAGGACTTCATAACCGGATCGAATACGACGTGCGCGAACTTGTGCGCGTCGAGAAATTCCGCCACCACGACCGCGTTCCCGCGGTTTCCGAGCATCCCGATTTTCACAGCGGCGATATCACAATCCTTGGCCAACGCATCGAGTTGCGCGCGCAATTCAGCGCTGGGCGTATTGTGGACGGTCTCGACACCTTGCGTGTTCTGGACGGTGAGCGAGGTGATCGCGGCGACGCCGTAGCAACCATGCGCGGCGAAAGTTTTCAAGTCGGCGGCGGTGCCCGCGCCGCAGGAAGGATCGAATCCCGCGATCGTCAGCAGAATCGGGGGCGCTGAATGACTGTGTCCGTTCGTGCTCATCGTCTTTTCTTACTCGAAGAATGAAAATAGCCGGTCGCGTCAGGAAAACGCACCGGCAACTGCGAATGTACGCGCGCTGAATGTTCAACGCAAGAGGTAAATTCAGGAATTTCTCTGCGCCGAGGGTTGCGACTCAAACTGCGAACGAATCGTAGGGAGGCGAAGGTAGACAATCGTCTCGACGCTCAGAATTAGGATCAAAATAACTATCCAAAAATCTAGGCCATGCACGGTGCGGCTGAAGATTGCCAGCAGCGTAAAGATTCCGAGAATCATAGCTGCGGTCATGGCAAGCGAACGGCCCCGCTTCTTGAATTTCCACAGGTCGACGGCCGTGGTGGCGGCAATCCACCCCGCAATCAAAAGGCAAATCCCTGCAAAAATCAGAACGATGTGACCGAGCGGATAGTAATCTGGCTTGTAGCGACCATGATTGAGCCTTGGGCCAATCTGAAAGAAAAGGGTCACACCGCCGAAAGCCAAGACTAGAGAGAAGAACGCGGCGATGCCAACTAGGCAAATCAAGCCAACTGGCCGGTGATGACTCATGGTGACTGCAATCGCCCGCTCCCCGCAGGATTATGGGAAGAGCCCGCGGACGAGAGTGGCTTCGGAGACGCGGCCGACGGCGAGGATCATGGCGCCGGCGCGCGGCGGAACGTGATGCTTGCGCATGGTGTCCACCATTTCGTGGAAGGTGCGCACCATGATCTTCTGCAGGCGCGTGTTTACTTCCTCGACGTCCCACATCAGCCCTTCCTGGTTCTGCACCCATTCGAAATAACTGACGGTAACGCCGCCGGCGTTGGCGAGAATGTCCGGCAGCACGATGACACCGCGGCGCGCAAGAATTTCATCGGCATGCGGCGTGGTAGGACCGTTGGCGGCTTCCGCGACGATGCGGGCTTTGACGGCTTCGGCGTTGTGGAGGGTGATGACGTTTTCGAGCGCCGCTGGGATGAGGATGTCGCACTTCATGGTTAGGAGTTCGTCGTTGGTGATGCGCGACGCGCCGGGCATGCCCACAACGGTGCCCGAGCGCTCCTTGTAGCGAAACGCCTTGAGGGGATCGATGCCGCGCGAATTCGTTACGCCACCGCGCGTATCGCTGAGCGCGACGATTTTTGCTTTCTTTTCCGCGAACAGGCGCGCCGCGGTTGCGCCAGCGTTGCCGAATCCCTGAATCGCGACGGTCGCGCCGCGAAGGGAGATCTTCTTCAGCTTGCAGGCTTCTTCGACTACGTAGAGCAGGCCGCGCGCGGTGGCTTCGAGGCGTCCCTCAGAACCGCCGATTGAAACGGGTTTGCCGGTAACGACTCCGTGCGCGGAATGTCCGACAGTCATCGCGTAAGTGTCCATGATCCAGGCCATGGTCTGCGCGTCGGTGTAGACATCCGGGGCGGGAATATCCT
>Ga0209648_10006020_pt1 | contig 10437 bp, 10 predicted proteins | sample GraSoi2013_115cm_FD_185830 | JGI IMG/M metagenome (GOLD analysis project Ga0209648, IMG submission 185830) | Grasslands soil microbial communities from the Angelo Coastal Reserve, California, USA - Sample 9_17_2013_115cm (SPAdes) (version 2) | ecosystem: Environmental > Terrestrial > Soil >...
GGCGACGATATCGGTGGAGACGAAGAGACAATTATTTCGAATGAGTTTGACCGCCCTGTTCTGGTGCACCGGTATCCGGCGTCGATCAAAGCGTTCTATATGCAACCGGATCCGCAGCGTCCGGATTTGGCCCTCGCATTCGACATGCTCGCGCCGGAAGGCTACGGCGAAATTATTGGCGGCAGCCAGCGCATTCACGATTACGATTTGCTGGTGAAACGCTTGCGCGAACACAACCTGCCGGAGGAAGCATTCCAGTGGTACCTCGATTTGCGGCGCTACGGCAGCGTGCCGCATTCGGGATTTGGCCTCGGGCTGGAACGCACGGTGGCCTGGATTTGCGGGGCTGAGCACATTCGCGAAGTGATTCCGTTCCCGCGAATGCTTTACCGGGTATATCCTTAGTCATCAGCTAGGAAATCGAAAATGGCGCAGAAAATTCGAATCATTGGTGTGCCCATGGACCTGGGGGCGAGCCGCCGCGGCGTGGATATGGGGCCGTCGGCGTTGCGCGTGGCGGGATTGCAGGCGCGCATCAAGCAACTGGGCCATCAGGTCGAAGACATCGGAAACATTTCCGTCAAGCAGCCAGAAGAAATGTCCTACGGAGAAAAGCGCGCTAAATACCTCGCGGAGATTGCGGACGCTTGTAAAGATCTGGCCGTGATGGTGGAGAAGTCGCTGGACGAGAGCATGCTGCCGGTTGTACTCGGCGGGGACCATTCGATTGCCGCTGGCACGCTGTCGGGAGTGGCGACGTATTTCAAGAAGAAGGAAAAGAAGATTGGATTGATCTGGCTGGACGCGCACGGCGACATCAACACTCCCGGGATGCCGCTGGCCGCCGCGATGGGCTATGGCGCCACGGAACTGGTGGAGTTGCAAGGATTCAAGCCCAAGGTCGAGCCGCAGAATATTTCGCTGGTGGGAATTCGCGATTTGGACTCGCAAGAGAAGAAGCTGGCGAAGAAGTCGGGCGTGCATGTCTTCACGATGCGAGACATCGACGAGCGCGGAATGCGCGAAGTGATGAGCGACGCGCTGAAGTACGCGATGGACGACACGGACGGGATTTCCGTCAGCTTGGACATGGATTTTGTGGACCCGTCGGACGCTCCGGGCGTCGGGACGCCGGTGCGTGGCGGAGTGACGTATCGCGAAGCGCATCTGGCCATGGAGATGCTCGCGGACACCGAAGCGATGGTGTCGTTGGAAGTCGTCGAGATCAATCCCGTCATCGACGAGCACAATCGCACTGCTCTCCTCGGGGTCGAGCTTGTTCTCTCCGGGCTCGGCAAAAAAATCCTCTAAACGGGTAAACAGGACGGTTACTCCGTACGCAGCAGGGACATGGGCTGGATTCGCGCGGCTCGAATGGCGGGCAGATATCCAGCGAAGCCTGCGACGGCAGCAAGCGTAACCACCATGGCGCCAAACGTCAGCGGGTCCGTGGGCGTGACGTCATACAAAAGCGAAGCGGCGAGGCGGGTCGTTACCAAAGCAGCGCCAAGCCCAATGGCGACGCCAACGCCCGCCAAACGCAGCGTTTCGCCGAGGATCAAGCGCCGAACCATCGCGGGAGAAGCGCCAAGTGCCATGCGAATTCCGATCTCCTGGTTTCGCTGGCTGACGGAATAAGAAATGAGCGCGTAGATTCCAAGCGAGGCGAGGACCAGCGCAAAGCCTGCGAATCCCCCGAGCAAGACAACGACGAAACGGCGAGGCGAAGCGGCTTTGTCCACGAGCTGCTGCAAAGTCCGGAAGCCGATGGTGGGCAGATTGGGCTCAAGGGGCTTTAGGGCTTCGCGGATGCGCGAGGCAAGCTCCCGGGTAGGCAGCCCGGTTCGGACCACGAGGTCAACGGACGAGTAGTCTTGGGTTTGCCGGATGGGCAAATAAAATTCAGAGCCCGAGCCTTGCTCGAGAGAGAGATGCCGCACGTCACCCACGACGCCAACCACGGTGCGATCGCCGTCCAGGCTGACGATTTGACCGAGCGGATCCTGGCCCGGCCACAGCACGCCTGCCAGAGTCTCATTGATTACGATCACCGGCAAAGAGCCCGGTGCATCGCGTTCGGCGAAGTCGCGGCCCGCCCGGAGCGGTATGCCCATCGCGTGAAAATAACCGTCGCTCACGATGCGCACGAAACCGTCGGGAGATTCCCCCCTTTTGTAGACGTGTCCCTTGGCGGCGATGCCCCAGCTACGGTTGCGCCCGAGCGGCAGTGCGTCTGACAATCCCGCCGCTTCAATCCCAGGGACGTCGAGAACCCGGTGCAATGCTTCTGTGAAGTAAGCATTGCGCTGCGCTTGGGTGGAATAGGTCGCGTTGGGATCGATGCGCAGCGCGGCGGCTCTTTCAGGGCGAAACCCCAGATCAACATCGAGGACGCGTAGGAAGCTGCGGATAAGCAGCCCGGCGCCAGCAAGAAGCACGCAAGCGAGCGCGATTTCCGACACCACCAATGTGCTGCGAATCCAAGCGTGTACTTGGCCTTGGCTGGAACCCCGATTAGCGTCCTTGAGCGCGTTGTGAAGTGCGACGCTCGGGACCTGCAGGGCGGGGACCAACCCGAAAAGCAGGCCGGTGAGCAAGGCCATCAGTAAAGTAAAGCCTACGGCGCTCGCGTCGACGCGTATATTTTCGAGGAGCGGAATGCTGACCGTGTTGAGGTGCGCCAAAACTCGCGTGCTGGCGACCGCCAAAAGGAGTCCGAGCGCAGCTCCGCAGCAAGAAAGCAGGACGCTTTCGGTGAGTACCTGGCGAATCAGCCGGCCTTTGCCGGCCCCGAGGGCGGTGCGAATGGCAATCTCTTTTTGCCGGGCTGCCCCGCGTGCAAGCAGCAGGTTGGAGAGATTCGCGCAGACAATTAGCATCACTACACCAACGGCGCAGGCAAGCAAGAGCAATGCTGGGCGAAGGCGTCCGCTGACATAGCCGGGGAGAAGACTAAGCTGAGGCGCAAGACCGTTACGCTCCGGGTGTTCGCGCCTGATCTGTTCGGCAAGAACGTTGAATTCTGCCTGAGCACTTTGCACCGACACTCCTGGTTTAAGCCGGCCGATCATGGCAAGAGTGTTGCCCCAGCGATTGGTTTCTTGCGTCATGGGAAACGGAAAGTACAGATCGATGCGGCTGCCGGGGGCGAAGACGGAGCCAAAATCGAATGAAGCAGGCAAGACGCCAACTACGGTAACCGGCTCGTCATCCAGAGTGAGCGGCCTGCCAACGATCGATGGATCCGAAGCGAAGCGCCTTTTCCAGAGTCCCTGGCTAAGGAGGACGGCCTTTGGCCCGTTCCATTTACATTCCTCCACATTGAAAAGTCTGCCGATTTGCGGTTGCACGCCGAGAAGAGGAAAGAAGTTCTGCGATACCGGAACGCCGGTGAGGCGCTCCGGCTCGCCTCGGCCGGTGAGTTTGCTGTCTCCAACTCCGTAGAAAGCAAAATAGGCGGCTAAATCGGAAAGTGAGCGACTCTGCTCGCGCAGATCGAGGAAGTGGTTGACCTGGACGGTTTGGCCTGACAGGCCAACGGCCACGTCGTTGGCAATCCAGACGAGGTTTCCCGGATCGCGGAACGGGAGCGGACGAATAAGAAGAGCGTTGACGACACTGAAGATGGTAGAGCTAGCACCGATGCCAAGGCCGGTGATGCAGACCGCAGCCAGGAAAAAGCCAAAATCGCGCCGGAGCGTGCGGATTGCATAACGCAGGTCTTGCAAGAAGGTTTCCATCGGTGACACCCCCAGAGACGGAGCCAACGCCGCTTGTCGATACACAACGCCGCTTGTCGATACATAGACGAACGCAACCCGAAATAGTTCCATCGCGAAAAGCCGTCCATTGCGCCTCGCGAAACAAGGCTAGACATCGGGGAGGACTAGACCATAGCCTTTGTCCTATAACTAAAGACTGATAGGCGAGCGTAAATCCACCAACCCGGTTCGGGCAGAGACTATTCCGTGACCCAAGAGAAAAAACGATTGCGTGTAGGAGTGCTATTCGGCGGGCGTTCGGGCGAGCATGAAGTCTCGCTGGCCTCCGCTGCATCCGTGATACGCGGGCTTGATCCCGACAAGTACGAAGCGGTGCCCATTGGCATTACGAAGGAAGGGCACTGGCTCGTCGGAGCAGGAGCGCAGAAGATGCTGCCGGAGGTGTTGAAGGGCGGGCAGCGCGTGATGATGACGGCGGACCCGACCGATGCGGCGCTGGTGCGTCTGGACGGGAGCGGCGGCGGGCAGCGCCTGGATGTGGTCTTCCCGGTGATGCACGGAACGTTTGGAGAAGACGGCACGATCCAGGGATTGCTGGACCTGGCGGGATTGCCGTTTGTGGGAGCCGGCGTGCTTGGCTCGGCGATCGGAATGGACAAGGATGTTGCGAAGCGCCTGCTGCAGGTCGCGAAGATTCCAGTGGTGCCATGGATTACGGTGCATCGCGCGGATTGGGAGAAAGAGCCGAACGAGATTCGGCGCAGTATCGAGAAAAAGTTCAAGTATCCGGTATTCGTGAAGCCGGCGACGCTGGGATCCTCGGTAGGCATGACGAAAGTGCATTCGCGGGAAGAACTGGCTCCGGCGTTGAACCTCGCCGCTGAATTTGCGATGAAGATTTTGGTGGAGCGTGCGGTGGTGGCGCGCGAAATCGAAGTGTCCGTGCTTGGCAACGATGCGCCGGCGGCTTCCATACCCGGGGAAATCGTGCCGCATCGCGAATTTTACGACTATGCGGCGAAATATCTGGAGCAAGGCACGCAGCTTTTGATTCCGGCGAAGTTGAACGGCGCGCAGGTCAGAAAGATTCAATCGTTCGCGGTGGCAGCGTTTCGAGCGTTGGAATTGAGCGGCATGGCGCGCGTGGATTTCTTTCTGGAGAAGAAGGGCGGCAAGATTTTCCTCAACGAAGTGAATACCATTCCTGGATTTACGTCGATCAGCATGTACCCAAAGCTTTGGGAAGCGAGCGGCATTCCATTTCGCGAGCTGATCGACAAGCTGATTGCGTTGGCGCTCGAACAGCACGCGCAGAAAGCCCGGACGAAATACCAGATTGAATTGCCGGAAGGGGCCGGCGGGGCGCTGGAGGGGTAGCTCGGCGGCCGGCGAAGCGCCATTCAGGAGAATGGCGTTCCCGGGTTGCTGATTTCTCTATCTTCCGGCTTCCCGCTAAACAATTTCCTCTAACTGCCTAACGTCTTGCCGTTTCGACGTTGGCGCGCGCCAGAGCGCTTGTGCTACGCTCGCTGGGCGGAGACTCTTGATGGCTCTTCTTGAACCGCCGATTGAAACTTCCAGTAAATCGCGGCATTTAAAATTTGTGGCCGGCGCGCTGGTGTTGTTGGCGGCCGTGGTGCTCTACCTGACGTTTCGGTTTTATCCGGAGCAGCGAGCGGCGCAACGGTTTTTTGATGCGCTGGCTGCCGGCGATACGAATACCGCTTATCAACTTTGGAAAGCAGGGCCGAGCTACCGTTTGCAGGATTTCCTGGCGGACTGGGGACCGAACGGGTACTACGGCCCGGTGAAGAGTTACAAAATCCTTAAGATAAGCTCGCCGCACGGGTCAAGCAACAGCGTGGCGATAGAAGCCGCGGTCAGTCCGTTTTCTCCGATGCCGGATACGAGCGATGCGGAGAAGAGCCGCAGGACGCGGGTAGTCGCTGTGTGGATGAATACGGACAGCAAGGCGTTTAGTTTCCCGCCGTAGGAAAAGTCGAAAAGCGAAAAGCGAAAAGCGAAAAGCGTCGGCTAGCGGATTTCATCAGGGCACGGGCTCCTTTTGGGTATTATGGCGCTGTTTTTACACCGTGAAAGCGGCGGCAAGACCGCCGCACTCCATAAAATGCTTGCCGGTTGTTTAGTTGCGGATTTCGGCTAGGGCGCGGGTTAGTTCTTCGGGTGTGACCGTGGCGGTGCCGAGTTTGCTGACCGATACGCCGGCAGCGGTGTTGGCCAGGATGGCGGCGTCAGAAAGAGGAGCGCCCGCGGCGGCGGCCAGTGCGAGCACGCTCAGCACCGTGTCGCCAGCCCCAGTGACATCAAAGACCTGGCGACCGCTGGCACTGTTGTCAATGCCTGGTTGGCCGATGCGGGCGTAGGTGACTTCAAAGCCGGTGGCGGGAATGTGCAAAGAGCGCGGCGAATTCTCTTCGATAAGACTCATCCCTTTTTCGCCGCGGGTGATGAGCACCGCTCCGCAGCCAAAATGCGCTAGCAAGGCGCGCCCGGCCTCTTCGACCGATTTTTCATCTCCGAGAGAGCGGGTCACAAAAAATCCCGCTTCCTTCGCATTGCAGACAATGGCGCGAGCGCCGCGATAGGCATAGAGGCGTGAGGTTTTGGGCTTCACGAAAACGGCTACGCGCAATTGGTGGCACGCGCTGAGAACGCGTTCGGCGAAATCGTCCGTGACCAGACCCTTGTCATAGTCGGAAAGAATCAGCGCGTCGAGGCGCTTGAGCGCGGTGAACAGCGCGCGCAGGAGCCGTTCTTCGGTGTCCGGCCGCAGCGGTTCGCGGCGCTCCCGATCGACGCGGACGACTTGCTGATGGCGCGCGATGATGCGCGTTTTGACGGTGGTCACACGCCGCGGGTCGGCGAGCGCGCCTTTATCCACGATATTTGAGGCGCGCAGACAATTGCGCAACGCGGCGCCCGCTTCGTCATTGCCGATGACGCCGAAGCATTCCACACGCGCGCCGAGAGCGGAGAGATTCGCCGCAACGTTGCCCGCGCCGCCGAGGCATTCGCTCTGCTCGACGAAATCGACCACGGGAACGGCCGCCTCCGGCGAGAGGCGCGAGGCGGTGCCCCAAAGATAGCGGTCGAGCATGAGATCGCCGAGGACGCCGATGCGTTTCCCGCGAAGTCGCGGAATCAGGCCCTTCAGGCGGGGGATGTGGGCGTCACGTTTAGGAGGCATAGAATCCGTTAACGAGCGGCGCTTGCGGCGATCTACTCAGAGTCTATCCTGGCTTCTTCCGGCAGCATGACGGGGATCTCGTCGCGAATGGGATAGACGCGGCGGCACGTTTGACATTTCAGTCCGGTCTGGTCCGGCGTCGGCTTGATGGGCGTCTTGCACACGGGACAGACGAGAATGTCGAGCAACTCTTGCGAGATGGCCACTGGCCTCCTCCTCGATTGCCATTGCGGGCGATGCTGGCACTGTACCAAAGCGGCCGCGCGCGGGCAAACGCCCCTTTTGCTTGTTGGTGGGCTGGCCAGGCTGTGCTACATAGAAGGCAATATTTGTAGGCTACGTTTATGGATAACGCCGGTTTGTGGTCGCATTGATCCAGAGCTATTTCCCGGGTCCATTTTTGCGGCAGCTAAGGCCCAACTACTCATACTCAGAGGAAGGTACGCGATGCGCACTTTGTTGACGGCCAGCTTACTCGCTTTATTTTGCGCGGTGCTGCTGATTGCACAGGATTCGTCGAAGCGAAGCGCGGAGGAGGGGCGCTTATTGGCGCTAGAGAGCGCCTGGAATCACGCGGAGCAGAGCAAAGACGCTGCGGCGCTAAATCAGTTACTTGGAGAATCGCTGGTGTACGTCGATTACGACGGCACATTGCTGAACAAGAAGGAGTTTCTCCACGCCACGCTGAATAACAACGTGGAGCAAGAGCAGATCAATAACGATGGAATGACCGTTCATGTGTACGGGAATGCTGCGGTCGTTACCGGACTGTACAGAGACAAGGGAATTGAGAAAGGCAAACCCTTTCTGCGGCGCGGGCGCTTCACGGATACATGGGTCAATCAAGATGGCGTGTGGCAGTGCGTTGCGAGCCAATCCACGTTGATAAGTCACTGAAGCAAGATAAATAACCTTTGCCGCGCCGGCATCACCGGATCACCGATTAATGCAGTCTTCGCCGGGAATGCATGTCCGCCTACAGGAAAATCCGCTCCGCAGGGCGAGGTGTCACTACCGCGATTTCGCATAATTCGTAGGACGATTGCCCGATGTGCCTTTGCGCTCGGGAGGAGCAGGCTTTATGCCTTGGAGACGAATTATTTCGTCCAGGAGGTTCTGTGTTGGCATTACTTGGTTTGGTCTTGTTGGTGATGTGGCTGCTAGGGTTTGTCGCGTTTCACGTTACTACGGGGGTTATTCACATTTTGTTGGTATTGGCGGTGATCTCGATCATCATGCATTTCTTGCGCGGACGAACGGTGGCCTGACAGGCGCGGCGTCCCAGCGATAGCCGGATAAGGTTTCAAGGGAGAGCGGCAAGCGCTTGGCTTGCCCCTTTCCGTTTTGGACTAGCGCAGCCGGGGCATGGGGGGATGCGCTACACGTCGGGCTTACCTTGTCTGTGACGGCGGTGCTGGGGCTTACGGCGTAAAAGCGGCGGCAAGTCCGCCGCACTCCAAGAAAGGCGTTGGCCCCCCTCCCCCTGGGTTTTTTATAAGTGTTGATTCTAAAGGTGGTTAAAGTGCTTTGTTTTCATACACTTTTGCAAGTGTTGATTCTAAAGGTAGTTAGTCCACGACCGATGTATGCAAAGAAGAGGGTTGTGAATAACCCCTCCTTCTTGCGCTAAACGATAGAGCTAGTATGTCTGCACGGTCAGGATTTCACTGGTCGTTTGGCACGGGATCACGGCGCCGTTGACAATGCTGCTTTTGATAACCAAGCCCACTGTCAGGCGGGAGCCCGGTAGCAACCCCGTGTAAGTGTTCGTGACTTCGCCGCTCGCCACTGGAGTCAATGGGGGAGGCGTTTGAACAAAGACTAAACCCGGCACGTAGACTAGCGCAGCCGTTGTGTCATCGATGGGAAGAGCGTTCACGGCGGAGTTCAAGTAACAGACATTGTCACTGGTAACGAACGAAAAAGCCGCCTTCGCTATGACGAACACCGTGCCGCTTGGCCCCACCGTTATGCTGTTGAAACCAACAGTCGGAATATAGCTGGTGCCAGGGACGAAATAAGTACCACCTGTTATGGAGACGGGCGGCGTCAAAACTGCAGCTGGGCCTTGCGGACCTGTTGGACCCGTTGGACCTGTCGGACCTACTGGACCCGGAAGCCCGGGGGCTCCGGGGAATCCGATTGGACCTTGAGCACCTTGTGGTCCCGTCGGTCCTTGCGCTCCGGCGAGTGCTTCAACTGCCCAAGTCCTTCCTGCGCCTGCCACATCCGTCGCTGGGTCAACATTTTGATTCACTTGCAGCGCGACGTAGGTGGAGCCGCCTTCCGTAGTCAGATCATACGCGTTGTAGACATTTCCCGGAGAATACACGCCTCGGAAGGTGAAGCTTGGTCCCGGCGTTCCCGCCGCGCCAGCAATTCCTTGTGCTCCCTGCGAGCCCGTTGGTCCTTGTGGTCCGGCTGGTCCGGCGGGACCCTGTATTCCCTGCGGTCCCGCGGGACCAGCTGGCCCCTGCGGCCCTGGCGGTCCTGCTGGTCCTTGAGGTCCGGCTGGCCCTTGATTCTGAGCCATCGGATGAAAGCTGCCGCATTGCACTAAAAAGAGGGAAGCCACGATCAGAAATAACGCGCCTATTCTTTTCAATTCATTTTTCTCCTTGCGGCAATTTCTCGTGGCAAGAAGGCTGCGGGCAAGAGGACGGAGGTTCTAAACTTGGCGGTAGGTCCAAAGAGTAACGTCCGTCAGTTGCTTGTTGACATCGCAGCAGGGTTATGACGATGTGAATGATTTCGCGCCAGGAATTGGTGCCGAAGGCGTCGATCTATTCGGCGAAAAAAGATTCGATTGGGATTTTTGGGAGAATCTCGCGGAGGCGAGACGTACTACTGAACGAAAACAGTATACCAGAATGATGATTATCGTGGGGCAAAATCCTTGGGAAAAAGCGGGAGCGACGATGAAGAAAAACCCAGAGGTGAAATCGACGTCTGGGGCGCCCGGTGCGAGGATTGAGATTTCTTGTGTCCGGAGATTGCTCGGCGTGATGGGGCCACATTTGGACCTTCTGAGTTTTCGCTTACGGCTTCGCAAGAGTCGGACGGGGTTCTGAAGAGATCGGCGAAGGATGATGGGGCGCGGGTCTGAGAAGTGAGGCGGATTGTGTGGCGCACCTACGGCGCTCAGGATTCTCGTCTCGCAACGTTCTCCCAGCGCTCGCGCACTGGGCTAACGTGTGGCGCGCCTCTGGCGCTTGGGAGAAAAGCGCCCGCGACGGTCCGCGGCCGCTACATTCGGAGGCGCAGGCCAGCGAGCGGCCCTCCGAGGCTCACGACAAGCCGGCGCTCAGGGCTAAGAGGTTTCCCGCGCGGCTGAAGCCGGGCTTTTATTTTGGCGATCCATCGGTGTGCCGCACCTACGGCGCTCCGGATTATTTTTGCAATGTTCTCTCAGTGCTCACGCAATGGGCTAACGTGTGGCGCGCCTGTGGCGCTGGTTGGGATTTTTTGCATCAGGATGCACCGGTCATTTACGCCTCGTAGCCTCAA
>Ga0209648_10006021_pt1 | contig 10436 bp, 14 predicted proteins | sample GraSoi2013_115cm_FD_185830 | JGI IMG/M metagenome (GOLD analysis project Ga0209648, IMG submission 185830) | Grasslands soil microbial communities from the Angelo Coastal Reserve, California, USA - Sample 9_17_2013_115cm (SPAdes) (version 2) | ecosystem: Environmental > Terrestrial > Soil >...
CCTGACGCTAACTTCCCTATCGTATTTGCGGTGGCGGGCGCGATCAAAACCAAGTCTGCATGGCCCTCGCTTTTTCCGCCTAGCGCAATGTGCTCTAGCTTACCGGTAAGATGTGTGACCACGGAGTTGCCTGTTGCCCATTCGAGAAGGTCCGCACCAACCATTTTCTCCGTGGAAGGAGAAGTAACCGCGTAAACATCCGCTCCGTGGCGCATAAGCTCGCGAGCTATCTCCGGCGCCTTGAACGAAGCCACACTACTGGTAACGAGAAGAGCAATTTTCTTCCCAGCGAGTTCTCGACCCCTAGACGAGACAATGTCTTTGGAGGGATGAATCAAGTCCGGGTCCTTTGCCTACCTCTTCAATTTCCCTGTCTCGTATGCTGAGTCCAATAATTCGATTATCTCGTTGAGAGTATACTTGCCAGCGCTAGCCGGTATTCTGCGCAAAATGTCCGGCAGTGCTGGAAGCATGGGGCGAATGAAAGCAGGGATCTTTTCGTACATTGCCTGGACGCCCGCGACTATCTCTTCCGCGTCTTTTCCTTGGATGCTGGTCCCCTTCGGTTTTGCTTTCGTCTTGGCATTCAATATTCTCACGGCTTGACTGCCGCTCATAGGCTTACCATATAATGGGTTCTCGCTAGAATCGAGTCTCGTTCGGCCTGTTTGAGCTAGGTCTTCGTGCTGTACGAACGTCTCTAAAGATTGCGTGGAAGCACGGGACCATCTTACTCAGGGGAACAGTGGAGCAGGTGATTCTCCAAAGCCTGGAAGACTAGTCTGTATCGCCGGACGGTGCAAGAGAGTCCAGAGGTGCCATTTCCTCCAGAGTCGACGTGAGAAGAGGACGAAGAATAGGTCAGCGACGACTATCAGGAAATTTGCTTGTCCAATGCTTGCTATGAGTCCAAAGACAACAATTGGGAAGAGTAGCCCGACGCCAAACGCTACTCTGTGTTCTTGATTATTCGCCGATCCCATCGAATTGAAGGCTCTGGTCAATATGACCATTGTGAAGATGATATCGAGTATCATGGGGACTATTGGTGGAATGTTTGCTCCCGCAGCCAATCCCCCGGTGAGCAGGGTTGCAGGGAACAATAGTGCGCCGACTATCGCGAACTTTCGGGGACCCCATTTTGGCTGAGACAGTTTCATCTTCAGGAAATCTCCGGGAAGTTTTCGGGCCGAGACCACGAGGATCGTTATGACGATCCCGGAGAAAAGCATGAGTCCTGCGCCAGGATTGTAAGGTCGATAGATCGCTGATTCAAGCATGAATAGGAGTATTGAGTCGATGGTGAGACCGAGGACACTGATTCGTACTCCTCTCATCGATACAAGGCTCTTGGATTTGAGCTCTGGAAAGATCAGACCGAACAGGAATATTGGAAGGCCGATACTATACACAGAATGGAATATCAGAAGCCCAATGGTCCAGACCCAGTTGACGTTCAGCCAGTGGCCATAGAAGCCGAGATTGCCTACCGACTGCGCCAAGGGATTGAACAGCGTCCATAACGCCAGTCCTTCCTCGACGATTCCATATGCAACGCCTAGGAGGAAGACCGAGGCCCAACCTTTCTTCCAGCGAATCATCGCCTCTCGTATCAGTATGACTCCTGAACCGTACAGTCCGATGTTTGCGCCTAGGAATAGAAAGAAGAGAACTGGGTTAAGCACAAGTAGCGTGATCTGGCTTGACGCGGAGAGATATTCTGGGATTCCGGGGGTTAGGAGAAGTAGGAAGAGTAAGGGATGAGATTTGAGAAATCGGACTAGTTTAGTGAGCGTCCCCGTGGGTTGGGGGGTTTGACTTGTTGTGAGGGGCGAGGACAACGTCTTGGGCCTCGAAGAGGTAAGTGCTCTCTGGGGCTACCTGAGAGTTCAACATACTGTTCCCTGCGCTTTAGAGCGTGTTGAACAAGTAGAAAGTCGAAAACGTTGAATTGCTAGGGCTGTCGCCATCGAGCTACTCGCGATGTCACTGTTAGCGCGATTACGAGTGAGACTGCAATCAGTAACCATCCGATGAGAGGAGACCAGTAGGGCAGAGTCGGGGCGTTTCCCATGGCGTTTCGTATTAGAAGGGCGGCGTTGGTTGTGGGAATTGCGTACGTGACCAGCAGAATGTTGTTTGGTAGAATCTCGGCGGGGTAGAAGACTGGCGGCAGTATTCCGACGAGGACGCTGAGTAGGAGACCTGATTGCCATCCGTTTCGCAGATTCGAGGTGAAGGTTGAGACGAGGTATCCGATTGCGGATGAGAAGAGCCAGACTCCCGCCAGAGACAATAGTACGAGTGGGAGAGTGATAAGAGGGAGTCCAATGTACACCAGTAACGGTAATAGCACGACTAGCGCTGGGGATGCGAAGAAGAGTCCTGCGAATGCGATCCCTAGCAGATAGCCGAGTTGGTTGACCGGGCTGGCGACGAAAAAGTCTTGAAGCTTCGTCTCAAGTCTGTACCATGTAGCGTCTCCTGCCAGTCCCGTGCCTACTGTCGATAGGACCAGTAGAAGGGAGCCGACTACGCCCAGGGCGAAGGATCGTCCGCCTGTCGTGACTGTTATGATGAAGAGTAGGCTGAACGGAGTCGCGAAGAGCCAGACAAGGCTGAGCAAATTTCTCCGGAGCCATGTTATCGATAGCATGTAGCCTATGATGACCGCTGCGCGGAACTGTTTGACCCCGCTCATTCCTCGTCTTTCCCCACCAAGTCTACGAACAGATCTTCCAGTGACACTCTGGCTAGACCAACGTCCGAACCCCGTTTCATTGCTTCATCTGCAAGCTCCCTTGCTCGCTGATCGTCGGTTAGGACTCTGAATCTTTCAGCCAGTTTGACTACTCGACCGTACTTGCTCAGCTCTTCCGGAGAGAAAGTTGTACCTACGATGTCGACGCGCACCCTTTCCTTCAGGTTCCGGAGAAGCTCTGCTGGGCTGCCTGACAGAACCAAGCGTCCATGGTCAATTATTGCAACGTTGCTGGACAGTATCTCGGCCTCGTCGATGTAGTGGGTCGTCAGCAGTATGCTTCGTCCCTCCTTCTTGATCTCGTTAAGAACGCCCCATATTCTGCGGCGGCTGACCGCGTCAAGTCCCAACGTTGGCTCGTCGAGAAAGATGAGATCTGCATCAGTGGCTACGGCCATTGCAACGCGCACCCGTTGTTTGAGACCTCCGGACAGGGAGTCGGCCGGCTGGTTCCGGTACTCTGCCAGTTCCAACCGCTCTATTGTTTTCTCTGCTCGTTGGTGAGCTTCGTTGCGAGTCAAGCCTCGGGCCAGGAGTGAGAGGTAGATGTGGTCCCATGGGGTTAGAGGCCCTATCGTACCGCCTTCTTGAGGTACGACCGCGATCTTATTCCTAATCTCCAACGGCTCATCTCTGGCATCATGTCCCAGCACGGAAATCCTGCCCTTAGAGGGCATGAGTTGAGTCGCTGCGATTCTCAGAAAGGTGGTCTTGCCCGCGCCATTGCGGCCGAGGAGGGTGAATATCTCGCCGCGACGAATTGTTAGTGTGATGTCTGCGAGGGCTAGTGTCTTAGAACGATGGTATATCTTTGATAGGGAGACAGCTTCTATTGCGCTCAAGGTCTTTTCCTTCCATGCCCTAATCCACCGGTATCCGCGGACCCTACTACCCTCGGTTGAAAGCGAAAGCCCGTCTGGATTTCAGCTTTTGCCCACGGCTCAGACCTCGATCCCTTAGATTGAAGCGCGAGAGTAATCTGCGTGCAACATCGCTGATTTTTCTTTAATAGACACACTAGCTTTGCGCGCTTCTGTGGATGGTAGTGGAAACTGGCTACGCCGATGTAGACGGTGGAAGATTGTACTATGAGACGAGCGGGAAGGGTCCCGCGCTAGTCCTGATACATGCTGGATTCTTGGATAGCCGAATGTGGGACACGCAGTTCCAGCTATTTTCACAGAACTACCGGGTCATCCGGTACGACGTTCGTGGCTTTGGCAAGTCTGACGTCGCACGGATCAAATTCTCTGATTACAAAGATCTCCGCGGACTACTAGATCACCTGAGAGTGAAAACAGCGTCGCTAGTGGGCGTGTCGAACGGCGGGAGGATAGCCTCGGACTTCGTTGTCGAATACCCATCAATGGTAAACCATCTAGTACTGGTCTCCCCAGGAATGAGCGGGTACAAGCCCTCTGGTCCAGAAGAGGAGAAGATGTGGGAAGAGTTTGACGCGCAGATGAAACCGCAAGAAGACGCGGTCCGAGAGGGTAGAGCAGCGGACACCGTCGCAATGGACGTAACCACATGGGGGTTTGCCCAGACCCCAGCCAACCGAGAACGGATCACGCAGATTGCGATCGACAACTTCCATGCCCAAGTTGAGAATCCCTGGAAGCTTCAGGTTCCTCCCGAGCCGCGAACCTGGCATCGTCTATCTCAAATTCGCACTCCCACACTCCTCGTCATCGGTGATAGAGACGTCGCCCCGCAAATAGTAATGGTGGACAATATTCACTCTCACATTCGAGGTTCCAAGAAAGTGCTGATCCAAGGGGCGGATCATATTGTCAAGATGTCGAAGCCTGACGAGTTCAACAGAACAGTTCTCGAATTCCTCAGAGCACAGACTCAGGAGATACAAGCATAGATTCTGTCCCGGCACGGGCCCCCCATAATCGGGTCAATCGAATGGTCCCAGCCGTCTCACGTTGCCGGTGACAACACGACCATATGAGAACAATCAGTCACGAAGGGCACCATGGGGAAAATACACAAGGTCGAGAAGTTCTTCGATGTTCTGATGAGCTTCGCGACTCTTGTCGGTTTCGCTAGCACTGCCTATCTAGTCTGGATCTTCCTAAACACTCCACCGACAATCGTAGTATCGACGACCAACGTTGGGGCTCCAGGCATTGTCGGCTATCCAGTCCAGACATACGTCATACAGGGAGTTCCGTTCTTCTGGATATTTACTAGTCTGATTTCTCTCTCAGCAGGTCACACATATCGGGCAGCCAAGCATCTGATATTGACCTTGGCGGGAAAACACTACTTCCCACACGCTCCACACCTTATGAACACCCAACCATCTCCAACTCCAGCAGCTCCGAGACTCCGCCAGACAGAGTCCAGCCAGTAGGATAGATTCGATCTTCGTGAACGCTTCACACCCCCAAACCCTGCGCATTATGTCTGGATTGGACGATCAGGTTCTTGATCACGGAATCTCATTGAAATGACAGGAAAACAGGCGGGACCAGTGACGGAACATGGATCTCGCTAGTAAGCTCGAGAAGACGTTCAACATACCTAGGCTTGCACTCGCCCTTCTCGCCATAATCTTCGGCATCCTAGTCCTTGTACTTCCATACGTGCTCAACGTGCTTGTCGCCCTCTTCATGATCGTCTGGGGCATAATGGAAGCTATAGTCGCTATGGGTAAAACCACTAGGCAATAGCGGCCTGCCCTCTTGCTCTAGAAAGCCAAAGATTATTCTCATCAGTCCCACCCGGCCTACAAGTAGGTAGGCACGGTTGGAAGAGAGTAGGGTCGACATGACCGGCAAAGTATGCCTAATCACGGGAGGCAATTCGGGAATAGGCAAAGCCACGGCGATTGGTCTAGCCAAGTTGAACGCTTCGGTTGTGATAGTTTCCCGGGGCAAGGACAAAGGCGAAGCGACCCTCATTGAGATGAGAGCTAAGAGTGGTAATCGAAACCTCGACTCTATGACAGCAGATCTCTCGTCCCAAGACTCAGTCCGCGAACTAGCGCACGACTTCACGGGTAGATACAAGAAGCTCCACGTTCTCATTAACAACGCCGGGATCTTCTTGCCCAGGCGAGTCCAGACTGTCGATGGACTCGAAGCAACCTTTGCTACAAACCATCTTGGACACTTTCTGCTGACAAGCCTTCTCTTGGACGTGTTGAAGGCCAGCGCCCCATCGCGAATCATCAACCTAACATCCTCCGCACACTACGGAACCCAGATGGATTTCGAGGATCTACAGGGCGAGAAGAAGTACAGCGGATACCACGCCTACAGCCAGTCAAAACTAGCAAACGTTCTCTTCACATACCAGCTGGCAAAACAATTGGAGGGTACAAGGGTCACGGTCAACAGCCTTCACCCTGGAGTGGTCAGAACAGGCTTTGGGAAAGACCAGGGAGGCCTCATGTCCATTCTCGTCACAATGGGCCGTCCTTTCATGATCAGTCCAGACAGGGCTGCTAGAGCTGCAATCTATCTCGCAACATCGCCGGAATTGGAAGACGTTACCGGAAAATTCTTCTCAAGAGGGAAGGAAAAGCGATCATCCAGAGAATCCTATGACGAGACTTCCGCCGAGCGACTATGGAAGATAAGCGAAGAGCTAACAAAACTGAACGCCTGAGACTGAGGCGCGTTGGATGACCAGACTTCTATTTACGAAAGTCTGAGAGCCTGGATATTACAACTGCCCGGAGTAAAAGAGACGCCTCATAGAGTCGGAGGGATCGAATTCCAAGTAGGGGGCGTCGAATTCATGCATTCGCACGGACCCTCGTGGCTGGACATTCGACTCTCGAAAGAGCACCAATCGTCAGTACTGAAGGCAGGACTTGCCCTTTCCCACAAAGCAGAGGTCCATGCCAAGGCCGGATGGGTTAGCTTCCGAATCGAGAACGCTCGAGATCTCGAGAACGCAAGGAAGGTCATACAAATGGCCTATGAGAACGCAAAGAAAACTTTGAATTGAAAGCAATACCGCCGACCTATTCTCCGTCTAGTCCACAGCCAGAGGGAAAACCACCTACCAACCGCCAGAAGGTAACGCTAGCACCTACGATCCTGGTCGCGATCTTGATTGTCGTATTGCTGAGATTATTCCTACAACACCGTCTCTAAGCTCGATCTGGTCCGAGGAAACAGAATCAGAATTTCTCTCAGAACGCGAATTTCACTAGGCTCCTGTGCATTCGGGGAGCTTTCCAAGCGTGGATGATCCTCGGTTCAACCCTGAAAACTATCTGATTCAGCTCGTTCGACCAGTCCGGCGTGTACTGATATTACCTAAGGTAATCCTTCCTTAGCTGATTCAACCTTTCAGTCTTCTTCTCTCTTAGAGCACTCCCTTCTACAATCACCGTGTCGTTACCATCCTCTACATGGACTACTATGCTCTGGTTATTCAAGAGGTTCCTGCCCTTGGCGGAATTCGGGTCGGTCTCGAAATAGAACTTATTCTCTTTCCAGATTCCCCATATAGGGGCTGCATGCGCTCGTCCTATACGACTAGCCGTTGATATCCAATATACCTCCTCCCTCGCCAGCTTGTTGTTCGCGTGCGCCCAAGTTATCCACATCTTTGGGTCATTCGGCACATGCCATTTTTCAGGAAACTTCGGCCTTACTCTGAGAGGCATAGGTCGCATTTCTTGTCAACACAATATACGCGCTTCGCAAAGCGAAGTGAAATCGGCTGCGTGTCGCTGGATCGCCTAGCCAACAGAACGCTGGTCTTAGAGAATCCTACTTCCTTCGGGCTTGGACAGCTTTTGCAATTTTGTCGAGCGCTTCTCTAGTGCCTTGTTCGAGGCGGGATCTCACAAAGCCTTGCGCAAAATCGGGGATCGCTGAAAACTGAATATCCCATGAAACATCAATCTTCGTCCTCTTCGCGCCCAATGGAACCAGCTTGATCTCTCTCGACCCTCTCAGTGGGCCGTCAATCATCGTTAGTTGGATCGACTCTTTCGGAACTAGTTCGATTCTCTGCGTTCCCTTTCTTCCCATGAATCCGACCACGACTTCCCGTTCGATCAGGTTTCCCTCCTTTCGAATGTTACGGATCGAAGTCAGCCCACTCCAGTATTCAGGGTCCCTGTCCACATCCGAGACTATGTTCCATATTTCGCCCGCTGAAGCGTCCACTTCACGCACCTCAGCGATAGTTACCATAGGATCTTGATATCATTGCAAGCCTGTCGTTCCTAAGCCAATCCCCAACGAACCCCGCGTTTTTGGACAATTATTAGTAAGGCGAAGAAGTGAGACGGGGATTAGCTGAGTGGAATACTCTGTCGTTCCGGGACAAGGCGTATGCGGATCTCATGAGAGAGCTCTGGGGCTCACCGGACATCTGGAACACGAAGAAATCATATGTCGAAATTGCCGCTAAGCTAGGGGTCGACGAGGAGACCGTCAGAAACAGAGTCAAGCACCTCAGAGACAGCGGATTCCTACTAGGCTATCGTCTAGTCCCTAACCCGGATCTACTCGGACGCACATTTGCCTCACTTCGTATCGAGTTCAAAGACAGAGAATCGAAGCAAGCCGCAATCCCGCTCCTCTCCAAGGTCGAAGGCGTCATGAACATCGGGAGTACATACGACAAGAGCGTCCTTGTCACTCTGTTCGCTGGCGAAGACCAAGATTTCTCGAAGCTATTAACCGCTTTAGGAGTTGAGGGCGAAATCTCATCCGTCCCCGGATTGGGTCTTAGAACGACCAGCTTTCGCATGACCGGACTTGATTGGGAAATTGTCAGCCTTCTATTGAGGGATGCTGAAAGGAAACTGGACGAGATTGCAAAGCAACTCAAGGTCTCGACGAGGACCGTCAAACGGAGACTCAACATGATGATGAAAGAGAACGCAATATTCACCATGCCGATGGTCGATCTGAGAAAGACCGAGGGCATATCCTACCAGCTAAGAGTCGTCAGCGAAGAAGACAAGAAATCGGAAGTGGAGAAATCTGTTGTCGCGAAAATAGGCGACGTAGTCTTCAGAGCTTCCGACTCACAGAACGGCTCGGTCTTCGGCTTTACCGGGGCCAACGTTGCCCAGGGAAACGACATTCTAGAATGGGTCAAAAAGCAACCGGGGGTGAGGTCTGTCACCATGACCATTGCAGAGAGGGTAGTGCAGGTCTTCGACTGGATCGAAAGTGAAGTCAAAAGACAAGTGAGAACGATACCTGCTCGGGAACCGAGCTCTGAAAGGAAGATGCCTGAGACAATGGGATACGTAACTAAGAGGTTTGAGTTTGCGGCCCGACAGTCGCAACGGATTGCTCCCTAGAGCGATAGTCGAGTCTCATCGACATGAAGGTTCCTGCGATCACCATTCCATAGATGGCCATGGCAACCAGTAGATGGACCCATGCGATCACTTGGTTGCCCGTGCTCAAAGTAGTAAATCCGAGAACGATCTGGACCACAATCAGCAAGACCAATCCGACTGAGAGACCCTGGAGTGGCCTGAATGGGGGCTTCAGCCTCTGAGCCATGACTAGTGCGACTATTGCGAAAGCTAGGACTATGAATCCAGTGATAATATGCGGCAAAGCTGTGATGAAGCTGAATGTCAATAATCCGCCGAGCGCGATTTGTAGAAACACTAGAAGCGAGGTCACCCGAAGCCAGACTTGAATCTTCATTTCCGCGAACCCTAACCTTGCTGAGTAGCTGTTCCAATTCTTAACAAATCCCCCAAACCCGTTCGTGTTCTTGGACAGGAATCTCGCCGACAGAGTTGTCCGAAACCGCGACAAGTTTTAGGAGCCTTCTTAGATAATCCACGCTCAGCATTAGCTCCGTGGAAACAGAAATGGAGACAAAAATATTGACTTTGCTTGACAAATCGTCGGACCATAAACGGGCGGGAATCCTTTTCACTCTTGGGGCGTCGCTATTTCTTTTACTTACAACGGCTGCAGAGTCGATGTATCCTGACTTCAGTCTCCAGAATAACGCGATAAGCGATCTCGCGGCGATTGGCACTTCAACAACAGTGATTGAGGAGATCGCGATCCTGGTATTATCGATCTGTTGGATGCTGGGAGCGTTCTACTTGTTTCGGAATACTGGAAGGAAGAGACTAATGGTATTGAACCTAATTCCCGGCATAGGCTTCTTTCTCGCGGGAGCTTCTCCTGAAAACGTTAACCTTGTAATACATTCATTGGGCACAATCGGGTTCCCTCTAGGCGCTGTCGCCGCCCTCTTGAGCTATCGGATGATACGTTCGTTTTTCCGGTATCTCTCGCTCGCTCTCGGAACTCTCAGCATGTTCTCAACCATCATCATCTTCGTTGGCTGGAGAGTCGTATGCGGTACTTGCGGATACCAACAAGGGCTCAGTCAGGCAGTACTGGGTCTTGGAGGATGGGAGAGCATGATCATCTATCCCCTCTTCATCTGGCTGATAGGATTCGGAAACTATCTGATGACTGCTCGCGACTTACGGGAGCACGAGCAGATATGAGCGCAAATCCCGTGGCTAGACTGCTACTCCTTGCAGTTCTAGAACTCATCGTTGGTGGAATCGTCGTGCTTGGCGGTGCAGCGCTCGTCTATTTTTCAACCGACTCGACAGGAATGTCTCTAGGTATCGTTCACGCGATTCTCGGACTAATGGCGTTTCCCGCAGGATACTTGCTTTTGACTGGCAACGTAAGAG
>Ga0209648_10006022_pt1 | contig 10436 bp, 7 predicted proteins | sample GraSoi2013_115cm_FD_185830 | JGI IMG/M metagenome (GOLD analysis project Ga0209648, IMG submission 185830) | Grasslands soil microbial communities from the Angelo Coastal Reserve, California, USA - Sample 9_17_2013_115cm (SPAdes) (version 2) | ecosystem: Environmental > Terrestrial > Soil >...
TTGGATGACTTCGTCCGCGAGTTCGCGATGTTTGCCCGGATACCGAGTCAGGGCGCGTACTTTGAATTGCTTGTCGGCTTGTAGGGCGCGTACTACGGCGCCTCCCTGCTGTCCTGTTGCGCCGACCACCGCGATCAGCTTCTTATTTGTGCGTTCCATTTGTAAGGTGCCTCCCAGTATCTATTGATGCCAAGTCTCTTGATATAGATACATCCTTCTGGACATCGGTTACGCGAAATGTGAAAATAGATTCGTCATGGACAAGAACTCGCGAGACCCGGTCCACTGTTGGCTGGTATTGGGGAAGGCCTTTCAGGCGGCCGCGAAATATCTTTATGCGGGACTTGAGGAGACGGGAATCGACGATACCGACTTCCGGATACTTGAAGCACTCCTCAACAAAGGGCCTTTGCCGGTGAATACGATTGGCCCGAAGGTGAACCTTACCCCTGGATCGATCAGCGTGGCCGTTGACCGCCTCGTCGAAAGAGGCCTGGTAAGCCGGGTCGAGAGTCGTGAGGATCGGCGCGTCCGGATCGTATCGCTCACCCCAAAGGGCAAAGAATTGATCGCGCCGATTTTTCGCAAACACGCCGCCGAAATTAGAAAAGTCTTTGCCGATGCGAGCCCGAAAGAATTGCGAACGCTGGAAACAATACTGAAAAAGATTGGGAAGCGCGCCGAGAGTCTGGGGACCGGAGTCAATCCAAAGTGTCTAAGCCAACGATGACGTAGCGGCGTAGTGCGCCAATCAATCGAATTGAAAATTGTCCCGGAGAAGTGACGTTAATGCAGATTGGAATCGACAGTTTCGCAGCAGCTATTTCCGACCCGGCCACAGGTCTCACGCTCAGCCCGGTGGAGCGCATGCACCATCTACTCGAAGAGATTGAGCTCGCCGATCGGGTCGGCCTGGATGTCTTCGGCATTGGCGAACATCACCGGGCGGAGTTCCTCGACTCAGCTCCCGTTGTGATCCTCTCCGCTGCCGCCGCGCGCACGGAAAAGAGCACCTAAGTTGGAACCAGCGGTTGAAGTGGCGTGATTTCGATGGCTGTATTAGAATGAAAACAACGCTGTTGTGCGGTTCCCCGGTAGCTCAACGGTAGAGCATTCGGCTGTTAACCGAAGGGTTGCTAGTTCGAATCTAGCCCGGGGAGCCAACTTTCGATTTCGCAGCCAGTTAGATGCTGCAAGAACATTCGGCGCAGCACCGAATAGTTTGGACGCCGCCGCGATCGCAGCCGGGCGCAGCCTACCTCCAAGCTGACCATCGCACTCTTTGAGGATCGCCTGGTCCGTTGGACTGAAAGTCTTTGGTACCAGATCGAGCGTTGGCGCGACCCGAGAGCCCTTTCGGCCGCCCTGTTGGATTTCGCCGGAGCCTGACCCTCTGGGGCGGCCCCAATGGAACATGGTTCAATCAACGTGCAAGAGGGTAAAAACGGTAGTAGAATCTTTGCTTTTCGAACCTCGGCGTAGGCGTGGAATGACTTGTGTACCAATTAGGGCGCTCGTTGCATCGGAACTTAATATCCTGACCGCACTCAAGGAACATAACGCAATGAACTTCAGCATGAGAAGCCTGCACGGCTCGAGATTTCGTATCGTCTCCGAAAGCCTATTGTCAGCTTTGGCGCTGCTCGCGTTGCCTTGCTCCGCTATCTTTCTGGGATGTCAGGACCAAAAGGCCGCTTCCGCGCCGCCGCCCCCCGAGGTGGAAGTTGTCCGCGTCGCGCAACGAGACGTCCCGATCTACGGTGAATGGGTCGCGACATTGGATGGGTATGTGAACGCGCAAATCCAACCCCAGGTAAGCGGATACCTCATCAAGCAGAGCTACAAAGAAGGCTCCTTTGTCCGGAAGGGCCAAGTCCTCTTCGAAATCGATCCGCGGCCTTTTCAAGCCGTGCTCCACCAAGCCAAGGCGCAACTGGCTCAAGCCGAAGCTCAGTTAGGTAAGACCCAACTCGATGTAGATCGGGACACTCCGTTGGCAAAGGAGCGTGCCATCGCCCAAAGTCAGCTGGACAACGATATCCAAGCGAATCTTGCTGCAAAGGCCTCGGTAAAGGCTGCCGAGGCTCAAGTGGAACAGGCAGAATTGAACCTGGACTTCACGCATGTCACGTCGCTTGTGGATGGCATCGCGGGAATCGCGCAAGTTCAGATCGGCAATCTGGTCAATCAAACGGCGGCGTTGACTTCCGTTTCACAGGTGAATCCGATCAAGGCGTACTTTCCGATCAGCGAGCAGGAGTACATGCATTATGCGGCGAGAATAAACGCTCACAATCAACAGGAAGTGCCGTCGGATGCGCCGCCCTTTGACCTTATTCTCGCCGATGGAACGGTCTATCCGCATAGAGGAACTCTCCTTTTAACGGACCGGCAGGTGGACGTGACAACCGGCAGCATCCGGTTGGTTTGCGCGTTTCCCAATCCCAACAACATCCTCCGGCCGGGCCAGTTCGGACGGGTGCGCGCGGCTGGAGAAACCAGAAACGGCGCGCTGCTGGTCCCGCAAAGGTCCGTGACGGAACTCCAGGGAAGCTATCAAGTGGCGGTCGTAGGCGGCGACGACAAGGTCAGCATTCGGCCGGTCAAGGTCGGTGAACGCGTCGGCACGATGTGGATCATCGAAAGCGGCGTCCAGGCAGGGGAGCTCGTCGTCATCGAGGGCCTGCAAAAGGTCAGAGACGGGTCGCCAGTGACGGTCAAGAAGAGCAACGCTCCCCCGAAAGGCAACTAGCGATGTCCAAATTCTTCATTAACCGCCCCATCGTGGCGATGGTGATCTCGATTGTCCTGGTGATCGTGGGCGGCGTCACCATCACGGGTCTTCCTGTGGCTCTATTCCCGAACATCGTGCCGCCAGAGGTTCAAGTGATCGCCACCTATGTGGGCGCCGATGCGCAGACGATCGAGCAGTCTGTTGCCACACCTATCGAACAACAGATGAGCGGTGTGGACAATATGAACTACATGTATTCGCTGAACTCCACGGCTGACGGCGGAATGAGACTCATTGTCGACTATGACGTGAAAACCGAGCCCAATACCGATCTGATCCTGACGCAGATACGCTCCACGCAAGCCGCGTCTCAGCTCCCGCTGGACGTTACGAATTTTGGCGTCACCGTCCAGAAGACGGTCACCGCACCCCTCATGTTAGTGACCCTGTACTCTCCGCAAGGGACGTACGACGCGCCGTTCCTCTCCAACTACGCCTATATCAATCTTGCCGATCAAGTCACTCGCCTTTACGGCATTGGAAGCGTGCAAATTTTTGGCGCCGGCCAGTACGCCATGCGGCTGTGGGTAAAGCCCGACCAGTTGGCCAAGCTTGCGATCACCGTTCCAGAAATAGTCGCCGCGATTCAGTCGCAAAATACGGTGAATCCCGCGGGGCAGGTTGGCAGCGAGCCCGCCCCGAAGGGCCAGGAATATACGTACTCTGTCCGGGCTCAGGGCCGGCTCACTTCTCCCGAAGAGTTCGGACAAATCGTTGTTCGAGAGTCCCCCGGAGGAGCGGTTGTGCGCCTCAAGGATTTGGCGCGCATCGAGCTGGGCTCGCAGAACTACAGCATTGCGGGCCGCTTGAATGGGAAACCCGGCGCGATCATCGCGGCGTACCAATTGCCCGGCTCGAATGCCGTGCAAGCCGCCGACGGCGTCAAGAAACTCATGGCCGAGGTAAAGACGCGTTTTCCGCACGACATGGACTATGTCGTATCGCTCGACACCACCAGGGCCGTTACCCAAGGTATAAAGGAAATCATCCTGACGCTGGTCATCGCTATCACTCTCGTCATCGTCGTGGTGTATATATTCCTGCAAGGCTGGCGCGCCACGCTGATCCCGCTGCTGGCTGTGCCCGTTTCTTTGGTTGGTACATTCATGTTTTTTCCGCTGTTCGGCTTTTCTGTGAACACGCTGTCCTTGTTCGGACTGGTGCTCGCAATAGGTCTGGTGGTCGATGATGCCATTGTTGTCGTTGAGGCGGTGGAACGCCACATCGAGGAAGGTCTCACGCCTAAAGCCGCAGCGTTCAAAGCCATGGAAGAAATTTCCGGCCCCGTCGTAGGCATCGCCCTGGTTCTTTCGGCGGTCTTCATTCCGACGGCCTTCATTCCCGGCATCACGGGCCGCCTCTACCAGCAATTCGCAGTGACCATCGCGATCTCCGTGATCCTCTCTGCCTTCAACGCGCTGACGCTTAGCCCGGCGCTCGCTGCGCTGCTGCTCCGGCCGAGAACCGCCAGCGGAGGACTTCTAAAAAAATTCTTCTCTGGATTCAATCACGCCTTTGCCAAGGCTACAAACGCGTATGTGCGCCTGTGCGGGACGCTGATCCGCAAAAGCGCAATCGCGCTCATTCTTCTCGCGGTGTTCGGTGCGGCGGCTGGTTTTTTTGGCAGCAAGATCCCGTCGAGCTTTCTGCCCGACGAGGACCAGGGCTATCTCTACATCAATCTGCAACTGCCGAATGCTGCTTCTCTTCAACGCACCGACGTGGTAGCCAGAAAAATCGAGGATGTGCTGGCCAAGACGCCAGGAGTGCAATACACGACCAGCGTTATCGGGTTCAGCCTGCTGAGCTTCGTACGCACCAGCTATAACGGATTCTTTTTCGTCACATTGAAGCCCTGGGACGAGCGCAAGTCCCGGGCGGAACAGTTTCAGGAGATCAAGCAGCGAATCAACCGGGAACTTTCCCAGATTCCGGAAGGCATCGCCTTTTCGTTTTCACCTCCGGCCATTCCCGGAGTGGGCACCTCCGGCGGGTTTACGTTTGTGCTCGAGGACCGAGCCGGCAAGGACGTGCAATTTCTCGCATCCAATCTGCAAACGTTCCTGACAGCGGCACGGAAGCGCCCCGAGATCGCTGGCTTAAGCACGACATTTCTGCCCAGCGTGCCGCAGCAGTTTGTCAACGTGGACCGCGACAAAGTCATCAAGCAAGGGGTACCAATCAGCGATGTCTACAGAACCATCCAGGCTTTTATGGGCGGTCTCTTCATCAACTACTTCAACCGCTTCGGCCGCCAATGGCAGGTCTACATCGAGGCCGAAGGCGACTACCGCACCAGAGCTGAGAATGTCGGCCAGTTCTTCGTTCGAAACAATAAGGGCGAGATGGTGCCGCTTTCGGCCCTCACACGATTCGAACCGCGCCCCGGACCGGAGTTCACCATGCGCTTCAACGAGTATCGCGCCGCGCAAATCAACGGCGCCGCGGCTCCGGGTTTCAGCGCCGGACAAGCCATGACCGCTCTTGAAGAAGTCTTCGCGCAAACCATGCCACGAGAGATGGGCTTCGACTACATGGGAATGTCCTTCCAGGAGAAGAAGGCGCAGCAGGGCGTTCCGCCGTCCGTGGTCTTCGGGTTTTCACTGCTGTTCGTGTTCTTGATCCTGGCGGCTCTATATGAAAGCTGGTCGCTTCCCTTCAGCGTCCTGTTGAGCACGCCGATTGCGGTTTTCGGGGCGTTTGCGATTCTGTGGCTGCGCCGCACGCTTCTCGCTGCTTTCTTGCCGAGCTACATGGTGCAAATCGAAAGTGATGTCTATTCACAAATTGGCCTGGTCATGCTCATCGGCTTGGCTGCCAAGAACGCGATTCTGATCGTCGAGTTCGCCAAGGACGGATACGAAAAAGGAAAGCCTCTAGTCGACGCGGCGCTAGAAGGCGCGCGTTTGCGTCTTCGGCCGATCTTGATGACCTCGTTTGCCTTCATACTCGGTTCCGTCCCGCTGTGGACGGCGTCCGGCGCGGGGTCGGTTGCGCGCCAGATCATGGGCACCACGGTTATCGGAGGCATGCTTGCCGCGAGCCTGATCGGAGTTTTCTTTATACCCGTGGTCTTCTACGTGGTCGAAAAGTGGTCGGGCGCCGGCAAGGAACGTCAGCAAGCCGTCCTGCAGAAGAGACCCACTCCTGCCGAGGGCGACTGAGATGAAAAAGTTTATTGTCCTTATTTGTGTTGCAATCCTGAGTTCCGGGTGCACGGTCGGGCCAAACTACAAGAAGCCCATAGCAACTGTTCCGGGAAGTTATCGTGGGTTGGCGCCGGAAGAAACGGCGAAACCCGAGTCCGCCTCAATTGGCGATCAAAAATGGTGGGAGGTCTTCCAGGACGAGCAACTCCGTTCTCTCATCCGGACAGCACTGCAACAGAACTACGATGTACGCATCGCGGGAGCGCGCATTTTAGAAGCGCAAGCGCAACTCGGAATCACCCGCGCCGATCAGTTTCCCAGTGTCGCTGGAGCGGCGGGCATCAGCGATCAACGAAACGCCAGGTCTGCCTTCCTCCCGGCCTTCGAAAGAAGTACCGGACAGCTGAATGTCTCTGCCGCTTGGGAGCTCGATTTCTGGGGCAAATTCCGTCGCGCCACGGAAGCCGCGCGCGCAAATCTTTTGGCCAGTGAATGGGCTCGCCAGGAGATCATTGCCACGCTGGTGGCCAACGTCTCCGCCGCCTATTTCCAGCTTCGCGCGCTCGACCTAGAGCTGGAAATTTCCAAACGCACACTGGCCTCACGCCAGGAGTCCCTGCGGCTGACCCGCATTCTAGCTGACCGCGGCTCTACTTCCCTGCTCGACGTGCGCCAAGCCGAACAGTTGGTATTCACCGCAGCCGCAGAAATCCCGGCGCTGGAACAGCAGATTGAGCAGCAGGAGAACTTTATCAGCACTCTGCTGGGGAAAAACCCTGACGCTGTCCCGCGGGGGGAAAAGCTCACAGAGCAGAAGTATCTGCCTGAGTTTCCGCCCGGCTTGCCTTCTTCTTTGTTGGAACGCCGACCCGATATCCGTCAGGCTGAACAACAATTGATCGCAGCGAATGCGCAAATTGGAGTGGCCAAAGCGGCCTATTTTCCTCAGATTTCCCTGAGTGGGACGGGTGGATTCCAGAGTGCGGCTCTTACAGATCTAGTCAGTGGCCCTGCAGGCGCTTGGAATTTTGGGGCGTCGCTAGCGCAACCTATTTTCACGGCAGGCAGACTCCGCTCCAACGTTCGTTTCACAGAAGCCCAGCAGCAAGCTGCGCTGCTCTTCTACGAGCAGACGATACAAGGAGCGTTCCGCAACGTGTCAGACGCGTTGATCGCTTCCCGCAAGTCAACCGAGTTCCGTATCCAAGAAGAACTCCTGTTCCAATCCGCGCAGGACTCGGCACGCCTTTCCCACTTGCGCTACAGCGGAGGGGTCACAGGTTACCTCGAAGTATTGACTAACGAAACCAACGCGTTCTCCACTGAGCTTGGACTCGTGCAGGCCCAACTCAATGAGTTGCTAGCCTTGGTTCAGTTATATAAAGCCTTGGGTGGCGGCTGGCAGCAACAGCCGTAGAACCGACTCCATCGCCCTCAAAACCGGCCCTTTTAGGGTATTGCTCACCACAACCACGAGCCTGAAAGAAAAGGCTCGTGGGCTGGCCTTAAGGTCAGGTTCTTGAAGCGGGGAACCTGTACCATTTCAAGGTTGCCTCATCTTGGAGCACCAGACTAAAGTGATGGTGTGTCGCTCTTCCCATAAGGAACATGGAATCGATCTTTGGTCTTCGCGTCAGCAAGCCAAATCCCTCGCCGCTCGAGGGGTTTGCGGGAGACCGCGCGCAGCAAGGGGAACCCGGTCTGCGGCAACTCGGACGACGCGAGTGGTGGCTTTGGCTGTCCGCGTCTGTTGTGACTATGCTGGCGGGGGTGGCCTTTCTGCTCTCCTCGTTCCGTTCTTTCTTCGTGTTCCTTCGTAACGATCATTTTTACGAAGTCCGTTCCGATCAGGCTCGCTGGGGGATAATGTGCCTGCTTCTTCTCTTCAACACGTGGATGGTGTACAGGCAGTGGTCATTCCGCCGTCTACGAAGGCAAATGACGGGGCCGAGCGGCAATCCAGAAGAGAAAACATATGAGGTTCATGACCGCTCCGGCCTGGATCCGGTTACAGGATTGGACACTCAAGCCTCCCATTGGCTTGGGAGAGAAATAGCCCGCGCGCGGCGGCAGAACACTGCGCTGAGCGTCGTCAAATTTCATCTGGAAGACTTCGCAAGACTCAATGACCGCTACGGCAGGGCCGCAACGGACGAGGCGTTGAAAGAGTTCGCCAGGCGTCTGAAAGAAGCCAGCCGCGGCTCCGACTATGCTGTGCGGTTGGGAAGCGACGATTTCTTGCTGGCGCTGCCCAAATGCACCTTAGGCGAAACCAAGCTGGTATTGGACCGGCTGGGTTCTGTTGAAGTGAACTGCTCCGGTAAGAGGATTATCCTCGCCTACACGACAGGATGCGCTGACTACCAACCCGGTGACCTGCCGGCGGATCTGCTCAAGCGTGCCGAGCAGATCGTTCAACTCTACAACAAGGCCAGCAACGATGCCTTCTCAACGACCGAAACAGCCCGTTAGGTGCCTCTCGCATTTCGCATTAATCGGCACACAGCACGACGTAAGTCACGCCTAAGTGTGTCACCTAGGAAGTGAAAGCGGTTTTCCGCAGAACACGAGGCGGGCGTGCCAGGCGCCGGATGAAATCGGAGAGACGCTCGAGGGCACGCGGGAATTGCTCGCCGCTGGCCGCCAAGCCAAGCCGAAAATGGGCGGGCATGAAGAAACAATCGCCCGGGGCGAGCAAGACGCCCTGCTGGGCTGCCTCCGTGCAGAAGGCGCGAGAATCTTCACCGGAATTCAGCCAGGGAAATGCCGTCATTCCGCCCTGGGGCCGCATCCACCGGATCACGTCGGCGTGCTCCGAGAAGAACGCGTCAAGGTGCGAGAGATTCGCGGCTGTCAACTTTCGGACGCGCTCAAAAATCTTTTCGCGGTTGCGGAGGGCAAGGGTGGCCAGCGGCTCGCCCAGGGCCGTGCCGGAAACGGTGAAATAAGCGTGCGCCGTGCGGTATTGTTCGAGGCGCCGATGGTCGCGGTCCACGATCCAGCCGAGGCGCAAACCCGCGAGACACAGAGCTTTTGAAAAATCGCTGAGGACCACGGCGTGCGGCAGCCGCGCGGCGGAGGCGGTGGGGCGCCCGTAGTAGACCGGATGGTACACCTGGTCGCAGACGAACTGGATTCCGCGCTCGGCGGAGAAATCGTGGAGCGCGGCAAGCTCTTCATTGCTGAGAGTCGCCCCCGTGGGATTGTGCGGCGTGTTGACAAGCAGAATTCGCGTGCGAGCGTCGGCGAGCTTCTTGATTTCGTCGAGGTCAACGCGGAATTGATTTTCGCGGCGCTGATGGTAATGGCGGATTTCGAGCCCGAGGCCCCGAGGGATTTCATAGAAGCTCGGGAAGCCCAGCGAAGGCACGAGAATATTGGCGCCGGGTTCGGCGGCAAGAGAGAAGAGAAGCAGGAGGGCTTCGGCCGCCCCGGTTGTGACCTGGACGTCTTCCGGCTGCACGCCTTCCATTTCGGCTACGGACTGGCACAAAGCTTTGGTGCCCTCGACGCGCATGTAAACCAACTGGGTGTCAAGCAGGTCTTCAAGGGAGTATCTCGGATCCAATTCGAGGAGTTCCCGGAGTGTCCAGACAGGGCCCGTGCTTGAAGCCAAGTCGAACTCAATCGGCGGGTCGGCGTACTTATAGTGATTCAACCAATCGTCAAGCAAAAACGGTGTAAACCGCATGGCGTACTCCTCCTCCGAAGTGGCCCGCGAGTAACATGCACCGCGGCTGCGCGAGAATCAACGGCCAAAATGGCCGGAGCGATGGACGCCGGGTCGGATAGGAACGACGACACGGGGCGCTACAAGACTAGGTTCAGCCGCATCGGTCGCTCGATCATGGAACGAGAAGTTGTACTTAAAACGATAATTTGAGCCCGAACTGGAGCTGCCGCGGGTTGAATACCGTTCTGGGAGAACCCACGGCGCCGCTGGGCCCGGTGATGCCGTCCCCGAAGTGCCGCGGTACGGGCCCCACAAAGTCCGGCGCCCCATAAACGGAAAAGACCTCGTCCACGTTGGAACGGTTGAACAGGTTGAATGCATCGACCGACAAGTTCAATTGAGCGCGCTCCTTCAGGTGAACCACGCGCGAGAGGCGCAAGTCCACGGCTTTCAGGCTATCGCCGCGGTAGGTATTGCGCGCCGAAGCTCCCACGCGGTCGGTGACCGGGTTGCCATCGTTATTGGCGTCAAAGCCCACAAACAGGGTGAACGGCCGGGCCGATTGCAGGGTCACGATACTGCTGAGTTCGAAGTTGCGCAGGAAAGACTGCTGGGGAGCATCGGCCACAAAATTCGCCACAAAGCGGTGGCGGAGGTCCTGGTTGGAATCGGCACGCTCAAGATTCCTCTGGGCATTGGATTGCGGCGTGTCCACGAACACGAGATAGGTTCCGTCGTCGAGCGTCTTGGAAAAAGTGTAGTTTGCGTTGAGCCGAAAATACTTGCCTACTTTTTCTGCCGCTTGCAGCGTCATACCGTG
>Ga0209648_10006023_pt1 | contig 10436 bp, 9 predicted proteins | sample GraSoi2013_115cm_FD_185830 | JGI IMG/M metagenome (GOLD analysis project Ga0209648, IMG submission 185830) | Grasslands soil microbial communities from the Angelo Coastal Reserve, California, USA - Sample 9_17_2013_115cm (SPAdes) (version 2) | ecosystem: Environmental > Terrestrial > Soil >...
ACCAAAGCGCAGATTGGCCAGCACCGCGGGATTTCGACAGCTCGCGACTTCGAGATTGCGGCGCACGGTCAGATCCTTGAAGATGCTCGGAATCTGGAATTTTCGCCCGATGCCGGCGCGCGCGATCTTGTGCTCTTCCCAATTGGTGATTTCAGTGTCGTGCAGGAATACCCGCCCCTCAGTGCTCTTGGTCTTGCCGGACACGAGGTCCATCAAGGTCGTCTTCCCGGCGCCATTAGCGCCGAGCAGGACCCGCAGTTCGCCCTCCTCGATCGTCAGCGAGACATTGTTGACGGCCTTGAAGCCGCCGAAGTCGACCCCAAGACCATCGATCGTGAGCGCGACCTGAGCCATGGCGCTCACTCCGCCAGTTGCGAGGCGTCGGAAACACCGACTGCCTGTTGCGACGGCGCCTTGCGGCGGGCGAGCAGCCGATCGACCAAGTCGTGCGCGAGGCCAGCAAAGCCGCGCGGAAGATAGAGGACGACGAGCACGAAGATCAATCCGATGATCACCTTCCACGCCTCGGCAAAACCTTCGGTCTCGCTGACGGTCGCCGAAATCATATTGATGACGATGGCGCCGATACAGGCCCCCAAGATCGACGAACGCCCGCCGACCGCGGCCCACACCACCATGGTGATGGAGAAGGTGAGGTCCATGAACGTCGGTGACGCGAATTCCGACACCACGACATAGAACATGCCGGCAAGCCCGGCGATCCCCGCCGACACTGCGAAGAAGAAGGTCTGATAGAGCGGCACATCAAAGCCGAGATAGCGCGCCCGGTTCTGGTCGTCGCGTATCGCCTGAAGGATCAGGCCCGCCCGGGTTTCGATCAGCAATCGCGCAGCCGCCAGCACCAAACATAGCGCGATGGCGACGAAGTAATAGGTCGGGACGATATAGGGGTCGAACTCGAACTCTCCGATCTTGAACCAGCCCAAATCAGTGAGCCCGTTGAAACCGTTGGTGACGGGTTGCGCATCGATCACCACGAGCCGCACCAAGAGCACCAGCGCCAGCGTAATGATCGAGACGAACACGCCGGCGATGCGTTTGCGAAACACGATGGTGCCGATAAGAGTGGCGATCGCGATCGGCAGCACCAATCCCATGAAGACACCGAACCATTGATGCTGGAACGGTAGCCAAAGGAACGAAGCCTTGTTGATGCAGCACAATTCGGTGGGCGCGCCGGGCTCGGCATTCCACAGCATGAAATCCGGCACCGGCTTGTCAGAGCCTTGTTGCAGGCTGGTCGGGCTCGCGAGTTTCAACGACATCGCCAGCATGTAGGCGCCGGCGCCGAAAAACAGTCCCTGACCTAGATTGAGGATTCCGGCGTAACCCCATGACAGCGCCACCGCGACGCCGAGCATGCCGAATACCAGATATTTGGCGATGCGGTTGAGCCAGAACGGATCGAGCAGCAAAGGGGCGCACATGATGAGCGCGAAGAACGCCAGGTAGATCGCCACTTCGACCCGCTGTTTATCGGACATCGCTCAGCGCCCCCTAAGCGAAAACAGGCCCTTGGGCTTGAGGATGATGATCATGATCACCACGCCGAACACCACTGCCCGCGCCAGGATGTCGTTGGTGCCGGCCGCGACCAGACCATTGATCTCGCCGAGGATGCCGGCGGAAAACACCGACCCGAGCAGGCTGCCGACGCCTCCCATCACCACCACCATGAATCCGTCGACCACCATCGGCGTGCCCATGTCCGGAAAAACCGTCTTGAAGCCGGACATCATCACGCCGGCGACGCCGGCCAGACCAGATCCGAGCGCGAATGTCAGGGCGTTGATGCGCGCGACGTCGATGCCGCAGGCGGCGGCCATTTTCGGGTTGCGAATGATCGCGCGCACCTGGGCGCCGAACGGCGTGCGATACATGATCAGCCAGGAAAGAGCCGTGAGCACCGCCGTCACCACAATGATGAAGGCGCGATAGCGGTTGAGCTCCGCACTTCCCAGCATGAACGTCCCTTGCAGGCTTAAGGGAACGCTGACGTTCTGCAGGCCCGGCCCGAGGCCGGCGATATGGATGCCGAAGAACGACAGGCCCAGTTCAAGCCGCACCGCCTGCTGGATCAGGATCGCGATGCCCCAGGTCGCCAGCAAGGTGTCGAGCAGGCGGCCGTACAGCCGACGCACGATGACCCGCTCGATCGCGAGCCCGATCAGCGCCGTTACGATAAAGGCCAAGGGGATGGCGGCGAAGATATTCAGCCCAAGCCAGATTCCGGTGAGCACCGTGACATAGGCGCCGATCATGACCATCTCGCCATGGGCCATGTTGATGACGCCCATCGCGCCATAAGTGATGGCAAGACCGAGCGCCACCAGCAGAAGGATGGAGCCGAGGCTCAGGCCGATGAACAAGACTTCGAGCATTCAGCGCAACCTCGCAACTCCGTCCACCGCCAGATCATGATCCGATTGGATCGGATCATGATCTCATCTTTCGTTTGAGCATGATCTTCTCGGAAAACCGGTTTCCACTTTTCCGGATCATGCTCTAAATCGCGCGGCAGACGGTCTTGATGCCGACCTCAGATCTTCAGCTTCGACGTATCGAGCCCCTTGGCGGTGCAGAACAAATTGCTCTCGGTTTCGCCATAGGCCACGTAAGGCAGCGGGATCGTCGGCTCTTTGTAGGCGTCGATGATCTTGCCCTGGCCGTCGGGGAGCCACTGCGCGATCCGCGGCGTCAAATAGGTGTGCAGATTGTCGGGATCGATTTTGACGTGGCCGTTCGGCGCGTCGAATTCCTGTCCCTTCACGGCGTCCCGGATCGCGGTCGGCGTTACTTCGGCGGCTTTTTCGACCGCCTGCTTCCACAGGAAGACCTGGAAGTAGGACGATTCCAGCGCGTGATGCGTCACCGCTTTCGGATCCTTGACGAAGGCGCGGTAGCGCTCGACGAACGCCTTGTTGCGGTCGGTGTCGATGGCCTGGAAGTAAGGAAACGAGGTAAAGCTCCCGACCGCATATTCCGGACCCATCGCCGCGATCTCGATTTCCGAAGTCACGGTGGCGCAGATCGGCAATTTGTCGTGGGTCAGGCCCTGGTTCTTGTACTCACGATAGAAGGCGACGACGCTGTCGCCGACCACGTTCGACAGCACGACGTCGCAGCCCGAGCCCTTGATCTTGTTGACCATCGAGCCCCACTCGGAATGGCCGAGTTCGAGATATTCGTCGGCGATCCATTCGCCGCCGTTCTTCTCGATCAGGATCTTCGAGACCTTCGCCATCTCGCGCGGGTAAATGTAGTTCGAGCCGACGATGAAGAATTTCTTCTTGCCCAGCGTCTTGATGATCCAGGGAATGAAGTTCGACAGCTGCTGATTGGGAACGGCGCCGGTATAGACGACGTTTTTCGAACACTCGAAGCCTTCGTAATAGGTCGGATAGAAATACAGATTGTTGCGCTTCTCGAACACCGGAAGCACGGCCTTGCGGCTCGCCGAGGTGTAGGAGCCGAACACCGTCGGCACCTTATCCTGGATCACGAGCTTTGAGGCTTTTTCGTTGTAGGTTTTTGGATCCGAGGCGCCGTCTTCGACGATGGCGTTGATCTTCATGCCCTTGGCGCCGCCGGCGGCATTGATCTCGCTGATCGCCATCAGCGTGGCGTCGTGCAGCGATTTTTCGATGATCGAAAGACCACCGGTCAACGAGAACAGCACGCCTACATTCACCGTTCCCGCGGCGCGTACCGGACTAGAGATGATGTAAGGCGATGCAAGTGCGCCGGTGGTCGCAAGCACGCTACCTTTCAAGAACTTACGTCGATCAATCGACATCGTGACACTCCCCTAATGGCCACCCCGCAAGCCCGAGGCAAGCCGGCTCCGTTCGCGCGGAAGGCGCGTTGTTTCGAACCGAAAAAATTCCAGATTCCCCCGAGGCCAGCGGACCCGATCCGAGCCGTGCCGATTCCCGGTCGCCAAAAACAAAAAAGCCCGACAGATCCTCGCGGATCTTTCGGGCTTACCTAGCCTAGCCAAACCAACGTCACTGGTGGTCCGGCAACACTACGAGCAGAATTTTATCGTTCTGCCGCAGTGCGCAAAACTAACCATCTTTTGCGCGGTACTGCAAGAGTTCATTTGCGTGGATGATCGCAGCCGCCATGTCGTCCATCGACAGCCGCTTCGCCATCGCCTGGCGGCGAATGCTTTCGTAAGCTTCGGCTTCGCTCAATCCCTGGCCATCCATCAGGATCGCCTTGGCTTTCTGGATTCGCTGCAGCCCCGAAAGTTTGCGCTCCAGTTTGCGGATGCGCTTGTCGGTCTCGCGCTTCTCGAGCCAGATGCTGCGGGCGATCGTCAGATTGGTGAGCAGGCCGAAGGGGCGGATCGGCCGCTCGATGACGGCGACCGCACCGGCCTCCAATACCAATTGAAGCGTGGACGGATCTTCATAGCCAACAACCGCAATCAGTGTCGGCCGCGGCCCGTCGTTCGACTTCAGAAGGCGTTGAATATCGCCCCGGACGTCATGTTCGATGGCAAGCAACATCACGTCGGAACTGCCGGTCCAGCAATCCGGCACCGGCCATTGCGTCTCGACCATGCAGCCGATGCGGCGAAGATGCTCGACCAGCCTGACGCGCTCATTGTCCGGGGGATGAACGACCTGGACGCGCAGACCCCGAAGATCGCGAAGGATTTGGATCGCCACCGCCTGCTCCCGCTGAGAACCTCAGTGGCTGACCGTCTGAAGGTCGTCAATCGACCAATCATCAAGGCTCTGTACGACACAGTAGGGGTCCGGCTTGATCCGAACACCGGGATTCCAGACCGTCTGGAATCGGCCGAATTTGTCGAGCCGCGCGATGCGCGGCCACAGATAAGTGTGATTGTTTTCCGGATCGATCCGGACCCGTCCCTGCGGCGCGTCGAATTCGGAATCACGCAGCTCCTGCAGGACCATTTCCGGATCGTCCGATCCGCACCGCGCCAGCGCGCGCATCGCCAGATGGAACTGGAAATAGGCGGCCTCCGCGCAGGCGGTCACCGGCGCGTCGGGCCCGTATTTCTTCTTGAAGCTGTCGACGAAGCGCCGCGCCGAGGGCGAGGAGGAAGTTTCGAAGAACGGCGCCGCGGTGATATGGCCTTCGGCGGCCTCGCGATGCATCTCGGCGACTTCGGCTTCGCTGGTGGTGAGGCTTGCGATCGGCATCTTCGCCGGATCGAATCCGGCATTGCGATAGGCCTCATAGAGCACCGAGGTGCCACGGCCCACCACCGTCGAAAAGATCACGTCCGGAGAGGTCTTCTTGATGCGGTGGATGACCTTCTCGAAATCCGGCGGGTTCGCCGCGAGCGGAACGTAGATCTCGTCCAATACCTTGCCGCGGCCTTGCACCACGAAATCGGCCATCAGACGATTGGATTCGTAAGGATAGATGTAGTTCGATCCCACCAGCAGGAAGCGATTGCCGTAAGTCGACAGCAGGAATTTTGCGAGCTGCAGCGAGTTCTGGTTCGGCGCAGCACCGGTGTAAATGCAGTGCCGCGAATACTCAAAACCCTCATAAAGCGTCGGATAAAACAATAGCCCGCGATGGCTCTCGACCACCGGCAAGACCGCCTTGCGGGTGCTCGACATATAGCACGCGAATAATAGCCGGATCCGATCGACCTGAAACAGGCGCTCGGCCAGGCTGCGAAACTGCTTCGGGTCGGACGCCGGGTCGTAAATGACGGGCTCGACCATGCGGTCGAGCACACCCCCACTGGAATTGATCTCCTCGATGGCGAGGAGCGTCGCATTCAGCTGAGATTGTTCGACGGCGGAAGTAACTCCTGTCTGGGAGAACAATACCCCCACGCGCCATGGAGCATCGGTATTTTCGCTTAAACTCATGAGCCTGACGTAAACCACCTGATGGTAAGATAGAAACGACCTTACGTCAGATTGCGGGAAACTCAAATCGCCTGACTGAAGGCAATCCGCATCGCCTCGCCGGGCTCGGCGGCCCGCGATGAGTACGACTATGCCCACCAGCCTCTCAACGGTGAATCCGTGCGGATTCACTAAACGGCCTTGGTGAGGGCACCATCGATAATCAGGTTGGTGCCTGAGATGCGGCTCGCGACCGGGCTCGCCAGGAAGACGACGCCGGCGGCAACTTCCTGTGCCGTGCCCATCCGCCCGGTCGGGTTCAGCGCCATCGCGGTTTTGTAGAGATCGGGCATGCCGCGCTCGATATTCTGCCAGATGCCGCCCTCAAAATAGGTATTGCCCGGCGACACCGCGTTGACGCGGATGCCCTTGGCGATGAGCTGACTGCTGAGCCCCTTGGCATAATGAATCAGCGCCGCCTTGAAGGCGCCGTAGGAACCGGCGGCGAAATCAACCTCAAAACCCGACACGCTGGAGACGATGATGATCGAGGCGGATTTGGATTTCTCCAGATAGGGAACGGCCGCCGCGACCGAATTGACGGTGTGCATCATGTCGGTGCGAAACGATTTTTCCCAGGTTTCCGGCGTATCGCCGACCGCCAGCGCGCTGACATTGCAGACGATGGTATCGATACCGCCGAGCTCACCGGCCGCGCCCTCGATCCATTGCTTCAACGCAACGGGATCGGCGACATCGATCGCCTTGCCCCATGACTTGACGCCCTTCGCCGCCAGCCCCTTCACGACCTTGCCGACCTCGTCTGCATTGCGCGCGCAGATCGCGACATTGGCGCCCTCAGTTGCGAACAGTTCGGCGATGGCGAGCCCAATGCCTTTGCTGCCGCCGGTCACCAGTGCGTTCTTGCCCTTCAATCCCAAATCCATCGTCGCCTCCGTTGATGATGCCCCTGATGGTGCGGCCTGCCGCTACGCCCGGCGGCAGGCCACCTCGCTTACGTTACATTTTGGTCCAGTCGCCCGCGCCCTCGAACGCTGCGGCAGCGCGATAGATGGTCGGCTCGTCGTAATATTTGCCGATCAGCATCAGCCCGATCGGCAGGCCCTCGCTCATGCCGCAGGGAATGGTCATCGCCGGATGTCCGGTCGCATTGAACGGCGCGGTGTTGGGGACCATCTCGAAGGCGCGCTGGATATAGAGTTCGCGCGGCGCATCCGGCGGCGGCAGCGGGGTTGCCTTCATCGGCAAGGTCGGCATCAGCAGCAGATCGTAATTGCTGAGCGCCGCATCGTAAGCTGTACGCAGCTTGCGGTTCAGGTTCTGCGCCTTGGAATAAAAATGACCGCGATAGTGCTTGGTGAAATATTGGCCGAGCAGCATCGTGATCTTGAGGCTGTCGGACAATTCGTCGGCGCGGTGGTGCCAGCCGGAATGGGCGTCCAACAGTGTCGTATTGTAGAGACCGCGCCAATTGGTCCCCATGCCGTTGCCCTTCATCATGAACTCGGTCGCGCCTTCCGCCGCAATCGGCAGCCAGATCGCAGGGGCCAACAGATGCATCGGCACCGAGATTTCATCGACGGTGGCGCCGAGCTTCTTGAACAGCTCCGCGCCCGCCTTGACCTTGGCGTCGACGTCGCGCTCCGAGCTCGGATGCCCAAAACCTTCCTTGACGACGGCGATGCGCAATCCCTTGGCGCCGCCGCCGAGCGCTTCGGTGTAGCTCGAAACCTTGGGCGCATTCTGCCGCGGGTCCAGGCCATCCGCTCCCGCCAGCACTTCCAACAAAAGCGCGTTGTCGCGCACGGTTTTTGTCATCGGTCCGGTGTGATCGAGGGTGAGTTCGATCGGCATTACCCCGGTATAGGGTACCAGACCGTAGGTTCCCTTCATCCCGTAGATGCCGCTGAAAGAAGAAGGAATCCGAATCGATCCGCCCTGGTCGCCGCCGATCGCCATATCGGCTTCACCTACCGCCACCACGACGGCGCTGCCGGATGATGAGCCGCCAGCCGAATAGCCCATCTTGTGCGGATTATGGACCGGGCCGGCCGCGCAGGTGTGGCTGCCGCCGGAGAAGCAGAAATATTCGCAGTTCACCTTGCCGAGGGTAGTACCGCCGGCATCAATGATGCGGGTGACGATGGTGGCGTCGGTGTCGGGGATATAGCCTTCGAGCGTCGAGGCGCCGTTCATCATGGGCACGCCGGCGAGGCAGACATTGTCTTTCAGCGCAACGGTTTTGCCGGCGAGCTTGCCGCTCGGCGCGCCCTTGACCGTGGTCTTGACGTACCAGGCGTTGTATTTGTTCTCCTCGCCTTCGGGCCGGTAGCCCGGCATTCGCGGATATTTCACCGCCGGAACATAATCCGGCATGGCATCGACCGCATCGTAGGCGGCATAGTTCGCTTGCATCAGGGCGTCGTAGGATTTCAGTTCCTCCTCGCCCATATGCATGCCGAGGTCTTCGGCAACGCTGCGCAATTGATCGAGAGTGGGTCTTCTGACTGCCATGGTCCGTCTCCCTGTGATCACTGCTCGCTGGTTCGAGCTTCTAGGTGGTGATTCCGATAAATTCTCCGACCAGACTTGGGTCGCCGAGATCCTCCGGCCGCACTTCCCGGGTGATGGTGCCCTTTTGAATGATGAGGATCCGCTTCGAGAGCGCGGCGATGAAGTCGAGGTTTTGTTCGACCAGGATCATGGTCAGGCCAGAGTAGTCGCGCAGCCGTTTCAGGACCTCGACAATCTCATCGATGATCGAGGGCTGGATACCCTCGGTCGGCTCATCGAGCAAGACGAGGCGCGGCTTGCCGCAAAGGCAGCGCGCGATCGCGAGCAACTGCTGCTCGCCGCCGGATAGCGCGCCGCCGGAGCGGTCGAGCAATCGCTTGAGGCGAGGAAATTCCTCCAGCACCTCCGCGATGGTATCCTGCTCGGCACCCGCCTGCTTGCTGCAGCCCATCCGCAGATTGTCGTAGACCGTAAGCCCGGGGAAAATCTCGCGCCCCTGCGGCACGTAACCGAGGCCGAGCCGCGCACGCCGATAGGGTTCGGCCGCCGTCACGTCGTTGCCGTCGAGGCGAACATGGCCGCCGGTCGCCGGCAAAAATCCCATCAGCGCTTTCAAGAGTGTGGTCTTGCCCATGCCGTTATGACCGAGGATTCCGATGAACTCGCCTTCCTTCACCGCAAAACTGACCCCGTTGAGGATCGGAATGCGGCCGTAGCCGGTGCGCAATCCCTGGACATTGAGCATCATGCAGCCGCCTGTTTGCCGAGATAGATGTCGCGCACCAGCGGGTTGCGCAGGATATTTTCGACCGCATCCTCGATCAGCACGCTGCCTTGATTGAACACGGTGACCTTCTTGGCGATCATGCGGATGAACTGCATGTCGTGCTCGACCACGATCAGCGCCTTGCTGCGATTGATCTCGCGCACGAGCTCGGCGGTCTTTTGCACCTCTTCATGCGTCATGCCGGCGGCAGGCTCGTCGAGCAGAATCAGTTCGGGATCCGTCGACAACACGATGCCGAGTTCGACCCATTGCCGCTGACCGTGGGCGAGCTGGCCGACCAGGCGCTTTGCCACAGCGTTAAGGCCGATACGCTCCAGCATCTCGTCGACCACCGTGTTGACGCGCTCGCTCGAATGGATGCGGCTTGCCGCGAGCCAGATGTTTTCGCGCACGCTCAAGCCATCGAACACGTTCGGTACCTGGGTCTTGATGCCGATGCCCATGCGCGCGATCTGGTGGGCGTGGGCGTTGGAGATATCATAGCCGCGGAACAGCACCTGGCCCTGGCTCGGCTGCAACTGCCCGGTGAGCATCTTGAAGAACGTGCTTTTTCCGGCACCGTTCGGACCGATCAGGCAACGCAGCTCACCTTCGGCGAGCGTGAAATTGACGTTGCGTACCGCATGGACGCCGCCAAAGCGCATGCCGAGATCGCGGGTTTCGAGCAGCGGCGCGGCCATCACCCCTCCTCCGCCTGTTTCGGTTTTAAGCTTGCGGCGACGCGCCGCGTGCGCGAGCGCAGCAGCCATTGCCCGAGGTCGCCAAGCGTCGGCACCAGGCCCTTCGGCACAAGAAGCACAAAGGCGACCAGGATAATGCCGAGGATCAGCGGCGCGTTGGCCAATATTTTGGACCACCAGTCCGAACCGGCGGGCTGGTTGGCCCCGAGTGCGGTGGTCAGCCACTGGATGCCGATGCAGCCGACGATCGGACCGATCAGGGTGCCGCGGCCGCCGACGATGACCCAGATGATGATTTGGGCTGATTGCGCGAGGCCGAAAATGGTCGGGCTGACAAAATTGCCCCAATTGGCGAACAGACATCCGGCGAAACCGGCGAGCGCGCCACCGATGGTGAAGGTCGCAAGCTTGTAGGCGCGGGGATCGTAGCCCAGAAGCTCGGCGCGGCGCTCGTTTTCGCGGATACCGACGATGATGCGGCCGAAGCGGCTCGCCAGCAACAGCCGCAGTCCGAAATAAGTCGCAAGCAAGGCCGCGGTCGACAGGTAAAACATGCCTTCGAGATCGATC
>Ga0209648_10006025_pt1 | contig 10435 bp, 7 predicted proteins | sample GraSoi2013_115cm_FD_185830 | JGI IMG/M metagenome (GOLD analysis project Ga0209648, IMG submission 185830) | Grasslands soil microbial communities from the Angelo Coastal Reserve, California, USA - Sample 9_17_2013_115cm (SPAdes) (version 2) | ecosystem: Environmental > Terrestrial > Soil >...
CAAAGAAATCAGCTCCGCAAACTGCAAGCACGGTGCAAAAACGTTTCCTGGATCCGATATTGCGCTGAGCCGCGCGAGCTCGCTCAGTATTATCGCGCTGCCGATCTTTTTGTTCATCCGGGTGTCCAGGAAACATTTGGTTTGGTTGCGCTGGAAAGTCAGGCCTGCGGAACGCCGGTGGTCGGCATTCGCGGCAGTGCCATGGACGACCTCATTTTTCATGACCAAAGAGATTGGGCGAATGAAAACACCGCCGAAGCGCTCGCGGAAGCGATCGAACAGATGAGCGAGAAGAAGTTATCGCGCCTGGGAAAAGAGGCGGCTGAGGGCGCCGCGCAGTTGCATGCCTGGCCGCGGGTCTTCGAGCGGCTTTTTTGTATTTACCGCGAGGTCTGTGCAAACTACAAAGGAAACCGCACCGAATGAGAGCCGAGAAGCCATTTACTATCCGCAGTTATCGGAAAACGGACCGCGACGCTGTCCGGAAGCTCTGCTGTCAGACCGGATTTCTCGGAATGCCAATCGATCCCGTTTACGAAGATCGACAATTGTTCGCGGACTTTCTCACTACTTATTACACAGATTGGGAACCGGAATCATCCTTCGTGGTCGAGATCGACGGCCAGATCCGCGGTTATCTGCTCGGGTCGCGCAAGCCAATTAAGAATCAGCTCTATTCATTCTGGCAAAACGTTTCGCTCTTCGTGAAGGCGCTCACTCGCTACTTTCTTTATAACTCCAGTTCGCGTCGTTTTGTTCGGTGGGTGCTGGTTCACGGCCCGCGCGAAGTGCCGGCCGCGCCACGGCGCGTTCCACATTTTCACATCAATCTTCTTCCCGACGCGCGAAAAATGTCGACCACACGCGCGCTGATGAGTGCGTATTTAAGTTACCTGTATCGCTGCGGCGAAAAACGCGTTTACGGACAGATCGTGACCTTCGAAAGCCGGCGGGGCGAACAAATGTTCGAGCGCTACGGCTTCAAAGTCTTGAACCGCGCCGAAATCACGAAATATAAGGCTTTTTATCCACAGTCCGTCTACCTCAGCACGGTCATCAAGAATCTGGAAACGGCCGAGCCGCTCAGTGTGACGTCGCGCTCGAGGTGATCGAAAGCGCAACCGGCTTGCGACCGCGTCCGTCTGCAAGACAAACAATTCTGGTCGTTGTCGGTCTGATTTTAATCACGGCAGCGGTGAGAATTCCGCTACTCGGCGTTCCGCTTGAGCGAGATGAAGGCGAATACGCCTACATCGCATGGCGGCTCGGTCACAACGAACTGCCATATCGCGATTGGGTCGATCAAAAGCCGCCCGCGGTTTTTTGGGCATACCGCGCGGCGCTGGCTTCGCCGCTCGATCCGATTCGGGCGGTCCACCTCGCGGCGCTGTTATTTTCGGCGGCTTCGAGTTGCGCGCTATTTTTTCTCGCGCTGCGATTCATGAATCGATTCTGGGCGTTTATGGCGGCCGCGGTGTTCACGCTGCTTTCCGCGGACCCATTCGCGCAGGGGACCGCAGCCAATACCGAAGTTTTCATGTTGCTTCCGCTGATTTTGTCTCAAATCGCTTTTCTGAAGGCAGCCGACAATCCCCGCAACGTCTTGCTCATAATCGTCTGTGGCGCGCTGACTGGAATCGCGATCGCGTTCAAGCAAGTCGCAGCGCTGAATTGGTTTCTGTTGATCGCACTGTATCCGATTTTCGCCGCAGCGGAAAAACGACGGCGTAATTCACTCGCATTCGCAGCCTGGTCGATCGCCGGCGTAGTCGCTGTTGCTGGATTTGTTGCAGTGTATTTCTGGATCCATCACGGGTTAACCGAGCTGGTCGACAACGTGTTCACACATAATTTGGAATACATCGGTGCGATGACCTGGTCGGACCGGCTCCAGTTCTGTTCGGAAACGCTGACGAAGCTCGCGCGAACAGAAGTGCTGGCTTGGATTTTCTCTGCCGCCGGTTTGATCGCGTTAATTGTCGCCGGCAAGGGAAAATGGTTCGCGTTTCTCGCGGGCTGGCTGATTACGAGCACGATCGGTGTGAGCGCGAGCGGCTATTTCTTCCCGCATTATTTCCAGCAACTGCTGCCGCCGCTTGCGTTGATCTCCGTTTTCGGTGCGCTATGGCTGAGCGAACTTCGGCCCTGGAGAAGTTCGTGGATTCCGGGAGCGCTGTTCAGTCTCCTGCTTGCCCTTCTTCCGCTGAAAACCCTTTGGCCGTTTTGGTTTAGCTACACGCCCGCGGACGCGGTCAGAGCGATTTATCCGGGAAATTTCTTCGCCGAAATGCCGGAGTTCGCCGCCCGCATCGCCCAAGTCACATCATCCGAACAGCGCGTCTTCGTGTTTGGGGCTGAGCCTGAATTGCTCTTCTACGCGCAACGTGTTTCGGCGACGCGCTACATTTTTCTCTTTCCCCTTTACGGGCCCTATCGGAACGCGCGCGAAAAACAAATCGCTGCGGCCGACGAAATCCAACGCGTTGCGCCAGCAGCAGCGGTTTATGTTCCGAACGATCTCTTTTTCAATCCCGGGAGCGATCAATATTTCACCGAGTGGAGCTTGTCCTACCTGGAGCAAAATTTTTATCCGGACACGTGGCTGATTAAAGGATCGCCAACGGTTGCGCAACTTGTGCGAGCCGGACCGGATTCGCCGGTGCCGCCAGAGGGAATGCTCGGTGCACTGCTGGTTGAAAAAGGAAATGGCCAGTAACGCGACAAGAATTTCATCATGAAATCGCTCATCCGGGGGGTTTACGACAGACTGCGGTCGCGTTGGCCTTTTGTAGCCGTGGCGGTGTTGGGGTTGGCATTCCTTCTTACCAATTTGGGCACGGATTACCTTTGGGCAGATGAAGGGGACACGGCCGTGCTCGCGTCCAGCATTCTGAAATTCGGCGTTCCGAAAGCATGGGATGGCGTCACGTTTACAGATTCCGATTTCGGAGCGCGCGAGAACCAACAGCTCGTCATGGTGAGCACGCCATGGGTGCAATACTACGTCGCGGCCGCATCGTTTCTGCTGTTTGGTCAAAACACGTTTGCCGCGCGGCTGCCGTTTGCACTTGCTGGCTGGTTTACGGTACTACTGGGTTTCCAGCTGGTCCGGCGATTAACGGGCGATTGGAAGGCTGCTTTTTGCGGAGCCCTCCTAATGCTGTGCTCGGTCCAATTTCTCCTCTATGCGAGAGAAGCGCGGTATTACGCGCTCAGCATGCTGTTCACCTGCTGGTTGATCTCGATTTTTTTCCGTATGAAATCGGCACGCGACTCGATCCTTTTTGCAGCAGTTGCCGTTCTGTTGTTCTACAGTCACCCGGTCGGCACCGCGGTTCTGGTTGCGCTTGCTTTGTTAACGTTGACATATTCGCCGCTGTCCGGACAGCAACGGTGGTTCTGGTTGGCATGCGCTCCGGTTTTGGTTTTCACCGTGCCTTGGTTCTTTTACGCGCGGCTCGGCTACACCCAAATGAGTACGCCATTGCGAACGGTAGGTGAATTATTTGCGCGAATAGTCCAGTATCTTCTCGAAACGGCATCGGTCACACCGCTTGTCGGAATCATTGCGCTTTTTTCCGTTATTTTGATCCAATGGCGCGGCGGACGTTCGCAGATTCACGCGTCCAGTCCATCCTCCGGCGGCGATGAAGCAAGTTGCGGTTCGGAGGCAGAGGCAACGCATTCAGCGCGTTCAAATGTTTTTTTAAACACCCAAGAGCGGGGATTTCTGCGCTTGGTAGGTGCCAGCATTCTTTGTTTTGCGGTTATCATAAGCCTCACCCAGGAGGTGACTTCACTGCGAATCATCGGCTTGCGCTACTCTGCCGCTGTCGTTCCGCTTTCAGCACTCGCCGCGGGCGTGCTGATCGCGAAGGTGAGCCGCGGAAAGCCCGCGATCTGGATCTCGTTACTGGCTCTCTTTATCCTAACGAGGCTTGATCAACTTGTGCCTTGGACGTCATGGAACACGAGTGGAATTTTTCGGTTTGGCCAATATGTCGTCGCCGTTCATGTTCCTTCGACTCCGCTCAATCGTGTGATTGACACCGGACTGCTGCGATTCGGCTGCAACTTATGGTATGGCAATCCGGGAACGATGGGCAGGAGCTGCGAGTTTCTCCGCCGTAACGCGCAGCCTGGGGATGTAGTGATTACAAATTATGAATCGGAACCGCTTTATTTTTACACTCGACTACCCCAAGGCTTGAAGATTCTCGCTAACGCGCCGGTGTACGAAGCAGCCCGAGGACAACATCTCCCTGAATACGTTTTCGGGGTGGCTCGCGCGCGCTGGATTATCTGGCGATTTGCGTGGGACGGATATTTTGGTCTCACCTGGTCTGAGGTCGAGCAAGCTCTGATTGCCCGGGGGGCGCGAATCACGGAGATGGTGAAAGTAAAAGAGACGGGCTGGGAAAATCGCGAAAACGTCTTTTTTTATCGGTTCTGCGGCCACAAACATCTGTTCGGGAGACACGAGCATCATCGTTTTCGGCGCGCACATATCTATCGCATCGATTATCCCGGTTCCGATTAGGCATTCCTTGTCGGAGCTGTGACTCTGCGCTAGTTTCCGGCGCTCCGAGCCGGAGTGGCACTTTTTTGCCGGCATAGCTCAGTTGGTAGAGCAGCTGATTTGTAATCAGCAGGTCGTCGGTTCGAATCCGTCTGCCGGCTCCAGCCTTCCGCTGTCAGGCCGCTGCGGTCTCGCCGACGCGCAGGCTCATTCCCATCAGTTGGAAAATGCGGTCGCGTTTTTCGAGATAACCGGGCGAATCCAAATGACGCGGACGCGGAAGATCGACATCGACCACGTCCTGAATCGTAGCCGGCCGCGCGGTCATGATCAGGACGCGATCTGCAACTTGCACCGCTTCTTCGATGTCGTGCGTGACAAACAGGATCGTTTTCTTTTCGCTTTGCCAGATCCGCACTAGGTCGGTGCGCATTTTGAGCCGAGTGAGGAAATCGAGCGCGCCGAACGGCTCGTCCATGTAAATGATGTCGGGATTGGCGGCGAGGGCTCGCGCGATTTCGACCCGCTGGCGCATGCCGCCGGAAAGTTCGTGCGGATAAGCAGTCTCAAAGCCGCCCAGACCGACCATGTCGATGTAACGTGCGATGATCTGTTGGCGTTCGTTATCCGTTTTCTGCCGCAAACCGAAGCCGACGTTCTCGTACACATTCAACCACGGGAAAACGCCATTCTCTTGAAAAACAAAAATTCGTCGAGGATCCGGATAATGAACGGGTTGGCCTTCGACCGTGACTTCGCCCGAAGTCGCTCTCAAAAACCCGGCGACGATATTGAGCAAGGTCGATTTTCCACAGCCGCTCGGTCCGACGATGCAAACCAATTCCCCGCGCGAAACGTCGGCATTTACATTTTGCAGAACGGCGATTTCGTCGCCGGCGCGTTTACCGGGGAAACGCATCGATAGATTTCGAATTGAGACGGTGGCGTCTTTCATTTTCGCCTCCCGACGTAACCCCAGCGGACTTCGTCAAATTTTTCCAGTTGCCGAACAAGTAGATCGAGAATGAGGCCGATGAGGCCGATCATGACCATGCCGGCAACGACAAGGTCGTAGCGTTTGCCTGCGTTGCGCGCGTCGATGATCAGGTAACCGAGGCCGCTGTTAACGGCGATCATCTCAGCAGCGACAACGACGAGCCAGGCCACGCCAAGAGCGATCCGAATTCCGGTAATGATCTGCGGCAAGCACGCCCGCAAGATGACCTGGCGAAAAAGTTCGCCGGTGCTGAGGCCGAAGTTTTGGGCGGCGCGCAGATAAACGAGCTGCATGTTCTGGACCGCGGCAATCGTTGCCACCGTGATTGGGAAAACGCTGGCCAGAAAAATCAAAAAGATCGGCGCGGCATCGCTGACGCCAAACCAGAGGATCGCCACCGGGATCCAGGCGATCGGCGAGATCGGCCGCAGGATTTGAATGAAGGGATTCAACGCTTGAAACGCCCGCGAGTACCAACCAAGCACCAGTCCTAACGGGACGCCCACCAGCACGGCGAGCGCAAATCCCCATGACACGCGGAACACGGACGCGACAATATATTTGAGAAGCAATCCTTTTTGAATCAGCTCAACGATGCCGCGGGCTACGTTGCCCGGTGTCGGGAACAAATCGCTGCCGGACCAACGAACCGCCAGACCCCACAACGTCAAGAAAAGCGCCGCCATCCCGATCGGACGGACGATTCGCCAAAACAATGAATCGGGATCGCCAATCCGCGCGCTTTCGCGACTCCGGGCCGAATCCAGGGTCGATGTCGATCCTTGATCAGTTGTGAGTTCAGCGGGCACGCTCTTGATCTTCACTCGGTTCCCAAGCGTATGGCTGCACCTTGGTATCGTCGGTCACGAATGACCCGTCGGTGTAATCCTCAAAATGTGCGGTGCCGTTGAGTATTCCTGCTTCGCGACCAAGGGCCTCGATTTCCTCAAAGTCCGGCTTTCGCAATACGAGATTGGTATATTTCACCCGATCAGGCGGTTTGCTTAGCACGAACGTGAGCAAGCGCGGATTTTGATTGTAGTAGAATTTGCTTACAAACTGGGCCGTCTCCATCCGGTGTTCCATGCTCTTATCTATCCACTTTCCACTTTTCGCGATGCCGTCGACCAGACGCTGCACGGTGTCGCGATCGTTTCTAATCATGTCTTCATGGACGGCGAGGACGCAGGAAATGAAATTCGGCCAGACATGTTTTGTGAGCCAGAGGACGCGACCGTAACCATCCAGCTCGGTTTGAGCCATGAACGGTTCGCCACTTGAGATCGCGTCGACGGCCTTCGCGTAAAGCGCGGCCGGCATGTCCGGCGGCGGCATCTCGACAAGATCGACATCTTTCGGCGTCATGCCGGCATTTTTCAGCGCCCGAAAAATTAGAAGCCGTTGATTCGAGAAACGGTTAGGCACGGCAATGCGTTTGCCGCGCAAATCTTCCATTCGATAAATCTGCGAATCCTTGTGGACCATGACCGCGGAGCCGTCGCGATGACCGAGATAAACAATTTTGATCGGCACGCCTTGTTCGCGCAGCGCCATCGCCATCGGCGCAAGAATGAATGTGGCCGGGGTGTAACCAGAGAGATAGGCCTCTTTCAATTCCGGCCACCCGTTAAATCGGACCGGCTCGAAAATACTGTCGCCGGTCATCTGTTTGTTAATGAAATCCGTGACCGGACAAGTGAGATGACACGTCACCGGCAAAAAACCGATTCGGAATTTTTTGTGAGCATCAATGCCGACGCGCTTTGAATCGAAAAGATGCAGATTGAGCCAGGCGTGAATGACCGTGATGACAATCAGCCACGCAATCGCGATTAAGATCAAGACCTTCCGCATCGACATAGAGCAGCGGAAGTATTCTGGAGCGACGAATCGCGTCAACGATTCTTTCTCGGCGCCGACTCGGGCGGGCGAAGATAAAGATTCATGCCGCCAACGTCCACGACTCCGAAATTCCACGATAGATATTCTTCTCCAAGAAGACCGGCCCCGGCCTCCTTCGCGATCTGAGCGACTACGACCTCAGCGTTCGGAATCTGCAAGTTGCCGAGCGTCAATTGTTGTACGTGACCGATGTTGATCGGGACAATGCCGGCTGTTGTGTCACGAATCGTGATGTTTAGAGGAGATAACGATACTGCGCAGGCATGCGCGACGGAACTCGCCAGAAGAGTTGTGCTGGCGCCGGTATCAACAATTAAGGACGTCGGGTGACCGTTCAGTGCGGCATCGATTATTAAATGGTGCTGTTCATCGAATCGCATTGGAATTCGGGTGAAGCCCCTGCCGGTGAGAAATTCAGCGAGTTTTTGCGTTGTCGCGGGAGATGGTCCTTTCGGATTGACGTAGATCATCTGCCGCGTGCAATCGATGACCATTCCAAACTTGGACATCTCATGCGCTCCGAACAAGCCATCCAAGTGCGGTCCACGAACTTTATTAATATGACTTTCGTCGGCGACGGTGATCGGCACGTTTGTGAAAGTGCAATTGCCCATCATTAGGGTTGTGAGCTTACTGACGCCGTAATGTTCTGGCTTCCATCCCCAAACGCCGCCGACGGGTGCTTTAGTGCCTTGCACTGCCAGGCCTAGGGAATGGATTGTCCCGCGATCAATCAGTGTTCGCGGAGAACCTGTATCAATCATTAGCGCGGTGCGTCGCCCATTCATTATCGTTGTAACGAACAAATGGTTTCCCAATCGACGCTGCAAAGCAGAACCGCCGAAACCTTCGCGTTCCAGAAACGTTTTCAGCGCAGGCGGCGCCGGTCCGGCAGCCTGGCTGATCAGCGTTGGAAAGCAAATGATCGCGGCAACGACGAGTCCAACGGGGGACTTTTTCATAGCTTTTTCCAATTCAATTTCGACCGCTGAGGCAATTCGGATGTCTAGAGTAGCTGATAAGGATCGACATCGACGGTTGCGACGACGTCTTCCGGCAGCGGCAATTTCTCGAGCGTTTCGCGCACGAGCCGGCTCAGCCGCATGATTGCTTCGCCGCGCAGCAAAATATGAAAGCGAAATTGGCCCTGCAGCTTTTCCAACGGCGCCGGGGTGGCATCGCCGAGGATGAATTCGGAGCCGAGCGATTCGCTTAAGCGTCGGACCAAAGTCTCGGCGGACAATTTCGCCCGGCCTTCATGTGTAGATCGGACTGTGATCAAAATGGCGTGTTTAAATGGCGGAAAATCGCAGCGCTCTCGAAACTCGAGCTCCTGCTCGAAGTAACCGGCGAAATCATGATGCCGCGCAAATTGGATCGACGGACTAAACGGCGTGTAAGTCTGCACGAAAACTTCTCCCGCCGTTTCGCCGCGGCCGGCCCGGCCCGCGACCTGAGTGAGTAACTGAAAAGTCCGTTCGCCCGCGCGGAAATCGGGAAGATGCAGGGCCAGGTCCGCGTTGATGATTCCGACCAGCGTCACGTTCGGAAAATGCAGACCTTTCGCGATCATTTGCGTCCCAACCAGGATGTCGATCTTTCCGGTGCGGAAATTTCTTAGAGTTTCGCGATAAGCCTCCTTGCGCGTCATCGAGTCGGCGTCCATTCGGCGCACGTTCGCCTTTGGAAAAAGATGGGAAACGGTCGACTCAACCTTCTCGGTCCCGAAGCCGGCGTAGATCAGCGCGTCTTTTCCGCACTCGGGGCATTTCTTCGGCACGGCCGCGGTGTGTCCGCAAAGGTGGCAACTCAATCGTGCCATGTGTCGATGGAACGTGAGCGCGACACTGCAGTTCGGACAGTTGCGGGCCTCACCGCAATTGCTACAGAGCAGCGAAGTCGAAAATCCGCGGCGATTTAAGAACAGAATCGTCTGCTCGCGTTTTTCGAGCCGATCGGCAATCGCTTGCGACAATTTTTCCGAAAGAATCGGAGCGATCTTTTCTTTTCGCCGTTCCTGACGGAGGTCGACAATTCGCATCAGCGGCATCCGTTGATGGTCGACACGCTGAGTCAGAGCGAGCAGCTCATATTTGCCAGTTGTCGCATTGTAATAACTCTCGAGCGACGGCGTGGCGCTGCCGAGCACCACGGCGCATTTCTCGATCTTGGCGCGCACGACTGCGACGTCGCGCGCATGATAGCGCGGCGCTTCTTCCTGCTTGTAAGTCGTCTCGTGCTCTTCATCGACAATGATGAGTCCGAGCTCCTTCAGTGGGGCAAAGACCGCGCTGCGCGCACCGATCACGATCCGCGCCCGTCCGGAATGGATCTTGTGCCATTCATCGTGGCGCTCGCCTTCCGATAAATGGCTGTGCAGCACCGCAACCACTTCGTGCGCCCCGGCAAATCGACTCTTGAAGCGTTCGACCGTTTGGGGGGTGAGCGAAATTTCCGGGACGAGAACGATCGCGCTTTTACCGCACTCGATCGCAATTCGAATTGCCTGCAAATAGATTTCGGTTTTGCCGCTGCCGGTGACACCATGCAGCAAAATTGGTTTGGCTGTTTCCGGCGCAGCCAGCGCGTCGGTGATTTTGTTCAGCGCGAGAGCTTGTTCCGCGTTCACCTCAAGATTTGTCGTCGCAATAAATTCCTCGTCCGCATGCGGATCGCGCGCGACTGCCTCTTCGCGGAGCTCGATCAACCCACGTTTGGCGAGCGCGCGCAGGGTCTGATTATCGAACGAAGTCTTGCGCAACAATTGCGCGGCCGGCATCGGCTTCTCGAGTTTGGCGATCGCTTCCAGCAGTTCTGCCTGGCGCGGGGCCCGTTTTCGCAAGTTGTCGATCTTGTCGCCGTCGATCTTTGTCAGCGGCTGCACGAAGAGCCGTTTTTTCCAGCCGACCTCTGCGCGCCGGATCACCTGCGGCAGCAAGCTGCGCATCACGGTTTCGAGCGGGCAGCAATAATAAGTGCTCATCCACTTCGCCAGCTCGAGCAGCGACTCACTGATT
>Ga0209648_10006027_pt1 | contig 10434 bp, 5 predicted proteins | sample GraSoi2013_115cm_FD_185830 | JGI IMG/M metagenome (GOLD analysis project Ga0209648, IMG submission 185830) | Grasslands soil microbial communities from the Angelo Coastal Reserve, California, USA - Sample 9_17_2013_115cm (SPAdes) (version 2) | ecosystem: Environmental > Terrestrial > Soil >...
TGGCTTCCGGCGACGTGCAAATGAACTGCGTCTTGATCGAAACCGCCGACGAAGGACCGCGCAATGCCGCCGGCCGCCTCCGCGCCCGCTCCATCGAACGCCTGCGCTTATGTATTGACTAATCGTCAAGGCACGCAGCCGCAACTCCGGGCAACCTGCGCACGTCCGAAGTAATCTGAAGATTCGTGCGACATAGGGTGGGTCCATTGGTGAGACTTCTTGCGGTGATGTGTCTGCTGGCGTGCGTGGCGGGAAGTGCGGCTGGTCAGGACGAGGGTGATCTCGATCTGAGCGCCAAGCAGCGGGTTTTCCCGGGGGTCGGTCCTGGGCTGCGCACGGTGAAGCGCGGCGCCGACGGCCGGCTGTACATTCTGGCTTCGCCGTCGCCGGGTTTGCTGGTGTTTGACGCCCAGGGCAAGCAAGTTCTGTCGATCAGCGAAATGGGGGCGGCCCGCAGCGGTTCCAGCCAGGCACGTCCCCTGATTACGTTTGGCGAAGACTGCGATGGCGGCGCCGACGGAAAGATTTACGTGGCGGATCGCGGCGCGAACCTCATTCAGGTGTTTACTTCAGATGGTTCGCCTCTTCGTTCGATCCCCGTGAAGGCGCCGGTTGCCGTGGCTGCACTGCCCGAGGGTGAGGTCGCGGTGGGCACACTCCGCGAACCGAGCCTAGTGATTGTCTTCGACAAGAACGGAAGAGACGTGAGAGAGTTTGGCGAGCCGGAAGCGATCACGGAACGCGCGGAACTGAATCGCTATCTCAACATTGGGGAGATGGCCACGGACGGCCAAGGCCATCTCTATTATGGTTTTGCGTATTTGCCGGAACCAACCGTGAGGCAATTCGATAGACTGGGCTATGCGGGGCAGGACTTTCAGTACACAGCGTTGGAGGCCTTTGCCACAGCGCAGGCTGCGCGCAAAGAGATTGAGCGGCAAGAAAGCAAAGGCAAGGAACCTTCCTTCAAGCGCGTCCTCACCGCGGTGGGCGTTGACCGTGCAAATGGGGAAGTCTGGATTGCGCTCAACAACAGGCTGCTGCATTTCGACAAGGAAGGCAACCGCCGCGCGACCTATAAGATCTACACGCCGCAAGGCGCGCGGCTCGAAGCCAACACCATTCTCGTGGAGCAGGAACGCCTGATCATCGGAAGCGACCCGCTGGGCATCTACGAGTTCGAACGGCCCGACAAAAAAAATACGAAATAAGCGCAGTTTTCCTCAGGCAGATTTTCCGGTGTTCTCTGTGTGGTTCGTGCGTGACATGAATATTTGTTCACAAATGCCGCCAAAACCGGCACTCACTTTGGAAAACTGCACAACTTTTGTGCTGTGGAAAAACTGTGCATGGCATGTGAAAGTCGGTGCATGCCTTCTCCTATTTTTCTCTTGCCCCCCGCGCTCCAATCAGAGACAATCCCGCGCTGACTCATAGCGGCGGTACGAGGGCCGACAATTCCAGACGGGCCGCGCGCGGAGCGACAGGGGCGAAGTGGAGCGTTCCGGCGCGGGCAAGAATCCCGAAGCCTGAAGAAAGACGCAAGTGAACCTGCTTTCCACAGCTTTTTCACATCTGTGGAAATAGCAGAGGGGTTTCTTTTCTCTTCCGATGACAACTGCGACACAAACGGGGCGTGAGCGCGAGGCTGTGAATTCCTGGGACAAGTTTCTAGAGCGGGTGAAGTCCCGGGTCAGCATCAACACCTTTACCACCTGGTTCCAGCCGACCCGGCTGAACCGGGCGGAAGGCGACACCCTCTACATCCAGATTCCCAGCGCCGTTTTCCGGCAGGTGCTGACGCGCACGTACGGCGAGATCGTCAAGGCCGTCTTTCATGAGGTCGGCACGCCGAATATGAAGGTGCAATACGTATGCACGGAAGAGGAGCCGGTTCAGGCGGCGCCGGTGGCCCCGACGCGGCCGGGGCAGACAAAACTGGATTTTGAGAGCAGCGACCACCAGCTGAACACGCGCTACACGTTCGATTCGTTTGTGGTTGGCAAGTCCAACGAGTTTGCGCATGCCGCTTCGCGCGCCGTTGCCGAACAGCCTTCGAAGGCCTACAACCCGCTGTTCCTCTACGGCGGTGTGGGCATGGGCAAGACGCACTTGATGCATGCCATCGGGCACACCATCAAGAAGCGCAATCCGGCGATGCGGCTGAGTTACGTCAGCGCGGAAAAATTCACCATCGAAGTGATCAATTCGCTGCGGTTTGACCGCATGATCAGCTTCCGCGACCGCTTCCACACCGTGGACGTCCTGCTGGTCGACGATATCCAGTTCATCGCGGGAAAAGAGCGCACCCAGGAAGAGTTTTTTCATACCTTCAACGCGCTTTACGAACAGCAGAAACAGATTGTGATTTCCTCGGACTGCCTTCCGAAAGACATCAACTCCATCGAAGAGCGTTTGCGCTCGCGGTTCGAGTGGGGATTGATTGCGGACATCCAGCCGCCGGATCTCGAGACGAAGATCGCCATTCTGCAGAAGAAAGCAGAGAACGACCGTTTCAGCCTGCCGGACGACGTGGCCGAATATATCGCACGGGCTATCAAGTCCAACGTGCGCGAGTTGGAAGGCGCGTTGACGCGGCTGATGGCTTACGCGTCATTAACAGGCGCCACGATTTCACTGGGGACAGCGCAGCAGGTATTGCGGAACATTATCGCTTCGCAGGAAAAGCGCGTCACCATCGATTTGATCCAGAAACGCGTCAGCGAACACTTCAATCTTCGGGAGCAGGATCTGAAAGTTCGCAGCAATACACGTGCGATTGCTTTTCCGCGGCAGGTGGCGATGTATATCGTCAAGCAGCTTACCACTGCCTCGCTTCCGGAGATCGGCCGGCAATTCGGCGGCAAGCACCATACGACAGTGCTGCATTCCATCAACAAGATTGAAGAGTTGCGCCGATCCGACAAAGACTTGAACCGTACGATTACGCGTTTGATGGACGCGCTACAGTAACGCGCTGTCTTTGTCCCTCCCTTACTTTGAACCGCAGGCTCCCCCTTGGCCAGGGGTTCGCTCTTTCCGCAATGGCTCCTCAACGCACTTTCTGCACCCTTCAAAGAAGTGCTCGCCATTCAATGCGCTGTGGACAAGACGTGCGAAACGCGCGGAAATTGTGTTGAAGCAAGTGGACCAATTTCCGAAGTTAGTGGAGCATTAGCGAGCAGGCGCGTAGATTTCCGAGATTCTCACAATTCGCCACTTGTAAACCGGCTTCGTAAATCAAGTACGGCGCTAGACTTTACGAGGTATCCACAGATTCACAGCGATCATCACAACAACAAGCTTTACAGTTCTCAAATTCCAAAAAAGATTCTGTCGTAATGATTGTGCTTGTGGATTGTTGTTTTGATTCCTTGGTGTGACGGCACAGGCAAAAAAGTGTGTTTCCCACCTATTTCCACAGATCCGTGGCACGCAGCGGGCTTTATACTTTACCGAAAAGCGAGTAAAGTACGGCAGCGGTAGAATTTAGCTACGGAGGCCTCGTCCCAGGCCTGATCGAGGGTAAACTTCACCATGACCGCACCCGGAACGGCACGCGAGGAACATCAAGAGATGGAATTCAGCGTCACAAAGTCCGCGCTGTTGAACGAACTCTCGACCACGCAAGGCGTCGTCGAACGCAAGACGACGATCCCGATTCTGTCGAATCTATTGGTCGAGGCCAAGGGAAACCAGTTGACGATCACGGCGACCGACCTTGAGTTGAGCATTCGAACGTCGTGCGAAGCCAAGATCAAGAAAGAAGGCGCGGGAACGATCCCTGCCAAAAAGCTGCTGGAACTTGTGCGCCTGCTTCCCGAAGGCGAGATCAAGGTCAAGCTCCTCGAAAACCACTGGGTGGAAATCACCAGTGACAGGAAGAAATATAAGCTAGTGGGCATGGCCAAGGAGAATTTTCCCGCGCTGCCGGTGATGCCGCACACACTGGTGAAGATTCCCGCCCCGATCATCGAGAACCTCATCCGAAAAACAAAGTTTGCGATTTCCATGGAAGAATCGCGCTACACACTGAATGGCGGGCTGCTGATCCTGAAGCCCGACACGCTGGCGATGGTAGCGACGGACGGCCACCGCCTGGCGCTCGCGGAGACGGACCACAAACTCACGGGTCTGAATGGAGAAGTAAAAGTTCTGATCCCGAAGAAAGCCATGGACGAAGTCGAAAAGCTTTCCAGCGCCGCCGGCTCAGACGCCCACATCGAATTTGCGAAAGACGAAAGCCACCTATTTTTCCAGGTTGGTCACCGGCTGCTGATTTCGCGCATTCTCACCGGGCAGTTTCCGAACTACGAAGCGGTTCTGCCGCGCGACAACAACAAGAGTGTTGTGATCGAGCGTGCGGAACTGAGCGACGCGGTCCGGCGAGTCTCGCAGCTTGCCGACCAGCGCTCCCACGCCGTGAAGCTGGCCGTTTCCAAGGAAGGCATCGAAATTTCCGCGTCGAGCCCGGAATACGGCGAAGCCAAAGAAAGCATCGAGAAGGAATTCAAAGGCGAGCCCATCGCCATCGGTTTCAATTCCAGCTACATGCTGGATTTTCTCGGGGCCGCTGCCGATGGCCCGATCAGCATCGAGCTGAAGGACGAACAATCCGCCGGGCAGATGCGCCCGCTCGCCGACGAGTCTTACCGCTACCGCTATATCATCATGCCCATGCGCATCTGATCGGCGTGAAGCCAGAAAATTCGACGAAGAAGGCGCTTTCTGAGGGCGCCTTTTTTATTTCCATATCTGAAGCGCAGGACCCATGGAAGATTAAGTAAATAAACTACTTATTTCAGCGATGAGATCATTCTTGCGCTTGAGAAAATGCTCCCGATCGAGTATAATTTTTCGGTTGTCGATTCGCGGATTCGCTACCTCCAAATCGACACGTCCGCCAGGTAAAAGTGACCCGGAATTTGGGCTTCGCGCCAGGAGCTCAGGGGTCACGGACCTGGAGAAACATGAGTCTTCGCCACGTCTCGCTGCGCGAGATGGGATGGAGCAGGAACCCTACGAGTTCTGGATTTGCCCGGCAAAACCGGAATCAAAGGGTAAGGCGTCGGCCGCCTTTGTGGCCGCACGAAAATGACGATCGGAACATTCCGAACACACGCCTTCCTTGCTTCACAGAAAACGAGTTTTTAGCGGACGCTTGCTCCGAATGGCTCGGGGTCCGTTCAGCGACGCAGGTCTGCGTCAGCCGTTGCACTGCCAGGAGATGACATGGGCGATAAAGAAAACTTGAGCAGCACGCCGCAGGGCGGCCACAAGTACGACGCGAAATCGATCAAAGTCCTCGGCGGACTCGAAGCCGTGCGCCTGCGTCCGGCGATGTACATCGGCTCGACGGGCGAGATGGGCCTGCACCATCTCGTTTGGGAAGTGGTGGACAATTCGGTTGACGAAGCGATGGCCGGCTTCGCGGATGAGATCAACGTCACCGTGCACGCGGACAACTCCGTCACCGTGGTGGACAATGGCCGCGGCATTCCCGTGGACATGCATCAGACGGAAAAGCGTCCCGCGGCGGAAGTCGTGCTGACGGTTTTGCACGCTGGCGGAAAATTCGACAGCGACACGTACAAAGTTTCGGGCGGTTTGCACGGCGTGGGCGTTTCCGTGGTCAATGCGCTATCCGATTGGCTGGAGCTGGAGATTTCGCGCGACGGCGCGGTGTGGGAACAGACTTACGAAAAAGGCAAGCCCACCAACAAGCTGAAGCAAACCGGAAAAACGCGCAAGACCGGAACAAAAGTTACGTTTCATCCCGATCCGACGATTTTCGATAAGACGGAGTACAGCTTCGATACGTTGTCGCAGCGCTTGCGCGAGCTGGCCTTCCTGAACAAGGGCTTGAAGATCACGCTCACCGATGAGCGCACGGAAAAGACCGCGGAATTCAAGTTCACCGGTGGAATCACGGAATTTGTCAAACACCTGAACCGCGGGAAATCGACGCTGCACGACTCGCCGATCTACATCGAAGGCAAGCGCGGGAACGTCGAAATCGAAATCGCGCTGCAATACAACGATACCTACGGCGAGAATATTTTTGCGTTTGCGAACACCATTAATACGGTTGATGGCGGCACGCACCTCTCCGGGTTTCGCTCCGCTCTGACGCGCTCGATCAACAACTTCGCTTCCGCGGCAGGCATGCTGAAAGAGCAGAAAGACGAAGTCACCATCACGGGCGACGACGTGCGCGAAGGCCTTGTGGCCGTCGTCAGCGTGCGTCTTCCGCAGCCGCAATTCGAAGGGCAGACCAAGGGCAAGCTGAACAGCGACATCAAGGGCGACGTCGAACAACTCGTCAACGAAAAGCTTGGCGAATGGTTCGACAAGCATTCGACCGTGGCGCGTCGCATTATTTCCAAATGCATAGACGCAGCGCGCGCCCGCGAAGCGGCGCGCAAGGCGCGTGAACTGACGCGCCGCAAGTCCGCCATGGATTCCAGCGGCTTGCCGGGAAAACTCGCCGATTGCCAGGAACGCGATCCGGCCCGGTGCGAGTTGTTCGTTGTCGAGGGCGAGTCGGCCGGGGGCTCGGCGAAGCAGGGGCGCGATCGCAAGTATCAAGCGATCCTGCCGCTCAAGGGCAAAATCCTCAACGTCGAAAAAGCGCGCTACGACAAGATGCTCGGCCACGAAGAAATTCGCGCCATTATCACGGCATTGGGCACCGGAATCGGCAAAGACGATTTCGACGCCGGCAAATTGCGCTACCACAAAATTATTTTGATGACCGACGCGGACGTGGACGGCAGCCATATCCGCACGCTGCTGCTGACGTTTTTCTTCCGGCACATGAAAGAACTTATCGACCGCGGGCACATTTACATCGCGCAACCGCCGCTCTACCGCGTGAAGCGTGGCAAGAGTGAAAAATACATCCGTGACGAGCGCGACTTCGCGCGCGAGTTGATGAAGCGCGCTACGGAAGACCACATCGTAAAGGCCAAGGAAGGCGTGACGCTCCAGGGCGCCGGCCTGACTTCCTTCCTCCTCAACGTGCAGGAATACGAGGCGGTGGGCGCGAAGCTCGGCCGCCGATTGAAAGAGCCGAAACTTGCCGAAGTGCTGGCGGAGAACGGCCTAGACAAGAAAACGGATTTCGAAGAAAAGAAATCCGTCGAGAAACTCCTGAAGGACATCGAAAAAGCAAAACTGAAGCTCGAAGGAAAAGTCGCCTTCGACGAAGAGCACAGCTTGTACGAAATCCTGCTGGATGCGCCGAACAATTCCAAAATCAACTGGGCGCTAGCGGCGACGGCGGAATACAAGCGGCTGCGCGCCCTAGCGAAACAGATCGATGAATTCAACAAGCCGCCGTTCTCCGTTTCGCGCAACGGTGACAAGGCCGTCAAGGAAAGAGCGCAAGACGTGCTGAGCTACGTGATGGAAGACGCCAAGAAAGATTTCACCATCACGCGGTTCAAGGGCCTCGGCGAAATGAATCCGACGCAGCTCTGGGAAACCACGATGAACGCGGACACGCGCACGCTCTTGAAAGTGAAGCTCGAGGACGCGGTGGCCGCCGAGGATATTTTCACCACGCTGATGGGCGAAAACGTGGAGGCGCGCCGCAAATTCATCGAGGATAACGCGCTCGAAGTCGTGAACCTGGATATTTGAGGCGTGGCGGGCGAATCCAGGGCCGGCGCGGATTCCATTCGCAGCGCGATTCGCTGGGGCCTGGTGCTGGCGGCGGTCGCAACAATCGGATTTCGCTTGCCGCGAGTCGTGCACGAATTCCGAGCATGGCGCGAGGCAGTTGGATTGGGTGACGCATCGGGAGCCGCGAACTGGCGAACTTTTTTCGTCGCCGATTCGATTGGACTCTTAATTGTTTTGGCGTTCGGCGTGATGATCTATTTCGTTTTGCGGCCGCGCGACAAGAGCAAGCCATGATGCACCAGTTGGGCTGGGCGACGCTGCCGGGGCTGCGCGGTTTGAGCGTGAGCGAGTTTCGCGCAACGCCGACGGATGCACCCGACAACGAGCGAGGCGTGACGATGGAGTTTGCGAGCGAAGAGGAACGCGGCACGTTTTTGCTCGAGATCGAGGCCGCATTCGCGGCGCGGCGTTTTACGAATTCAGCGGACGCGTTTGACACCGTAAAGGCGTACGTGGTCGAGCGCGCAGCAAGACGATAGAAAGAGAGTATTCGAGCTACAGCGAGGGGAAATGGCGGACGAACAAAACCTGTCGGTAATGATTCCGGTTGATATCGAAGCGGAGATGCGCAAGTCGTATCTCGATTACGCGATGAGCGTGATCATCGGGCGCGCGCTGCCGGACGTGCGCGACGGCTTGAAACCGGTGCACCGGCGCATTCTTTTTGGCATGTACGAGTTGGGACTCACGTCGACGAGGCCGTACCGCAAATGCGCGAAGATCGTCGGCGAAGTGCTCGGCAAATATCACCCGCACGGCGACACGCCGGTCTACGACGCACTTGTGCGCATGGCGCAGGACTTCAACATGCGGTATCCGCTGGTAGACGGCCAGGGCAACTTCGGCTCCGTTGACGGTGACATGCCCGCGGCGATGCGATACACGGAAGCGCGGCTATCGAAAATCGCGGAAGAATTGCTTGCCGACATCGAGAAGGAAACCGTCGATCACATCCCGAACTTCGACGAAACGGAAAAAGAGCCTACCGTTCTGCCGACGCGGGTGCCCAATCTGCTGGTCAACGGCGCGAGCGGCATCGCGGTCGGCATGGCCACGAATATTCCGCCTCACAACCTGCGCGAGATTATTGATGCCACGATGCTGCTGATCGAGAAGCCGGACACGACCTTGAAAGAAGTGATGAAGCTGGTGCCGGGGCCGGATTTTCCGACAGGCGGCTACATTGCCGGGCGCGAGGGGATTGAAGCGGCATACAAGAGCGGCCGCGGCAGCTTCACCATGCGCGCAAAAGCCGCCATCGAGGATGTCGGTAAGGACCGCGAAAACATCGTCATCACGGAAATTCCGTACCAGGTCAACAAGGCCACGCTCATCAAGCGCATCGCCGAACTGGCGCAGAACAAGAAGATCGACGGCATCGCCGACGTGCGCGATGAAAGCGACCGCGACGGCATGCGCGTCGTCGTCGAGCTGAAACGCGGCGAAGAATCGCAGCTCGTCCTGAACAATCTGTACAAGCACACGCAGATGCAGGAATCGTTCGGCATGATCATGCTGGCGATCACAGGCGGGCAACCGAAAGAAATGGGGCTGCTGGAATTCATCCGCCTGTTTATTGACCACCGCCGCGATGTGGTGCAGCGACGTACGCGCTACGAGCTGCGCAAGGCTCGCGAACGCGAACACATTTTGACTGGCTATCAGGTAGCGCTGGACCACCTGGACGACGTGATTCGTATCATTCGCGGATCGGCGGGCCGGGCGGAAGCCAAGGAAAACCTGCTGAAGTTTTTCTCCGAGCAGGACGTCACGGTCACGGAAAACGGAAAATCCAGGAAGATCGAAGGCGTCAAGCTGGATGGCAGGAAATACAAACTCGGCGGAATCGAAGGGGAAACAGCCCGCGCGATTACCGGCGGCCTGACGCCCGTGCAGGTGGATGCGATCCTCGAATTGCAATTGCACCGCCTGACGCAGCTTTCTGTCGACGAAATCCTCAAGGAATTGAAGTCCATCCGAGACCGCATCACGGAGCTGGAAGAAATTCTGGCCAGCGAGAAAAAGCTGAAGTCCGTGATCGTCGGCGAACTGAAGGAAATCCAGAAGGATTATGGCGACGACCGGCGAACGCAGATCGTCGACAAGGTCGACGAAATCAAGCTGGAAGACCTCATCGCTGACACGGAGATGCTGATTACCGTGAGCCATGCGGGATACATCAAGCGCACGGCGGCGGATACGTACCGGCATCAATCGCGAGGCGGCAAAGGACGCATCGGGGCGAAGACGAAAGAAGAAGATTTCGTCGAGCACCTTTTTATCGCTTCGGCGCACAGCTATATCTTGCTGTTCACGTCGAAGGGCCGCGTTTACTGGCTGAAGGTGTACGAATTGCCGGAAGCGGCGGCGGCTACGCGGGGCAAGGCGATCTCCAGCCTCGTGAAATTCCAGGAAGACGAAAAACTCACTGCACTTGTCGCGGCGCGCAACCTGGAAGAGGCGGACAAGTTCGTGTTTATGGCCACGAAGAGCGGCACGGTGAAGAAGTCGGCCCTGACGGAATTCTCGAATCCCCGGTCGACCGGCATCATCGCCATCACACTGGACGGCAAGGACGAACTCATCGGCGCGAAACTGACCGACGCCAAAAAAATGATTTTCCTGGCCAGCCACGACGGCCAGGCAATCCTCTTCCGCGAAACGGAAGTGCGGCCGATGGGGCGAAACGCCGGCGGCGTGAACGGCATGGATCTCGCCAAGGACGACTACGTCGTGAGCATGGACGCC
>Ga0209648_10006028_pt1 | contig 10434 bp, 12 predicted proteins | sample GraSoi2013_115cm_FD_185830 | JGI IMG/M metagenome (GOLD analysis project Ga0209648, IMG submission 185830) | Grasslands soil microbial communities from the Angelo Coastal Reserve, California, USA - Sample 9_17_2013_115cm (SPAdes) (version 2) | ecosystem: Environmental > Terrestrial > Soil >...
CCTTTCTCGCCACGTATGAGCACTCCGCCGATCGACGGGTTGATCGCGTTGAGCACCAACGCGAGTTTCATCTCTTCCTGGCCGACGATGGCGGTGAATGGGTATGAGTACCGGTCTATTGCCATTGGAAGCTTGATGTTACCGGCGACCGCTCATCGACAGCCCTCTATGCGGGGAGAAGCCGGCATGTCCACGAACCGCTCGCGTTCACGGTTGTGGTTCCGTCCACCTCTTGCATACCCGATGCCGCGAGGGTCCCCGAGATCTTCCCGTTGACGTCTGATACGACAGTCACCCGTCCCGAATGGGCGCGCCAGGTGTGGCCTCCGATCAAACCGACCCAAAGGGCCGAGCTTTCGTAGGGCGGCCAGTCCAGTGGAGCGTACGTTCCGGCTCCCTTGTATTTGATGAGCTCGATACCGACCGCGGCCCCGGTCTTGGCGTTGCTCGAGAACTGGAGGACCTCGTCAGCGTTGACCTTGGCCACATTGCATGTGGCGCCACTGCTGATGGGATAGACAGCCGTAATGGCGCCGTCGATGTGGACGCCGACTACGGGCGCCGGCTGGGACGTTCCGCAGCCTGTCGCGACCATCAGACAGACGGCTGCCATCATCCGAGCAGGCGCCAAGCACATGGCTTACCGACCGCCTCTCCCGAGCTCTTTCTCCACCGCTGACGCGATCTCGTCGCGTGACAGGTCGTATAGCCCGTAGTAGTGCGCGCCCATGCGCTCGGCCAGGTCAGCACACGCGTTGATCGCGTAGGTCTGGTACATCGGCGCAACGCGCGCCAGGTGCTGCACTGAAGGCAGGTGGCTGTAGTCGCGTGCTGAGTCGATGACGAGCGCATCGATGTGCTCGGCGTCGATCATGCCCGCGACCTTCTGGGCCTCGACCAGCGGCTCTTCCTTGAACATCGAGATGTTGCCCCGGCCGTCGCTGATCAGAACCAGCAAGGGCCGGATGGTGGGATCCCGAAGCAGCTCGGTCTTGACGACCTTATAGCCCGCCATGAGCCCGTGCGTGAGCGGCGTGGTGCCTCCGACCGACAGCTTTTCCAGCCGGCGCCGGGCGAGGGACACGCTGGACGTCGGCCGCAGCACGACCTCAGCAGTCCGGTTCTTGAAGATCACTACGGCCACGCGGTCGCGGCGCACGTAGGCGTCCTGGAGCAGAGAAAGGATCGCCCCCTTGGTCGCCGCCATCCGCTGCTCGGCATCCATCGAGGCCGACGCGTCGACGACGAAAACGATCAGGTTTCCGATCTTGCGTTCGCGCACCTTCTGGCGCAGGTCGTCGCGCTCGAGCTTGAGTCGCTCGCCGGGCAGCCGGCCGCGGTCTTTCTGCATCGGGGCCGCGGCGCGCACGGTGGCGTCGATCGCCAGGTCGTTGACCTTTGCCTTCGGCTCAGCCCGCACATAACGCCCGCGCCGGTCGGGGGTCTGGCTGGCGGATCGTTTGCCGCCCTGCTTGCGCACGCGCCGCTGGCGCGGCAGGTCGATGCGGCGGAGGTTGAAGGTCTCGGTCGCGTCCGGCGCGGACTCGTGCGCGCTCGAGCCGCCGGTCGTCATGCCCTGGTCGCTGCCGGCGGATTGCTGGCCGCCGTCCGAGGCGCTCGCGCTCTCCTCGGCGGTCGCTTCGGCTGGGGACTCGCTGCTGGACGCCTGAGGGTCGCCCGCCTCACTGTCGGCCGGCTGAGATCCTTCCTGGTCCTCACCGGTCTCCGGCGACCTGTTCTCGTCCTGATCGCGCCTGATGGGCTGCCGGGCCCGGTGTGCAAGCGCCAGCGTCGCGGCGTCGTAGATGTCCTCGCGCGTAGGTGACACGTGGCGCCGATAGGCGGCAAGGGCCCGTGCGGCGTGGTCGATGACGACGTCCGCGCGGTGGCCGAGCACGTCGGCTTCCACACAGATGGACGAGATCAGCCGGGCGTGGCCAGGTCGGACCCGGACGTCCTTAATGGCCGCGATCGCCTCCGCCAGCGCGCGCGAGAGGTTGTGGTCCGCCGCGGCGAACTCGTTGGCGAACTCGTGGTCGCCAAGCCTGAAGGCAGCATCGCGCTCGGCGATCAGCACACGCTCGTCCGGGTCGAGGATGCCCTCGACGTCAACGCAAAGACCGAAACGGTCGAGCAGCTGCGGGCGGAGCTCACCCTCCTCCGGATTCATCGTGCCGATGAGGATGAACCGCGACGGGTGGGAGAACGACACCCCCTCCCGCTCGACGACATTGACCCCCATGGCGGCGGCATCCAGGAGCACGTCCACGATGTGGTCGTCGAGGAGGTTGACCTCGTCGACGTAGAGGATGTTTCGGTTCGCCTCAGCAAGGACGCCCGGCTCGAAACGCCTCGCCCCCGCGCGGAGCGCGGCCTCGATGTCGATCGTGCCCACGACGCGGTCCTCGGAGGCGTTGATGGGAAGCTCGACGACGCGCATCCGGCGCTTGTGCGAGGGCAGGACGCCGGCCGCTTCGAAGCGGCTCCGGCAGTCGGCGCACAACGATTCGCGGTCGTCGGGATCGCATCCGAAATGACAGCCCTCGACCACGTTGTGCTCAGGCAGCAGCCGCGCCAGGGCCCTCACCGCGGTTGATTTGCCCGTGCCCTTCTCGCCGCGGATGAGGACACCCCCGATCGTGGGCACGACGGCGTTGAGGATGAGGGCCAGCTTCATCGAGTCCTGGCCCACGATCGCCGTGAACGGGAAGACGTGACGGTCGAGCGCGATGCTCACCTATCAAGGATAGGTGGGGTTAGCTTCTGCTCCTCAGGTCGGGAGCAGGGACTTCACGAGCTCTCGCTCCTGCACGAGCTCTTCGGTGGACTTCTTGATGCGGTCCCTGGCGTCGTTGTCGAGCTCCAGCCCGGTGACCACCTCCCAGTTCCTGCCGTCGGACCTGACCGGGAACCCGAACTGAAGTCCCTCAGGGATTCCGTACTCGCCGCGGCTCATCACGGCCAGCGAGTGCCAGTCGCCCCAGGGAGTGGGATTCCAGATGCTCTTGACAGAGTCGAGCACGGCGTTGGCGGCGGAGGCCGCCGACGATGAGCCGCGGGCCTCGATGACCGCGGCGCCGCGCTTCTGCACCGTCTCGATGAACTTGCCTTTGAGCCAGCCGTGGTCGTTGATGACGTCGAATGCGGGTAAGCCCGCGAGCTTGGCGTTGCGGGCGTCCGGGTACTGCGTGGTGGAGTGATTGCCCCAGACGGCGACGTTGGAGACGACCTGGACCGGAAGTCCCGCTTTCCTCGCCAGGAGCGTCCTGGCGCGGTTCTCGTCGAGTCGCATCATCGCGAACCAGCGCTCGGGCGCGATGTCCGGGGCGTTCGAACGAGCGATCAGGCAGTTGGTGTTGCACGGGTTGCCGACGACCAGGATCCGGACGTCGCCGGCTGCCGACGCCGCGATCGCCTTGCCCTGCGGGCCGAAGATGCCGGCATTGACGTTCAGCAGGTCGCTGCGCTCCATGCCGGCCTTGCGCGGCACGGCGCCCACCAAAAGAACCCACGACGCGCTGTCGAAAGCTTTCTCGGGCTTGGATGTCAGCAAGGTGTCGTGGAGCAGCGGAAAAGCGGAGTCGTCGAGCTCCATCGCGACACCTTCCAGCGCTTTCATGGCCGGCTCGATCTCCAGCAGCTGGAGGATGATCGGCTGATTGGGCCCGAGCAGGTCCCCCGCCGCGATGCGGAAGAGCAGCGAGTATCCGATCTGCCCGGCCGCCCCTGTGACCGCGACCCGGACGGGCGGTCGCGCTCCGTCGGTGCTGGGCATCATGGCCGGATCATGCTACCCAATCACCCAGCCGCTGACGCAAGGCGTTCATGGTCACCAGCGCCAGCGTTGCAGGGGCGGCCGGGTTTATCCCGGCCGCGACCCTCGCATTATTGGGTCACCCATCGTCGCTTGGAGTAACTCTCAACCAATCCCATCCGCTCGGGAGGGTAGAGCAGGGGCGCGAATCCCGGCGAATTGGCGATGGCGGTCTGCACGCATGCGCGGCGCCGGTTGAGCGCCCCGATGAGGGGGAACCTCGAGGTTCCCCCTCATTACCTAAAGCCCTCGCCCTCCGGCTCGAAGAGGTCGTCCTCCGCAAGCCGCCGGGCGAAACACAGGAACCCGGTGTGGGCGACCATCCGGTGCGAGGGGCGCATGCTCCGGCCCCGCACGGTCCAGCCGCGCTGGAGCACCTCGAACGCCTCGAGCATCCCGAAACCCCTCACCTCGCGCAGGCACTCGAAGAACCGCTGCACCTGGCTCACGTTCGGGCAGTGGGCGAAGATGATCCCCCCTGGCCTCAGCGCCCCTTTGGCCCCGCCGACCGCTTGCCAAGGCTCGGGCAGGTCGAGCATGACCCGGTCCATGTCCCGCTCATCGACGCCGGCGTAAACATCGCCGAGCTTGAGGTCGAGGTTGGGCGGCAGGCCACCAAGCGTTTCGCCGATGGCCCGTTTAGCCGCCTCGAGGAAGTCCTCGCGCTGCTCGTATGAAACAACCAGGCCCCCCTGCCCCACCGCCCGCAGCAACGCGAGCGTCAACGCCCCGGTGCCCGTCCCGGCTTCCAGCACGCGGGCGCCGGGGTGAATGTCCGCGCCGACCAGGATCGCGCCGAGGTCCTTCGGGTAGATCGGCTGGGCTTGCCGCTGGCGGCCGGTCACCTGCTCGGCGAACGTCGGCCGGACGGCCAGCAGACGCGCGCCCAGCTGGGTGGTGACCACGATGCCCTCCGGCCGGCCGATCAGGTCGTCGTGGGCGATGACGCCTGAGTGAAGCGAGTGCCGCTCTCCTGCTTTGAGCCGCACCCGATGGCGGCGGCCGACCTTGTCGATCAGGACGATGAGGTCACCTTCCGCGAGCAGCCTTGGCCTCACTCAGGTTTGTGGGCGCGGATCAAGCAGTGCCAGTACGCATGAAAGAGCCTGCCCTCCCTGCGCTCCGGGTGCAGCTGGTCGCGCGCCTCGCCCTCGGCCGACTCGATAACCGCCGCCAGCTCGGCCGCAAGCTCCGGCCGCACGGCCATGGTCCGCATCCACTCGTCGTAGTCCCAGTCCAGCTCTCGGGCGCGCGACATCTCGACTTCGAACCCGGCTGCCTCCAGGTGCTCGCCCCATTCCTCTAACGTCAACGAGCGCACGTGCGAGGGATCGCGGCGCCGCTCGACCTCATGCAGGACCTCGCGTGCCGGCGTTGGCGGCGCGCAGTCGACGAAGGCGGCGTCGCGGCCCGGCCTCAAGACGCGGAATGCCTCGCGCACAAACGCACCGAAGTGTGGGAAATGGTGTGGCGCCGCCCGAACCACGTACAGATCGAATGTCTCATCAGGAAAGGGCAGCATGGAGGCGTCGCCAAGCACCCAGTCGGCGTTTTCAATTCCACGTTCCTTGGTAATCCGCCGTGCAACGTCGAGCATCTCCCGCGTGAGGTCGAGACCGACTACCCGCCGCAGGTGTGGCGCGAGGGCGAGCGCGGTGTTGCCGGTGCCTGTAGCAACATCGAGGGCGAGGTCGCCCTTGAGCGGCTTCGCCAGGTCGATGACTTCCTGCAGCCGGTCCGCCGAGGTGTGAAAGGTGGAACGCGAGTAGTTCGCGGCTACAGGCCCGAAGCGCGCCCTGGGGTCTTCCGGCATGGCCTGAGTCTAGTTTCGCGGCGGTTGCTGCGCGTGGCTACGGGAGCGAACGAAAGCCACCGCAGCGACGACAGCAATGATCACCACCGTCGCCTCGCCAAACAGGAGCAGGTTCGAACGAATCGACTTTTCAATACTGCTGCCAAACACCGCCCCCAGGGTGAGAAATGCACCAGCCCAGGCAGCGCTCGAGACCGCCACGCTGATCGCGAAAATTCCATAGGGAAGCTCGAGGATGCCCGCGACTACGGTCAGCGGCACGCGAAACCCTGGAATGTGACGGCCGAAGATCAGCGCCCATGGGCCATACCGCCGGAACCAGTGCTCCGCACTGTCAACTCGCTCTGGCGTGATGTGAAGAAATCTAGCCAGGCGATATTCGATCAAACGCCGACCGAAGCGGCGCGATAGCAAATAGAGGTTTGTCGAGCCAAGAGTGACGGCGATGACGAAGCCCAGCCACGCCGCCAACAGGATCGGAACGTCGTGCGGCAGGCGGCTGCCGACATAGAGAAGGAAGACATCCCCAGGGATGAACAGCGGAATGCCGGTTTCCTCGATGTAGATCAGCGCAAACCCGCCGAGATAGCCGTACGCCTTCAGCAGCGTGCCAATGGAGGCGTCCGCGTCCACGACCTCTCCCGACACATCGTGCTCGATGAGAAACCCGATCCCCACGATCACGGCGACGAGAAGCAGGACGCCTCCGGCTATGTGCCAGTTCGTGGGGAGTCCAGGTCTCGGCTCGTTGGAGTCGCTCAAGAAGGAGAGTAGAAGCTATCTCATAAACGGTTGAGCAGGATACGCATGCAGCCGAGCTGCAGCACCTTGATCGTCGATACGCTTATGTAATGCGACCGCTTCGGTATTCCATCAACGTCACATTGGACGGGTGCTGCGATCATCGTGAAGGGTTCGCGGACGAAGAGTTACATCGTCACGCGGCCGAAAACCTCGCCCAGGCCGATGCTCTCCTCTTTGGTCGGGTGACCTACGAAATGATGGAGGCAGCCTGGCGGCCGCCGGCGCGACCAGGAGAGAGGCCTGATTGGATGGAACCCTTCGCCCGGACGATCGACGCGGCCAAGAAGTACGTCGTGTCGAGCACCCTGGACCGGGTCGATTGGAATGCGGAGCTCGTGCGCGGGGATCTGGGGAAGGCCGTTCGGCAGCTGAAGGGGGAGTCGGGCAAGGGACTGTTCGTGGGAGGCGTGAAGCTCCCATTGGCGTTGGCGGAGCTGGGATTGATCGATGAGTACGAGTTCGTGGTGCAGCCCAGGCTGGTGGGCCATGGGCCGACGTTGTTCGCGGGGCTATCGAAGCGTGTCGACTTGAGGCTGGTGAGCCGGCTGGAGTTCGGCTCGGGGGCGGTGGCGATGCGGTATGAGCCCAGATAGCTTCTAGTCACACACGGTCGGCGGCTATCGTTGGCACATGGCAAGAGCGACGGCGACCTGGTCTGGGCACAAGGTCAAGTTCGACATCGAATCCGAGTCCGCCCACTCTGTAAGCGTCGACGACGCGCCAGTCTTCGGCGACGACGAGGCGATGCGCCCCACCGAGATGCTCATGGCGGCGCTCGGCAGCTGCACCGGCATCAACGCTGTCCTGTTGCTCAAGAAGTTCAAGCAGCCGCTCAAGTCCTTGGCCGTCGAGGTCGAGGGCGAGCAGGAGAAAGAGTGGCCGCGTGCATTCAAGAAGATCGAGATCACATTTGTGCTCGGCTGGGACGGCAAATACGACAAGGACAAAGTTGACGAGGCGATCGACCTGGCCTGCAACCGCTACTGCCCTATCCACGCCACGCTGACCCACGGCACGAAGATCGAGCACCGCCGGAAAGACCGCTAAGGCGAACGGCCCCTAGTTCTTCTTAGCCGTCGTCGGCGGCGGTCCGAGGGCGTCTGCTATCGCCTTGGCGTCCGCGCGGCTCCAGAAAGGGAACCTCATTCGGCCCATGGGCGTGCCCTCGGAGTCGGTGATGTCGAGCGCGTAGTAGGTGAACACCCGATGCGCCCGGCCGCGCAGCGCGCTGCGCGGAAACTCGGACCTGATCTTGCTGTCGGCCTGGTCGATAAACGTGTTCTTCATCCCAAGCACCAGCAGGCGCTTGGTGGTCAGCACGATCGGCTCCGGTTTCTTACTGACGGTCACGCTGAACAGGCCGGCCGTCGCGATCGCCGTGGCCACGCCGATCGCCATCTGCCGGCCGAGCTGAAGGCTGCCGACAAGCGCCTGGGTCGCCAGCTCAACGACCTCGCCAGGCTCCATGACGCTTTCCGCGGCCCGCTTCGTCTGATCCTTGTTCATTGCGGCGGGAGTTTAAATCGCACCGGCGTCGACGGCAAGCGGCATTTCTCAAGGCCCCTATAGAATTAAGGCCGTTCCCAAAAGCCCCAACACCTGAGGCCGCTTCGGAAACTTGCTCGAGAGCTACGTCCCGCTTCTCATCTTCGTACTGATCGTCCTCGGACTTCTTGGAGCGCTGGTCACCCTGAGCTTCGTGCTCGGCCCCTCGCGACCCTCGCGGCGCAAGATGGCTCCATACGAGTCCGGGATCATTCCGGACACCCCCGCGCACCGTCGCGTGTCGGTGCGCTTCTACCTGACGGCGATGCTGTTCATCATCTTCGACGTCGAGGCGATCTTCTTCTACCCGTGGGCCGTGCTCCTGCGCCAGCTCAAGTGGTTCGGGCTCATCGAGATGGCGGTTTTCATGGGCATCCTGGGCATCGCCCTCGCCCACATCTGGCGAAAGGGAGGGCTGGATTGGGAGTAGAGGAGCTCGTAGCGTCGCTCGGCGACAACATCCTCACGACATCTTTGGGGAAGGTCATCGGGTGGGGTCGTGGCAACTCGGTGTGGCCGGCTCAGTTCGGGCTTGCCTGCTGCGCGATCGAGATGATCGCGACCGCAACCGCGGGCGTGGACATCGCTCGCTTCGGCTCCGAGGCGTTCCGCGCGTCACCACGGCAGTCGGACCTGATGATCGTGTCGGGCCGCGTGTCGCAGAAGATGGCGCCCATCTTGCGCACGGTCTACGACCAGATGCCGGAGCCGAAATGGGTGATCTCGATGGGGGCGTGCGCTTCCACAGGTGGCGTGTTCAACAACTACGCCCTGCTCCAGGGAGTGGACAAGATCGTGCCCGTGGACGTGTACATCCCCGGCTGCCCTCCACGGCCTGAGGACCTTCTTAACGCGCTGATGATCCTGCAGGAGCGGATCAAGGCCCAGGGGATCGTCGTCCAGCCGTGATCGCGGCCGAATTCATACTCGAAAAGGGGGTCACGGCTCGTGACCAGTGGGTCACGGTGTCGCCCGAGCGCATCCGCGAGGTGCTGACCGCGCTCAAGGCCGATGGGTACCGGTTGCTCGTGTTTCTGACCTGCGTCGACCATCTGGTCGACACATCTCGCGAGTGGCCCGCGCGCTTCGAGATCGTCTACCAACTCCGTGACCTCGCCGGGCGCGCGCAGGGCGCACTTCCAGCAGTGCCGGCCGAGATCCGGGTGCGCACGTTCTTGAGCGGGGATTCGCCACGCATCGATTCTGTGCACGACATCTTTCCGCCCGCCAACTGGGAGGAACGCGAGACGTACGACATGTTCGGCATCGTCTTCACGGACCACCCAGGCCTGACGCGAATCCTGATGCCGGATGACTGGGTGGGCCACCCGCTGCGCCGCGACTATCCGGTGGGCGGCGAGGTCGTGGAGTTTTCGGAAGAACACCAGACCTGGCAGACCGCCCCGGACGAAGCCTGATGATCGACAGTCCCGGCGTCACCGTCACCAGGACCGGCGAGCAAGGCGCGTTCGGCGGCGAGCTGCTCACGGTCAACTTCGGACCACATCACCCTTCGACGCACGGCGTGCTCCGGCTGATCGTCGACCTAGACGGTGAGCAGATCAAGCGCATCGAGCCGGTCATCGGCTACCTGCACACCGGAATCGAAAAGCAGATGGAGGCGCTGCGCTGGCAGCAGGGCGTGGTCGTCACCGACCGCCACGACTATCTCTCTCCGCCCATCAACAACCTTGCCTATGCGCTGGCGGTCGAGAAGCTGATGGGCGTCGAGGTCCCCCCTCGCGCTCAAGCGCTGCGGGTGATCATGTCCGAGCTCACACGCCTGTCGTCGCACCTGGTGTGGATGGGCACGAGCGGTCTCGAGCTGGGCGCCATGTCCATGCTCATGTACTGCTTCCGAGAGCGCGAGCAGATCATGGACCTCAACGAGGAGATCTCGGGATTCCGGATGCACACTTCGTACATCCGGCCCGGCGGCGTGTTCGCCGACTCGACGCCCAGGTTTCTCGAGATGCTCGACAAGTTCGTCCGTGAGATGCCGGGGCACATCGACGAGTACGAAGACCTGCTCACGATGAACCCGATCTGGCGAGCCCGCACGATTGGGATCGGCCGGCTTCCGGCCGAGGACGCAAAGGTACTCGGCGCGACCGGCCCGATGCTGCGTGGGTCAGGCGTGGCGTGGGATCTGCGCAAGTCCATGCCCTACTCCGGGTACGAGAGCTACGACTTCGAGGTCGCGGTCTCGAACGACTGCGACTGCTACGGGCGCTACCTGGTGCGCATCAAAGAGATGCGCGAGGCGGTGAAGATTCTGCGGCAGGCATTGGACCGGCTTCCCGACGGACCGATCAACGTCGACGACCGCAAGATGCTGCCGCCGCCGCGAGAAGAGCTCGAGACCTCGATGGAGGCCGTCATCCATCACTTCAAGCTCTTCACGGAGGGCTATACGGTGCCGGCCGGCGACGCATACGTGGCCGTCGAGTCGGGCCGC
>Ga0209648_10006029_pt1 | contig 10432 bp, 10 predicted proteins | sample GraSoi2013_115cm_FD_185830 | JGI IMG/M metagenome (GOLD analysis project Ga0209648, IMG submission 185830) | Grasslands soil microbial communities from the Angelo Coastal Reserve, California, USA - Sample 9_17_2013_115cm (SPAdes) (version 2) | ecosystem: Environmental > Terrestrial > Soil >...
GCTTCTTCTCTTCGTCCTCCTTCTTGGCATCAGCGCCGATCGAGGCGCTCCTGCCAATTTTCATCCGGCCTTTCGCACGACTCCCTTCGTATCGATCCTGCTTACCCTCCAGATCGTGCCGTATTTCATGACCGGATTCGAATCGGTGCCCAAAGTGGCGGAGGAAGCCCATCCGGGATTTCGTTCGACAGGATTTTTTCGCGCCATCATGATGGCGCTTCTCGTGGGCGATGGTTTTTACATTCTCGCCGTTGCCGCGGTGGCCTACGTTGCGCCCTGGCAAGGTTTGATCGGAAAACGATTCGCAACCGCGATCGCGTTTGAACAGGCGCTGGGAGCCCGGTGGCCCGTCCGATTGATTCTGATCATGGCCCTCTTCGGGCTGTTTCAATGTTTCAACGGCAACTTCGTAGCCTCGAGCCGTTTGCTGTTCGCCTACGGCCGCCGCGGGACCATTTCTCCGCGCTTCGGCGAAGTTCACCAAAAATTGCTGACGCCTTCGGTGGCCATTCTCGGAATTACGGCAGGAACGCTGGCCGGTCTTCTTCTGGGTGATGCGCTCCTCGTTCCTGTCACGGAAGTGGGTTCGATGGCGTCGGCGATGGGTTGGTTCGCGACATGCCTCTCCTTCTGGATCGTGGAGAAGCGAGCATCGACGCGGATTGTGACCGGGCTGGGGATTGCCGTCTCCTTGCTGCTTTTCTTGATGAAAGCTCTGCCCGCCTTCCCGGGGCACTTTTCCCCGGCCGAATGGATCGCATTCGGCATCTGGGTCACCCTTGGGCTTGTCCTGCGTGCCCGGAGTTAGAGCACAAAACCATCCGGTGAGCTGCAGCCACGACGAGGGGAAAATCAGAATTCGAATGAGCGCGGCTTCGAGCGGGAACGAGCCCTCGTGTATACTTTTGAAGGCGAAGCACTTTGCCATCGATGATTCCTTTTCTCCATCTTGGGCCGCTCACAATTCCGACCTTCGGCCTCATGGTTGCCACTGGGCTGTTGGCCGCCGCGTATCTCTTGCAAGCAGATTTTGACCGCCGCCGCACGCAACTCGTGAAGAGCGGCTACCTGAAGAGCGACGGCAAGCCGAGCCATCACGACGAAGGGTTTCTTATTATTGGCATCGCTGGCCTCGCCGGCCTGGTGGGAGCACGTCTGTATCACGTTTTGGAGAGCCCCCGAGAGTTGATAGCCGATCCGGCGGTGCTGATCAGCCGGTTTGGGTTCGCCTGGTTCGGCGGATTGCTTGGCGGTTTTGTTGCGCTAGTGTTTCTGGCGCGGCATTACGGAATTCCGGCGCTTGAATTCATGGATCTATGCTCGCCGGCAGCAGCGGTTGGATACGCCATCGGGCGTATTGGCTGCTTGTTGTCGGGCGATGGCGATTACGGAGTGCCGACCATGCTGCCCTGGGGAATGAGTTTTCCCAACGGCGTCGTGCCCACGGCGGAGCGCGTGCATCCGACGCCGCTCTATGAGTTTTTTATCTGGCTGGCGATCGGGGCGTTCCTGTGGCACATGGGGAAGAAATCAATAAGTGGCGCACGGCCCAAGGGAGAAATCTTCTGCGGCTACCTCATTCTGACGGGTGTGGCCCGATTCTTGATTGAATTCATCCGCATCAACCCGCGATCGTTTTTCGGTCTTTCAAATGCGCAGGCGGCCAGTCTGGTGTCGGTCGTCATAGGTGCCATTCTGTTCTGGTGGATCAAGCGCAGTTCGGCTCTGCAATCGAAGTCTTCTTAGTCTGCAGAGTGTCCCGCGCGTCTGGCCGGGCGCTACAGCATCTGCCGCAGCACGTATTGCAGAATGCCCCCGTGATGGTAGTAAGAAACTTCCTCCGGCGTATCCGCGCGCGCGATCGCCGAGAAGGTCTTTAACCTTCCGTCTCCCGATTTAGTATGCACTGTGATTGGTTTTTTCGGCGCAAGTGACGCGACGCCCTCGATCTCGAATATTTCGTGGCCCGTCAGGCCAAGCGATTCGCGGTTTTCTCCTGGCTTGAATTCGAGGGGGAGCACGCCCATGCCGACGAGGTTACTGCGGTGGATGCGTTCGTAGCTTTCGGCGATGACCGCCCGCACGCCAAGCAGCCGCGTGCCTTTTGCCGCCCAATCGCGCGAAGAGCCGGAGCCGTATTCTTTTCCGGCGATGACCACCAGCGGCACACCAGCCTCGCGATATTTCACCGCGGCGTCGTAAATCGACATCTTCTCGCCATCCGGAAGAAAAAGCGTCCACCCGCCTTCGGTGCTAGGAGCGAGCTGATTGCGCAGACGAATATTTCCAAACGTGCCGCGCATCATGACCTCGTGGTTGCCACGACGCGCGCCGTAGGAATTGAATTCATGCGGCTTCACGCCGTTGGCGATGAGGTACTTTCCCGCGGGCGATTCGACCGGAATCGAGCCGGCCGGCGAAATGTGATCGGTGGTGACACTGTCGCCAAGAATGGCCAGCACCTTGGCGCCGTGAATGTCCGCGAGCGCTGGAGGTGCCTTCGGCATGTTTTCGAAAAACGGCGGCAGCTTGATGTAAGTCGATTTCGGATCCCACTTGTAGATATCACCTTTGGGAATCGGCATGGACTTCCAGTGCGCATCGCCTTCGAATACTTCGCTGTATTGCTTGCTGTATTGCGCCGTAGTAACGGAAGAACGAACGGTTGATTCGATTTCTTGCGGCGTCGGCCAGATATCTTTCAGGTAGACCGGTTTGCCCGCAGGGTCGGTGCCGAGCGGTTCGGTGGTAAGGTCGAGGTCCATTCGCCCAGCAAGAGCGTACGCGACGACCAGCGGCGGCGAGGCCAGATAATTGGCGCGAACCAGCGGATGAATGCGGCCCTCAAAGTTGCGATTTCCGCTGAGCACGGCAACGGCGATCAGATTGTTATCCTTGATGGCGGCGCCGATGGCCTCCGGCAGCGGACCGCTGTTTCCAATGCACGTGGTGCACCCATAGCCGACCAGGTGAAAGTTCAGTTTCTCGAGATAAGGTGTCAAACCTGCGGCGAGCAGGTAATCGGTCACCACTTTCGAACCGGGCGCCAGACTGGTCTTGACCCAGGGCTTGACGTGCAAGCCGCGCTCGACCGCCTTCTTCGCAAGCAGTCCAGCGCCCAGCATGAGTGAGGGGTTCGAAGTGTTGGTGCAGCTTGTGATGGCGGCAATGACCACCGCGCCGCTCGAAAGGTCAAACGAGTCGCCGTTGTTTCGGACGGCAACCTTCTTGGCCGGAGTTCCTTCCACGACTTTCGTGAAAGAAGCCTTGGCCTGGCGCAGCGCGACGCGATCCTGCGGACGCTTGGGACCAGCGACCGTGGGTTCGACGGTTCCCAGATCCAACTCCAGCGTGTCGTTGAAGAGCGGAGGGGACGTCTTATCTGTTCGAAAGAGCATTTGCTCTTTGCAGTAGGCTTCGACAAGAGCGATCTGTTCCGCCGAACGCGCGGTGAATTGCAGATAAGCGAGGGTTTCCGCATCAACGGGGAAGAAGCCCATGGTCGCGCCATACTCGGGGGCCATGTTGGCAATGGTGGCGCGGTCCGGAACGCTAAGGGTGGACAGACCCGAACCATAGAACTCCACGAATTTTCCGACAACGCCTTTCTTGCGCAGCATTTCTGTGACGGTCAAAACGAGATCCGTCGCCGTCGCGCCTTCGCTCAACCGCCCGTGCAGACGGAAACCAACGACTTCCGGAATCAGCATCGAAGAGGGCTGGCCCAGCATGGCTGCCTCTGCTTCGATCCCACCGACGCCCCAGCCGAAAACGCCCAGGGCATTCACCATGGTGGTGTGTGAATCCGTGCCAACGACCGAATCGGGATAGGCCTCAAACCTGTTGCCGTAAGGCATCGCACAGACGACCCGCGCGAGGTATTCCAGGTTCACTTGGTGGCAGATGCCCGTGTCCGGTGGAACGACTTTGAAATTCTGAAACGCCGTCTGCCCCCAGCGCAGGAACGCGTAGCGCTCGACGTTACGCTGAAACTCCAACTCCGCATTCAGGCCGAACGCGTTGACGTTTCCAAAATTATCCACCTGCACGGAATGGTCGATGACCAGCTCGGCAGGGAAGAGCGGGTTGATTCGCTTCGGATTGCCGCCCATGCGTTGCACGGCTTCACGCATGGTGGCGAGATCGACGATTGCGGGCACGCCTGTGAAATCCTGCAAGAGGACACGCGCGGGCATGAATGCAATCTCTTTTTCTTGAGCGCCGGGCCGCCAGTTGGCTAGCGCGCGGATGTCCTCGGCATGGACGAAGCGGCCATCCTCGCAGCGCAGGAGATTCTCAAGAAGGATGCGCAGTGAAAAGGGAAGCTTTGCCAGGTCGGCGACGCCCTGCTTTTCAAGGAACTCAAGGCGGTGAATATCGAAAGTCTGAGCGCCGACGTTGAGTTTGTCGCGTGTGCGGAAAGAATTGCCCGCGTTAATGGCCATCCTGCCAGTCCTTTCGCTGTGATGCGTAGCCTTCCATCATAACCGAAATTGAATCCGAGCGCCGCGCAGCTATACTGATATGGTCGTGAACATCGTTCTCATTTCGACCTACGAGTTGGGGAGGCAGCCCTTCGGGCTAGCGTCGCCTGCGGCATGGCTCCGCAAACGCGGCCACCGAGTCGTAGCGCTCGATCTTGCCAGGCAGTCCCTGGATGAGTCTGCGATTGGTGCTGCCGGGCTAATCGCTATTTACTTGCCCATGCATACGGCCACGCGGCTGGCGGCGCAACTCATTCCTCAGCTTCGGAAACAGAATCGATGCGCGCATCTCTGTTGTTACGGCTTATACGCCCCCATGAACGTTGACTATCTTAGCGCACTCGGCGTATCCACGATTCTCGGCGGCGAATTCGAAGAAGCTCTCGTGCAATTGGCGGAGCACCTAGCGATGGATGGAGCACGGGCAAGCGCGCAGCCCGCGGAGTCCCTGATCTCCATGGCCCGGTTGCAGTTCGAAGTGCCAGATCGATCCGGAATGCCTGCGATGGAGAAGTATGCGCACCTCATCGTTCCCGGTGACGGCTACCGCATCGTTGGTTCGACGGAAGCGAGCCGCGGCTGCAAGCATCTTTGCCGGCACTGCCCAATCGTGCCGGTTTACAAGGGAGTGTTTCGAATCGTCAGCCGGGACGTGGTGCTCGAGGATGTTCGCCGCCAGGTGGCCGCCGGGGCGCAACACATCACCTTCGGCGACCCGGATTTCTTTAACGGCATTCTTCACGCGATGGAACTCGCGGAGGGATTTCATCGGGAATTTCCGGACGTGACGTACGACGTGACCATCAAGATCGAACACTTGCTCAAATATGAGAACCACTTGCCCAGGCTTCGCGATTCGGGCTGCCTCTTTGTGATCAGCGCGGTCGAATCCGTGGACGATGCCGTGCTGGGCTTCCTCGACAAAGGACACACGCGCGAAGATTTTCTGCGCGTCGTCAAAACGTTCAGCGAACTTGGCATGACGCTCCATCCAACTTTCGTGCCGTTCACGCCCTGGACCACAGTGGATGGCTACCTGGATTTGCTGCGAGTGATCGAGCAACAGGGCGTGATCGAAAATGTCGCGCCCATTCAGCTTGGTATTCGTTTGCTTATCCCGACAGGCTCGCGAATGCTGGAATTGGAAGAAGTGCTTCACCTGGTTGGACCGTTCGATCCACAGTCGCTGGCGTACCCCTGGAAAAACGCCGACCCGCGCTTGGACACTCTCAGCGAAACCGTGCAGGAGATCGCCGCCGCGGCGGAGCGGCAAAAAGAATCGCGGACGGCCACATTCGAACACATCTGGAGGGCAGCGCACGCCGCAGCCGGATTGTCCACTCCAGAGATCAACCCACCCGCGCGATCCCAGGCTGGCGTTCCGTTTCTCAGTGAACCCTGGTACTGCTGCGCCGAGCCGACCCGGGACCAGTTGGTCTCCATCGGCGCCCAGAAGCCGCTGGTGAAAAATGCCGTCGCAAGCGCCGATGGCTTTGTTTGATCCCGGCAAAGAAAAGCGTCACGCATGACGAATCCGTCCAAACGATTGCTGCTCTTCACCGCGAAACTCGGCTATCAAACGCGTAGTTTCGAAGAGGCCACGCACAAGCTGGGCGTGCAGCTCGTTTACGTCACCGATCGATGCCACCAGTTGGAAGATCCGTGGGGCGATAGAGCCATCGCCGTGCATTTCGAAACGCCGGACGTGGCCGCCTACACCGTGATGGAATCGCTTCGCGGCCAGGATGTCAGCGGAATTCTTGCTCTCGGTGACCGGCCCGCCGCTGCTGCCGCTTATGCCGCGCGCGGTCTGGGAGTCCGTTACAACCATCCTGCAGCGGTGGAGGCTTGCCGGAGCAAGCTGCGCATGAAAGAAGTCTTTCGAGATGCCGGGCAGTCTGTCCCATGGTTTCGAAATCTTCCGATCGATCCCCCGCCCGAACCTGTGCTGCAGGGTATCTCCTATCCCTGCGTGCTGAAGCCGCTCTCGCTTTCGGCGAGCCAGGGCGTGGTGCGCGCGAACAATCGCGATGAGTTTCTCGCGGCGGCGGCGCGTGTCCAGCGATTGCTCAAATCCCCGGAGATTCTTGCCACGCGCGAGGCGAATCTCGATCGGATGCTCGTGGAAGGTTACATCCCGGGAAGGGAAGTAGCCGTCGAGGGACTTCTCACCGATGGTGCCTTGAGCATATTGGCGATCTTCGATAAGCCCGATCCACTGGAAGGCCCGTACTTCGAAGAGACGATCTACGTCACACCGTCACGGCTTCCCGAATCCGAGCAACACGCCATCGAGAAATGCGCGAGAGATGCGGCGCGAGCTCTGGGACTTTCGAATGGACCAATCCACGCGGAGTTTCGGGTCAACGACGATGGAGTGTGGCCATTGGAAGTCGCTCCCCGGCCGATCGGTGGGCTCTGCGCCCGAGCCCTGCGATTTTCTCTTGATGGGGCAAATGAAGCAATCGGGCTCGAAGAGCTGCTTGTTCGCCACGCGCTGGAACTCCCCGGCTGGAATTCGCCGCGCGAACGAATTGCCTCCGGCGTCATGATGCTTCCCGTTCCAAAGAGCGGGATTCTGGAAGGCGTCTCTGGAGAAGATGCCGCCCGTTCGATTCCGGGGATCACCGAATTGTCGATCACCGCCCGGTTGCACGATGCCATCGCTGCCTGGCCAGAAGGGTCAAGTTATCTGGGGTTTCTTTTTGCGCGGGGAAGCACGCCGGAGAAAGTCGAGCGCGCGCTGCGCGAGGCCCACGAAAAATTATCGTTCACGATTACGCCGAGCCTGCCGGTCGAGCATCCCGCGACGCGCCGAATGACGAACTGGGGGAACTAACCTTTTGCCTTGGGCGCAACGTATCCCTCGGGCAATTTAGCGCCTTCGCCGAAGAAAAACTGCTCCATCTGCTCTTCCATGATTTTCTGCGAGTTGGGATCGAGTGGATTCAACCGGTACTCGTTCATTACCATTTTCGAGTGCTCCAGCCAGAGCTTCCAGGCGTCTTTCGAAACGCTCTCGAAGACGCGTTTGCCAATCTCTCCCCGCCACGGGATTCGATCCAGGCCGGGCAAATCTTTGTCAAATTTCACGCAGTGCACCATGCGCGTGCCGGGTTTCACCTCTTCGCTGGATGCCGGTGTTGGACCACAAGTCTCGTTGGCCATGCTCATCTCCTCGCGCGCGTTCTTTCTACTTACGTTACTGCAACTTCGTGAAAATTCCAAGTTGCGTGCCGCTTTTCCATGCCGGTCCGCGCAACTCTCATCGTCCCCGAGATCGGGCCGCGCACCGAACGCAAGGAACATATTGAAATAGTTAACACGCCAATAGTAGTCGTGATTCAAAGAATTCCCAGGAGACACCTTGCCTTACCCACGCAAGCGATATTCCCAGGTCTTCTGGAAAGTGCTATCGGCGGGAGCTGCAGAACCTCTTTTCCAAGAATGTGCCCGCCCGGCTCTGGGCGAAAGACACTTCCCTGTGGCCGGCGGAAGATTACCAAGCGAAATCCATGGAGAGCAATCTGGGTTGGCTCGATCTGCCCGGGCAGATGGGGCCATTGCTTGCCCGCGTGGTCTCCCGTGCCGCGAAGATTGAACCCGCAGGTTTTGAAGACGTGGTTTTTGTCATCATGGGAGTCTCCAGCCTGGCGGCCGAAAGCGTTTTGCGCCTGCCTGCTGCAAGCTCGGAAAAAGAACTTTCCTGCTCGATACCATCGATCCCGATTCTGTCCGCGCCTTCGATGAAATGCTGCACTTCGACACGACTCTCTTTGTCTTTGCCAACAAGTCAGGCAAACCCATTGAGACACACTCCTTGCTCTTGTACTTTCTTGAAAGACTGAAAATGATGGGAATCCATTCTCAGGCGCATTATTTCATTACCCTGGCCGAAGAAAATTCCTATCTGGGCCAGCTCGCCGGGGAATATGACTTCCTTGATAGTTTTCTTGATCCCCCGGGCATACATGGCCGGTATTCATCGCTGATTCATTTCAATTTTATTCTCGCGGCGCTCTGTCGGTTAGATCCAAGTGACCTGCTGGCTCGCACGCAATCGATGCGCGATGCCTGCGGTCCCTCGGCCCCAGGGGAAGCAACCCTGCGGTATCGCTCGGTGCGCTCCTGGCCTCGGCGGAAATCGAGCGCCTGGACCGGCTGGTGTTCTTCACCACGGACAGCTTAAAGCCTGTGGCGCGCCGGATCGGGTATCTAGTAGTGGGGGCAAGCACCAGCAAGAAGGGTCGCGGAATCGTCCCGATTTTCGGACGCTCGTTGTAGGGGCTCGAGTTGCTTCGGCAGGGCTGCTTCGCCGCCATTCTCAATATGGCTGGAGAAGAAGACCGGGAACTCGGCAGGAGGTATGACGAGTTGCGCGGAGCCGCTGTTCCGATGGTCACGATCGAATTGAACGGCCCCGAGGAATTAGCGGTCGAGCTATTTAAATGGGAGATTGCGACCGCGCTGGCTTGTTCGCAGCTCGCCATCGATCCCTTCCACGATCCAGACATCCGGGAAAGCAGGTCGAGGACCGTGCAGATATTGGACCAGATTGCGACCAAGCGTCAATCTCCTGCACTCGCCACGCGCGCGCGAGAAGGAGAAATCGAGCTATGTGCCGAGGGCGAAACACGCCAGCAGATCTCGACACTGAATATGACCGAGGCACTGCGCACTTTTTTTGGGTTGCGACATCCGCAAGGCTATATCGCGCTGCTGCCTTTGTGGGCTCTGGGGAGGCCCCAAAAATAGTATTCCGCCGGATTCGTGAGCGGCTCGAATGCACACTTGGGGTGCCCGTCCTGGTAACTCCTGGTCCTTCCTATCTTCATACCATCGGGCAAGTCTACCAGGGCGGCCCCGCCAAAGGGCTCTTCCTGACTCTTCCTGCTGTTGACCTCGTCCCCAGGGACGGATCTTGCCATTCCAGGCGCGGACTACTCCTTCGGGCAGTTGCAACTCGCGCTCGCACAGGGTGACTTCGAATCTCTTGGCCGTCGGCGAAGACCCGTAATACGATTGCATCTGTCGTGCGGGGCCGAACAAGGCCTGATACAGTTGGAAACCATCCTCAACAACGCGCTCAGGAAGAGGCATTTCGCTGCGCCGTAGATTTTGGGCCTCTTCACGTGCTCGCTAATCGCATAGTATGCCCGGAAGAGAAATGCAAAGACCGGAGGTGTTGCATCCTTGGCTGAGATCACCACGTTATTCTGGGACATCGGAGGCGTCATCCTGACAAATGGCTGGGACCGCGTATCGCGGAAAGAGGCCGCCAGCGCTTTTCACCTGGATTGGGAAGAATTTCAGGACCGCCACGATTTTTCTTTCCCGGCCTTCGACTCCGGACTGATCACCCTGAATGAATATCTCGACCGGACCGTGTTTTATCGCCAGCGCGGCTTCACGCGCGAGGAATTCGCCGCCTTCATGTTCGCGCAGTCAAAAGAATACCCGGAGACGCGCGCAGTTCTCGATCAGGTAGCGAGTTCTGGGAAATACCTTGTCGGCGCAATCAATAACGAGCCGCTGGAGCTCAACCAGTACCGCATTGAAGCCTTCCACCTTCGCAATGATTTTCTCGTTTTCTTCAGCTCCTGTTACCTTCGATCCCGGAAGCCCGAGGAAATGATTTTTCGCGTGGCGCTGGAAGTCACACAGCGCAAGCCGGAACAGTGTCTTTTTATTGATGACCGGCCGCTGAACCTGGAAAGCCCGCGGCGCCTGGGGATGAATACGATTCACCATCAGAACGCGGAGCAATTGCGTTCGGAGCTTGGAAAGTATGGGGTTGAGGTATAGTTTTGGGCGGACGCTGCATCAGATACCTGAACAGGGCGCAACTTGGCGGAGGAAGACACCATGGCTGGCGATACGGGCGGTTCTGGTTCAGCGTACGGTGGCGCGGTCGAGCCCTGCACGGTAGTTCTGTTTGGCGCCTCGGG